>Ga0163144_10007814_pt1 | contig 23359 bp, 20 predicted proteins | sample OliLak19BULKMAT1_FD_123175 | JGI IMG/M metagenome (GOLD analysis project Ga0163144, IMG submission 123175) | Freshwater microbial mat bacterial communities from Lake Vanda, McMurdo Dry Valleys, Antarctica - Oligotrophic Lake LV.19.BULKMAT1 | ecosystem: Environmental > Aquatic > Freshwater >...
CTCAAGGGGCACACGGACCGGGTCTTCTCCGCCGCGTTCAGCCCCGACGGCACGCGCATCGTCACCGCGTCGTCGGACGGAACCGCGCGGATGTGGGATGCGGCCACGGGGGCGAGCCTGGTTGAACTCAAGGGGCACACGAGCGGGGTCCGGTCTGCCGTGTTCAGCCCGGATGGCTCGCGGATCGTCACTGCGTCAGAATACGACAACACCGCGCGGATGTGGGATGCGGCCACGGGAGCGAGCCTGGTTGAACTCAAGGGGCACACGTACGGGGTCTCCTCCGCCGCATTCAGCCCCGACGGCACGCGCATCGTCACCGCGTCGCACGACAAGACCGCCCGCGTGTGGGACGCGGCGACGGGCGCCGGCGTGGCCGAGCTCAAGGGGCACACGGACCGGGTCTTCTCCGCCGCGTTCAGCCCCGACGGCACGCGCATCGTCACCGCGTCGTCGGACGGAACCGCGCGGGTGTGGGACGCGGCGACGGGCGCCGGCGTGGCCGCGCTCAAGGGCCACACGCTCGGGGTCTCCTCCGCCGCGTTCAGCCCCGACGGCACGCGCATCGTCACCGCGTCGCACGACAAGACCGCCCGCGTGTGGGATACGGCAACGGGCGCCGGCGTGGCCGAGCTCAAGGGCCACACGGACCGGGTCTCCTCCGCCGCGTTCAGCCCCGACGGCACGCGCATCGTCACCGCGTCGGATGACACCACCGCCCGCGTGTGGGAGAGCGTGGCCTACCGCGACCGCAACCCCGCCATCGCGGTCATGCGGGCGGCGCGGGCGAAGGTGGCCGGCCCGCTTGCGGCCCGCATCAACGCCGGTGCGGACCTCGAGGCCCTGACCAGGTCGCTGGTGGCCGACGCTGCGCTCAGCGTGGCGGACCGCACCGCCTCGCTGGCCATTGTGATGGAAGAGCGCGACCGCCAGTCGGCCATTGAGAGGGAAAAACCCGCTAAGGCCACCTCGCTCAACCGTCAAGCCTGGCCCATCGTCGCCGCGTCCACCTCTTCGCCCGCCGCCGTCGCGCTCGCGCTGGACCAGGCCACGCAGGCCGTGGCCCTGGCTCCCGATTCCGCCGACATCATCAACACGCTGGGCGTGGCCCAGTATCGCGCGGGCATGTTTGAAGAGGCCCTCACCACCCTCGCCCGCTCGACCGCGCTCTACGCCAAAGCGGGCGAGGCCCAGCCCGCGGACCTGGCCTTCGCCGCGATGGCGCACTTCAAACTTGGCCACGCCGAGGATGCCCACGCTTCCCTCGCCGCGCTGCGGGCGCTGGTGAGCCAAAAACCGCACGCGGAGAGCGCTGAAGCCCAGAGCTTCCTGCGCGAAGCCGAGGCCCTGATCGAGCCCGGCGCGGACCAGAGTAAATAGCCCGCCCGACCGCGCCGGCGGGGTGGCATCGACCGCCTCCCGTGCCATCCATGACCAGGCCTCCGTCAAGCCTCAAGCGGGAAGACTTCGGGATCGTTCCAACCATCCATCCGGCGTCGCCGCTCGGAAGCGCCACTTCGCTTCGTTCGGGTCGGCCTCAGTCATTACCGCGGCGTTGCCTCGCGGCACGCCATGGCACGTGCGAGGTCCGACCTTAGCCGCGAGCCCAGCGACTACCAGCTCTTCTGGTGCTTTGGGCCAAAGAAGGGCGAGATCCCGCTCATCGCGATGATGTCGCACCCGTAAACCAGATGGATACTTCCCGCGGATGCCAGTGCCTACCCCCCCTTCATCCTCTGCTTCATCTCCCCTTCCAGGTCATTCCTCACATAGATCCGATTGACTTCGAGGATCCCCATCAACGTGTACGGCAGGCGGGTCATGTGGCTGGTCAGGTCCGGGTCCTTGCCGCGGCTGTTGTCCTCGATCAGCAGCACCTTCGGCCGGTACTTCTCCAGGTCAAACCCATCCAGCAGCAACAACTCCGAGCCCTCCACATCGATCACCGCGAAGTCGATCTCGCCCTGGTGGTCGCCCAGCACATCGTTCATCGTGGTCAGCGGGACTTCCACCGTGCGCCGCGACTTGGCGGAGACCGCGCGCGCGTGATCGCTCGCCGGGTCCAGGTACGACAGCATCCCCCCGAACTGGTCCTCCGTCACGGTAAAGGTCGCGGTGCCGCGGGCGCCCCGGCACGAGAGGGCCGAGTGGACGATGCGGCTGTGCGGCCGGCGCTTCCTGCACTCCTCGAACCGCTCGGGGATGGCCTCGATGAGCAGGCCATTCCAGCCCATCGCCTCGAAGGCATACGACACCGAGCAGTCGTAGCCGTCAAAGGCCCCAACCTCGATGAAGTACCCATCAAGCCGGCCGCCAAACAACTCCCACAGCAAGGCGTCCTCACCGAACTGCGAACGGAACTCGACGGGAAACCGCGCCGACCGCCCCGCGCTCATCAGCCGATTCTGGGCCTCCAGCGCCGAGATGCGCCTCTTGAGCCGCTGGTTCTCCCGGACCAAAATCTCGACATTCCGCGTCACATCAGGGTTCGTCTGGTACATGCTCCAGAGTCTATCCTCGTGGAGCAGGCTTCCAGACCGCTTTCCCTTCGACCCTGACCTCGGCGCCGTGCGAGCGCTACCCAGCGCTCCCCACTCAGGACGGTCCACTCAGGACTCAGGACCTGGGACTCCCCTTCTTACTCCCTCACCCCAACTGACCAACAAGAATGCAGTACCCATCCGGATCCGCGACACGTACCTCGCCCGCCTGCATGTAGTCCGGGTGCGCCACCTCAAACACCACCCGCCGCCCATCGTTGGGCCCCGCGGCTCCGCAATACCGGCCGCCGTCGTGCAGCCCGTTGCCCAGCAGGTGCCGCCGCAGCCCGGCGACGTCCGTGCTGTACATGTAGAAGATGACTGCCTGCTGCTCGGGGTCGATGGGACCATCCGCGCGGGCGAGCATGATCTCCGCCTTGCCGCTCTCCGCGAGGGCCCAGAACGCGCAACCGCGGGCGTCCTTCATGGTGTGCTGTGCCACGAATCCCAGCAGCGCGTAGAAGGCCAGCGATGCTTCGACGTCGGCCACGTGGACGAACGGAACCAGCCTGTTGACGGCGCAAGCGATGGGCGGGGTCGGATGGGTATCGGTGGTCATTCGCGCATGGTATCACCGGTCCCTGCGACCAGGGCCCTCGGATGAGGTCGCCTCTTGCGCCGTCCTGCCCGCATCGGCGCGAACCAAGTCGGTGTGCCGGTTGTCGGGTGAACGCCCAGCCGGTACTGGCTTCGGTTGTGCGGGGATGAAGTCCAGGTGGTCTGGAATGTACTCCAGGCGGTGCCGTACAAGCTCTCCGCGGATCGGACCGCGCTGTGAACGACCACTCCGCCCGTCCCAATCCGGGACATACGACCCCGGGCTGACGGCATCCCCACCCTACTTCCCCTGCTTCTCCTCGCCGACGTACACGATGAAGTCGCCCCGCCCACGGTCTTCCTCGCGCAGCACGTCACTGGCGGCATCCACAACACTGATGATCACGATGTTGGTCCCCGGCCGCAACTTCACCACAGCCTGGGGTGTGCCGCCGATGAAGTCGCTGTGGAACCGGCCCTCGATGTGCACCACCGGCCGGTGGCCCGATTCCAACGCCCGGGTGATGCTCTCGGCCATCGTCCAGTCCCACAACTGCATGGTGCGGAACCTCGCATCCAGCCTGACCTGCTTCTCGGCCTCATCCATCGCCGGCGGTTCGGAGGGGCCGGCCTTGCCAACCTTCTTGCCGGCCGGGCTGGGTGCGGCCTCGTTGTGGATCATCGGGCCCATCAGGGCATCAAAGTCGGCGCGGTACCGCCCCTCGGGGGCGGCATCGGGAATGCGGAAGTGCCGCTGCTGCTCGGCCGTGAGGGTCCGCAGGGCTTCGTAGTCCTTGCCGCGCATGAAGCGGACCACACCCCATGTTGCGTTGGCCGCCACGACCGGCCGGCCCATCGCCTTGGCCCGCTCGACCATGGCCCGGTGCCCCGCCGGGTAGTTGCCGGGCTTGCGCTCCGTCCGTCTGAGGAACGCCGCCTCATCGGATACCCCTGTGAGGTAGTCATCCAGCCGCGATTGCTCATCGCGCTCGAAGAACTCCAGGCTCAGCGCCGCGGCAGACCCCTTCCCCTCGGCCCCCTCCGCACCCAGAACATCCGCCCACAGGGCCGCCGCCCAGGGCAACCCCACCGGGTGCCCGTGGTTCTCACCGATGATGAGAACATCGGCCGCGGCTGCCTGGGAAACGAGTTCTGCCCACGCCACTCCCGTCCCATCGGACCCCCGAAGAATCGGAACTGCGCGGGCCCCGGCAAGCGATGCTTGCGAGATCTCACCCGGCCCACCCCACACCGCCGAGCCATGCCCGGGAGTCGATGAACACCCCGCCAACCAACCCGTCCCCAGCAGAAGCAGGCAGAGACTTCGCACGACTTGCCGAGACCGGTTCATGCCCCATCCTACACCAACGCGGCAGGCGGCAAACCCCGCGCCTGACCACTCGTTCCTGAACCCTCCGCGACACTTGCACCAGCCTGTTCTCAAAGCTGATCCCGCGCAGTCTCCAGTCTGCAGTCCTCTGCAATCGCTTTGGCGACCCAGGACTCAGAACCACCCAGGAATTCACTTTACATTCCCCGTCCATTCATGTAGGCTCTGTTCGCTGGCGATGCGCCTTTCAGGGGGCCAATCGCGCGGCAGGAGAGAGAACCATGAACAAGTCCACCCGCGCTATCTACTTGTCCGCCCTTGCCGCGCCCCTGTTCACCACCGGCGCTGCGAACGCCTATCTCGGAGGCTTTGAGCTCCAGGATGGCTACGGCAACTTCCTGAGCGAGGTCCGACAGACCAACGAGGGCCAATACGGCACCAACAACGGCGGCCCCGGCGGCATCCAGACGCCCATCACCCCCGGCAGCGGGCTGTGGTACGCCATCGCCGGCACGATGTACCCGGCTTTCAGTGGGACGGGCACCGCCTACGCCACCGGCCACAGCGGCTTCCAGTACAGCGGCTCCCAAGGCTTGGTCATTACCACCGGGTGCGACGGCTGGGGCGGCCCGGCCCTCCAGTACGGCTACCGCCTGGATTCGCGCGACCTCAACGGCGTTTCCCCTGCGGCAACCGGCGGCGCCATCGTCAACATCAGTTTCTGGACGCGGACGGGACTCCCGGGCACCGGCGAGGGCGGCGGCATCGTGGCCGGCACCACCGGCGACGCCGTGTCCTTCGTCGACAGCCTTGGCAACGTCGGCTTCAGCGTGGGCGTTAACCAGCCCTCCACCACGACGGACTACGTCGCCTTCAACAACACGGGCACCTACACAGTGACCGGGATCGTCGCCGGGGCCTACTCGCGGTGGGACATCAAGCTCGACCTGGGCAGCCAGACCGTGACGGCCGGGTACTACGACGGATTCACCGCCAACTACAACACGCTCCTGGTCAACGCGCCTTTGGCGGCGCCGATGGCCAACATCGACCGCCTGTTCTTCGAGTCCTCCGCGGGAGTCAACAACTCCAAGAGTTGGGCGGTGGACGACTTCAGCATGCACACGAACGTCCCCTCGCCCTCGGGTCTGGTGCTCCTGGGCCTCGCCGGCATCGCCCCCCTGGCCCGCCGCCGTCGCTGACCTCGCGCGGGGTGGCCCGCGTTTATTCGTGTTGGGCGGCCACGTGGCGGATGGTCGGTGCGTTGTGCATACCGCGCGCGACGAACGCCGCAACCTTGCCCTGCGGCCGGTCTCAAGCACTTGTGATGCTTCGGCGGCCTCGCGAAGAAGGCCTTTGGCAAGGGCAATGGGGTTGCGTGGCCTCAGGGCGTCGGGTCCATCGGCCGCCGCGCTGGAAGTGACAATCGGAAAAAGTGCAGCCCGCGTGAGCCGCGGGTGAAGCGTGCGGAGTTACCAGTTGTTCTGAACCGTGGACCTCACGCGGGCTGCAGGAAGCGTTGCCTTACGAATCCTGATTCGACCGGTCCTGCCGCTGGCCGGGGTTGTAGCCGGGCTTCGAGCCCGCATCGCGCTTGGATGCGGAGGCATCACCGGGGCGATCGATTCCGTTCCCCTGCTGGTCGTCCGAGTTCTCATCCTGGCGGTCCATGCCATTCCTTGGACGGCCTTGCTCTTCCCCGGGCTTTGACCGGGCGAGCTCACCCTGGCCCGGGCTTTCGACGCCATGCGACCCTGGCATCGTCTGGGGGCGTTGATCGCGGCGGGAAGGATCATTTATCGAGCCCTGCTGCTGCTGCTGGCCGGTCTTGTCGTCGGTCTTGTGCGGCTGCGTCATTAGAGCGTTCCTTTCAAAGTGAAAACTCGATCACGGACACGTCGTCCAAACTCTTAGTATGCGCTCTGCACGCGAGCGGATGGCAAGATGGCGTTGAATGCGTTCACATCCGCGAGAAGGGGGAAGTGTGCTTGTCAGTTGCAACCGCGCAGCGGCATGCCACGTGTGACGTCGTCACGACACGCCGCACGCCCTCAACCGCGGCCCCTTGTCTCCGCGCGTGCACACTCTCCGCATGGTCCAATTCAGCGGGATCAGTTTCCACGCGGGCGGGAATGCGTTCCATTCGACAAGGGACTGACTCAACGCGGAGCGAAGGTGTTCCGAGCAATGCCGGACATGCCCCGACGAGGTGGGACGTCCCACAAGGGTGACAACAGTGTTGTCCCGTTCCAAATCCGGGCCCGGGGCCGGAGCACCGCGGCGGTACTCGATCCTTCCCTGCTAAACTCCCACATGGCCCACACGCTTGATCGTCGAACCGCTTTGAAGGCCGGGCTCGCCGCCGCTGTCGGCGTGACGGCACTGGCCCCCGCCATGACCGCCGCGCAGCGCACGGCCCCACCGTTCAAGATATCCCTCGCCCAGTGGTCGCTGCACCGCGCGCTCCAGGCGGGGACGCTCGACCACCTGGACTTTGCCCGCACCGCCAAGGAAGACTACGGCATCGACGCCGTGGAGTACGTCAACACGTTCTTCAAGGACAAGGCCAAGGATGTGCCGTACCTCAGCGACATGGTGAAGCGGGCCGCCGACCTGGGCGTCAAGAGCCTGCTCATCATGTGCGATGGTGAGGGCCAACTGGGCGACGCCGATGAATCCAAGCGAGCCCAGACGATAGAGAATCACCGCAAGTGGCTGGATGCCGCCAGCGCTCTGGGGTGCCATTCGATCCGCGTAAACGCGCAGAGCAGCGGGAACTTTGATGAGCAGATGGCCCGCGCCGCCGACGGCCTGCGGCGGCTAACCGAACTGGGGGTCAAGCAAAGCCTTAACGTCATCGTCGAGAACCACGGGGGCCTGTCTTCCAACGGGGCCTGGCTCAGCGCGGTCATCCGCAAGGTCAACCACCCGCGCTGCGGCACGCTGCCCGACTTTGGCAACTTCAGCGTGAACGATACCGAGAAGTACGACCGCTACAAGGGCGTCGAAGAGATGATGCCCTACGCCAAGGCCGTCAGCGCCAAGTCCCATGACTTCAACAACGCCGGCGAAGAGACCCACACGGACTACGCGCGGATGCTGGGAATCGTCTTTGAGGCCGGCTACCGCGGCCACGTCGGCATTGAGTACGAAGGTGAGAAGATGAGCGAGCCCGAAGGCATCCGGGCCACCAAGAAACTCATCGAGCGGGTCATGGCCGGGATGGCCTTGCCCGCCGGGAGCCACTGATAAGACTCTTCGGGGTGCCACTGGTCGGCGTCGTCTTCGACGCAGACCAGTGGTGAATACTGACATCCCTTACCCGCGCTTCGGCAGGCACACATCTACCAGCACCGCGAGCATGGTCAGGGCCATGAGCGAGTTGTACGCAGCCCCCGCGCCGATCACGATGTAAACGGCAACCGCGACCTCGCGGGAAATCCACCACGCCGACAGGTCCGCGAGCAGCGTCACACCCAGGAGCATGATCCCCGTGTTCACCAGCCGGCGCGGCCACGAAGTGGCGAGCGCCAGGGCCGCCGCGACCAGGGTCAGCATCGCCAGGCTCAGGGCGTGGGTGTGCGTCGAGGCCGCCAGGATCTTGGTATCAACCGGGTTCACCTGGCGCGAGACCGAGATCTGCCGGATGTCGTCCCAGAAGTCCAGCGGGAACTCCCGGGCGATGGGGTGGGCATCCGCGGCCTTCCGCGCGTGGCACCCGAGGCAACTCCGGCCGATGATCTCAACCGGCGCCGCATCGCCCAGGTCCAGGTTGTCGTAATCCTCGCTGACGCGCGTGCCCGTCAGCCACAGGACCAGTGTCTTGCGATCCTGTTCGGCGAGGGTCTCGGGGTGGCCGCGGCGCAGCGAGGCCAGCAGGGGCGAGGTCGTCTTCACCCCGTGGTAGGCGCCTTGGATGTCTTCAACAGAAACCCCCGGTTTCTCATCACGGTTCTGGTGATGGAACAACAGGTGCAGGCCTGAGGCGCCAAAGCCGCCCAGGATCGTGAGCACCAGGCACGCGACGCCTGCCCGGGCCGTCCAACTCAGTTCACGCAGCCGCCAGGGAAGTGCGCCCATGGATCAACTCCCCTTGAGCACGCTGGGGTCGATGGTAACAGTTTCACCCGAGACCACCGCCCGATTCGCAAGGATCCCCAACACGCTGGCGCGGCAGCCATCCTCGGCCGAACACGCCACCGCCTTGCCCTCGGTCACGCTCTTGATGAAGTCCGAGAGGGCGTAGTAGAGCGGCTGATTAGGCAGGCCCACGCCCTCCTTGAGTTTCCCTTGCGAGGCGAGCTTGGTCGCATCGGCGATCAGCGTGATGCCCTCATCGTTGTGGAACTGCTGCCGGTTGGCGTACACCTCCCAGCCCTGCGTCGGGGCGTCGGCCTCCTTAAACATCCACCCCGCCGTCCACGCGAGCTTGATGGCCGCGTTGGAGCCGTGAAAGACCTCGTGCTTGCCCTCAAACGAGTTGGCAAGGGTGGACATGTACTGCATGCGGACCCCATCCGCGTACACGAAGTCGCAGTGCACGGTGTCCGCCACCTCGCGCCCGTCCTTGTGCACTCGGACGGCGCCGCTGCCGCGGACCGACACGGGGTACTCACTTCGGTACCAACTGAAGACGTCGAACTGATGCGTGCCGAGTTCACCGGCCAGGCCCGTGGAGAGGCCCTTGTCCAGCCGCCAGTTCAGAGCCTTCTCGCGTGCTGCATCGCTCCCGGGCGTCCGCCACGTTGTCTTCTGGTGCTGCTGGGCCCGCATGCTCACCAGGTCGCGGACCGAGTCTGAACGGAAGAACGAACGGGCCAGCGTATAGATCGGGTTGGACCGGCCTTCCAGGGCGGCGTGGAACACGCTCTTGGAGTTCTTGGCCGCCTGGGCCATGGCGCGGCAATCCTCGATGGTAGATGCGATCGGGGCCTCGCAGTACACGTGCCTCCCGGCCGACATCGCGTCGAGCGCAATGTCTTTGTGGAGGTGGGTGGGCGTCGCGATCACCAGCGCCTGGATGTCCTTGCGGGTATCCAGCAGCTTGTTGTACTCGGCGAACCCCTCAGCGCCCTGGGCCCTCCGCACCCCGCCTTCGAGGCGGCCGGGGTCGATATCGCACAGGGCCGCGATCTTGACGGCGTCGAGTTTCTGCAACTCGCCGATGATCGCGCGCCCCTGCTTGCCCACCCCGATGACGCCGATGTTGAGCGGCTCGCCCCGCAAGATCGGCGCGGCCGGGAGCAGGTCTGGCATCAGGCTCACGGCGGCGAGGGCGCCGGCCGCGTGGGTCAGGAAGGCTCTGCGTTCCATGTCCATCATTCAATCACCTTTCGGAGCACGCGCCGGCGAGCAGCGCCGATGCTGTGGTGTGGTTGTGCGAAGGGGCCAACGAACAAGGATCAATCAAACACTGGAGCGAAGCGGGCATCCCGATGGGCCGCTCCTTGAGGACCAGGAGCGCGGTCGACCAGGCATCCGCCAGCCGGGCACAGTCGCCCAAGACGACGGTAAGCCCCGCCCCTCCCGCCGGCGCTCCCGTGCGTGGATCGAGGATATGGCCGCGCCGACCCTGCGGCGTCTGGACCATCCTTCCACGCGGGGCTGAGACTGACATTGCCTGGTCATGCAGTGTCACCGTGATGCCTGTGCCGGCCACCCCGACCCGCCACCCCGCCCCGCCCGGCGGCGAGCCGATGGCCACGACCGAACTCGTGCCGCCATGAAGAAGGGCTGACTCGACCCCCGCTTCCCGTATCACCGCCGCGGCGTGGAGCAGGGCGTGCCCCTTGCCGACAGCGCCCATGTCGAGCGCGAGGCCCGGTCGTCGGAAGCGGACCCGTTGTTCCGAGGCGTCCAGTTCGACGGCGTCCATGCCGATGCAGGCCCGGGCCGCCTCTACCGCGAGGGGGTCGGCGGGCCCGCCGCGAAAGCCCCACGCCCGCATCAGCGGTCCGATGGTGATGTCAAACGCGCCGCCCGACGCGGCCCAGACTTCCCTACACGCGCTCAGCAGCTCAAACGTGTCGCCATCAACGCGGATTGCCCGTTCATGGGCGGAGCGGTTGAGGTGTGAGACCAGACTGTCGGGGCGGAAGAGGCTCAGGCGCTGGTCCCACTCGGTAATCTCGGCCAACGCGGCCTCGGCCACGCTCCGCAAGCGAGATTCATCACCGCCGGCGAGCACCGCCTCAAAGCGCGTCCCCATCGCGAAGACGGCGGCACGAACGACAGCCCCCTCGCGATTGGAGGGGGCTGTCGGCCAATCAGGATCGCTTGAGCGCATCGGGCGTGCCCCTTAGATGCGCTTGGCCGTCATCGTGGCGGGGTCAAAGCTGTACGCGTGCCCATCCCACATGGAGCGGGTCGCCAGGTCGACGATGACCATGACCTTGGTGCCAAGGTCGATGTTGCTCGCGGGGCGCTGGCGGGAGCGGATGCTCTCCAGCCAGCCGACGCGGTGCTGGTCCTGGTCATCGCCGATGTCCGGGCACTCGATGGTCCTCGCCTCGATCTCGTCCACGTAGTGCCGCTCGGGCCGCACCACGCAGTGCCGCTGGTTGAGGTAGATGTTGGCCTTGTTGCCGCGGATGAGCGTCTCGAGGCCGACCTCGTTGTTGGTCGCGCCCGCCACGATCATCGTGTGCTCTTTCTCAAACTCGATGGTGAGGTTGACGGTGTCGTGGTTCTCCATGGCCTTGTCCACGAGGTGGCCGCCCACCGCGACGACGCGCGTCGGCCAACCCTGGTCGATGGCCATGAGCATGGGCGTGATCTCGTGCACCAGCAGGTCCCCGACGATTCCCGTCGAGAAGTTGCGGTAACGGCGCCAGCGGTTGAGCACGTAGGGGTCGAAGGGGTGCTTGCCCGCGGGGCCGAGCCACATGTCCCAGTCAACATCGACCCCCGCCTTCCAGTTGGGGTCAACGTGGTAGTAGTTCCACTCGCCGTCCTTGGAGTTGCGGCAGTAACTGGTCTGGCTCATGGTCGGCTTGCCGATGATCCCGTCGGCGATGAGCTTCTTGGCCTCGAGGTACTTGGGCAGTCGCATCTTCTGTGTACCGACCTGGAACATGATCTCCGGGTTGGCCTGCACCACCTCGCGCAGGGCCAGGGCGTGCTCCAGCCGGAGGGTCATCGGCTTCTCGAGGTACACATCCTTGCCAGACTTGATCACGTCAATGGCGTGCTGGGAATGCCAGTGCTCGGGCGAAGCGATGAGTACCCCGTGGATGTCGTCGCGCTTGAGCATCTCGCGGTAGTCGGCGTACTTCTTAACCTCGACGCCCGGCTGCTTCTTCGTGCAGACCTCGTAGGCCTTGTCGAGGTTGGCCTTCCACGGGTCGGCGATCGCCACCAAGTGCACCTTGGCCCGGCCCTCGGCGTTGATCGTCGTAAAGGCGTCGCAGTGGCCGGTGCCCATGCCGCCCGTGCCGATGATCGCTATCCGGATCGGCTGGTCATCCTCCAGGGCCGCCCGCGGCCCGGCCAGCGGCACCGGAAGTCGCCGGGCCGCGTAGGTCTGCGACCCGAAGAAGATCGTGCCCCCGGCGACGGCGGCGGTCTTGGCGAGGAATGAACGCCGGGATTGCGCGGCGAGGGCTTCGTTGGGTTCCATGGACTGCTCTCCTGGGGGGTCGCGGATGATAAGGAAATCGGGCAGGACGTGAGGGGTGTGGTTGGCTGGACGACCGCTCCAGATTACAGGCCGCCGCCGTGAGAGCAAGCGCTCGGGCGCATTTTCAATGCCCCGAAGAGGGTGTTGGTTCTTCCGCGCCACGGTCGTTCCTGAAGAGCACGAAGAACAGAAAACTGATTATTCCTGCAGCAATGCAGGGAATCAGCCAGATTCGGGCCCAGTCCAGCGATTGGACGCCCACCAGATCCGTCGTGTTTGCCCTAACAATCCGGCCTACGACCTGGGCGCCGATCAGCATTCCCAGCCCCTGTGTCACCAGCACCAGGAACCCCTGGGCCTGCCCGCGGATGGCGGCCGGGGCCTTCTTGTCTACATAGATCTGCCCCGTCACAAAGAAGAAGTCGTAGCAGATTCCATGCAGGATGATGCCCGCGAGCACCATCCACTTCACATGCTCATCCGCCGCCGCGGAGAACAACCCATACCTGGCGACCCAAGCCAGCATCCCCACGACCAGCATCCACTTGACGCCCAGGCGGGCAAAGCAGATCGGCATGACGACCATAAAGAAGATTTCGGACATCTGGCCGTAGGACATGTTGAACGCGGGGTTCTCAAACCCCATGGCGCTGACAAACACCGGGGCGTACGCGTAGTACGCCGCCAGGGGGATGCACAGGAGGAACGAGCACAGGACGAAGACGGCGAAGGACCGGTCTTTCAGGAGGGCCAGCGAATCCAGCCCAAGGACATCGCGCGCGGAAATGCGATGGCCCGCCGCCGGGGGCGGCGTATGCGGCAGCGTATAACTGAAGACGCCCAGGGCCACGGCGGCAGCGCCCGCCACGTAGAACTGAGTCGCGGTGGTATCGGCCTTCAACCCCTTGCTGATCACGATGTTGGCGACGATCCACCCGATCGTGCCGAAGACCCGGATCAGCGGGAACTGCTTCTCCTGGTTGGTCATGGTGTGGAAGGCGAGCGTGTTGGTCAGGCCCAGCGTGGGCATGAAGCAGAGCATGTGCAGCATGAGCACGCCGATAAAGGGCCAGAACGAGTCGCCCTGCTTGGCCGCGACCATCGGGGCCGCGAGCAGGGCCACGCCGCCCAGCAGGTGCATCGCCCCCAGCACCTTCTCAGTGGCAAAGAAGCGATCCGCGACCATCCCCAGGAAAAACGGAGAGATGATGGCGGCGATCGGCCCCACGGTGTACGCCCAGTAGATGCCGTCGGACATCCCGTTGGCGCCCATGTAGTTGCCCACGCTGACGTACCATGCGCCCCAGATGAAGAACTCAAGGAACATCATCACAGATAGGCGCAGGCCCACCATCTGCGGCCCCGCCCCCGATTGCTCTGCACTCATGCGATGGACTCCTGGTCGGCCCGGCCGACCGCCCCTGGTTACAAGTGGACGCCGAGTGTACTGACTTGGCCGTCGGCGCGGTATCCTCCCGGTACCGACCTCCCCGAAGGAGTACCCCCATGCCCCGTCCAATCACCCTGTTCACCGGCCAATGGGCCGACATGCCCCTTGAAAAACTGGCCCAACTGGCCTCGGAACTGGGCTACCAGGGCCTCGAACTTGCGTGCTGGGGAGACCACTTCGACGTGGACCGGGCCCTGGCCCAGGATGGGTATTGCCGCACCCGGCACGACATCCTCGCCAAGCACGGCCTGAACTGCTTCGCCATCAGCAACCACTTGGTGGGCCAATGCGTCTGCGACGCCATCGATTCGCGGCACAAGGGCATCGTGCCCCCCAGGGTTTGGGGTGATGGCAAGCCCGAGGGCGTGCAGCAGCGGGCCGCCAAGGAAATGAAGAACACAGCCGAAGCCGCGGCGGCCCTGGGGGTCAAGGTTGTCAACGGCTTTACGGGATCCTCGGTCTGGCCCAAGCTCTACTTCTTTCCCCCAACCTCGCCGACAGAGGTGGACGCCGGCTACAAGGACTTTGCGGACCGCTGGAACCCGATCCTTGATGTATTTGACAAGGTGGGGGTGCGCTTCGCGCTCGAAGTGCACCCCGGCGAAATCGCCTATGACACCTGCACGACCCGACGGGCCCTCGCCGCCGTCAACCACCGCAAGGCCTTCGGCTTCAACTTCGATCCCTCGCACCTCTTCTGGCAGTTTGTAGACCCGGTGAAGTTCATCAACGCCTTCCCGGACCGTATCTACCACGTGCACGTCAAGGATGCGGCCCGCCAACTCGACGGTGAGTCATCCATCCTGGGCTCACACCTCTCGTTCGGCGACCATCGGCGCGGATGGGACTTCCGCTCCCCCGGGCGCGGCCAGATCAACTTCGAGGAGATCATCCGCGCCCTCAACCGCATCAACTACAGTGGCCCGCTCTCGGTAGAGTGGGAAGATGCGGGCATGGACCGTGTGCATGGTGCCAGGGAGGCCGTCGGCTTCGTCCGTGCACTGGACTTTGAACCCTCGGCCCGCGCCTTTGACGCGGCTTTCGCGGACTCGTAACCAAAGATGACTCACACGCTCAAGATCGGGATGGTGGGGGGTGGCCAGGGCGCCTTCATCGGGGCCGTGCACCGCAGGGCGGCAACACTCGACGGTGAGGCGGTGCTGGTGGCCGGGGCGCTGTCGTCCACCCCGGACAAGGCCCGGGCCTCGGGCAAGGCCCTGGGCCTCGCCGACGCTCGAAACTACGGCACCTGGCAGGAGATGATCAAGGGTGAGGGGGCGCTCGCGCCCGACCAGCGCATCGGCCTGGTTTCCATCGTTACACCCAACGACACGCACTTTGCCATAGCCAAGGCGTTCGCCGCCGCCGGGTTCAACGTCGTGGTGGACAAGCCCATGGTGCACAGCAGCGAACAGGCCCGCGACCTGATCCGGGTGGTTGAAGAGACGGGTGTGGTCTTCGCCGTGACGTACAACTACACGGGCTATCCCATGGTGCAGCTCGCGGCGGAGATGGTCCGGCTTGGCGAGATCGGCGATGTCCGCAAGGTGATTGTCGAGTACCTCCAAGGGTGGCTGGCCGCGCGATTGGAGAGCACCGGGCAGAAGCAGGCGGATTGGCGCACCGACCCCGCCCGCGCCGGGCTGGGCGGCGCGCTGGGCGATATCGGTTCGCACGCCGAAAACCTCGTTTCCACCATCACCGGTCTTCAGATCGCCGGGCTGTGCGCGGACCTGACCACGTTTGTCGCCGGCCGCCGCCTGGATGATGACGCGGCGATCCTGCTGCGATTCAACAACGGTGCAAGGGGAATGCTCTCCGCCTCGCAGGTCTGCATCGGCGAAGAGAACAACCTCACCATCCGGGTCTACGGCGACAAGGGCTCGCTCGCCTGGCGGCAGGAAGTCCCCAACCAGTTGCGCGTCACACTCGCGGGCGGCTCGACCCGCCTGATCACGCGGGGCGGGCCTGAGGCGGGCCCCGTCGCGGCCGCCTCGACGCGGCTTCCGGCGGGGCACCCCGAGGGTTTTCACGAGGCCTTCGCCAACATCTACCGCGGCGTCTTTCAGGCGATCCACGCCAAGCGCACGGGGGCCACAGCCCCGACGGTCCCGCTGCCATTCCCCACGGTCCATGACGGCGCGCGAGGCGTGCGGTTCATTGAGAAGGCGGTCGAAAGCAGTCGCGGTGGCGGTGTCTGGATCAAACTCGCCTAGAACGGGTAGTTGTCATCATCGAGCTTGGGTACCGGCGCGGGCGGTGCGGCGGCAACGGAGGGTGTGTTGGGGGGCGTTGCCGGCTTCGCGCCAGCCAGCCCGAACCACCCGGAGAGTTGGAGGGAGCACGTTTCGCCCTCGCTGGGGTCGTGGAGGTTGTTCCACCAGCGAGCCAGGGACACCCGTACCAGCGTCCCCGCCGGGAGCCTGAAGACAGGCTCCTCGAACCCCACGTACGGGACCTTGATGCGAAAGCCCTTGACGGAGAGGTAGTGGCTTCGGCCCTCATGGGCTTCCAGGAGCAGCGGCTGGGGCAGGACCCAGAAACCAACGCTGGACTTCGGGAGGGGTCCGCCTCGCGGGATGTACCCGGTGCCGGTGCGCCGCCACCGAAGCGTTCCATCAAAGAGCAGTTTCGCCGCGACGGTCCACGGCCGGGCCATCTGCTTGATCAAGCCGGGCAGGTCAGGGACGGTGCGGACTTTGTGGGCGTTCCATGCATCGTGGTCTTCGATGTGGGGCGCCTCCAGCGATGGGCGCGGACGCAGAGACATGTCCCAGACCTCGCCGATGTGGAACTTGGGGTCGGCGGGGTGGCAGAACCCGCCCACGGGCAGCGGCCGAATTGCCTGGCCGGTAGATTCAACCAATCCACCGATGCAGGAGGCCGCGCCCATGCGGGTTTTCGCGACAATCACCACGCGGGTGAGCGTGCCGCCGTCGTGTCCGTCGGAAGCCGGGCTTGGTTGCGAGTGCATCCGGTCACCTCGTTTCAGGGAAGCAGGTGCACGATGGGGACATTCAGGTCTTTCGCAAGGCGGTCTGCGACGAGCGAGCGGTGACATGCCATGGGTTCACGCTCTACGCAAAACAGCACAGGCCGGTGCGCGCTCCCACAGTGCGTCGCGATGAACCGGTGCGAATCAAAGCCGCCGAGGGCCTCGCGGGCAAACGCCGCGGCGAACGCATCGCTCAGGCGCGACCGGTCCCGCTTCTTGATCTTTGAGGCCGCGTCGGCGGCCCACTGCGCCTGGCGCACTTCCTCGCTGGGCGCCAGTTCCTTCGCGTGCGTGTAGGCGATCCCGGCCGCGCTCAGGCTTGCTTGCAGTCGCTCCGAGTTCGCGAACGCGTACCCCGCCCCGCGCACCCCGCGACGGGCGCGGATGTCAATGAACAGGTCCACGCACGAATCCCTCAGCCGTTGCGCAAATGTCGCGGCATCAAAGCCGTGAGCCCCGATGGTGAGGATGCTCTCGATCACGCGACCTCCTGGTCGTCGTCGCCACCCGGCTTGTACTTCTTCCGCGATGTGTACCCCAGGTCAAACAGGGCCCCCTGTCCGCCGCTGAGGCGCGACAGCACCGCCTGCTGCGTGATGACCGTGCCGTCCTCATCGATGTGGCCGATGGGGATCTTCCGTGCTACCAGCGCCTCGCCCACGAGCTTGCTGCGGTGGCAGCGGTGGGGCTCGAGTTCGGAACACATGATGGCGATACGGTGGCCTGCCTTGAAGCCCGCCTCGAGGCGGTCGATCCCCCGCCCGAACCACTCACGCTCGCGGATCAGGTCGTACCGCACCTTGCCGTCGATGTAACACGATGGGTCGTCTGGCATCCCCCCCAGCGTGTCGCCCATGAACAGGTACGTGATCCCGGCGAGCCTCACGATCGCGTCGAGGGCGCCCTTGGAAAACTCGGGGCGGAACTTGGAGAAGGGCTTGCTGCGGACATCGGCCAGGTACTTGACGCCGTAGCGGTGCAGCAGTTCGACAAACTCCTCGGAGGTGCGATCGTTCCCGTAGCCGATCGTCAGCAGCGGCATCTGCTGCCCCTTGCCGCCCCCGTAGTTGTGTGGTGTGTCCTGGTTCATGGCGGGGGTTCTGCGGGGTGGGTGGCGGTTCGTGGGGCTATCGGTGCGCTGCCCACTTGATTCCCGCCGCGACATGGTCCACAAACCGCTGATCACGCCAGACCTCGGGCCGGTGGCCGAGGGCCGTGTAGAACATCCTCCCCTTGCCGACCTCGCGGCACCAGACCAGCGGGTAGGCGCGCCCCGCTTGCGCCTTTGGGGTATCGGGCGCAAGGCTCATGAGAATCTGGTTCTTGGCGTTGAGGCTCTTGAACTGGTAGATCTCATCGGCGAAGCGCACCCGCGGGCCCTTGGTGGCCGACCCGACAAAGGGCTTGACCGCCCGGTGGCCGGGCTCGTTGAGAACGATGTCAACCTCTTCGTTCCAGGGGTGGCCGTCGAAGATGCCCCCGATGAGCTGCACGTACGCGGGGTTCGCTGAGAGCGTGTCGGTCGCTGAGTGCACCCCCACGAGCGCGCCGCCACCTTCGACCCACTTCACCAAGGCGCCGACATCGATGGGGAGGGGGCCGGTCGTGTAGAGCACCACGACATCTACCTGTGCGAGTGTCTCAGGGGTCAGGATCGACGACACCTCCGTCGTTGCTACATCCAGCCAGTCAAGCGTGTGTCCAAGGCCCGCCATGATCGCCACCGTCTCGGGCAGCACTTCATGGCGAAAGCCGAGGGACTCGGTGCAGTACACAACCCGGATCGGCTTGCCCGCGGCGGGTGCTGCCGCACCCTTCACCCCGGTTGATATGTCGCGCACCTGGATGTCGCGGTACATGATCTCATTCCCTTTGTGGTGCGTTTGCAGGGCGAAGTGGCCGGCGGGGAAGGCGTCGAGCGTCGCCTGGACCATCTCCACTCCGTTGATCCACGTCTGGACCTGGTTTCCTACGGCACGGATCCGGTAGTCGAACCAGGCGTTATCGCGTGTGATCGGGGACTTGAACACCGCCGGCCAGGCGCGGTCGTAGATGCAGCCTGTGAAGTTCTTGGGGTCGTGGTGGTCGACCTGCGCCTCGTAGCCATCAGGCCAGGTGTTCGGGTCTTCCTTCTTGGGGTGGGTGCGGAAGTACAGCCCGCTGTTGCCCTTGGTATTGACCTTGACAAAGGCTCGGGCCTCGAAGTCGGTAAAGGTCTTCTCGCTGAACAGATGGCCGGGGCCGTCGCGTCCGACAAGTGTGCCTTCCTCTGCCTGCCATGTCCCGCCGCCGCGCTGCTTCCACCCGGTGGTGTCCTTGCCGTTAAAGATGGGCTCGAAGCCGCCGGGGTCCCTGTCCGGCGAGAGGTCCTTGATCTTGATGTTGCGGAAGCGGGCGGGGTCGCCGTGGTCCTGGAGCGAGATGTACCCGGTGGTGAGGCGGTCCCTCAGTGGACTCTTGTTCTTGGGGTCGTGGATGTAGCCGCGGTCATCGAGTTTCTGTGCGGTGTGAATCTGTTGGCCGTTGAGCCACACATCCAGCGTGTCGCCCACGAGCAGCACGCGGTAAGAGTTCCACTCGCCCGCGGGCTTGACGGCCATCACGGAGGGAGCAATCGCACCATAGACCGCGCCGCAGTTCCCAACGTTGGGCTCTTCACCGTGCGAGGCGAGGATCTGCAACTCAAGGCCGGTAAACGCAGGGTCTCCGGTGGATGAGCCGCGGAGGCCCAACCCGCTGTTGCCCTCCCGCGGCGTCGTGAACTCAAGCGTGAGCTCGAAGTCGCGGTACATCCGGTCCGTGCGGAGCCACCACCCCTTGCCGGGCTTGGTGATGACGACTTCGCCGCTCTTGACGCCCCAGGCGTCGAGATCGCCGCTGGTCGTCCAACCGGTCAGCGATGTTCCATCGAACAGGAGTACCCATCCGGCCTGCTGCTCGTCGGGCGTGAGCGCGTTGGGCGGCTGTGCCTCGGCGGGCGGACCGGGCAGTGATGCGAGCACAAACAAGATGGCAGCAATGTAAGGCAAACGAATGTTGTCCATGGATTCTCCACGTGTGCCCGCACGGGCCGGGAAACAAGTATACATTGGCCCGGCGGGCCCCCGCGGAAGGTGGTGCCTGCACTTGCACGGAGAAGGTTTCTGCTATGGCACGAACCCAGTCGATCCCGGTGGTTTCGGCGGAGGCCGCGCGCACGCTGCTGATGGATGCCCAGGGGCTGTTGCAGCGGACCGACCAGCCTGCCACGTCCCGGCGTGTGTACTCGCTCATCGAGCGGATGGGGTTTGTGCAGCTTGACACGATTACCGTCGTCGAGCGGGCACACCACCACATCTTGTTCACGCGCCTGGACCGGTACCGGCCGGGGGTGCTGGAACGGCTGCACCACGATGAGCGGTTGTTGTTCGAGCACATGACGCACGATGCCTCCCTGATCCCTGTCAAGTGGTTCCCGCAGTGGCGGCACCGGTTCAGTCGGCCGCACTCAAACGCGTGGCTGAGACAGAAGCTCGGGGAAGATCCGGGCCGGGTCATTGCGGAGGTCCGTGAGCGGATCCGGCGCGATGGTGAGGGGATGGCGAAGAGTTTCGAGCGGGATGGCCAGGCGCCTGCGGGGGCGTGGTGGGAATGGCGGCCGCAGAAGGCCGCGCTGGAGTACCTTTGGCGGACGGGCGAGTTGTCGGTAGTCAGGCGGGTCAACTTTCACAAGGTGTACGACCTGACTGAAAGGGTGCACTCAAGCACCGCGGCGGAGCCGCGGCCCACCCGGGAGGAGCATGTTGACTGGGCGTGCCGGAGCGCGATCGAGCGGCTGGGGGTGGCGACGAGCGGGGAGGTGCGTGCATTCTGGAATGCGGTCAAACCCGCGGAGGCGGCGGCGTGGTGCAAGGGGGCGTGCGCATCGGGCGAGATTGTGCCGGTGATGGTCGAGTCGTGCGATGGCGCGCCGCCGAGGCGTGCCTACGCGGTCGCTGTTTGGCGAGAGAGGGTGCGGCGCACACCTCCACCGCCGGAACAGGTCAGGCTGCTTAGCCCGTTTGACCCTGTGGTGCGCGACCGGAACCGCGTGCTCCGCCTGTTCAACTTCCACTACCGCTTCGAGGCCTTTGTGCCCGCGCCCAAGCGTCGCTACGGCTATTACGTGCTGCCGATCCTTCGGGGGGATCGACTGGTTGGAAGACTGGATCCCAAGCTCGATCGAAGGAATGGTGTGCTGGAGATCAGAAGAGTCTGGTGGGAAGATGGGGTCCGTGAAAGCAGAAAGTTGCGGGAAGAACTTGCTGAAGGCGTAGAAAAGTTCGCCGCGTTCTGCGGCGCGATGGCGGTCAGGATGAGCCCCAAAGGACGCTGAAGACCGAGTGGAACGCCCTGGGTGATCGGGGACCCGCAACTCAGATCGCTGCGCGGCGGCGCCGGGTTGGAATGGCCGCAAGGCCGAAGAGGACGGCGACGGCGCCCGGCGCGGGGATCGGCCTGCGGAACTCGATGTCAACGGGCTTGACGGCGGTGGTGAGGAAGTTGGCGTTGAGTTCGGCGTAGGTGGTGGGGTCAAAGACGTGGACGGCCTGGGTGACGCCGTCGATGACGTAAATCTTGCCGTCGGTGGGGCTGATGTCGATCCCGTGCGGGCGGGCCCAGCCGGTTCCGCCAAAGGTCGCGATCTGGGTCCAACTGGAATCGAAGACGTGGGCGAGGTTGTCGGACATCGAGGTGACGATGCGGCGGCCATCGGGCATGAAGACGATGTCGTTGGGCCGGATGACTCCCGGGGCCCATGAGTTGATCGGAGCGCCGGTCACACCGTCGAACTCGCGGACGCCGCCGCCGAGGTAGTCGCACACGTAAAGGTTGCCGCTGGGCCCGAAGAGCATGTCGGCGGGCCCGGCGACCCCGGGGGCGAAAACGCTCAGGAAGTTGCCGGTGACGCTGTCGTACTCGCGGACGTCGTTGGTGGCCCAGTCGCCGATGAGGACATTGCCGTTGGCTTTCCAGACGCCCGCCCACTGCCAGCCGCCGCCGGCGTTGTAGGTCTTGACGAAAGCGCCGGTTGTTCGGTCGTATTCGCGCACGCCGCCGATGGTGGACCCGACGAGCACGTTGCCCAACGTGCCCCCGGTGTGGATGGCCATCAGGCCGACGGCCGGAGGAACCACTGCGTACGTCTGGTAGTACGCGCCGGTCACCCCGTTGTGCTCGAACACATTGCCGGAATACTCCTCGGTGACGAAGAGGTTTCCATCCTGCGGGGGAAGAATGGCGAGCGCGGGAAGGGCTGGCGCGAGCGCCACGCCCAGAACGATGGTCCACGAGTACTTCATGTGTTGTCTCTCCTTGGGCACAGTTTACCGAAGCGGCGGGAAACCGCAAGCCCAGTTCGAGGGGTCGTCGAGGGCGGGCTACCCCGCGCGGTACCCGGTCGGGCCTCCCGTGGTCTTCTTGTCCTGCTTGTCCTGCTTGAGCCGGGCGGCATCGTTCATGGCCCGCATCGGGGCTGCGGCGCCCTTGACCATCGCGATCGGGGCCAGGGCTCCCGTCGCCCCCGCGATCACCTTCGCCACGGCCTTGGGGCCTTCCTTGAGGTGGGTCTTGATCGTGTCCTTGGGGCCATCGAGGCGAGGGTGGTCAAAGGTCTTTTGGTACTGTGTCGAGACGTTCTTGACGGCGGCCTTGGCGGTGAGGTCTGGGCGCAGCGCGGCCGTCGCGAGGGTCTGCCCGACGCCGTCACCCACCTTTGTCGCAAGGACTTTTTTCGTGGCTTTGTCCACCGCCTGCACGGGGTGCTTCAGCGAATACTCGGGTTTGCTGAAGGAATCGTCCTCGCCTTTCCAGTTTGCCTTCGCGGCGCCGGCGGTGGACTTGACGCTCGACGCGGCGGACGCACCGGCGGCTTTCACCGCAGCGCCGGTGGCCTTTGCCGCATTGCCCGCGGCTTTGGCACCTGCGGCGACGGCGATGCTGGCCTTCGCGATGGGGCTCTTGGCGGGCGGGTTGAAAACCGGGGTTTTGCCGACTTTGTGGTTCTGGGGGAGCATGAATGGTTCTCGTCGCAGAGGTGAGGTACGCACGTGCACGCGGGCATCAGGATACCAAAGGTGCGGGGGATTGCCATGCTGGACTGAGCATGCGTCTACCCGGTGGGTTCAGGGCCTGCGCCGGGAGCGGCGCAGCATGACCAGTCCTCCGCAGAGCGCTGCCGCGCTCATCGGGGATGGAACGACGTGGGCGGCGATGGGGGTATTGGCTTGGGACTCCCAGACGAGGTATTCGACGAAAATGGCCGGGCCTGGGGAGCCTGATGGGGGTGGCAGTGGGCCGCTTTCCATGCGGAGTTGGAAGTACCCGGAGTAAGACTGCAACGCGGCATCCTGGAACTCCATGGGCAGGAAGCCGAACTCACCGGCCCAGAGCGGCGCGAGGGTGGGGCGTGGGTGCGAGTTTCGCGGTTGCGCACGCGATCACTGGCCCGGGTGGGCGATGGGGAATCCAACCACGGGCATCGGCCCAGCGGTGGGGTTGGGAGTGGGTGGGACTTGGGATGGGGCCGAAGCTCGTGCCGCGGCAACACGCACAGCCCACGGGTGTCGCGGCGCCACCCGTGGCACCTGCCGATGCCACGAGTTTTATCCCTGCACATCGCCTGGAAGGCGATGCCACGGCTAACTGGTGTTGTAGATGCGTGAGAGGAGCCAGTGCCTGGGGTTGGCTGGGTCGGTGTTTCTGATGAGGGTGAAGCGGAAGTACTGGGGCTTGCGCTGGTCGGGGTGCGAGACCTTGATCGTGAAGCGGGCGTAGTCGGCGGCCTTGTCGAACTCTTTGAGGGGTTCGTGGACCTGGGTGGGTTCGCAGAGGCACAGGAGGGTGGAGTTGTAGACCTGGCTGGTGAAGC
>Ga0163144_10007816_pt1 | contig 23357 bp, 19 predicted proteins | sample OliLak19BULKMAT1_FD_123175 | JGI IMG/M metagenome (GOLD analysis project Ga0163144, IMG submission 123175) | Freshwater microbial mat bacterial communities from Lake Vanda, McMurdo Dry Valleys, Antarctica - Oligotrophic Lake LV.19.BULKMAT1 | ecosystem: Environmental > Aquatic > Freshwater >...
TGCGCTTGATGACGATCCACGGCGCTAAAGGCCTCGAATTCGAATGCGTCCATCTTCCAGGCCTCAACCACGACACACTACCTAGCCCCGCCAAGGCGCCCATGTGCCTGCCACCGGAAGGCGTCATCGCGGGCATGGCCGGCGACGTGAAGGAGGCACTTCGCGCCGGCGACGCTGAGGAGCGCGAGTGCCTTTTCTACGTCGCGACTTCCCGCGCGCGTGACCGCATCTTCCTCTACGCCGCGACCCGAAAGTCGGACGGTAAGGACCGGCCGCTGTCCGGCTTCTTGGAGCGCCTCGGCCCCGGCGTGACACGCAGCACGCCCGGGCTCGTGCATGCGCTCCCGCTTGCCGCTGAGGCCGAGCCGATCCCGCTCGAGATCGACGGACCAGTACGCCTTAGGGATTCGCAGATCGCGATGCTCGATAAGGATAAGTGCCGCAGGCGCTTCTTCTACACACACGTGCTCGGCATCGGCGGCCACCGGACCGAAACTGACTATATGCGCATGCATGAGGCGGCGCGATCGGTCGTGCGCGCGATCGTCCGAGACGCCTTGGACGTTTCGGACGACGCCCGCCTCGCCACCGCTGTCGGGCGCGCGTGTGACGACTACAGCCTCGAGGGAGCAGAGGTCTTCGCCGAGCTCCGCGCCGCAGCCGTAGCGCTTGTTACCGCCTTCGTCCGCACACGCGGCCCTCACACGCCCCGCATGCCGGAGACGCTGATCCTGAGCGTCGACGAAGACGAGATCCGCTACGGCCCCGACGACGTGCTCGTCGACGCACGGGGCAACCTCGTCCACCGCCGCGTCCGGACAGGCGTATACCGCAAGTCGGACACGGAGGACTTGTCGGTCGCGGCAGCGCTGCTCGCCATCGCTGACAACGCACCCGGCGCAACCGCCGAGGTCGTGCATCTAACCGGCGGCAGCGTGTCTCCACTAAGCATGACGCCCCTGGTCCTCGGCCGTCGCCGTGAGGCGCTGCAGGTTGCGATCAGACGGGTCCGCACTGGCGACTTCCCGACCAATCCCACCCAGCGTGTATGCCCGCGCTGCCCGGCTTTCTTCGTATGCGGCCCAGTCCCGGCCGGAACGCTGAGAAAAGAGTTCTGACGCCTTTCCGGTCGGCCGCTAGCGCACCGATTATCCTTCCGTAGCCGGGAACGTCCGGCCCCAAGAGAAGGAATGAACTTATGGATACCCCCGAATTCGACGACATTGGCGACGCAATCCGCGAAGGCCGTCAGCTGCGCCCTGCCAGCGCCTACCGAATCTTCTTCGCTCTCGAGAACATCGATTTCCGCCCGCTCGTGGTCGCAGATCCCATCCCCCTCGGCCGCAAAATCCTTGAAGCCGCCGGCCTCGAGCCCGAACGCGGCTACAGTCTTTTCGCGATCGTCGAGAATGGCGACTTCGAGGATGTCCGGCTCGACGAGCCGTTCGACCTCCGCGGGGCCGGAGCCGAGCGCTTCATCGCCTTCCTCACCGACCGCGACTTCAAATTCGAGGTGAACTCGCGCGCGCAACGCTGGGGCAAGCCCGCGATCAGCGGCCAGGTGCTCGCGGCACTCGCCAAGCCCGGTCCCGACGATGCCGTGTTCCTCGAGGTTCTTGGCGGCGCCGACTTGCTCGTCGAGCCGGCGATGCTGATTGATCTTGCCGCGCCGGGCGTCGAACGTTTCTTCACCGCCCCACGCCCTTTCGTCGACATCGAGATCATCGTCAACACCCGCGCACGCCTCGTGCGTGGGCCGACGGTGACGTTCGAACAGATTGTCGAGCTGGCCTTCCCGGGCCTGCACGAAGCGAATGTCGTTTTCTCGATGACCTACCGCAAGGCAGCCTCGGCACCACACGCTGGCGAACTGGGCGTCCACGGCGTCGTCACCATCAAGCAGGGGACTGTCTTCAATGTCACGCGCACTGTTCAGTCGTAACGCCGACCTCGCGAAGCTGCGCCAAGAAGGCTACTTCGTCCAAGTCGTGGGAGGGTTCCTCGTGATGCGCGAGATTCCCTACGTCGACGCGGACCGCAAGGTCCGCCGAGGCTCCCTCATCTCGAGCATGGCGCTGGCGGGCGACCAGACCCGCCCGCCCGATACCCATGTTGTGCACTTCGACGGAGACTATCCTTGCCACGCGGACGGAACCCAGATCGCGGCGATCGCCAACCAGACGACGCACTTCGACCTCGGCAACGGGCTTACCGCCGAGCACGCCTTCTCGAGTAAGCCGGAAGGGGGCTACCTTGACTACCACCACAAGATGACCACCTACGCCTCTGTCCTGGCTGGTCCGGCGGCGGTGCTAGATCCGTCTGCCACCCCCCGCCCTTACTGCGCGCTCGACGATCAGGAGTGCGCCGACGGTGTGTTCAACTACGTTGAGACCGCTTCGGATCGTGTCGGCATCGGTGCTCTCACTGCGAAGCTCACGGGGCACCGCGTGGCGATCATCGGGCTCGGCGGATCGGGGAGCTACATCCTCGACTTGGTCGCGAAGACCCCGGTCGCCGAGATCCGGCTCCTCGACGCCGACGAGTTCCTCCAGCACAACGCTTTCCGCGCGCCAGGGGCACCGAGCTTGGAGGAGCTTCGCGAGGCGCCGCTCAAGGTCGACCACTTCAAGGCGATCTACGGCCGCATGCACCGGAGGATAACAGCGATCCCCAAGGCCGTCACGGCCGATAACCTCGATCTGCTCGACGGCATCGATTTCGCCTTCCTCAGCCTCGACGCGGGCGAGGCCAAAGCGGCGCTGGTCGCGCGGCTGCAAGAGAGGGTCGTCGCCTTCGTCGACATCGGCATGGGCCTCGAGCTCGGCGACCAAGGTCTGAGCGGTATTCTGCGTGTGACGACCAGCACGCCCGCCACGCGCGATACCGTCGGCGCGCACGCGCGCATCCCGCTGGCCGGCGGCGGCGCCAGGGACGTCTACGCCTCGAACATCCAGGTCGCCGACCTCAACGCGCTCAATGCGGTGATGGCGGTAATCAAGTGGAAAAAGCTCTGCGGTTTCTACTGCGACCTCGAGCGCGAACACCACTCGACCTACACGCTCGATGGCAACATGCTCCTCAACGAGGATCAGGCGTGATGCGCGACGAGGTTCTCGAGCACCGGTTCGTCGAGAACTTCCCCGAGGTCCTTGAGCCGGGCGTGCTCTATGTCTCGCTCGAATTCGGAAGCGTAGCGCACAGCTGCTGCTGCGGCTGCGGGGAGGAAGTCGTGACGCCTCTTACGCCGACAGACTGGAACATCACCTATGACGGGGAAACCGTCACGCTACACCCGTCAGTCGGCAGTTGGACGCTCTCGTGCCGCTCGCACTACGTCATCCGGCGTAACCGAGTGATCGAGGCCCCGGGCTGGTCAGAGGCGCAAGTCGCTGCCGAACGCCGACGCGATCGTGAGGCTAAAGCTCGCTACTTCGAGCAAGACGCATCCGCGCCTGTCGCCCAACCCCAAAACGAACCGACAGAAACACCCCCGGCGACTCCCCCTTGGTGGCACCGACTTCGTGCTTGGTGGCAGAGGACATAAGGTGCAAATAGGCGGCGCGCTTTATGGCCGACCTGCACCAACAACTAACTTGGAGCCGAGGAAGATCAGTACAGTGTATAGCGGGATACTTCTCCCTCAAAAATAGCATGTTTTACTAGTGCCCATTGCGTATCTAGTTTCTGAAACGAGGGCGAACATATAAAATGGTGCCTATGTGGAGCACTCCCGCCCAGAGCCGCAGAAGACAGGGAGGGATTTGCTATGCGCTTCATTCACACGGCGGACTGGCAGATCGGAAAGCCGTTCAAGCAATTTGGCGATCGGGAAAGTGTCCTTCGGCAGGCACGCCTCGCGGCTATCGAGAATATCGGACGGCTGGCGATGAAAGTTGGCGCTGCCCATGTGGTTGTGGCCGGCGACGTCTACGACGCGGAATCACCAACACCTCGAACATTGCTGGAACCCCTCGAGCGGATGCGTCAGTTCACCGGTGTCCAGTGGCATTTGTTGCCGGGCAACCACGATCCGCATCGGCCGAAAGGTGTCTGGGACCGCGTGCTCGATAGCGGCCCGCCCGCCAATGTGCATCTCCACCTCACACCCGAACCAGCCGAGGTCGGGCCCGAAGGTGTCCTCCTGCCAGCCCCCCTGACGCGCAAGACGGAGGGCGCCGACCTGACTGAATGGATGGACCGCGCAGAGACGCCGCCTGGCGCGATACGGATCGGTGTTGCGCACGGGTCAGTCGTAGGCTTCGGGACCGGCGGAGAGGCGACCAATCCGGTCAACCCCGGTCGTCCGTCGACGGCGCGTCTCGACTATCTCGCACTTGGCGATTGGCACCGGACCATTCAGATCAACCCATCTGTCTGGTATTCGGGAACACCGGAACCTGACCGCGCCGGCGGCCAGGAGGTTGGTCAGGCCCTCCTTGTTGAAATTGCCGGACCGGGAGCGCCCGCAAAAGTCACATCGCATGAGGTCGGTACCCTTCGATGGGCGACGATCGAGGATCAGCTGAACGATACTCCAGATCTGGAGGATTTAGAGGCCCGGCTCCGGAGCCTGCCAGATCTTTCGAACACGGTTCTGCGGCTTTGGCTGAAGGGCACCCTCCCACTTGCCGGACGGGCCGAGCTGGACCGCAGGCTGCTGGGTGTCGGTGCAGCGATGTTTCATCTCGATCTGGACACCGCAGGTCTCTCGATCCGTCCAAGCGCAGCTGATCTGGAGATGATTGATTTCGGCGGAGTCCTGCGCCAGGCCGCCGATCGCCTGAAAGCTGTGGCTGAAGACGCTTCTGCTGGGCCCGCCGAAAAGAAGCGGGCCGAAGATGCGCTCGTACAGCTTTTCGTGATGTCCGTCGGCAGGGAAGGGTAAGACATGCAGTTCACCAGCATCGTTGTCGACGGGGTCGGAAAATTCGGGACACGCAGCGAGGTCACCGGGCTTGGTCCCGGTGTCAATATTCTTGCGGCCGGCAACGAAGCTGGAAAGTCCACGCTCTTCCGAGCAGTGCGAGCCTGCCTTTTCGAGCGTCACACGACCAAGAACGATAGTGTGCGCGCCCTGGCGACAGATGGCTTGTCCCTACCAGTCACCGTCAAGCTCGGTTTTGAACATGCCGGTCAAGCCTACACGGTCACCAAATCCTTTGTGAAAGGCCCGGCTGCAAGTCTGATGCGGGGCAGCGTTGAAATTGCCCGCGGGCGTGAAGCGGACGAGATGCTTTGGGAGCTGCTCGGCATCACCCCCGGAAGCGGGCGGTCTGTTGATGAAGCGGCGTTTGGAATTCTGTGGGTCGGCCAGGGACAATCCTTCAAAGCTCCCGAACCAACCGAAGCGGCCACGACCGTGCTCAATTCGGCGATCCAGTCTGAGGTCGGCAGCCTCGTCGGCGGAGAACGCGCCCGCCTCATCGTAGCATCCCTCAAGGATGAGCTCTCAAAGCTGGTGACCGATAAGGGCAAGCCGAGGGCCGGATTGCCGTTTGCAGATGCGATAGGTCGCCTCGAGGCGCTGCAGCGTGATCTTGAAGATGGCGACTTGCGGCTCTCGATACTTGACAGCCAACTGGCGGACCTCGGCGCCAAACGCGGCGAACGCGCTCGGCAGGGCGACCCCGCCTTGATAAGCGAAATGGGCGCGGACCTTGAACTTGCGCAAAAGAGCTTGAAGGAAGGGGAGGGTGCAGCAGCGCTCCTCGCACAGTTCGAGAGCACCGAACAAGGTAGCAAGGCCGCATTGGACCGGGCTCAGTTTCAACTCACTGATCTTGCCGGGAGGCGGGCGCGGATCGATGGGGACCGCGAGCGCGGCGAGGAGCTGCGCGCAAGTTTGACGCCGCTCGACGCGCAGGAACAGTCCGCACGCGATCTCATCCGTGATGCGCGGGAAAAAATCGCGCAACTCGACGCCCAGGCCGAGCTGGACGAAACGGTGGAGCGCAGCCTTCAACAGCTCGCCAGCGTCGTTTTGCGTGCGGATGGCAGGACTGCGCTCGTGCGCCGTAGAGATGAGTTACTAGAACTCTCAGAGCGTCTCGTCAGGAATGCTGCAGGTCTCGCGAACAATCTCGCGACCGCTGCTCAGCTGGCGTCCCTGAATGAGCTGGAGCGAGAAATCTCGGTCCTCACCGCTCGCCTGGAAGCGGCCGCGCCGGAAGTTGCGGTCGAGCTGTCGAAAGCCGGGGCGGGGCAGGTGACTATTGGCGGCGTTCCGCTCGCCGGCGGCGTTGTGCAAGCCGCGATTGATCCAGTGACAATTCACGTGCGCGATCTGGCGACCATTACCATCACACCGCCAAAGGCAGCAGGTAAGGCCGATCAGAAGAAGCGGGGGGAAGCTTACAAGCGACTTTCGCAGCTGATCGAGGACGCGGGCGTCAGTACAGCCAGCGAGCTGCGCGCGGCGCGTGCGCGCCGTGAGTCACTGGAAGGAGAAGAACTTGCGCTACGCGCAGAGCTCAAGATTTTTCAGATTACTGCGCCGTCTCCCGCGCTGGCCATCGAGGGATTGAACACGGAGATTGAAGCTATCGATGCGATGGTGGCCGATGCTTTGAACAAGATGGAGGTCGATAGCCTTCCGTCGACAGATGAGATTACCAGCAAGGCCGACGCTCTGAGGAACAACAGGGAAGATGCGCGTCGCCAGCGGCAGGGGCTGGAAGGTTCAATCGATGCGCAGAACAAGGTCCTCTCAAATCTCGCGGATGCGCGCGGCAGGCTTGACGGGACTTTGACCGAAATTCGAAATCGCCTCGAAGCCGATCTTGCTGTCCTTCCGGATGCAGAGCGGGATGCTCTGGTTGCTTCCGCCGAAGCCGCTGTCAGCACTGCGCGTGCTGACTACCAGCTGAAAGCGGCCGCGCTGGAAGAGCAACGGCAAAAGGCGCCCTCGACTGATGAACTGGAGCGACGGCAAACCCGCGTCACGCGGCTCCAGACCGCACTTGAGAACCAGAAGGCGCGGCTCGGATCGCTCGACCGCGAAATTGCAAATCTGGAAGGCCAGATCCAAAGTGCCGGCGGAGACGGTCTTGGCGAAAAGATAGAAGAGCTGAGGCAAGCCAGCGATCTGGCAGCGCGAGAGGTCAATAGGCACAAAGAGCGCGTTGAGACCCTCACACTGCTCAAGGAAACCATTGAGGCTTGCTACACAGAGCAACGTGACCGGTTGCACGAACCGTTGCGCCGTCACCTGAAACCGCTGCTGAATGATGTTTTTCCAGCGGCCGAAATCGAGCTTGGCGAGGGGTTCTCGATCGCCGGTATCAAGCGGAACGGACCAGGTACCGAGAATTTCGACCGCTTGTCCGCAGGAACGCAGGAGCAGATCGCCGTACTGGTGCGGCTCGCGATGGGCGCCATGATCTGCGACCGCGGACAACCGGTGCCGATCATCCTGGATGACGCCTTGGTGTTTTCCGATGATGACCGGATTGAGCGAATGTTCGATGCGCTCAACCGCGCAGCAAGCAAGCAGCAGGTCGTTGTTCTGACTTGCCGTCTGCGTGCATTTGCCAAGCTCGGCGGGAGGCAGCTTTCGATTGGTGTGTGATCGAACCGCATCGTCTGGTGTCTGTCTTGACAGAAGTTCAGTGGCGGTGGTGCGCTCCTTTGAAGAGCGCTTCGGCAAGCCACCATTGCAGTTTCAGAACAGAGATTGCTGGCGATCTTCTCCCTGCTTCGTCGGCTTCCTAGGGCGTACTGATTGGCCAACGCGGCGTAACGGATCGTGCGGAACTTGGGCCGGAGCTTCGGAAGGTCTGGGGGTGGGGGTGGCTAGAGGCGGCCGGTTTGGCGCTCGCGAAACCTGCGGCGCAGGTGTTGGCGCCATCTGGCGCGCGGTGAGGGTGCTGGAAGCTTTGCGGGTCTCAATGAAAGCGAGGAGGTCCGCATAACGATATCGCACCGCCTTGCCGAGCTTGAAGAAGGCAAGGCCCGGCTGGGAACCGTCTTCACGCCAGGCAGCGAGCGTGCAGGGCTGCAGGCCGAGCAGGGCAGCGGCGTCCTGTGTACTGAGCATCTGGTTGGGGTCGTTTGAGGGGATGGTCATGAGGATCGCGTCGAAGGTGGTTTCGCTGTCCACTATGCACGCCTTACAGCGTGGCGGAATCATTATCCCCTAGCGCGCGCAAATGCCGAAGGTCGTAGGTGACCTTAATTGTTGTCCATTGTTTTTCGGCCGCGCGAACGGGCCGAAGGCGCGGGTTCAGCCCCGCGTGTGCGGGGGAGACGGTGCTGATCTCGATCCTATCGCCGCACCGGCCGGTTCAGCCCCGCGTGTGCGGGGGAGACCTGCGCGGGCTGTCGCCCTCTCCTAGTGTTGTGCGGTTCAGCCCCGCGTGTGCGGGGGAGACAATCCCGACGAAGTTTCGGTTTGCGCCGGCGCCGGTTCAGCCCCGCGTGTGCGGGGGAGACCGCCGGGATGTCTGGGATGAGTGGAGGGGAACCGGTTCAGCCCCGCGTGTGCGGGGGAGACACCTGTCTGGCGCCAACCTGCGCGGATCTCGCCGGTTCAGCCCCGCGTGTGCGGGGGAGACACATACGCAATTGCGACCTGCGCGGAGTTGACCGGTTCAGCCCCGCGTGTGCGGGGGAGACACCTGACCGACGCACACCTGACCGACGCGCGCCGGTTCAGCCCCGCGTGTGCGGGGGAGACGACAGGACCGGATCCAGACCGAGCGCGGCCTCGGGTTCAGCCCCGCGTGTGCGGGGGAGACGACATGCGCGGCGCTGACCTGCGCGGCGCTGACGGTTCAGCCCCGCGTGTGCGGGGGAGACGAAAAACATGGTTGAGTCAGACGTGGGCAGGGCGGTTCAGCCCCGCGTGTGCGGGGGAGACTCTTTCGAGAACCCGGCTATCTCTTGCGCTTGCGGTTCAGCCCCGCGTGTGCGGGGGAGACGTTTTGATGGCGCCGATCTGCGCGGCGCTGACCGGTTCAGCCCCGCGTGTGCGGGGGAGACAACAATCAAGTCTGCGACGCCCGCCTTAACGCCGGTTCAGCCCCGCGTGTGCGGGGGAGACTCGGCCGTCGACCTGGACAGGCTCGCAGCGGCCGGTTCAGCCCCGCGTGTGCGGGGGAGACGTGTTTCCGGACGCCGCCGGCAGCTACGACGCCGGTTCAGCCCCGCGTGTGCGGGGGAGACACAGACGGTGCGCCTCATTCTCTGCTCTCCGCCGGTTCAGCCCCGCGTGTGCGGGGGAGACACGGGGCCCCTGAAATTGAAATGCGCCAGAACCGGTTCAGCCCCGCGTGTGCGGGGGAGACTGCCGCTGCGTTCAGCAAGCGGGCAAGCGCGGCGGTTCAGCCCCGCGTGTGCGGGGGAGACTCTCGGAGGGTCTCAAACATGGGTAGGTGCTCCGGTTCAGCCCCGCGTGTGCGGGGGAGACCGGTAGGAGTTGAGCGCGTAGTTGTCGTGGATCGGTTCAGCCCCGCGTGTGCGGGGGAGACGCAACGCCTCTGGCTGCGCCACAGCGCCCTACCGGTTCAGCCCCGCGTGTGCGGGGGAGACCTCGTCGCTGTGCTGGGCGTGCTGGGTGTGGCCGGTTCAGCCCCGCGTGTGCGGGGGAGACAACGCCGCGTCCTACTTTCGATCCAAACGACTCGGTTCAGCCCCGCGTGTGCGGGGGAGACAGAGACGTTGTTTCTCCGGGCCACAGCATGGTCGGTTCAGCCCCGCGTGTGCGGGGGAGACGGATTCGCCGGTCCACTCCGAGCGGATTTGCGCGGTTCAGCCCCGCGTGTGCGGGGGAGACGATATGACCGATGCCCGCCTTGTCGGAGCTTGCGGTTCAGCCCCGCGTGTGCGGGGGAGACGCGTTGCCATGGACGAGTGCGTTGCCGTAGGCCGGTTCAGCCCCGCGTGTGCGGGGGAGACACTTCGAAGCGATCAAGAAGCGGCGCAAAGAGCGGTTCAGCCCCGCGTGTGCGGGGGAGACATCGGATCCGCCCTGCAGCGATTGTAGCGGGCCGGTTCAGCCCCGCGTGTGCGGGGGAGACTCTCGCGCGGCGTTATCCGCGACACACTGCGGCGGTTCAGCCCCGCGTGTGCGGGGGAGACGAGGTAGTCGAGAATGGCCAACGTCTCAGCCGCGGTTCAGCCCCGCGTGTGCGGGGGAGACACCGGGACGCGACACAGACCGTGGTGGACGATCGGTTCAGCCCCGCGTGTGCGGGGGAGACTGCATGGGCGGGCTTTGCATCATGGCGGGGGCCGGTTCAGCCCCGCGTGTGCGGGGGAGACCTTCACCGTCCGGCCGGGCAGCAGGCCGTACCCGGTTCAGCCCCGCGTGTGCGGGGGAGACACGAACAGCTGGGCAAGCTACACCCGGGCGAACGGTTCAGCCCCGCGTGTGCGGGGGAGACGTCTCGCGCGTCAGTTCCCTGCGTCCACCCCACGGTTCAGCCCCGCGTGTGCGGGGGAGACACCTTGCGCAGCTCGGCGACGAGGCTCTCGGTCGGTTCAGCCCCGCGTGTGCGGGGGAGACATCTGGCGAAGTACGCGGTCGCCGCAGAGGGGCGGTTCAGCCCCGCGTGTGCGGGGGAGACGGACTGAACCCAATGAACGCTGTTGCCCTCTCTGGTTCAGCCCCGCGTGTGCGGGGGAGACGTGCGCTCGCAAATGGACTCTGCAATGAAAGCCGGTTCAGCCCCGCGTGTGCGGGGGAGACCATGTAGAGCAGCGCTTTTCGCTGCGCCCGCTCGGTTCAGCCCCGCGTGTGCGGGGGAGACGCACAAGCGTTCGCCGCTCTTGCACCGGAAGACGGTTCAGCCCCGCGTGTGCGGGGGAGACGCGAGCCTCTGCGCGGAAATGTCGGCGCCTGCCGGTTCAGCCCCGCGTGTGCGGGGGAGACACGCCGAGGCCGAATTGCATGTGGTACCGGTACGGTTCAGCCCCGCGTGTGCGGGGGAGACATCAGCAAAACCTGACGCCAAAGCACTATTTCCGGTTCAGCCCCGCGTGTGCGGGGGAGACTCGGAATTGACGCCCGCCGCCTCGGCAAAAGCCGGTTCAGCCCCGCGTGTGCGGGGGAGACTTCCCCGAACGCGATCATATCGTCAATCGAGTCGGTTCAGCCCCGCGTGTGCGGGGGAGACGCCTGGAGCTCAGGCCAGTTCGTCGGGTAAGTCGGTTCAGCCCCGCGTGTGCGGGGGAGACTCTTTGCAGACCTCGCAGACGTGCCGGCGTCGCCGGTTCAGCCCCGCGTGTGCGGGGGAGACGCCGTCAACTGTTCTGGAGACGATACGGATTCCGGTTCAGCCCCGCGTGTGCGGGGGAGACCAGAGACGCCTGGTCATCGCCTCTCGTTCCAGCGGTTCAGCCCCGCGTGTGCGGGGGAGACATCGCATGGGGCGGGGCCGCGATCCTGACGCCCGGTTCAGCCCCGCGTGTGCGGGGGAGACGATGCTTAGTCGAGCAACACAAGCCGGGCGCTCGGTTCAGCCCCGCGTGTGCGGGGGAGACATTTCGAGGCGATCAAGAAGCGGCGCAAAGAACGGTTCAGCCCCGCGTGTGCGGGGGAGACGCAAACGCGTGACGATCGCCCTAACCTGGGCGCGGTTCAGCCCCGCGTGTGCGGGGGAGACAGGAAACTGTCTCATCAGGTCAGGGATGCGGACGGTTCAGCCCCGCGTGTGCGGGGGAGACTATGCGCCAATCAATGCGCCCATTACCCCGGCCGGTTCAGCCCCGCGTGTGCGGGGGAGACAGGCGACTTCATACCGTCCACCCTCACACAGCCGGTTCAGCCCCGCGTGTGCGGGGGAGACATCGGTTTCGGCAACAATCCGGGTTGTGCGGTGCGGTTCAGCCCCGCGTGTGCGGGGGAGACTCTTGTTAGCAAGAGGTTGGTTTTGTTGGATTTCTACGATGTCAAACAACGCACCAGATTTCGAAGCATTTCCGACTTCTTGTCAAGCGCAGGTCAAGAAGGAGAGGATTAGTTCTACTTTTCTTCTGTCGCCGCGTGAAAACGCACAAGCGTCAGGCCGTCGATCTCGACCGGCTCTCTGCGATTTTCGCCAATAGCCTCAAACGCGAAACCCGAATCCGTTGGTGCCTTCCAGGCGATAACGGCCGAGCCGGCCGAAATCATCTGCTTCGTTTCCTCCCAGATACGTTCGCGTGTCCGAGCCGAATACTCGCCGACATAGACGCCTGCCCGGATTTCAGCGAGCCAAAGTGACAACCGTCCGCGCAGGCGAGGGGGAGCGTTTTCAACCACGATGACCATCATCGCCGCTTGCCTCCTCCTTTGTGGCCGGGGGCATGCCCTCGGGCGCCTCTGCGGGCTGCTCCAAACCGCCAGCTTTCAGCATATCGGCGATCGTCGGAATAATGCGCTCGAGCAGCCTCGTTTTGCGGAACATGTCGCGGCATTCAAGCCGTACGGCGCGCTCGGGCGAAACATCCAGAAACTGACCTTTGGAGATGCGCCCGGCGATGCGAAAAGCGGCGGGTACGACGGTCTCGAACTTGAAGATGTCGGCCACGTCATAAACAAAAGAGAGCGGCTTGCCTCGATGCAGAAATCCGATTGCCGGAGCGTACCCCGCAGCGAGTATCGCGGCTTCGGTCACGCCGTACAGGCAAGATGTCGCGGCAGAAAGACATTTATTAGGAGTATCACTGGCGTCCCATTCCGACGAATCATAGTTACGACCGCGCCAACTAACACCATAGGACGCGGCAACCAGCTTGTAGCTTTCTCTGACGCGCGCCCCTTCAATGCCGCGCAATTGGTCAATTGAACGGCGAGACGGTGCTTCCTCGCCAAATCGTATACGGAACATCTCGCGCACGACTTTGAGACGCGCCTCATCGTCGAGCGCCAATTTTGCCTGATAAAGTAAGCGGTCAGCGCGCGCGCCACCGGGCTGGCCTGCCGCGTAAAGACGGACGCCAGCCTCGCCGACCCAGACGATCAGACAGCCAACACGGGCCGCCAGCGATACGGCGGCGTGGGTGATTGAGATGCCAGGCTCCAACATCATGCAGGCAAGTCCACCGACGGGGATCTGAATGCGGGCGCCCTCCTTGTCCAGAAGGACGAACGCGCCATCGCGCACATCGACCTGGCCATATTCAAGGAAAACTATGGACGAGCGATCTTTGATCGCAAGCGGACGCAGTGGAAGGTGAGGTGAGTTGTCAGCGGCCAATGACGGGTATCCTCTCTATCGTTACCGGCGCACCAAAAGCAGGCCACAGCCATAAGCCCGTGACCGGCCCAGCCCAGACGTCAGGACGGACGTGAAAGTGGCGGGGTCGGTTACTTCCAGCGCGCCGTCGAATTGCACGGGTTGGAGAGAGCCCGATTTTGAGCCACCCGAAAGACGAAGTTGCTTTTCAATCCTGATCTGAAGTTGGTCGCGGGCTGGCGCGTCCGACTTGTCCGGATCGCGCGCGGGATCACCGCTCGCCGGAATCGTGAGAAGTCGAGCGCCGTGATGGTCAAGCTGCGAAGCGATCCAGTCGCGGGCGAGGACCTCCCGCGCCACCTCCAGTCGCCTGGCAGCCACGTGCAAAGGTTCGCGCGTCCCCCGGCCGCGCTTTGGACCGTCGCCGATCGGTGGTGTGCTGATCTGGATATCTGCGCGCAAGGAAAATCCAAGGCGATCGCCGGCCACGAGATCGGGCGCATAATCTTTCATGGAGAGATGCCAGATGCCAACTTCGTCGTGCGGCACGACACGGGAGAGGATCAGAAACTCGTCCGGTTTCGTTTGGCGATACAGAAATTCGCGGTCTGTTTTGTCAGGCGGGAACAAGGTCCAGACCAGCGAATGTCCAGCATCGGCGACTGCAGCGCGCTGGAGCAGGACTGCGACGGACTGGGCGCGCGAGCGGTGCGGGATAAGGCGAGCCCGCGTGAGATACCAATCGCTCATGCAGCGGTCTCCTCAGCGGATGATCCGTCTCTGTTCTCGGGAGGCATTTCGAAGACCACACGGCCTTCCAGCCGTTCCACGAACATGCGCGGCGCCGAGGCGCGGTAGGCGTCGCGGCGAGTGTTGGTTTCGGCGAAATCGTTCGACTGAAGGGGCGGACAAGGGTCTGCGTCGCACCAAAGGTCTACGTGGCGGGGCTGGTCCGACATCGTGGGTGTCCAGCGCCCGCGTTTAGCTTGAACGAGCGCCAGCCGAGCCCGATCAACTTCGAGATAACTGACCAGAGCCCCTTCGAGCGTCTCAGCCTCCATGACCTGCGGTGCGAGGGGGCGCGAGGGCGCGTAAGCCCGGCGACCAAGAAAGAGTGAGAAAACGGGGCGCTCCAGTGCGGCGGCGATGGCGTCGAGGTCTTCTGGGGCTTTGCCTTTGACCCATAGCGCGACGCGGTGGCGCGCACTGATGAAAAAGCTGCGCCGGGAAATCGAGGTAGCAATGTCGTCGATTTCCAGCGACTCACCGCGCGTGGCCGGCACGCGGCCATACGCCTTGCGGAATCTGTTGAGGCCGGGGCTAGTGGGCCTTTGCTCCGTTTGAAACTCGGTCATAGGAAGGCCGATCTGTTCAGCCAACACGGCAAAACCCAAGGTATCATGGAGGGCGGCCAGCCGACTTTCTTCAGTACGTTTCACGCCAAGGGCAGCGGCGACGAGGCCTAGAGCTGCGCTCTTGGATGGGCGCGTCCAAGATGTGCGCTGTTCGCCCGGCGCTATGTCGCCCCAGGAAGCAAACGGTCCTTCGAGCGTAAAACAAAGAAAACGAGACATGATGAGTTACTTCACCTGACTGGACGCGAAAGCGATGCAGTCGGAAAGTGACCCTGCAACGCGCACCTCCATCTCGCGCGTTTCCATCACACAATCGCCAAAGGCGCGGTCCAGGGCTTCGGCTTCGGCCTTCAGTGCTTCGACCGAAAGTGAAACGAGATCGCCCGCATCATTGTCAGGGCGGACCGGGCGCAGAAAGGCGTTCGCGAGCGTACGCGGCGCCTTGTCGCCCGACTCCACGCGCAAATAGCCGGTGCGAGCTCGGGCGGCGGTTGCGTGCTGCTTGCCTTTGGGATTGGCAACCGTCATCGCCTCGATCAGGCCCTCGACGGCTTTTCGGGCGAGTGCGTCATCGCCTGCTAGGTTTTTCACTAGGAGGTCAAGGTTCACGTTGGCGTACTGGTAGAAGACGCCTGCGCCAAATTGAAAGTCGCCCATGAATCCTGCGCCCGCATCCGCGCCTGGCCGTAGGGCTTTAAGGTCGTCCACGGCGGTGTAGAAGTCGTCCTCAACGGTGACCCGGTGCGTGGTGAAAGCGTGAGCGACTTCGACGGCGCCTTCGACGTTATAGCCGGTGTTGTCGGCGAGCATTCGGCCAAACATCGCGATATCGACTGCGCGAGGGTGCTTTTGCAGGATCAGAGCTTGACTTGCCTCAATCTTTTCATCAGAGTACAGACGATCAGCCAGAGCGAGCAAGCGGTCAAGTTCATCCTGCCCGAGATGTACAAGCTGATTCGTTTCGACGGGTGCGTTCTCGTCGGCGGAAACGTCTCCGCCTTTTTTGGTTTTCTGCTTCGCTTCAAGCTTGCCGAGCTTGTCATGCTCAATGACGGACCTCACTTTCTCGGCGGCGTCTTTCTCTGAGAGCCCTTTATTCGTCAACGCCTCGTAAAGTGCGTACCCAAACTCCTGGGTCCTCGCGCCGATATTCGCCTCGCCCACGGCAGCGCGAAATTCCGGGCTGGTGCGCCAGGCGCGCTTCATCGACTGTGACGATACACGCAAACGTTCGGCGCCTCCGAACACCATGGTCTTGGGTCGCCCGGAATCGTCGCGGTTGAGGTTGGCGGCGGGATAGGAAGTTAGAGTGTGAATTTGGAGGAAACGTGTCATGGATTCAAGTCCTCAGGGTTTGATTGGTGTGGGCGCATCCGCTTGGTCTTTTGCGCCGTCGCCGAATAGTTCAGCGCCGTAATAGCTTCGGGCTATCTCGCGGGTTTCCTTAGCGTCCCAGAACAAGAGCGCGCGAGCGAAGCTTGCTACGGGTAGATTGCCATCGAGCATCCGGACTAGTCGGCGGCCCTCGCGAAGGAGGTCCGCATCCGTCTCCAACCGGATCAGCCGCCGGAATCGAAGCTCGGAAAAGCGCGCAGCGTAGAGTGCTTTGCCAAGCTGGCCGCCCGTGTCGTCCTTGACATGCGCCAGCACGCCCGCAAGGACGGCGAGGCGGGCATCGAAGCCACTTTGCGGTTGATTGCGCCGGGCCGGGCTGGCCCATCGGATGGGCACGCCGGAGGTGTTCGACATACCGTCGATGACACTGCTCACCCTCTTGTAGAGTGTGCGGAATGCGGCAACAGAGAGGGCGGAGGCTGCGTCGATTTCCCCATCCATCTCATGGGCGTTGATTCGGCGCAGATTTGCTATTTCGGCGCTATCGCGCTGGTGGCCGAAGCCGAGCGTATGGCGCCATACCGAGACGACATGAGCCACGGCGTCGCGCGGCCTTTTCCATTCAGAACGTGGGTCAGACATGACGAGCCTCCTGGACTTCCAGCTGTAGGGATTTGAACACGTAAGACTTCGCCTTTGTGCTATTCAATGCAACGCCGAGCCACTTCTCTGCCAGAACCGTTCGGCGCATGTCGCGTCCGTCCATGTCAACATGCTCTGCAAAGAGTTGGCGCGCGATGCGGCGGCATGCTTTGGCAAATTCACCACGTGCTTCGAGGCTATCCTCGAAAAACTCCAATGGGGCGATGGCATCGAGATAGTTCCGAAAATCGGGCTCCGAGACGGCGTAAAAAGCATGATAGACATTCTCTCCGGATTTTTTGCCTTCGTCACGCACGCTGATTGAGGCACTGCCGGTGTCGCTAATGGCGACCTCGCCGTGCCGTGCCATTTGAACAGCGTACCGCACGGCTTTCGCGCTCGCTTCTGAGGCTTCAACCGCGACCGCCATCAGGTCACTGAACGCCTTTTCCTGAGCGGCAAGGATCCAGGGCACAGACTGAACGGAAAAACCTCGGGCTTTGGCATTATCCTGATCGTATCCGAAAGCGAGAATATCGGGCCTAAGATTGTTACGCCGAACGCCGAGTGCGGCGATACGGCGGGCTGCCGTGTTGACGCAGGAGGCTCGAAACGCCTCGTCACGGTTCACTAGAATGCCCAACCAGTCTCGATAGCTGGTTGGGCCGGCACGCGGGTGCACCGGTAAGGTATTGGCCTTAGCGTCTTTATAGTAAGGCGAGAGCGGGTGCGCATGGCGACCAAACCATCCGGAGTAATTCATGCCGTAGCCGACGGTACGATATGCGCTCGCGCGGCAATCATCGTCGAATGCGAGCCGGATGCGACGCGGCATGCCGAAAAAGGCATGTAGCTTGCCCGTCAGCTCTGGGGTCACGACTTCACCATTAGCGGATGTCTGGGTCGTCGCGCACCAAGGAAACACCAACTCGTTGAGCTGCGGCGGACCATCTACTTCTGGGACGTTGAGCCAAATCGTGTCCCACAACGAATAAACAGAACGCTCGTCCGGCAGTTTACGCGGCCATCGAGCAAGCGTAGTGAGCGGGCCGCCACCGCGCAGGCCAGTTCGATAGCCACGGCCGCCCGCTGGCGAATAGGTTTGTAACGTGACTAGAGCCGCTGCTGCATCTCGGTTGTAAACATCTGGATCGGATATCGTGCGAAAATGCTCGGAGCCGAATCGAAACGAAGTCTCGTCCTTATAATCAATCAGTAGCTCACTAACTTCCAATACCGCGGCAGTCTGCAACTCGTCCAAATCTTGAAAACAACGCGGGCCATCGCCGCCGAGATTGAACGCGAAAGCAAGCGGGGCGAGAGCCTTGTGCAGAATTTCCGGAGATGGGGGCAGTTGCCAGACGTCGGCCCAGTCTTCAACGCCTTGCGGTCCCATAGCGACAGCGATCAGTCCGATGAGCAATTCGGTCACGGCGCCGTCGAGATCAGGCCGACCGAAATCCAGCGAAACGATGGGGTCAGGGCCCGCTGAGCCGTCAGTGAGCTGATGAACTGCCACGACTTGGCGATGGCCCGACGCACGAAGCACAGGCAGCCAATCTGACGTTATGAGGTTCAATACCGATTTCATGTTTGGGCTTGAACTTTTGACGAATGTTTGAAACCGTAGAGTGCGAAGAAAATTATGCAGGGTCAATCAAGCCAGATCCAGAAGACCAGAAAACAGGCCGAGTTTCCACAGATTTGTTCGATTCGTGTTCTCAGTTTGGCGTCCTGCCATACCTTTGCGGTCAATTGGCAAATGCTCAACCGAAGGAATGTCATAAACTGGACAGCGAGCGTCCCGACTTCATCGCCCGCTATTGGGGCAAAGCACAACCCCAGTTGGACCAGGGACCGCGCTGGCATCCTCTTGCTTTCCATTCGTTGGACGTGGCGGCATGCGCCGTGGCCCTGCTTGATGACCAGCCGCGCCTCGCGCGCGCGTTGGGCAGGATGCTGGCGCTGGACGAGGTGCAGGCGCGCACCTGGTCCCTCGTCGCTGTCGCGCTGCATGACCTGGGCAAGTTCACCCCGGCTTTTCAGGTCAAGTCCGACGAAATCGCTGCGCAGCCAGATCCGGTCTTGAAGTGGTCGCGGCCGCAACCTGTTGACCCAGGGCACGCGCATACCGGCGGCGTCCTTTGGGATATCGCGCTGGAAGACGAAGTGTTCGCATCGGCGATGCTCGATGCCAAACCGCGCAGCTTCCGGCGTTTCTATTTGGCGGCGTGCGGACATCATGGTCGTCCTGCCAAAGAGACCTTCGCCGGCGATGATCAATTCTGGCGAGCTTTTGATCGCGACGCTTTGGATAGGGATGCGCCTCGGAACGACGCACTCGCTTTCGCCCGTGCGGTGCTCGCCCTCCTGGCGCCGGACGGACTTCCGGGCGCGCCGACCGAAGCTGCTACCAAGCGGGCGAGCTGGCTGGTCGCCGGCATTGTCAATCTGTGTGATTGGGCAGGCTCTGACCAGGCCTACTTTCCATATCGCTGCGCCGATGAGTTCGCTTCGCTGAGCGCCTATTGGAAGATGACGCTGGAGCAGGCGAAAACAGCCACGCAAGAGAAGGGACTGCTTGCGTCCAAAGCTGCGGCATCTCTGAATCTGAGCGATCTGCTGGCGCTCGAGGCGAATGCCCCTTTGCGGGCCACTCCTTTGCAGCGCTGGGCGCAATCAGATGCACTCGCGCCCTTGATTACGGCTGCCGCGCCAGTCTTTGCCGTGATCGAGGACTTCACGGGCTCGGGCAAGACTGAAGCTGCGGCGCTGCTGGCGCACCGGATCATGGCGGCTGGCGGCGACGCGGGCGACGGGCCGCGGGGTCTCTATTGGGCATTGCCCACACAAGCGACGTCGAACGCCATTCACCAGCGCTTCAAGGATAAGAACGTGTTTCGCAGGTTTTATGTCGATGATGCCGATCCGAGTATTGTGAATGCCCATGGCGGCGCCCGCATCGATCAAGCACTTGCGGCGCGCGCCCGCGACAATTCCCAGATTGCCGAGGCAAATTCCTATGGTGGGAACGGGCACGATCCGGCCGAAGCTGAGGAAACGCGGTGGCTGCACGACGATAAACGCACCGCCCTGTCCGCCGATATCGGCGTCGGCACGATCGACCAGGCACTCCTTGCCGTTCTACCGTCCAAGTTCAATGTCATGAGGTTGCTCGGCCTGTCGAAAAGCGTTTTGATCATCGATGAGGCGCATGCCTACGACCCCTACATGAATGCACTCATGGATAGGCTCATCACTTTTCAGGCTGCTTTGGGCGGATCGGTAATTGTCTTATCCGCAACCTTGACCACCGCGCAACGGCAGGCACTGACCGCGGCGTTTGCGCGTGGCGTGGGCGTTTTGCTGAAATGGCCGGTTGATGCGGGCACGCATTTTCCTTCGGCCTTACTCGCGACGCCGGGCAACTCGGGTGGACTGCGGATTCACGCGGAACCTTTGGCAGCTGACACAATCAAACAACGCGGGACCCGGCGAGACTTGCCCGTGGAGCTCATCGAGAGCCCCGAACTCGCGGAAGCGTATCTCATCGAGCGGGCGCAGGCGGGAGAATGCGCCGTCTACATTCGCAACACGGTCGGCGATGCGCGTGCAAGTTTCGAGCGGATTTGCGCGGCTGTCTCCAGCCAAGCCTTGGATTTGAGGGTCAGCCTTTTCCACGCGCGCTTCACGATGGCGGACCGGGCCGAGATCGAACGCGCAGTTCTGTCGGCGTTTGGAAAGGAGTCGAAGATAGAAGGTCGAAAGGGCCGCATACTCGTCGCGACACAGGTGGTGGAGCAATCGCTGGATCTGGATTTCGACGCCATGGTCACTGACCTCGCGCCCATCGATCTCTTAATCCAGAGAGCCGGCCGCCTGCATCGCCACTCGGGCAAGGGCGATCCCTTCCGGCGTCAGAATCGGGCCACGCCGAGACTCATCATTGTCGGGCCGGCGCCAGTTCAGGATGCAAAAGCAAACTGGTTCAGTAACGTGTTTCCTGTCGCACAATATGTCTACCCGAACACAGGGCGTTTATGGGCCGGGCTGCGGCAGATCGAGGCGTGCGGCGGACTGAACCTCGCGAGTGAGAATCCGCGCGACCTGCTCGATTCGGTTTACGAGTTCCCGGTGGAAGCCATGCCCAAGGCATTGCAGAAGCTCACGCTCGCTTACGAGGAGGGAACGCAGCAGGCGCAGCGTGGACAGGGGACCTCTAATGCTCTTGATCTCGACGGAGGCTACGCTCTCGGCGGACAAGGTCAGGCTTGGGAAGACGAGGCGAAAACCCCGACGCGTCTCGGCGAGATGGGCGATCCGGTCCGTCTGGCAGAAATCGGTAAAGCTGGAGCCCTCGTCCCGTTCGGCTGGTCGAGCTACACTAACCGCGGCTCCGCCCCAGGATGGCTGGATTGGTCGCTCGCAGAGATTCGCTTGAGACGCTCACAGTTTGCTGAATTCGTTCCAGCGGACGAAGCAGAGCGGGCCGCTGTGCAGACTCTGATAGCCGAGTGGCGCTCGCGGCGGGATGAGACGCCCGTTGTTGTGCTGCGTCCCAGAGACCAGCTTAAGGCAGACAATAAGCGGATCGCCAAGATTCGAATTTTGCGGGCAAGTGAAACGCTCGAAGCGATCGCCATGTATGATCGTTCAGTTGGCTGGCGATTGGCTGGTGAGGGCTAAGTCGCGCCCCAATGTGTATGCTTATCTTTGTGCTGCCTTGTGGCAGCAAAATCAGTCTGCGTAAGGGTTGAGCGACAAGTCTGTCGTCACCAGTACTCGGACCGGCGCGCCCGGACGCACGCGCAGGGTAGGGCGCATGGTGAGTTCTCGGTCGACGATGCGCCCGCCGGTGCGGGCCGCTTCCTGGGCTGCGGCGTCGCCGAGGCTGCGGGTGAAGCCTGCCTCGCTTTTGTCTTCGGCTTCATTTGCGATGACGCTGAGCACGGCCGAGAGCGCGATCGCACCGCCGAGACGGCCGAGGTGATTGTCGGTTTTGTCCGAGACGCCGGCCGCGCCGCTGGGATCCGTTGCCGCCATTCCGCCGAGATCCAGCGACCAGCCATTCGGCATGATGATCCGGTCCCAGGCGAGGAACACGCGGGTGTCGCCGTAGAGCACTTCGCTCTCATACGTGCCGATCAGACGCGCGCCCTGCGGGATAAGGAGATGATCGCCGGTTATGGAATCGTAGACCGGCGCGGTAACCTGCGCGATGACCTTGCCCGGCAGGTCAGAATTGACCGCCGTGACAAGCGCCGCCGGGATCACTGTGCCGGCCTGCAGCTCATAAGGTGAAGCGGGCGGGCGATAGGCGCCGGGGGCCTCGTCTTTGAGTGTGAGTGGGTGGGTGAGGGGTTTGACCGTTTGCGGGCGTTGCTCGAAGAAGAGCGGGGGCGGTGCCTCGGCGCGCTGGGCGGTCGGCTCGGATCGGTAAGTATCCTGGTATTCGGTGTCTGCCGGCAGGTCGGACCAGCCGCTGTCTTCCGGAAGGTAGAGATCGTCTTCCAGGCCGAAACCCGCCGGCGGGCCGGCATCTCCCCAGAGCATGTCACGTGGTTCATTCAGGTCCCTCGCAGGCAGCGCCAGTGTCTTTGAATAATCCGCTGGCCTGGAGGTCAGCGCTTCGGGCGCGTGGCTCGCCGCGAAGCTGCGCGGATCGGACGCCGCAGGACCGGCATTTGCCGGCCGGTCCGACAGGCCGGTCAGCACGGCAAAGACCACGATCGTGCCGAACACCCCGGCACCGGTCATCAGCACACGGCGCGACAGGCGTTTCGGCGACGGCGGGTGCGCGCGGATGTCAACGGGGTTTGCGGGCTGGGGCGAGGGGGCAGCGTTCGTCATGGGCGGGCTGCCTTCTGCCGGTCAATGCGCACGACGACCGGCTTCTTCTGGCCGAGCCGCAGCTCACCCCGGTCGAACAAGCGGTCGACCACATAGGTCTGGCCCTCTACGCGGTAGTTGACGAGTTCCAGGCCTTCCCCCGTCCGCACGAACAGGGGCGGCATGTCGGCGGCCGCGACATTCGAACTGAACGCGATCCAGGTCTTCCTCCCATCATCCCAGACGCTGACGGGCGTCCAGACCGGCGCCTTTCGCCAGGGCGGCGTGATGTCAAAGTCATAGTTCAGGACCGGGGGAGGTGGAGGGGGTGGCGGAGGCGGCGCTTCCGGGACAGGAGACTTCGGATAGGACCAGGCAACCTGCGCCGTGTACGTGTCACCTGACACCGAGACTGCCTCGATCAGGTAGGCCCGCCGGTCCGTCGCGAGCACGATATTGGTCTTCAGCTTTGCGGCGAGCGGCTTGACGATGATCAATGTCCGTCCAGTCTCGCCCGTTCCGGTCAGCGTCTGCGACACCATCCAGCGATTGGTATCGCCGGATGCAATGTCCAGCACCGTCTCGCCGGGCTCGAGCAGGATCGTCGAGATATAGGACGGCGATGTCTGTAGCTCATAAAGCGCGCCCGGCGCATAGGCATAGACGAGCGTTGCATCTTCATACGTTGCGTTTGTGGCACCCTGGCGCGCGGCCCGGTTTACCTCGGCCAGAGATTGCGGCGGCGCGCTGACACGCTCCGGCTTCATTGAAGCAGGCTCCGGGGTCAGGGGCGCTTCAGGTTGCGGTTCGAGATCGGGTTCCGGTTCCTGCGCGGGCGCCGACTCGGGCACGGTCTCGTCGACGAGCTCTGCAAGCTCGGCTGCCACGGGCGACGTGTCTTCGGCGCGCACGCTGGTCAGGGGTTCCGGCGGGATGGCTGCGGGCGGCGTCGCGCAGGCGGCAAGGCTCAGAGCGGAGATTGCGAGAATGGCGGCGCGGGTCATTGGTCACGGCTCCAGCTGAACTCGGTGATGAA
>Ga0163144_10007817_pt1 | contig 23356 bp, 19 predicted proteins | sample OliLak19BULKMAT1_FD_123175 | JGI IMG/M metagenome (GOLD analysis project Ga0163144, IMG submission 123175) | Freshwater microbial mat bacterial communities from Lake Vanda, McMurdo Dry Valleys, Antarctica - Oligotrophic Lake LV.19.BULKMAT1 | ecosystem: Environmental > Aquatic > Freshwater >...
CATGAAGCGTATCGCCCTGATTGCAGGTGGAATTTTTGTCCTTTTGATCGGGGCGGCGCTGGCCGTGCCGTTCCTGATTCCGAAATCCGTCTACCGCGCCCAGATCGAGCGGGCGGCAGGCGAGGCCCTGCAGCGCAAGGTCACGCTTGACGGCCAGGTCCGTCTGTCGCTGTTCCCGCGCATTGCGGCCAGTGTCGGCGGCATGAAGGTCGCCAACCCGGCCGGATTCGAAGGCCCCTACATGATCGAGGCAGGCGAGTTGCGCGGCGCGGTCAAATGGGCCCCGCTCCTGTTCGGTCAGCGTGTCGAAGTGCACGAACTCGCCTTCGTCGACGCGTCCGTGTCGCTCCAGAAGAAAGCTGACGGCACCACCAACTGGGTGCTTGAGGACAAGGCGCCTGCCGAAGGCCCGGCGACCGAAGGCGGCGGCTTCAACGGCGCCGTGGAGCATCTGCGCCTCGAAAATGCCAGCCTGACCTACCAGGACGACCAGGCGGGTGCCCGCTATGAACTGCGCGAACTGGACCTCACAGCGGCAATGACCGCGTTGGACAAGCCTTTCGAGCTGGATGCAAAGGGCTTCTTCCAGAGCCACCGGTTCGACATTCACGCTAACCTAGACTCTCTCGAAGCGGCCACGAGCGGCAAGCCGGCGACGCTCGAAGCGACGCTGGGTACTGACTTCGTCAAGGCCCGCTATGATGGAGGCATAACGCTCGGCGCTGTGCCGTCGTTGGACGGCAGTTTCTCAGCGAGCTCGGAATCCGTCAGCTCGCTGCTAGACTATGCCAACGTCGAGGTTCCGTTCGACCTTGCCAAGCTCGGCAAGATCAATGCGGAGGGCGATGTTTCCGGCGCGCTCGATACGCTCGCCATCAACGTCAAGAAGTTCACCCAGTCTTCCGAACTCGCGAAGAGCGGTTTTATCGGAAAGATCAATCTCGGTGCCGAACCCACGATCACCGGCAGCTTCACCTTCGACGCGCCGAAGATCGATGCCTTGACGAAATTCGCGGGCCTGAACCTACCCGTCAATGTCACGCCGCTCGGCGCCCTCGACATCGAAGGGAAGCTCAGCGGCAAGCTGACCGGTCCGGATTTCGCGTTCGAGAAACTGAAAGTCAAAGGCCCGCTCATCAACGCCAACTATGCCGGCGCCGTTACGCTTGGCGCGGTGCCGCAGCTGGACGGCGAGCTCACATTTGATACGCCGAAAGCCGGCGAACTGGCCAAGCAGCTGAACGTAGAGCTCCCCGCTGCCGCGGCTCTCGAGAAAGTGAACTTCAGCGGCAACCTCACGGGCGCTGCCGACGCACTGAAACTCACTGCGATCGATTTCAAGCATGACGGAGACCTGCTGCAGGCAGCCTACACGGGGGAACTCGCGCTGGCCGGCCCCGGCGCGCTTCAAGGCAAGCTGACGGCCTCCAGCGAGCAACTACGCGCCCTTCTCGCCGCCGCCGATATCGAACTCGCGCCGGGCTCCACCCTGCAAACCTTCTCGGCGACCAGTGATGTCAGCGGGACGTTCACGAACATCGCCCTGTCGGCGCTCGACATGAAACTCGATGCGATAACCGCCAAGGGAAATGCCGGCATAGACCTGACCGGACCCAAGCCGCGCCTGACCGGCAAGCTCAACATGGGTTCGCTGGACCTTTCGCCCTTCCTCGCTCCGGCCGACCAGAAGCCGCAGGCGGCCAAACCCCTGCAGGCGTGGAGCAAAGACAAGCTTGACCTCGTGGGTCTCTCAGCTGCCAACGCTGACCTTGAGCTGACGACCACGCAGATCACCTTGGGCAGCGTGAAGCTGACCGATGCAGCGCTCACGGCGAAACTGGTGGATGGCAAGCTTGCGGCGGACCTTTCGAAGTTCAAAGCCTTCGGCGGCAATTGGGAAGGCCGCATGACGCTCGATGCGGCATCAACTGTGCCCTCCGTGTCGCTCGCCATGCAGGGAGACAGCGTTGCGATGTCGAACCTCCTCGGCACACTCGCCGGATTCGACAAGCTCGCCGGCACCGGCGCCTTCAAGATCGATGCGACCACACGCGGCGATTCCTTCGACGCGCTGATACGCGGCCTCAACGGCGAAGTCTCAACCAACCTCAGCGATGGCGCCCTCAAAGGCATCAACGTCACGCAGCTTGTGCGCAGTGCCCAGTCGCTGCAACAGGCGTTCGCGACCGGCAAGCTGAACACGCTGGATTTCCGCAGCGTGCTCTCGCCCACCGCCGAGACCGACTTCACCAAATTCGACAGCCTGCTGAAGATCGAGAACGGCGTTGCCAATGTTGACCTGCTGAAACTCATCAGCCCGGCCCTCGGCATTGACGGCACCGGTAGCATCGACCTCGGCGCCCAGAAGCTGGACCTTCGGCTCGCCACCGCTATCGACAAGAAAGGCCAGGGCGCGGGAGCGGTGGTTCAACTGAACGGCATTCCTGTCCCCGTCCGCCTCTCGGGCAACTGGAACCAGCTGAAGGTCACGCCGGACTTTTCGGGTGTTCAGGCGGCGCTGGAAGCCGAACTGAAGGGCAAGCTTCTGGATGAGATCACCGGTCGCGGCGGCAGCGCCACCACCGATATCATCGGCGGAATCATTGGTGTCCCGCCCAGGACGGGCACCACACCCGCACCGCCAGCGACCGGCGAGACCACGCCCCCCGCAGAAGCCGTGCCTTCGAAGTCGGCTGAAGAGCAGCTTGAGGACGCCGCTGAAAAAGCCGCGCGCGATGCGCTCGGCGGGATATTCGGCCGCAAGCGCCCGGCAACGCCGGAGCCTGAACCCGAAGCCGAGCCGGAAGACGCCACGCCGTAAGCGCGCCTAGGCGCGTTTTTCACCGGCAAATGGCACGACATTTTCATCTGAAGCCGCATCGGGCTTGTCTATCGTGGCACTGCCCGGTTCACCGGCCGCGCGCACCTCAACGATGTGGACGAGATTGTCCAACGGCTGCGCGCGGCTGATGAAGAATCCTTGCAGTTCGTCGCAGCCATGATCGCGCAGAAAGTCCGCCTGGTAGAGTGTCTCGACGCCTTCGGCGGTGCACCGCATGCCGAGGGATTTCGCCAGCGTCAGCGTCGCCATAGCGATGGCGCGGCTATCAGGACGCGACTCGATATCTTCCACGAAGCTCTGGTCGATCTTGATCTTGTCGAACGGGAAAGAGCGCAGGTAGCTGAGCGAAGAGTAGCCGGTCCCGAAATCGTCAAGCGAGATCTGAATGCCAAGATTCTTGATCTGGTGCAGGCGCTTCAGGGTGAACTCAGTATCCGTCATCAGCACGGATTCGGTAATCTCGAGCTCAAGCCGGTTCGGGGAAATATTGTTGGTGGCGAGTGCATTTACGATCGTTGCCAATAGTGTCGCAGAGTGAATCTGCAGCGGCGAAATATTGACGGCCACCTTCACGTGCTCCGGCAGGCGCGCAGCTTCAGCCAGCGCCGCCCGGATAACCCACTCGCCCATCCGCGTGATCAGGCCATTGTCTTCGGCAAGTTCAATGAACTCATCCGGGAACACCAGACCGCGCACGGGATGCTGCCAGCGAAGCAGTGATTCCACCCCTACGATCTTGTGTGACCGCGCATCGACCAGCGGCTGGAAAAACACCCGCAGTTCGTCGTTATCGATCGCGCGCTCAAGTTCTGCTTCAATCTGCACGCGCGCCTTGGCGGAGGCTTCAAGCTGAGCGGTGAACATGCACCACTGCGCCTTGCCGGTGCGCTTGGCATCGTAGAGCGCCAGGTCCGCATGCTTCAGCACTTCACGCGGATCCGTCGTGTACGCATCAAATACGCGAACACCGAACGAGGCGGAGCAATGCGCAGTCGAGCCCCATATGTTGTACGGCTTCCGCATCCCCGCAGTCAGGCGCCCGAAGAAGGATTCCAGCGCGCCGCCGGCTGGCCGTTCGACAATCAGCGCAAATTCGTCACCGCCGAGGCGCGCCACCATGTCGGTCTTCTCGGCCATGCTGTTGAGACGTGAGGTCACCTGGCGCAACAATTCGTCGCCCGCCGGGTGGCCGAGCGTATCGTTGACCCACTTGAAGTTGTCGAGATCAAGCCAGAGCAGCGCGCGCACCGTATTGGGCGATTGAGGCTTGCGCATCACCTTTTCGAGATGTTCCTGCATGGTCACCCGATTGGGCAGTCCGGTCAGACTGTCATAGTGCGCCATGTGCGCCATGTGCGCCATACGGTCTTCAATTTGCTTGGACTGCGTAATGTCGGCTGCAACCCCGCGGAAGCCGCGGAACTCATGTCCCTCCAATATCGGCTTGCCGGTCAGCGACACCCAGCATTCATCGCCCGCTTCGTCCTGTACTTTCAGCACGATATCCCGAAAGCCCTGCTGACGGCGCAGGGCCGCATCGAGAATCCTGTGGCCTTCGCCAGGCGCAAACAGCGAAGAGAGGCGTTTGCCCGTCTTCATGAAGCCGGCGGTGTCGGAATTGGCGTCGAACACCAACGGCAACTCCTCCAGGAGTCCGTCCGTGTTCGTCTGCCAAAGCCAGTCCGATGTGCTCTCCTCGAAGTCGCGGAGCAAGAGGCCGATCAGCTGGGTCTGTTCCTGAACTGCAGCTTCGCTGAGGTGTTGCTCCACGAATTGCAGGTGAGACCAGCGCACTGCAAATGTAAGCACACCGACATAAACAACGGCGAGGACTGCGATCAGCTGAAGCGCTGCGCCCCCCTGCATGAACATCGAAACGGCAAGTCCCGTGCCGATCGGGATCATGTAGGAAAGCGCCGCCCCCGGCAAACGCGACAGAAGAAAGGTTCCGCCAAACATCATGCCCGCCAGAACGATGCCCATCACCATCTGACCCTGCGGATCGACCGAGTGCATCACCAGCAGGGGAGCCATAGCCCAGAACAGGCCGACAATCAGCGCGCCGCGCGACACAGCATCGACATGCGCTTCTGACAGCTGTCCCTGAATACTTGCCTTCCGTGTGCGGATTTGCCGGAGCACAATGAGGCCGGTTAGAAAGATGATGCAGAAACCCCAAAGCGCGAGTAGATTACCTGCCGTGGCCTGCCGGAAAGATTGCAGAACCACCGCTACGCTCAGCAGGTTTGCCAGCAGCATGACGAACATCATGCTGCTGATGGTATCCAACTGCTTCTTGCGCAGGCTGGCCCGGTATTTGTCCGGAACCGGAACATCGCGCAAAAGGCGACCGAGCGACCAGCCGGCCACCGGCAAAGGGGTCTGTTTTTCCATCCGTATCCCTGTGGCCCTTGATTCAGGCACTCTTGATCACGGAATCTAGCAGGTCAGCGTAAACCGCTCTGATAAACGCTCCTGTGCATTTTGAAGAATGGATTTACCGGTGATTCACGAAGCCGCCTTGCAGCCGCTCTCAAGAAAACGCGATGCTTGTTCGCGCATCACCGAAAGAGAGACTGGATCAAGCTTGTCCAGCGCTTTGTAAATCAACGCCATTCTGGGATTTCCCGCGAGCAGCTCGCGGTTGCGCGCAATGAAATCCCAATACAGATAGTTGAAAGGACAGGCCTTCGGGCCCGTTTTTGCGGCCACGTCGTATGCGCAGCCGCTGCAATAGTCGGACATTTTGTTGATGTAGTTTCCGCTCGCCGAATAGGGCTTCGACGCCATCAGCCCGCCATCTGCATGCAGCGCCATGCCATGGGTGTTCGGCAGCTCCACCCATTCGTAGGCGTCCGCATAAACCAGCAGATACCAGTTGTTCACTTCCGCCGGATCAAGCCCCGCAATCAGCGCGAAATTGCCGGTTACCATCAGTCGCTGAATGTGGTGCGCATAGGCATGACGCTTAGTCTGGCCGATCGCTTCGGCCATGCAGCGCATGTCGGTTTCGCCCGTCCAGTAGACGCCCGGGAGCGGACGATTTGCTTTGAGCGTGTTGGTCTGCGCATAGCCCGGCATCTTGAGCCAGTAGATGCCGCGAACATATTCCCGCCAGCCGATGATCTGCCGGATGAAGCCTTCCACCGCATTCAGCGGCGCCCGCCCTTCGCGCCACTCCGCCTCTGCCCGCCTGCAGACATCCAGCGGGTCCAGCAGGCCGCAATTGATGTAGACTGACAACAGCGAATGCCACATCCAGGGCTCGCCCTTCGCCATCGCGTCCTGCCAGTCGCCAAAGCCGGGAAGGATTTCATCAATGAAGCGATCCCGCGCCGCCTCGGCGCCCGCCCGCGTTGTGGCAAACACCCAGGGCTCCAGGTCGCCGAAATGATCCGGGAAGCGCTCAGCCACGAGCGCCATCACCTCCTGCGTCACTGCGTCCGCCGGCGGCAGGAAACGGGGCGGAGGCACCAGTGATTTCGGCAGGCGCTTACGGTTGTCATGGTCGAAGTTCCACTGCCCGCCGGCGGGCTGCTCGCCGTCCATCAGCAAGCCGGTCTTGCGCCGGACATCGCGGTAGAAAAATTCCATCCGGAACTGCTTGCGCCCCTTCGCCCAGGCATAGAATTCCGTGAGCGGAACGATGAATCGCGTATCTTCGCGCAGGTCGACCGGCACCGGCATCAGGTCCCGCCAGGTCTCCATGTCCTTCAACAGGCGCCATTCACCAGGCTTTGTCGCGACAACAGCGTCGAGCGCCGGATCATCCTCCAGCGCCCTGGCAACCTCACCTCTCAGCGAACCCTGGTTGCCGGGATCATCCAGCCGCACATAACGAACCTTGAAGCCCCCGGTGCGCAACTCCTCCGCAAAATGGCGCATAGCGGCGAAGAGAAAGGCGATCTTCTTCTTGTGATGGCGCACATAGGTCGCCTCTTCAGAGACCTCCGCCATCAGGATCAGATCGCCGGGCTTCGCATCTTTCAGGGACGAGATGTACGGCGACAGCTGGTCGCCGAGGACCAGCCTCAGAACACCCATCCCCGCCCCCTGTAGCGTCTAGTAAAGGTCCGACAGCACGTATTCGATCTGCTGGCCGCGCGCCTCGAACGCGAGCTTCACCCAGCGGCCGTCATCGTCGTACCAGAGGTCCACATCCAGCGCAGAATCCATCAGATAGCGGTTCGCTTCAATCGTCTTGTTGCCCGCCTTGATCGTTTCGCGGCCCTTGTTGACCACTTTCACATTGAGGATTTCGCCGTCCTCGGTGGAGAGCAGTTTTCCTGTCAAAATCTGCGCATAATTCCAGTGGCTGGCAGGAACGATTCCGGCCGGCGCCACACCTTTGAAGTCGCTGCCACTGACGTTCAGAGCATCGCCCTTGCGCGTCGCGGTCACGGAGCGTTTCTTGCCGTCATCATTGACGGTTCCTGATACCTTCTGGAGCTCGCCATTCAGCCAGGTTTCCGTGGCATCGAGTTTGTAGCGGAACAGTGTCAAAGGGCCGAGTCCGGCCTTGAGGGACACGGCCGTCGTGGCCACGAGGGCTCCGTTTGCATCTGTCGTGAACGTCACTGCGTGGCTACCGAAGGGCTTGCCTTCGCGCAGCACATTGAAGCTGACCACATCGCCAGCGGACGGTTGCCAGGCCTTGGGCGAAAGTTCGGCCGAAGCCGGAATCGCAGCGGAAGCCAGAAGGAAAAGCGAAAGAAGGGCGCGGCGTGCGGTCATTGCAGTCTCCAGGCAAAACGGGGTGGCTCAGCCACATAACAGATGCAGGTGTCCTCACCTGCGGCGACCGGCTTGTGATGCATGCCGGGCTCGCCCAGCATCAGGTCACCTTTCCGGTAGTATCCAAACTCGTCACGCAACTCGCCCTGAATGACTACGGTGGCCTCAATAGCGGTGTGCGCATGTCTAGGAACGCTTTGCCCCGGAGAAAGTTTCATCAGTTTTCCACCCGGCACCCCGACCGGATGGTATGGCACTCCGATCAAGCTGTGCTTCCAGGCCACATCTTGCCCCGCCGCGTCCAGAATAGCGCCTGCACCGGCCCCTGTTCGCTGGCTTTTGCGATACCGCCGCTCCGGCTCCGGCTGCTCCGCCACCGCTTCGGACTCCTCGGATTCCAGCAACGCGCCGCCTATAATCGACCAGGCAAAGGCCGCGCGGGCGGCTGCCGGCGAAAGCATCATGTGCAGGTCCGCTGCAAGGGCCAGCGATTCGGGATGATTGCCCGCCGCATGGTCCATCATGAATGCCGCGTAAGTGTCATCCCGCGTGAACAGCATGCCGTGTCAGCCTCGTTTGCTCCATTTTGCTTCAATACGTGCCGCACCGCCCAATGGATCAAAAACCCGGCAACCCGTTGCCGCAGGTCGCGCAGCCCCTTAAGTCTGGGAAAAGCCCGAAACTTCCGAGGAAACGCCCATCCATGACCGTTCACCGATCGATCGTTGACCTGATCGGCAACACGCCGCTCCTGCGCCTGAAACGCGCGTCAGACGAGACCGGCTGTGAAATTCTCGGCAAATGCGAGTTCCTGAACCCCGGCCAATCGGTGAAGGACCGCCCAGCCCTCGGCATCGTCCGCGAAGGTGAGGCTGCGGGCTTGCTGAAACCGGGCGGTACCATCGTCGAAGGCACCGCCGGCAATACCGGCATTGGTCTCGCCCTGGTCGGCAAGGCGCTCGGCTACCGGGTGGTTATCGTGATGCCGCGCAGCCAGAGCCAGGAGAAGAAGGACGCGATCCGCCTGCTCGGCGCCGAACTGATCGAGGTTGACGCGGTCCCCTACGCCAACCCCAACAACTATGTCCGCTATTCCGGACGCCTTGCCGAGGAACTCGCCGCCAGCGAGCCGAACGGTGCGATCTGGGCCAACCAGTTCGACAACCAGGCGAACCGCCGCGCCCACTACGCCACTACCGCGCAGGAAATCTGGCAGCAGACCGAAGGGAAGTTGGACGGCTTCATTTGCGCCGTTGGCTCCGGCGGGACGCTCGGCGGGGTCTCTCTTGCCCTCAAGGAAAAGAACAAGAAGGTCCAGATCGGCATCGCCGATCCCGGCGGCGCGGCGCTCTATTCCTTCTACACGACCGGCGAACTGAAAGCCGAAGGCACCTCCATCACCGAGGGGATCGGCCAGGGCCGCATCACGGCGAACCTCGAAGGCATCGAAGTCGACAAGGCTTACCGCATCAATGACGACGAGGCGTTGACCGTTCTGTTCCGGCTGGTCGAAGAAGAAGGCCTCTGCCTCGGCGGCTCGGCCGGCGTTAACATCGCCGGCGCCATCCGCCTCGCGAAGGACCTCGGCCCCGGCCACACCATCGTGACGATTTTGTGCGACTACGGTAACCGGTACCAATCCAAGCTCTATAATCCTGAGTTCCTGCGCGGAAAAGGATTGCCCGTGCCGGCCTGGATGGAGAAATAGACAAATGGAAACTGGTGACCCCCTCGTCAGCGCCGAATGGCTGCTCAAGAATATCGAAGCCCCCGATGTGCGCATCGTGGACGCGACCTGGTTTGCCCCTTTCACAAACCCGCCAGAAACCGGTCGTCAGGCCTGGATGCGCGGGCACATCCCCAAGGCTGTCCACTTCGATATCGATGATATCGCCGACACCTCCACGCACCTGCCGCACATGCTGCCGGACGCCGTGAAATTCTCCTCGCGCGTGCGCCGGCTCGGGCTTGGGGATGGCAACCGCATCATCCTCTACGACCAGAACAATTTCTTCGCCGCCGCCCGCGCCTGGTGGATGTTCCGCGTCATGGGCCACCAGGATGTGCACGTGCTGGATGGCGGCCTGAATGCCTGGGTGGAAGAAGGCGGGCCGCTGGACGACATGCCGCCGATCACCGGCGAACGCCACTTCACGCCGCGCGTCCGCAGCGATCTGGTGATGGATGGCAAGGCACTGGAAAACCTGATCGCCGCAGCCCGCACAGTCATCATCGATGCGCGCCCGGACGGCCGGTTCTTTGGCCGCGATCCGGAACCGCGCGCCGGTCTGCCGTCCGGCCACATCCCCGGCAGCGTCAACGTGCCCGGCAGCCACCTGATCACCGAAGACGGCCACATGAAGCGGGCAGCGGACCTGAAGCGCCTCTTCAAAGACCCGCTCGCCCCGACGGTCACGACCTGCGGTTCCGGCGTCACGGCCGCGATCACCGCGCTCGCCCTTGCCCGCCTCGGCAACTGGGACGTCGCCGTCTATGACGGTTCCTGGGCGGAATGGGCGTCGGATCCGTCGCGGCCCATCGCGAAGGCGCCCGCTTGAAAAAGGACGAGGCGGCCCCCGAAACGCGCCTGATCCACACGCGCGCGGACCGTCTCGGCCGTGTCACCGTCAACCCGCCGCTGGAGCGCGCCTCCACCGTCCTGTTCCGCGACGAAGCCGGCCTCTACGGCGCCAAGCCCACCTATGGCCGCATGGGCCTGACCGTGCACCGCGAACTTGAAGCGGCGCTGTGCGACCTTGAAGGCGCAAAGCACGCCCGCCTCGCCAGCAATGGCCTGCAGGCCTGCGCCCTGGCGATCGCCAGCCTGGTCAGTTCTGGCGACCATCTTCTCTTCACCGACAGCGCCTATGGCCCTACGGCCCGCTTCTGCGAGCGCCGCCTGAAGGCGATGGGCGTCGAGGCGGAACGGTTTGATCCGCGCATCGGCGGCGAAATCGCTTCACTGTTTCGCCCGAACACCAAGGCGATCTTTCTCGAAGCGCCGGGCTCTCTGACATTCGAAATCTGTGACACCCCCGCGATTGTCGCGGCTGCCAAGCAGCAGGGTGTACGGACGATCCTGGACAATACCTGGGGAGCGGGCTTGCTGCACCAGCCGCTGGCGCTCGGCGTCGACATTTCCGTTCAGGCACTGACAAAATACGCCGTCGGCCATGCCGATGCCTTTGGCGGCGCGGTGATGACACGCGACAACGGTCTCGGCGCCCGCATCGCCGCCGCGTCGGAAGACTGGGGCATCGCTCTGGGTCCGGATGACGCCTACCTGGCCTTGCGCGGCCTGCGCAGCCTGCACACGCGCCTGAGAGCACATGAAGCATCCGGCCTCGAAATGGCGCACTGGCTTGCGAGCCGCCCGGAAGTCGCCGATGTGCTCCACCCCGCCCTCCCCGGCAGCCCGGACCATGTACTTTGGCAGCGCGACTTTACAGGCTCCAACGGCCTCTTCGGCCTCATCCTCAACCCGCCGCCGGAAGGCGGCATGGAGCGCTTCTTCAGCGCGCTTTCCCTGTTCTCCCTCGGCTTCTCCTGGGGCGGGTTCGAAAGCCTGATCATTCCCTGCGACCAGCAGCTTGAGCGCATGAAGGGAAGCTGGACAGAGACCCGCGCAGGCCCATTGCTGCGCCTTCACATCGGCCTTGAAGCAACCAGCGACCTGAAGCGCGACCTGGAGGGCGCCTTCAAGGCATTGTCCGGGAACTGACGTTCCTGAGCGTCAGGGCACTGGATGCTCGAAGTTCAGGAACACGAACAGGTCTTCCACATCCGCGCCCATGTGGATCAGCGGCTCGGACGGCGGCACGAGGTTCTCCGCCCGCTCGCGAAAGGCCACACACCGGCGCGTGAGGCTCGCAAGATGCACGAAGTCATCGGCCGTCGGCAGAGACTGCAAGATGCAGGCGTCGAAGTACGGATACTGCGCGTCGGCGCTGCAGCCGAAGGATGACCGGTCCGGCCGCGCCGCTGTCATCACCATCCGGTTGGGCGCCGCCAGCGCCGAGATGAAGACACCGGAATAACAGGCCGAGACCACAACGACCGTGGGCCGCTCGCCGCACCAGTCGTCGATCAGGGCATCCAGGCGCACCGGGCTGAGCAGGCCCTCGCTGCCGAGCACAATGCCTTCCGGCGATCCATGCGAGGTGAAATAGAGCAGGCACCCGGCTTTCGCGGATTGCGCCCGGGATTCGATGGCCGCGAAGGCCAGCTCCGAAACGAGAGATGTGCCGCCGAGCCAGCGCGGCCGCAAGGAAAGGTCTGCGATGTTGACAGGGTCAAACCCGGCGGCGCCGAAGGCCTTGGTCAGATCGCGGCGCGCATTCTCGAAGGCTTCGATCGGCGTGCCGTCACTCGCCCGCCAGTCGGCCGCCAGGATACCGACCGCCCATTCCTCAAGCGGCACATCCGCGGCTTTCACCTGCGCCTGCGCGGCGCCCATGCTCCAGGCGGCGAGAAGAAGCGCCAGTGCACACAAAGGCCGCCAAAACATCCCGCTCTCCCAGTTCAACGTTACAGAATTGTATAAGATCAGGGCGAAACCCCGAGCGCAAGCCGGATGCGGCAGGCCAGCAGCCGGGCCTTATCGGGGATACGTGTCCAGCGACGGCTGCCGCCGCCAGCAATCGCAACCGCCGTCATACTGATAGGCCTCACCATAATCGTTCACGCGCGTGGCGACGCCATAGTTCCAACCGTGAACGAATTCGTAGTCGGGGTCGCCGTAACGGTCAGCAAAGCCGTCGCCGGTATCGTCGCAAACGGCGTAGCCTTGCGCATTCAGCCCGCACTGCCAGGCCGGAACCTGTGTCAGCGTTACGGCCATGTCGTCGGCCACCATGTTCAGGCCCATGGCCACGCCTTCCCAATCCGAGTGTGAACACCCTGCAAGTGCCACCGCGCATGCACTTGCCAACCCAAAGCGCACCTGCGCCCCGATCCCCGTCAACATCCCGTCCCATCCCCCGATTCCCAATGGGTTTCATACTGCCAAGGGAAACCGTGAACGCAAGCTGAACCGGATTTCAGGCCGGCTCATCGCTCACTTTCACGACAAGCTTGCCGAGGTTTTTGCCTTCGAACAGCCGGGACAGGCTCGCCGGCGCCTTCTCGAAACCGTCGACGATATCGGTCTCGAACTTCAGCTTGCCTTCCATCAGCCACATCGCCATCTGCTGGATGCCTTCCGGGAAGCGCGGGAAATAGTCGATGACGATGAAGCCCTTCACCAGGGTGCGCCGCATCAGGAGGTTCGCAAAGTTGAACGGTCCCGGCGTGGGCGCAGTATCATTGTACGTCGAGATCAAGCCGCAGAGTGGCATGCGCGAGAAGTCATTCAGGCGAGCCATCACCTCATCCATGATCCGTCCACCGACATTCTCGAAATTGATGTCGATGCCTTTCGGGCAGTGCTTGTCGAGCATGGCGCCGACATCTTCGGACTTGTAATCGATGGCCGCATCGAAACCCGCAACTTCAGTCAGCCAGCGGCACTTTTCCTTGCCACCCGCGATGCCGACCACGCGGCAGCCTTGTATCTTCGCGATCTGCCCCACCATCGAGCCGACGGCCCCGGCGGCCGCCGAGACGACCACCGTCTCGCCTGCCTTGGGCTTGGCAATATCCATCAGCCCGAAATAGGCCGTCATCCCGGTCGCGCCCAGCGGACCCATATAGGCCGTGAGCGGAACACCTGGAAGCTTCGGCAGTTTCGCCAGCGCCGCGCCCGGCAGCGTGTTGTAGACCGCCCAGCCTGCAAGGCCCGTATTGACGATATCGCCCGGCGCGAGGCCTTCGAACCGGCTCTCGGTCACCACGCTCAGCCCGCCGCCGCGCATCGCATCGCCGATCTGCACGGGCGGCAGATAGGCATCCATGTCGCTCATCCAGATACGGTTCGTCGGATCGAGCGACAGGTAGATCGTCTTGGCGCGCACCTGCCCGTCTTCGAGCGGCGTCAGCGCGCTCTCGACGAGTTCCAGATCGCCCTCGCGCAAATCCCCCACCGGCCGCTTGCGCAGCACCCAGGTCAGGTTCTTTTCATTGATCATGCCGTCCTCCCGATATCTTTGGCCGGAAGGCTAGACCGAATCCGCCTCAGCGCAAGACGCCCCGGGTCGATTGCCAATAGGCATAGGCCGTCAAGGTGGAACCGATGATCAGGATCACGACGGGCATGAATTCCATGCCCTCTACAGGTGGCGCCACGATTTCCTGCCAGCGGACATAGAAGCTGACAGCCGAGGCGATGAACGCAGCGGCGAACAGGGTGACCGCCGTCTTGCTCCGCATCAGCAGCGCAAGGCTTGCGATCAGCGCGCCGAACACGCCGACAGCCCAGAGGCCGAACATCCACCAGGGCATGCTGTACCAGTAGGTCTGAATGTCCTGCGGAAACTGCGCGGTATAGGCGGGATTGCGCGTCGTCTTCATGATGAAGTCGAAACAACCATACCCGTTCCACACTATAGCGAGGATCCCGACCGGCCAGATATGCCAGCCCGCCTTCGCACCGATCCGCGTCGCGTCTTCGGTCATGGCGTTCATCCTCTCCGGAGAACGCCAACTTACGCCGGTTTGCACCTATCTCCAATGCCGCTCAATACGGCGGCGGCGTCAGCGCAAGATACCGCGCTTGGCCAGGTCGAAGGCGTAGTTGAGGATCAGCAGCGAGACGACGATGATGCACACGGCCAACACGCGTTCGGAATCGTAATTGATGCCGGGCCGGGAATAGGTCAGCGCCATGGTGAAGATCGTCGAAGTGGTGGAGACTGCCAGTACGCGCAGCGCCACCTGCTGGCGCTTGAGCAGCAGCACCGACCCGATCACCGCAGAGAAAACCGACAAGGCCCAGATGCCAAACACCAGCGGCGGCAGGCTCGCCCAATGCGCGCGGGCGCCTTCCGGCAGGCTGTCGATATAGGGCGGAAAGCGGGTCAGGGTCGCGAGGAAATCGAACACACCCAGCGCATTCCAGAGCACCGCCGCGGCGCCGATCAGGAAAAGATGCCAAGGCGCCTTGAGCGCGGGCTTCTGCGCCGGCGGGGCAAGGTTCACGGCTTCGGGGAAGACGAGATCTTGTTGCATGCCACATTTCTAACACAGTTCCTTTCTCCGCAAAGGGGAATCCGACTCGGCTAACTGTGGTTTAATCCAGCGCTCTCTTTCCGGCTCAGGGTGACGCGCCCGCACGCAGCGGCTAAACCCTCCCCAGCACAGAGGAATCTCCCATGGCCACGGCCGCCGTCACCGAAAAAAGCCACCTCTATCTGATCGATGCGAGCGCTTATATTTTTCGCGCGTTCCACGCCCTACCCCCACTGACGCGTCAGTCGGACGGCCTGCCCATCGGGGCGGTCGCGGGCTTCTGCAACATGCTGTTCAAACTGCTGGAGGAGCTGAAAGGGCCGGAGCGGCCGACGCACTTTGCCTGCATCTTCGATGCCTCGGGCAAGACGTTCCGCAGCGACTTTTTCCCCGAGTACAAGATGAACCGGTCCGAGACGCCGGAGGAACTGATACCGCAATTCCCCCTGGTGCGCCGGGCCTCGATTGCCTTTGCGGCGCATGCCATCGAGCTGACCGGGTTCGAGGCCGACGATATCATCGCGACCTATGCCCGCGAGGCCGAGGCCAAAGGCGCGCGCGTCACCATCGTCTCGTCCGATAAGGACCTGATGCAGCTGATCACCGGCAAGGTGCTGATGCTCGACCCGATGAAGAACAAGCTGATGGGCCGCGAAGACGTGATCGAGAAATTCGGCGTCGGCCCGGAGCACGTTGTCGATGTGCAATCCCTCGCCGGCGACCCGGTGGACAACGTACCTGGCGCCCCCGGCATCGGCGTGAAGACCGGCGCGCAGCTGATCACCGAGTTCGGCAGCGTCGAAGCTTTGCTGGAGCGTGCCGGCGAGATCAAGCAGCCGAAGCGGCGCGAGACGCTGATCGAATTTGCCGATCAGGTCCGCATCTCGAAACGCCTCGTGACGCTGAAGGATGACGTGCCCCTGCCCGTCACGCTCGAAGACCTGGCCGTGCAGGACCCCGATCCCGCGACGCTGATCGCCTTCCTCGAGGAAATGGAATTCCGCACCATCACACGCCGGGTGCGCGAGCAGATGGAGAAGGACGGCACAATCGAAGTGGCCGCGCCTGTAGCTGCCGCGATTGACCGGACGAAATATGTCTGCATCCGCGATCTGGCGACACTCGAAGCCTGGGTCGCCCGCGCGATCACGCAGGGCTGGGTCGCCGTGGATACCGAAACCGACGCGCTGGATTCCGTGGGCGGAGGATTGGTAGGCGTCTCCCTCGCGCTCGCGCCCGGTGAAGCCTGCTACATCCCGCTCGCCCATGTGGACCCGGATATGGCGGCAGGCGGGGGCGACATGTTCGGCGCCGATCCGCCGCGCCAGATCAAGATGAGCGAAGCGATCAAGGTGCTGAAGCCGATGCTCGAGGACGCGGCCGTTCTCAAGATCGGCCAGAACATCAAGTATGATCTCAGCGTGTTCAAGCGTCAGGGAATTCGCGTTGCGCCGATTGACGACACGATGCTGATCTCGTTTGCGCTGAATGCCGGCATCCACAATCACGGCATGGACGAACTCTCGGAGCGCTATCTCGGCCACAAGCCGATCTCGTTCAAGGACGTCGCCGGCAGCGGCAAGACGCAGAAGACGTTTGCGCAAGTTGCGCTCGACAAGGCGACCGAATACGCCGCCGAAGACGCCGACGTGACGCTTCGCCTGTGGCAAACGCTGAAGCCCCGTCTGCGCACGGAAGAAGTGACCACCGTTTATGAGACGCTGGAACGGCCGCTGGTGCCCGTGCTGGCCGCGATGGAACAGGCGGGCATCAAGGTGGACCGGCAGATGCTGTCGCGCCTCTCCGCTGATTTTTCGCAGCGCATGGCGGGCCTTGAGGCGCAGGCGCACGAGCAGGCAGGGCGCGCTTTCAATATCGGTTCGCCCAAGCAGCTGGGCGAAATCCTGTTCGACGAAATGAACATTCCAGGCGGCAAGAAAACCAAGACCGGTGCCTGGCAGACCGATGCGGACGTGCTGGAAGGCCTCGCCGAAGAAGGCCATGCCTTGCCGCGCACCATCGTCGACTGGCGAATGCTGTCGAAGCTGCGCTCGACCTATACCGAAGCGCTGCAGGCCGCGATCAAGCCGGAAACCGGCCGGGTGCATACCAGCTACATGATGGCGGGGGCGCAGACGGGGCGCCTGTCTTCCACGGACCCGAACCTGCAGAACATCCCGGTACGGACGGAAGAAGGCCGCAAGATCCGCGAGGCCTTCATCGCCGAGGACGGCAATGTGCTGGTCTCTGCCGACTATTCGCAGATCGAGCTGCGCATCCTTGCCGACATGGCGGATATCCCGGCGCTGAAACAGGCGTTCAAGGATGGTCTGGACATCCACGCCATGACCGCCAGCGAAATGTTCGGCGTGCCCGTGGAGGGCATGGACCCGATGGTGCGCCGCCAGGCCAAGGCGATCAATTTCGGCATCATCTACGGCATCTCCGGCTTCGGTCTCGCCCGCCAGCTGGGCATTCCGCAATCCGAGGCTGCGGCCTATATCAAGGAATACTTCAAGCGGTTTCCCGGCATTCGTCAGTATATGAACGAAACCAAGGCCTTCGCTCACGAGACCGGCTTTGTGCGCACCGCCTTCGGCCGCAAGATCAACCTGCCGGACATGAAGGCCAAAGGCCCTGCCCGCGCCTTCGCCGAACGCCAGGCCATCAACGCGCCGCTGCAGGGCACGGCCGCCGACATCATCAAGCGCGCCATGATCCGCATGCCGGACGCCCTCGCGAGCGCCGGCCTGAAGGCACGGATGTTGCTTCAGGTGCATGACGAACTCGTCTTTGAATGTCCCGAAAAGGAAGCCGAAAAATTGATCAAGGTCGCGCAGGAAACCATGTCGAACGCCGATGGCCCGGCGATCAAGCTGTCCGTACCGCTCGTCGTCGAGGCAAAAGCCGCGAAGACCTGGGCAGCGGCGCACTGACCATGTCTGATACAACTCCTCCCCTGAACATCGAAGCGGCGCCGCAGGGCAGCTTCATTGATGCGATTGTCGAGATCGCCCACACTGAAGGCGATGCGCCGCAAACGCTCGGCCATGTGGTTGATGCGCTGGATGACCGCGCATTCGGATTGCTGATCCTGATCCTCGCCATCCCCTGCCTTGTGCCGGGCCTGCCAGGGGCGCAGCTGATTGCCATTCCGATCTTCCTGCTGGGCCTGCAGATTGTCGCCGGGCGCAACGAGCCCTGGCTGCCGGGCGCGGCCATGCGCGCGAAGCTGAAGCCGGAATGGCTGACGGCGATTGCCGACTTCGCCAACAAACGGCTGCGCTGGACGGAGCGGCTGTCCCGCCCCCGCTGGCGGTTCATCGCCCATGGGGCGGGTGAGAAGATACTCGGCCTGATCATCGCGCTGGCCGCCATCACGATCATGCTGCCGATCACCAACACGATCCCGTCGCTGGCGATCACGGTGGCCGCGGTCGGCCTGTTGCAGCGCGACGGCGTGTTCATGCTGGGCGGGGCGACGCTGGTGCTCGGCTGGATCACGGCGCTGGGCATCCTGATCTTCGGCCTTATCACCGGCGCCGGCTTTGCGGCCACTTTTGTGGCCGACCATGCCCCCTGGCTGGCGGAGTGGTTCAACTAGAACAGCCTGCGCAGGCGCCGTCTTCCGCCTGTCTCGATTGTCATCTATCCTGCACTCAGGCTCGGGGGAGCGCATCGGGGTGGGCCGGATTGCATGAAACGCATCATCATCTGCATGGATGGCACCTGGCAGACACTGAACCAGGCCAAGCATACCAACATCGCGATCATCGCCCGCTCGGTGGCGCACAAGGAAACGCTGCCGGATGGCACGCATATCCATCAGAACGTCATCTACAGCCAGGGCGTCGGGTCGACCGTTGGCGCACTTGAGGAAGCGGGCTTCTTCGGCAACCTGATCTACCGGTCGACGCGCCTGTTCGGCGGCGCGTTCGGCGAAGGCCTCGAGGACATCATTGTCGAGACCTATCTGCGCCTCGCCTTCGTCTATGAGGAAGGCGACGAGATCTACATCTTCGGGTTCAGCCGGGGCGCCTTTGCGGCGCGCCGCCTGGCCGGGTTCATCGGCGTGGCGGGCATCGTCAGCCGGCGACATGCCGAGCGGGCGCGTGAGGGTTTCCGCCTGTACTACCGCGCCCCGCGTGATGAGGCGCCGCAGGCCGAAAAGGACCTGCATGCCGATCAGGCGCGCGCCTTCCGCATCCGCTATGGCAAGGGCACGCGCGACGAGACCGGCGCCCGCCGCGCCATCGACCGGGCTCCGCCGATCACCTATGTCGGCGTGTTCGACACGGTCGCCCAGAGGGGCGCGGGCGAGGTGCTGAAGTCCTACTTCTCAACCAAGAACAAGGATCGCTACCGGCTCAAGAACCGGCGCCTTGCGAGCAATGTTCGGGCCGCCAGGCATGCCGTGGCGATCGACGAATGCCGGGCCGGATTTCCGGCCACGCTTTGGGACGGCCTCGAGGAGGAGAACACGCGGGTCGGCCGCAGCGTGTACCTTCAGCGCTGGTTCGTTGGCTATCACGGCGATATCGGCGGCGGGGGACGCGAGGAGCTTTCGGCCTGGGCGCTGAAATGGATTACCGACGGCGCGGCGGCCGAGGGCCTGCGTTTCTATGGAACGGACGGCGTTGATACCTCTCCTCTCGTCGAGGCGATCGGCAAGGCGGCGTATGATGCACGGCCCGACCGGCCGTCGTTTGCGCGTTCGCTCAACATGATGAACTGGCCGATCCGGCCGCGGCAGGTCTGGCCGAAGACGCGCGGCAAGGACCGGAAGAATCCCAGCGTCAGCGATCTGGAAGTGCTGTTCGATCAAGCCGTGCTGGAGCGCGCCTCGAAGCGGGAGCTGAAATACCGGCCGGGCGCGCTGCGCCCGTTCCGCAAGGCGTTCACGGAACGCGCCGGCGCGAGCAAACCGCCGACCCCTCCGGAGCTGCCGCCGCCCGAGGGGCCGCCCGCGGCGTGATTGGTGGGCGGCCGGGCCCAGATTCGGAAAGATGCATTCCCCTAGCGCTGGGTATCTGCCTTCGCAGGTATCTGCGGGTTGGGTGTTCTGGGACTTTGGTTTGGGAATTTTCATGAGTGTTCATTCCCGGAGTATAATTCCGTGGGCGGAGGTGTAGCGGAAGGATTGGAGAAGTATTTCACAAGCGCTTGGCGGGGATGGCATTTTTTTCCGGGTGGACTGATTTTTGTAGGCGTAAAGGGCCGGCCCTTCGCGGCTTCGGGCGGCTTCAACACGGTTCACGGTGATGCATCCCGTGCATTCCGGATGTCGATTTTTTCTCATTCATTCTCGTTTAGTCTCGCTTCTTTTTCATTTCTTCTCAATCAGCCTCGCCTGTTGGCGCTGGGTCCCGGTCTTCGCCTTTGGCGAAACCGGGATGACGACACATGAGGGTTGAGAATGGGGACGGAGTGGAAGATGGACCCTCGGACCGGCTGTGCCGGTTGAGGGTGAAGCGGCGGTTTTCCGGCTGCCCCGCCTTCACACTTGCGGCGGATTCCGCCGCAATGAATCGCAAGAGTGCCGCAATCCGGGCAACGGGGCGTCGCACTCCGTTGATTTTGTTGAAGCTCCACCAATGGAGGGCTTTTGAAATGAACCGAGCTGTGATTGAACCTACTGCCAAGCAGACCGAAGCGCATGCAAGCTTCCGGCTGGCGGAAAAGGACAAGGCCATGACGACTCTTGCACTGGTGGACGACGACGAAAACATCGTGGCTTCGCTCAAGATGTTCTTCGAAGCCGAGGGCTATCAGGTGCGCACCTATCATGACGGGGAATCCGCCCTGCCCGCGCTGACCGAGAGCCCGCCGGACATCGCCATCCTTGATGTGAAGATGCCCAAGATGGACGGCATGGAGCTGCTGCGCCGCCTGCGCCAGACCTCCGAGCTGCCGGTGATCTTCCTGACTTCGAAGGATGAAGAGATCGACGAGGTGATCGGCTTCAATATCGGCGCTGACGATTTCGTGCGCAAACCCTGCTCGAACCGCCTGCTGGCGGAGCGCGTCAAAGCCGTGCTGCGCCGGGCGCGCGGCGGTGTGGCCGGACCCGAGGAAGGCGACTCCAAGCCCATCGTGCGCGGCAAGCTGGTGCTGGACCCCAACCGCCATGCCTGTACCTGGGACGGCAAGACCGTTCGCCTGACGGTGACCGAGTTCCTGATCCTGCAGGCACTGGCCTCCCGCCCCGGCTATGTGAAGAGCCGCGACCAGCTGATGGACGCCGCCTATGACGACCAGATCTATGTGGACGACCGCACGATCGACAGCCACATCAAGCGCCTGCGCAAGAAGTTCCGCGAAGTGACGGACGAGTTCGATGCCATCGAAACCCTTTACGGCGTCGGCTATCGCTATACCGAGTAAGCTGCCTGCAGAGATCTATATCGGCGGGGCGGGGGACGAGAGCTCCCGCCTCGTCTTTTCGTATGCCGAGGCGCGCCGGGACGCGTCGCGCGGCAAGCGGCAGGTGCATTACCTCCCCCACTGGAAGATCACGGCGGCGCGCCAGCTTGTGAGCGAACTGGCGGGCGCCGGGCATCCGCTCGCCCTGATCGGGCACAGCTGGGGCGCCGATACGGTGCTGCGCGCCGCCGGTGCATCCGGCGCAGAGACCTTCATCATCGGCGCAGACCCCGTCGCGAAACCCGTGAGCCGGATCACGGCGCGCGATGGCCGGCCGGCATCGGCTGCTGTGGTGCTGCACGTGGACGCCGAGCCGCCGGCCTATGACCGTTCCGACTATGTGAAGGCCGCCGGCTACCTGACGGGGGGCGGCGTGCCGCGCGCGTTTCGCCATGCCGATACGCGCATCGCGGCGGTGCTCAACCACTGGAACTTCCGGGGAATGATGCAGGCGAAGGGCGGCGACGGACAATCGGCCGAGGACTGGCTGGCCGGGTTTCCGGAACAGCTCAGCCGAACAGCTGGCTGAGGCGCAGGCTCCAGTTCGGCAGGGCGAGCGTCAGGAACAGGAAGCCGAGGCCCGCGAAGAAACAGAGCGGCGAATAGATGCGGCGGTTGAGGGAGAGATACGGCTGTTCCGGCGCGGCGCGCTCGAAGGCCGGGAGGACGCCGGCGACGCCGCGTCCGAGGAACACCAGGGCCAGCAAGAGGCCAACCGGGGCGAGGAAAGGCTTGGATTGCGGCACCGCTTCACTGAAGCCGCCGAGCAGGAACGCCGCCATGGCCGCAGCGATGAGGAGGACGCCGAGGTAAACAAAAGCCGTTCGCGAGGGCAAGCGCGTGATGCCGCGCCGGCCGATCAGCGAGCGGGCCAGTGACTGTTCATTGGCAAACGGGAAGGTCACACCGGCCGCCCAGAGCAGGTAGAACAGGCCGGCGGCCGCAAGGACCAGGGCGAGACAATTGCCGACAAGATCAGCCAATTCGGTGCACTCCAGCCCATTCCCTGCGTGTTACAATACATGCAGGTCAAGCTTGCCGCCAGAGCCGTGATTGAATAGCCAAGGGCCTGATCCCTACATCCTGACAAGACAATATGGAGTTGCCCGATGTCTGACCTCGAAAACACACTGCTTCTGGAGACCTCCAAAGGCGCCGTGAAAATCACGCTGCGCCCCGACCTGGCGCCGGGCCATGTGACCCGGATCAAGGAACTCGCCCGTGAGGGGTTTTATGACGGCATCATCTTTCACCGCGTGATCAAGGATTTCATGGCGCAGACCGGCTGTCCGAAAGGCACCGGCACCGGCAATTCCAAGAAGCCGGACCTGAAGGCCGAGTTCAACAAGGAGCCGCACGTGCGCGGCACCTGCTCGATGGCGCGCACCTCGGCGCCGAACTCTGCCAACAGCCAGTTCTTCATCTGCTTCGGCGACACGTCCTTCCTCAACGGGCAATATACCGTGTGGGGCCAGGTGACCGAGGGCATGGACGCCATCGACGCGCTGGCCAAGGGCGAGCCGCCGCGCAGCCCGGACCGCATCATCTCGATGCGTGTCGCTGCCGACGCCTGAAGGTAGCGGGGGCGGCAGGGGGACAAGTCCATGGCGGAACCGAACGCCCCTCGCCGCCGGCCCACGCTCCGGCGCAACACGACGATCCTCGGCTCGCGCATTGCGCGGCTGATCTTTGCCTCGAACCTTGCGGGCCTCGCGATCCTGATCATCGGCGCGATGGTGCTGAACGAGATGCGCGCGGGGTTCGTCGCCTCCAAGCAGCAAGACCTTGAGGCGCAGGCGCAGATTTTCTCGAGCCTGCTTTCAGACGATGCGACGACACCGGAGCCGGGCCTCAACGCCGAAGCGGCGCGCCAGACGCTGCAGCGGCTGAACCTGCCAGAACGGGTGCGCGCGCGCATCTTCACGCCGGAAGGCGAACTGATCGGCGACAGCTATTACCTCTCCGAGCGCGTGGACGTGACCGCCCTGCCCCCGCTGAGCGAGCCGGGTCTGCTGGCCAGGACGGGGCGCGACCTTTCCGAATGGGCAGGCAATGCGTTCGATTTCTTCTCGCCGCGCCGCTCATCCGAAGCGCTCCGTACACAGAGCCTCGAGGAAGAGCTGGAGATTGCGGCGCTGGGCGGGCAATCGGCAAGCCAGCGGTTTTCGGACCGGGGGCAACGCGTGATATCCGTGTCGATGCCGGTGCAGCGGGTGTCCGCCGTGGTCGGCGTGCTGGTGCTGGAGGCGAGCG
>Ga0163144_10007820_pt1 | contig 23352 bp, 27 predicted proteins | sample OliLak19BULKMAT1_FD_123175 | JGI IMG/M metagenome (GOLD analysis project Ga0163144, IMG submission 123175) | Freshwater microbial mat bacterial communities from Lake Vanda, McMurdo Dry Valleys, Antarctica - Oligotrophic Lake LV.19.BULKMAT1 | ecosystem: Environmental > Aquatic > Freshwater >...
ATTGAGCAACCAGTCCATCATGGGAAAATGCTGTGTAGTTTAAATAAGATTTTGCTTTGGCAAGTGCATTTTTTTGACTAACTGTCACACTTGGAGTTGGCGCAGGTTTATCTTCGGTTTTGGCGGGAATTGGGGTTGGTGTTTGTGTTGTCACGGGGACTGTTTCCGTTTTTGCTGGCACAGGTGGCGTGTTTGTTTTTTCTACAACAGGAACAGGATTTTCATTTTCTGTTGTGACTTGTTGAGTATTTTCTGTGGCAGGTTGCGTGGTGACTTCGCTGTTATTATTTTTTGAACTATCAGTAGTAATGCCAACCAAAAACAAAAGAAGCAACCGTCGCAATTCCAAAAACTGTCGCTATCTTTTTTCGTGTCATCTCACCTTTAATAAAACGAGAAAAAGCCATTGGTTTAACCAAGCCAACTATTAGGCAAACGAGCGAGGCAAGAAATAAAAGTAAAAATAAATTGTCCATAGTTTTTCTCCTTTTAGTTAATTAAATCATCAACACTAACCTCAAGGGCTTTCGCCATTTTCTTTAAGGTTTCAAGCGTTGGGTTTATGTTTTCACCCTGCTCAATTTTAATAATCGTGTTGTTAGCAACATCGGCGAGCTTTGCGAGGCGATCTTGCGAAAGCCCTTTTTGTTCTCGCAATTTTTTGAGATTTTTCGATAGTGGATAATCTTGTTTTGACATAGTTTATTTATAGTAGTACTATTATGTTAGAGTATGGATAATTTCTTTAGCACTAATACAATGATACTACAAAATATTTTTTTAGTCAAACAAAATGGATTCTGGCGGCGCATTTCGCAAAGCGAAATACGAAATTCGGCGGCGGCGGAAAAAAATTGGAATCGGAAAGCGAGGGCGGGCAAAAATTCCTTCCCCCCAACCCCCTTCCTTTTTGCCCGCCCGGGCAATTGGATTTTAAAATCCAGAATTCGGATTTTCGTCAAAAAAAGTTCGAACTTCATCCAAAAAACACCGCCAGCAATTATAAAAAGACCCATTTGCGGGTCTTTTTTGTTATACAAAAGTTTTTAATACAGTATTTTCTTTAGTTCTTAAGCTTCACTATGTAATTCGACTATGGTAAGTTTTCTGTAGCACCTTATAAACCACCTAGATGTCTGGGGTAAAGATGACAACTATCAAGAATGCTGATTTCAACAAGATCTGTCAAGAATGCATGCAGATTCTTCATCAGGCTGGTTTTTTGAATGAGAAGTCAATTAATCCTTATATTAGCAACAGTCTGGCTACAATGCTGCACTATAGCGGCGTTGAGATTGTATATGATGCCCCTAAAATGGCGTTTAACTGGAACGCACCACACCTCCCCTCTCAAGTTATTATCGACAATATTACACTTCAATGTGCCCTTATACTCACGAGTAAAGGTGTTGGGTCACTACAATACAACGAGCCACTGAATTTGATACGTAGCTTTATCGTCGATATCCTTATTCATCAGTATGGCAAAAACTATATGCCCTTAAGGGCATTTGGCCAACGCTGGGGTTGCTATGCACTCTGGGTTGATATTGCAGAAAAGAATAATGATGAGCATATTCAAGAAACGCGAGACTACTACAAAGAGAATGATCTAGAATTCTTTGAAGAAATCCCAACAACCCTGGTTTAGACCGGGGGTTTTTATACTTGCTATTTGAGTCATTTGTCTGTATAATTCGTCTAGTTTTCTCTTCGCACCTCAAAAGGCAGGTAAAGTGGCAATTAAGCTAGTTTCTACTGATAGTGAAGGTATTCAACACTTTTGTGTCAATCTAGTTGGCAACAGGCACAACCTCACACACATTGGTCTCTACCGAATCAATAACGAAGTATTTGCTACCGCCTTTATGCCCTACGCATCTTGCTGGTACGCTTATGACATAGCGACCGGCCTAGAGATTGCTACCTTTAGAAAAAAGTTCTTCGATCAGGTCATTTTTGCCAGTAAAATTGCTGACATAGTCTCACTACCAGACAATACTGGCACTGAGCACTATATGGCAGTCTTACTACCAACCCAAGCATAAAGCTTGGGTTTTTTATATCTTATTTACCGAATACCAAACATAAGTTATATAACATTATCGTATTCTTGTGAAATAGATTTATGCTTATAGCTATAAGAGAAATTACTAGTACTGTGAAAATTTGAGTTGCTCAAGTAGCTCAGTATGATGCTTGGCAGATTGTGTGTCATTAACTAGTGTGTACAGTCGTACAAGAGTAGACTGCAAAGCACTATTTGATTGATCAATCTTTGTGCCCTGCTCAGCAAACACAATGGCTTCTTTGAGCTCCCCCCTGCTGGCTGATATCCGCGCAAGAGTTAGGTAATCAGTTGTTGATTTATACTGCACCTCTCTTAAGATTTTCTCACCAGGGTTATATACTAGATTATTTATCAAAAAATACGCAGATTCTCGCTGACTTAATACAGGCTTAGTAACCGAGCTAGTGACATCAGATTGTGTACCACCAAGTAAAATACAACTAGTATTAGCGTTCTTAGCGATGATACTTTCTAGACTTAGCTTGCTAGCCTCAGCTGCCTTCTCGCACCCCTCAGAAATTTTGTCTGTACTGTATAAAGCCACAGCCTCACCACTCAGGCTCTCTGCTGACTGGTGTACTCTACCGGCATGCTTGTAAAAAGTCAGTGCCTTACCATAATCTTGAGCTTGCAAGGCTAAGTAGCCTAAACGCAAATAGTTTGGGTCATCTACTGATTGATAAACAGCAATAGCTCTACTAGTCTCTCCCCTGCTCAACCAAAATCGTGCCAACGTTTCAGTTGCTACTGGGTCACTACCCCCCATCATCTTAGCCTGCTCAAGGTAGCTAAGTTTCTGCTGTACATTCTGTTCATTCTTAGCTTGCTTAACTAGCCGATCAACAATACTAAGTCGCCATGCAATAATTTGTGGAGTAAAGGCAATAATGCTTAATGCCATTAGTAGAATAAAGCCAATAGCAACTAAAAAGAAGGTTTGCTTATTGCGATTTGAGCTTTTCAAGTTCTGCCTCAAGATTTTTTACTTCACTATGAGTGCTGGCGAGTTTGGCTCTCTCCCCTTCTACAAGCTGGGTAGGAGCATTTTGTACAAACGAATCATTATTGAGTTTTGCATCAATAAGCTTAATCATATTGTGCTTAAGAGCTATTTCTTTACCAAGCTTAATAATAATGACCTTACCTGCTTCTTTTTGTTTTTCTGCAAGCACTTCAATAATTTGCAACTCAAAAAGTTTTGCACTCTCTGTGGATGGCTTGTGGATAACTTTCGGCCATTGTTCGGTTATAAGTAGTGAATCGGTGTAGGGCAGTTCTTGCCAAATAGTTTCTGAAACAAATGGTGCAAAGGGGTGGAGTAAACGCACTATTGTATCGAGGCCATAAGCAAGTACAGCCGGGTTTAGCTCTGACTTGGAGTACTCTATGTATTTATCTGCTAGGTCGTCCCACAAGAGAGAGTAGACCGCCTGGCCGGCGTCTGAATAGCGGTATTTTTCAATATTTTTGGTTACATCTGTAATAGTTTCATTTATCTGCGTCATAATCCAATGATCAGCAGGCGTTTTTAGCTCTATTTCATCTGGTGCGAAATCTTCAGGTAGGCGAGAGAGGGTAAAGCGAGCGACGTTCCAAACCTTGTTACAAAAGTTACGATAGCCCTTAATCTTATCAAGTGAGATTTTACCATCATTACCAGGTGTAATACCAATTGAAAGAGCTAAGCGCAGGGCATCTGTACCAAATTCTTTGGTTATTAGCATTGGGTCGTCATAGTTGCCCTTAGATTTGCTGAGTTTTTGACCTTTTTCATCTGTTACCATACCCCACAAATAGACATTCTTAAATGGCACCTTGCCGGTCGTATATATACCAAACATTATCATTCGAGTAATCCACTTATGAAGAATATCGCGGGCTGATGCCATCATAGTGGTTGGGTAAAACTGCTCAAAGTCATCTGTGCTCATCAAAGTAGTATAGGGCCACTGGCTTGAAGAGAACCAGGTATCAAAGGTGTCGGTTTCAAGACGATAATTACCCGCACCGTAGTATTTTTCAGCCTCAGCTTCACTACGAGCCACAATATACATATCTTTATCACTATCTGTACTGGTCTTATACGCTATTGGTATACGAATACCCCACCAACCAGGCCTGCTGATACACCAATCGTGCTCATTCTGAAGCCAATTAAGAGCAACTTTTTTAAAGCGGCTGGGGTAAAACGTTACTTCATCATCCTTAATAGCCTCAATAACCGGCTTGTTCAGCTGTGCGACGCGCATAAACCATTGCTCCGATATAAGTGGTTCAATAACCGTCTTACATCTGTCATGAATTGCAACAGCATGAGTAAGGGGAGTAGTACTAATAAGTTTTCCGGCTTTCTCAAGTGCCGCAACTACAGCCGTGCGACCATCTTCTACAGTAAGACCAGCAAACTCTTCAGGAACATTAATAAGCTTGCCTTCGTAGTCTACAACTGACACCTCAGGCAAGTTATGTCTTTGCCCAATATCATAGTCAGCCATATCATGGGCCGGGGTTACCTTAAGTGCACCCGTACCGTCTTTAATACTAACGTGATCATCAGTAATAATTGGTATCATTCTATCAAGAAGGGGGATGGTGGCAGTTGAGCCAACCAACTTAGTATACCGCTCATCAGTAGGGTTAACTGCCACAGCTGCATCAGCAAAAATTGTCTCTGGGCGAGTGGTTGCGATCTGAATTGAGCCGTAATCTAGTGTGTACATTGCGTCTTCACGGTCGGTTCTTTCTGTTTCAATATCAGGAAAAGCCGCCTGACAGCGCGAGCACCAATTAACTATGCGATTACCTCTGTAAATCTGGCCATCGGCAAGGAGTTTTTCAAACGTATCATAAACAGTCTCAATCACGTCTTTATCAAGAGTAAATTTGAGCTTGCTCCAGTCGGCACTAAAGCCCATAGATTGCATCTGAGAAATAATGGTATCTTGCTGGCCCAATACAAACTCTTCTACCTCGGCATAAAACTTCTCGGGGCCAAGATCAAAACGTGTCTGACCCTTTGCTTCAAGAATACGCTCATAGACTACTTGGGTTTCAATACCCGCATGGTCAGTGCCAGGTAGCCACAAAGTTGGTCGGCCTTGCATACGAGCAAACCGCGTCGCAATATCTTCTACAACGTACATTAAATGACCTGTATGCAGCGAGCCATTGGCATTAGGAGGTGGCATAATTATTGAAAAGGGCTCTTTTGTAGAATCTTCCGTTGCAGCAAAAGCGTCGGCATTTTTCCAAAGAGCTGAAATAGCTGTTTCGTGCTCAGTAGGAATATAGGCTTTTGGTATTTCTTTCGATTCACCAGTAATTGATTGGTCTGATTGGTTTTGAGGGGTTTGCATGATGTTCAAATTGTAGCATTTTCAGATAGAATCTTCTAGCTTTTTGCAGTTTACTCAAGCACATAAGCAATATATTTGACAGCAGTGCTTATGCTTAGTTACAATAAGTACAAAGTTTTTGTGAGAGTAATTAAAAATGAAAAAGGAGAGTAATGTTAAAAGATATTTATAGCCCCCTAGAGATTGATGAACAATGGGATCAGCGAGCACCAATGGCTGACGGCGATATGGGTAGTATGGACTCTATGGGCAGAATGGCGCATATGGCACCTGAGGCTAGCTCTGCGACTGCAGTTATGGAGGCTCCTTCAGTAGAACCAGTAATGCCAGAAGGCCCACCTACTAATACAGATCAATCAACTTCAATTGGGCATTTTGGGGGAGGAGCGACAGCTACAATGAGCGATACGACTGAGTCAGTTGACCCTAGCCCTATGATTACGACTGATGAAAAAATGGACACTCCAAGCGCTAAACCGACAGATGCTCCACCAAGTGATGATGAAGCAGTTTCAAAGCTCGGAGGAGCCGAAACTGACACCACCGAGGCTCCAGAAGAAAGTGGCTTAAAGTTGGAAGGCGACTCAGAACCAACAGTAGACTCTGGCGATACTCCACATATGATTATGCCTACCGAAACTTTTACACCAGATCAGCCTCGTGATCAATTAGTAACACCTAAGTCTACTGAAGAAGATGCTCAGAAAGACGACATCGAATCAGATGACAAAGTAGAAAGTGAAGACACCGATACCTCAGGTATAGTCATGGCCGAACACCACGATGGTGCACACAAAGCTTCAGATGAAGACGAAGCTGCTCTAGTTATACCAGAAGTTATACCAGAAGAGCCCAAGGCACCTGAAATCAGTGATGAAGAACACGAAGTATCTGGTCAAAAACTAGAAGCAATGAGTGAAGTCTTACAAAACCTTGATACTGAAGTAGAGAAACTACTAGAAGAGCTTGGTGCTGAAGATACTCGACTTGCCGACATGCTAACTGAAAAAAATGACACTATCAAAAGTGCCCAAGATGATGTTGGTATTATAGAAGCTCAACGAGCAACTATCGCTGACAAAGTTGCTACTCTCAAAGAACTTAAAGACAAATAATTCATTACTTCTTAAGAAAACACCTGCGCTATAGGTGTTTTCTTTATATATCTTCTAAACTAGAGTCAGCTACAAGCTCATTTGGCATTATATACATATCATTCTGAGCCATTTGAAAGGCCAGAGCACCAATCATAGCCGCATTGTCAGTACAAAGTACTGGCGGCACAAAAATCGCCTCTGGTAATACTCTATGCATTTGAGAACGAAGCTCAGTATTGCACGCAACACCTCCACCAACAACCAAACTTTTAGGATTATGCCTCAGCCAAGCTTTCTGTGTATTAGTAACCAGTGCAGTCACAACCGCTTTTTGAAAGCTGGCTGCAATATCGGCTACTATATGCTCATCAAGCTGATAAGTTTTAGGAAGAGCACTACTTATGCTCTTCGAAACCATCTCTGATGGTTGAGAACTTTGTTTTATAGGAGCTCTTGGATTGCCTCGAACAATAATCTCTCCGTCATCCTCAACTGGATTATTCTTGATAATACCAGATTGGGGATCTAGGCTTTCTTTGTTGATATTTTCTTTTCTGGATCCCCGGGTCAAGCCCGAGAATGACGAGGCAGGATTAAAACCCGTTATTTCTTGTACTTGGCGCAAAACAGCAGTCTTCAGCCCAGAAAAACTAAAGTCTAGGCTGTCTTTACCAAGCTTTGCAACAGGAAACCTATAGGCGTTTGCGTCGCCAGATTCAGCCACCTTACCAATAGCCGGCCCGCCAGGATAGGGTAGACCAAGAAGCTTAGCAACTTTATCAAAGGCTTCGCCGGCTGCGTCATCGAGTGTTTCACCCAACACCTCACGGCTTAAGTCTTCTTGGTATAGAGAAAGGGTAGTATGGCCACCCGATACAGTGAGGGCCAGACAGGGAAATTGAGGGGAGTTATCAGTCAAAAATGCCGCGAACCCATGAGCATAAATATGATTTACGCCAATCAATGGTTTGTTTTTAGTCGTTGCTAAAGTTTTAGCCGTTAATACTCCTATAAGCAGCGAGCCAATTAAACCTGGGCCTTTTGTAACAGCAATAGCATCAATATCGCTCCAGCTACAATGAGCATCATTTAGAGCTTGTTCTATAACAGGAATAATGACTTCTATATGACTTCTGGCGGCCACCTCTGGCACCACGCCACCGTACTGAGCATGAATTTCTACTTGGCTGTTTATAACATTACTCAAAATAGTACTACCGTTTTCAATCACAGCAGCAGCTGTTTCGTCACAACTTGATTCAATTGCTAATATTTTCATAAGCTTTATCTTATCATAATTAAAAATTCCCGATTTGAAACGGGAAATTAATTATTGTGTTTTTGCAAAACCAACATCAATATAAAACCAGCGTTCACAATATGGGCGTGAGGTAAACTATCACGTTTTGTGACTCGAACGTTCTTAATAAATGTAATATCCCTACTTGAACGTTTTGGTTCGTTGAGCGAGAAAAATAGAGTGGTGTATAGACTAGCACTATACCGCCTAGAGCTAAGGTACAGCTTTTGATGTTTGCCTTTTTTTGTAATAAATTGCAACGATACAGAACTATGAGCCTGAGAAAACTTAATTTTACTTGCTCCGTCAGCTTTCAGTATTTTAATTGTAGGCTTAAGGTCAGCTCGCCACATTTCACCCTTTTTGAAATAGGCCTGCCTGCCGGCAGGTAGGTACATCAATCATTGCGATCATATCACCGGTGAGTAATTTATGTAAAGAAAAACCCCACACCGATGTGGTGTGGGGCTACTAGCAAAGTTCATCTACGGAGTCATTAATGGCTTGTGCATAGGCACGATTACCAATAGGGTCACTAAAATGCAAGCCGTCAGAACTCTGCCAATCAGCGTGACCCCGCATTACATGTTCCCAATCAAGAAAATGTCCATTTGGATACTTCTCTACGTTTGCTTTAAATCCTTTGTTTAGCTGAGGGCCCCATGTTACAAGATTGAGTTCTGTATTGTGCTCTTGTACCCCTACCCAGATCACACAAGGTGTATCTACAAGTGATCGTAATACCACTTCTTGCTGAGCAAACGACGCTTGCAACACTTGTGCCTGTTGATCAACGTTCTGCGCAGCCACTAGATAGCGAGCATCGTTGGTGCCTAGCGCCAACACAATCGCATCTGGTTTCTTGGTGTGCATCTGCTCGATAGCTGGCATCATACCGGCAATTGTAATACCTAATACACCTGCAATATCTAGATTGGGATATTTTGGGGCCATGAGTACTTGCAAGTCACCAGTTGACAAGAATACCAGGCTATCGCCAGCAACTGTTACCGAATGAACCGGTACATGAGGCTTTACCTGTGAGTGTATGTATACCAAGCCTAATTCAACAACCAAGACACACAGTAGTGCACATATGATCTTGTTACGAGTCAGCATTAGTATGCCAGATCAATCATCAGCATTTGCTTAAGTACGACGATTCGTTCATCGGTGGGCTTTGCAAGACCATCAATCACAATACCTGTCTGCCTGTACTCTTGAAGCATCGGCTTGAATAACGCCTGGGCCTCTTCTAGACTCAACCAAGAATATGTAAACATAGCTTCAGATTGATCCTTGCGAGTGGTACTCCAAATAACATCTTCGTATACTTGAGCCCATTGTTCTGCATCCGAGTTATCAGAACCAACTTCAAGCGTGGCTACACTGCCCCGTGCGCGAAAAGAAAACATCTCGCCGTCAGGCAAAAAACCTTGCAACTCAGTTGGGCATTGTGCATAAGCCCACAAGATTTGGTATCCATTGGCTTCTAGCTTGTCACACCACTGCATAAATTCTGACTTTGTTTGGGTCATTTTTTCTCCAAGTGTGAGTGTGTAAAGGTTCGAACTGACAGTATTCTACTATACTTATAGTATTATGTAAATAGAACTAACTATGTGTTGGGCATCTGTTTGGCTAAACTGCTACAATAGAGTACATGCAACTACCCTCTAATTGGAACCAAACTATTCAATCTCGTAGTGGCCACGTACTGCAATCAGCTGAATGGGCTAGCTTTCAAGCTTCTATTGGCCGGCAACCTTACTATGGCATCAGCGACACCTGGTATTACTTAGCCTTCAATCGTCAGGTAACAGGCTTGCACTATTTGCTGGCTGCTCATAATCCGGTCGTACAAGAAGATATTGGTTCTGCTCTGCAAGCACTCAAAATTAAAGCCAATGATTTACATTGTGATTTTATTCGAGTAGAGCCAGTTGGCAAGGTAACAGCCGAGCAAATGCTTAGCCTGGGAGCCAAAAAAATTGGTGATGTACAGCCCGCCCATACCTTAGTGCTCGATCTTACAAAAAGCGAAGACGAATTACGTTCTGGGCTAGAATCTGGCCACCGCAATCGCATTAACACTGCCGAAAAAAGAGGCGTCAGCGTACATAAAACTACCGATCTTAAGATGATTCCAGCCTTTTTGCGGTTATTACACGATACAGCTGATCGAGCCAAGATTACCAATCACCCAGACTGGTACTATCAAAAAATGGCTGAGAATTTAATCGGCCAAGGAATGGCGAGTTTTTATGTAGCCACCGTAGAAAACAAACCAGCCAGCATATCACTCATATTTGACTGGGGTGACACTCGCTACTACGCACATACCGGCAATGATCAAATACTTAATCGACAATACAAGGCTGCTGTTAGTAACGTATGGCAAATGATATTAGACGCCAAAGCTGACGGTAAAAAATACTTTGATTTTTGGGGAATTGCCCCACCAGATCAACCAAATCACCCGTGGGCAGGTATAACGGGGTTCAAAAAAGGCTTTGGAGGAGATATTGTCGGCTCTGTTGGTAGCTGGGATATTCCCATCAATAAAGCCAAATACCAGCTCTACACGGCATATAGAAAAATGCGAGGCCGTAAGTGATTAGAATTGCTTCTCAAGATGAAATAACTAACTGGGATAGTCTAGTTGTACACAATACTGATGGCGGCCATATTTATAACACAGTAGAGTGGGGTACATTTAAGTCTACTGTCGGCTGGCAACCGCACTACTTTGTCTATGAGTCAGCTGGCTACATAGCGTACTTTTGTCTTGCCAGCAAACAAGCGAGTTTTTTAGGCACTATCTATTACTGTAGTAAGGGGCCAGGATTTTTCAAGGATTTTACCTCTAGCAAAGAGTCTATCGCCCATTTTGGTGAGTTCTGTAATGAGCTTGGGCCATTCATTGCGCGCTACGACCGCAAAGCAATTTTGGTAAAACTCGAACCAGAAGTATCTGATGGAGAAGTGGATATGCATAAATTTGGCCTACTTAAGGCCAAATCAGACCTACAATTTAAAGCCACTATTTTTGTTGACCTCAGCTTAAGTGAAGAAGAGATACTTGCTAGTTTCAAACAAAAAACGCGTTACAATATTCGCTTGAGTGAGCGCAAAGATGTAAAAATTGAACGACGCGAAATGACCAATGATAGTGTCGAGCTAATGTATAAGCTTATGGCCGCCACCCAAACTCGCGCAGGGTTTTTCTTACGCAAAAAAGACTACTTTGCCGGCTACTGGCAGGGGCTGGCTAAAGCTGGGCTTGGGCAGTTTTTGGTAGCAACTCACGAAGGTGATGAACTGGCTGGAATATATGCCACACATTTTGGTACCAAAGGGTATTATAAAGACGGTGGTTCACTTTCTATTAAACGTAATCTTATGGCACCATATCTATTACAATGGGAGGCTATGCGCTGGGCAAAAGAGCAGGGAGCCACTCGGTATGACTTGGTTGCAGTTCCGCCCAAAGCACACCTAGAAGACCCCAATCACCCTCAGGCCGGTCTCTATCAGTTTAAACGAGGTTTTAATGAAGAAGTCACTGAATTTACGGGTTGCTGGGACCTACCGATATCGCAAGCAAAGTATAAGACTTGGTTGCATGGAGAGAGCCAATTTTTGAAGCTCTACTCTAAGATGACTAAAAATTTATTCTGGTAAAATAAAAGCCCCGAGATTTCTCTCGGGGCGTAAAGCTCGTAGGTGTCGCCCTAAGAGTAGCTTGGGTTAATCAGTAGGCGTCTTCAAAGACTGATTCGAAATACTTCACCCAACCGTGAGAAGCTTCAGGGTCACCCGGCTCTTCATCACCAAATGCAATCTGCTGATAACCAAGCACCGCTCTGAAGTCAGTGTGACGCGACAACAACTGCTGCGTCACCACCTCGGCAATATCCCAGATCAAACCAGTCTCATCAAACTCAACTTGAGTGAACCCGACGGTATTATCGTGAATGTCGTAAAGTGTACCATCTTCTTCAAAATTGAGAGTTAGCGAAACAGCACCGGCGGCACCGTAAAAAGAAATGCCAAAAATCTCAGTACATTGTCCGCCGAAAGCTTCAGCAAAATCTCGCAAACTCACACTTGGTGGAACTTCAAAATCATATCGGATGTCAGTAAACATCTTGGTGATAAGTGCTTTATTCATTAGGTACTCCTTCTTGTGCAAGGTGTAGGTGGTGAGACTATATCATATAAATATATAACTTACAAGTATTGCTAGTAGTTTATCAGATACTAATAGCTTTTTTACAAACTAGAAGTTTAACTTTACGAGCGCTGTTCGCCTTCATGACAGAATTTAATAAGCTCACTTACATATCTAAAACTTTCACTAGATGTATCAGTAATTGTCTTTCCTCTGGGAACTTCTGGATCTGTATAGTCAAAAAGTTGCTGTGACCCTGGTGCAAAGTGATACAAGAGCTTTCTTGTTGGGGCTAGTAAACCATCTTGATTACGCTCTACGGCAGCACAAAATACTTCAGCTTCTATTGGATAGTGAACTCGACTATCTTCTGGCCCGCTATCTCGAGGTGGGCTAATAACTAGCTGTGTACCTGGTGGATATTCAATCTCTTCACCACTATCTAGCTTTACTATAGTATGGCTCGTAAGCTTGTATTCTGTCTTCTCCAAACCTGTCAGCAGAACTTCTGAATCTTGCCATTTTTTGAGACCAGCCTCCGGCAGATCCGGTACAGGTTCTAAGGCTTTTTTCTTAAATCGTGACAAAAATTCCATACATATAGTATACCACTCACCAATTATGAAACTTTGAGATTTTACTACACCAAAGTAAAAGCCCCAAGATTTCTCTTGGGGCAAATTGACTTAACAACTACTGGCGTGTCTTCTGCAGCCACCCGAATCGGTGTCGCAACCACCTGGGCACATTCGCCCAGCGTCTACTTCACGCTGGATATAAGCTGCTTCTCTAGCTTTCTCTTGTGCATGTTTGGCTGTCTTGTTGCTTGCTCGATCAGCCTCATTCTCGGAGCCAAAGGCACGGATTCGAGCTGCCTCAGCCTTGCCGCGCAGTTCTGCTGCGCGTGCTTGATCTTCATAGTTAGACATATCTACCCTTTCAAGGTGCTCCGCCGGGTGGCGGTTCTGGTGCAGGGTTGCGCCAGCCAAGATTCTTGAGTTATCAAGCGCCTTGGTCGGGGGGGGAGATTTTAGTAGGATCTCCCCGTAACCTATGTTTCGCTCAGTTCTTATTCTGCCAGTAGCTTGTCGATCAAGATGGCTACTCGGTCAATCTTGTTCTCAATCCTGTCGTGGCTTGGGATCAGTCGCCAGTTTGTATGCCCTTTCCAAGCGGCGCGGGTCTTAAGCTCGAGTAATTGAGCTTCTTCGAGGGTTTCGAAGCGCTGCTCGTTGCCTTCTGTACCATACTTCTCTGGTGCTGTTGTAGCCAAGTTCTCTAGGTGGATCACCGCATGGTAGCGCTTGAGGGTGCTGGCTAGGTCAAGCCCCATTTGGGTACAGAAATCAGCCTGACTTTCTGGGGTGTAAGCTGCTCCGTCAAGGATTCCTCGGTCGCAAACCAGCAGGCTCTTGCCTTCAGCCTTGGCCTTGAGTAGGTAGGTGTCTTCAAGTGAGGTCTGTAGGTGGGCGATAGCTACCTCGAAGGCTGCCTGCCACTCCAAGCTCCACGCGATATCTTTACCGGGTACCGGAAAGCCGCCTTCAAGTAGAATGGTTGCTGATTCGGGCACTGTCTGCACTTGGCCGGAGTAGCTGACTTGCAGCATCCGCAAGACACTACTCTTGCCGGCACCAGGGCCTCCGGTTAGCACTACTCGGCGAATGTGGGCTGTAGTCATGTATGTTCCTTTCAAGGTTTGTGTGCTTAAGCTTTTCTTAACCTGGGCTATTCTATACCAAAAGCAGTATAAAGTCAATAAATATATGTATAATATTTACTTTACAGATATGAATACTGTCAATAATAACTTGACAAATAGACTACATTTGCGCTACAATACCACAATGAATACTGAATTACTTAAAAAAGCTGGGCTTAATAAAACTCAAGCCAAAAGCTACATTGCTCTTATTACAAAAGGCAAACTCACCCCTCGACAGCTCGGTGAAGAGATTGGTGAAAGCCGCACTAATGCCTATATGGTACTTGAGCAACTAGAGAAAATGGGGTTGGCTAATCTCTCAGAAAACGAAAAGATTCAAACCTTTTTGCCAGCTAACCCTATAATGCTCGAAAAGCTAGTTGAGACTCGCCGAATTGAAGCCACTCAGACCGAGACCGAGCTCAAATCACACCTGCCAATGCTAATGAACTACTTTAATACCTACCAAAATCAGCCTGGAGTACGGTTTTTCTCGGGCAAGGAAGGAATTATTAAGATGTATGAAGACCAGTTGCGCGTACGTAAGGACATCTATTTTGTTCGGTCTGAAGGTGATGTGAATCTCTTAGGTGACAAGCTCTATGAGATATTAGAAAAAAGACACAAACTGGGCATAAAAGTTCATGGTGTAGAAGAAGGTTCAGACAAGCTCATGCAATATTCTATCAAGAACGACAAGCGCCTGGAGCGCAACATACAGTTCTTTCCTGTTGGAAAGTATAGCGAGCCGGTAAATTGGTATACCTATGGTGACAAGACGGCCATCATCTCTTTTGGTGCCGAAGTAGTTGGTACTATTATTGAGAGCCCACAAATTGCGGCCTCTATGCGACAACTATTTACCTTTATTCAGCTTGGTGCAGCTACCTTAATGAGCAATAAGCAGGTAAAATAAGCACATGAAGTTTCATCCAGATATCTTTAAAGCCTACGATATTCGAGGCCTCACCCCCACCGAGCTCAATCCACAGGTAGCCTATGCAATTGGTCGAGCCTTTGCTGATTTTTTACCTGATGGTAAAGTAGCGGTGGGCCGCGATATGCGTACCGACTCGGGTGCTTTGGCTGACGGTCTAATAGCTGGGCTCATCAAGCAAGGTAGGGAAGTAGTTGATCTCGGCATGATCACTAGCGATATGATTTATTTTGCCGTTGGCAAGTTCAAATATGCCGGCGGAGCCATGATTACTGCTAGTCATAACCCGGGCGCCTATGATGGTATTAAGCTCACCGGCAAAGGAGTGGTGCCGATTGGTATTGATAGTGGCCTGCTCACAATTGAAAAAGAAGTAGAAACCAGTCATTTCAAAAAGCTCCACACCAAAGGCACAATAACTCAACAGAATATCACTCAAGACTGGGCCAGACACTGTCTAGCTATAGTTGGTGGCATTCCTTCACCTCTCCATATAGGCACCGACACAGGTAATGGTATGGCAGCGATAGTATTGCCTTACTTACACAATCTTACTCCGCTCAAAATAGACAGTTTGTTTGTTGAACTCGATGGAACATTTCCAAATCATATCGCCAACCCTTTAGAAGAAAAAAATACCCTAGACCTGTGCAAATTGGTTTTAGAAAAAAATCTCGCCTGTGGCCTAGCTTTTGATGGTGATGGCGATAGAGCTTTTGTAGTAGACAATAAAGGTAATCTGCTGAGTGGCAGTGTACTAGGGGCTATTTTGGCTCGCGATATATTAGAGCAAAACCCTGGCGAAACTGTACTTTATAATGCTATTTGTTCAGATATAGTACCGGGTACTGTAGAGAGCTTTGGTGGCCAAGCCGTGCGCACCAGGGTGGGTCATAGTTTCATTAAAGCTGAGATGAAAAAACATAATGCTATTTTTGCCTGTGAGCACTCAGGGCACTTTTACTTTCGCGACAACTTCAATGCCGATAGTGGCCTAATTGCCGCCCTAAAGCTTCTCAAGATATTAAGTCAATCAGAAAAACCTCTCTCAGAAATAGCCGCTCCGTACAGATCAATGTTTTATAATTCTCCAGAACTAAACTTTACTATTCAAAACCCTCAAGAAGCCCTCAAGGTAATTGAGCGCCGGTATGGCGATGGTGAAATAGACTTTCTAGATGGGCTAACGGTGCGCTACCGAGACTGGTGGTTTAACGCCCGCCCCAGCAACACCGAGCCATATTTGCGTATCAATATCGAAGCTCGTAATCAAACTGTTTTACTCGCCAAACAAAAACAACTCACTAAAATACTAAAAAGAATGTAACAGTTGACAATACCCGTGCTACCAGGTAATATTACAAGCTGTCGTTGACTACAAACCAACCGTAAAACCACTGTAGTCTGCACCTTAAATCTGACCAGACTGTCTTAAGGCCGCTCTACATCCTTTGCCTCGTGTGAAGCAGGGTAGAGGAGCATCGCGCAGCTAAGCGAAGAGTAGGTGAGGAACAACGTGCTTCAACACGCCTCACCGAACAGAAAACGCTGGGCAGTCTGGTCTGTATCTCAAAAATCGTACTTCTGTAGTAGCAAAACAACCCGCGGGTGCTAGCAAATCGGCTCGCCTACTGGCAACAAAGTGCTACAGAAGTACTGGGTATGAAATGGTGAAAGGCTTGGCGGGCAGGATCCTCTCCTGTCACTTGCCGGCGGAGCCAATCACTTTTCATACCCTGGTCTTCCTACGGAGATAAATAAGTAGGCTTTCTAGAGCCTCTCTCTCAAGGAAGTTTGGGTGTTGGTAGGGCCTCCACCACTCAAGCAGATGGGCGGTGACACATTGTTGTCATCAGGGCCCAGGTCATAACCTACTCCGTACGTTCTGACCTGGGCTGGCCCGTCTTTCTCGCCATATGCCACTCTCAATTATGAGGGTGGCTTTTTTCATAGGCGATTATCTGGAATAATAGGTGTATGTCAAAAGCCACCGAAACCGATCGCAAAGCCCGCGAAGCCATAGTAGATCTCCTTGCTTACTGTGCTGTTTTTTCATTGAGCCTTAATGAAGATCAGATAGTATGGTATCTACCCGTCAAGGCCAATATAGTAGGGGTCAAAACTCATATAGCTGTACTCATTAAGCGTGGCAAAATATACCGGTTGCCAGATAAAACCTATGGGGTCAAAAAGGGTATTTATAACAGATCAAAAGCCAGTCAAGTGATTATTGCTACAAATCTAAAAAGAGCCCTGCGCTTTTCTCGACTTTTTCGACTTCTCCCATTTGTAAAAGCAGTAGTACTGAGTAGTGATAGTATTTTGCAGCTTGATAATCCAGATGTAAATTTGCAATATATTTTTGTTACACTACCCGGAAGAATATACATAACCAAGGGGGTTTTGTATTATTTCTTGGGTGGTATAGGTAAAAGACGTAATAGCAAAAACCAACACAAGAGTGTATATCTTAATATGTTCTACACAACTTCAGGTGTACGGTTTAGTGACAAAATGGGTGCTTGCAGTATAGATCAAGTATTATGGTTTATTTTGGCACAACCCCTATATGGAGAAAAAGTATGGTTTAGCTTGCTGCAAAAAGACACTCTTGTGTACGCTAGCCTGCCAAACTACCCCTGGAGACACGCCGGTACTCAGATATATACAACCATGAGTCGGTATATAGATAAGCTCGACAATCAAGGTTATCGTCGTCACTTACGGCATGTAGCCGACCAGCCAGAGTTTCATGGCACACAGGCACTACTACGAGTACGGCCAGATACACTTATAGCTCGGCCCAATCACAAATTACAGATCAAGACTAGCGAACTGTATTATAAAGAGATTCGCAGTAAAATAAAGTAATGCCAAGAATGTATTGACTTTATTACATACTTGTGCTATTATTGTAATCTGCTCAGTTTTGCTGGGCTGCAACTTGATGAAGTAAAATAAAAAAGGTAAAAAAGGTCTTGAGGACCGGCCACGCCCGCACCCCACCAGCATAGGAGCTCTGAATTGCAGACCCTGTAGCCTGTCTGGATAAGTCTAGTTTGACCAATCGTGAACGGCAAACTAGCCAGGCAGGCAGCTCAGTCCTTGTTAACCCATCCCTATCGTGGGAGAGACGATAATTTTTAAGACTAAGCGATGTATGTGGCTCTGCTACCTGTAGTCTGACAATCAAAGTCAGTGGTAGCAGAGCGAACACAGCGGTAAATCCATACCGAGACTGATCTTAACCGGTCAGAAAAACCAGGTAACTGGAGAGGTGCGCAGAGTTACAATGATTCCTTTGTGGAGTACGGTTTGAATAATTTCAAACCAAAAATCTGCTTAAGCGCATCAACGTAACACCGGCACAACGCCCAGAAAACACCTTTCTCAGTGTGGTAAAAAACCGCGCCAACAAACAGGCTGTGTGAGGAGAGGTGCAGTAATGCACCCCTCCTCACCACCTCATCTTTTACTTCATCACTTCTTCAGATTGTTCAACACGTTTGAACCACCTGAAGAAGATCATCAAAAACACCTGCAAAAATGCAGGTGTTTTTGATTATGCTTGACTAACATTTTTAGCTCATTTACACTGGGTACTGGCACTCTCATTGTATGAGTGCTAATTATATCGAGGCATAACGAGAAATTATTGAGTTGTTTTCGTTATTACTCGATGTAATTCCAGCAATTAACGAAAGGATCTTACCAAATGAAAACTATCATTAGCCCCCTTGCCGACAGACTAGTATTACAACAGGTAGACAGCCAAGAAACTACCGCTTCAGGCATTATTTTGCCAGATAGTGCCAAAGAGAAGCCAGCCGAAGGTACCGTTATTGCTATTGGCAAAGACGTAGAAGAAGTGCACGTGGGTGACACCGTACTGTATGGACAGTATGGCCCAACAGAAGTAAAAGTAGATGACACAGAATATCTGATTGTAAAAGAAGAAGATGTTTTAGCAATTATAAAAGGAGTAAAATAATGGCAAAAGATATTATTTGTTCAGAAGAAGCCCGCAAAAAACTTAAAGCTGGTGTAGACAAGCTCGCTGATACAGTCAAAACAACGCTTGGGCCAAAAGGCCGAAATGTTGTGCTTGGTAAATCATTTGGTGGCCCAGTTATTACCAATGACGGCGTAACTATCGCCAAAGAAATTGATCTAGAAGATCCCTTTGAAAACATGGGTGCCCAGATAGTAAAAGAGGTGGCTAGCAAAACAAACGACCAAGCTGGTGACGGCACTACCACTGCTACCGTACTTGCTCAAGCTATTATTGAAGAAGGTATCAAAAACGTTGCCGCGGGTGCCAACCCAATGGCCATTCGTCATGGTATCGAAAAAGCCGCTCAGGCAGTAGCAGTCGAGCTCACTAAGATTGCCAAACCTGTTAAAGAATCTGCAGATATTGCTAACGTAGCAGCTATTTCAGCTGCCGACCCAGAGGTAGGTAAGCTCATTGCTGAAGTAATGGATGTTATTGGAGAAGACGGAATTGTCACTGTAGAAGAAGGCCAAACACTTGGTCTAGATAAAGAAGTGGTAGAGGGTATGCAGTTTGATAACGGCTATGTGAGCCCGTATATGGTTTCAGATACCACCCGTATGGAAGCTACTATGGACAATGCTCCTATACTGATTACTGATAAAAAGATAAGTTCGGTACAAGAGCTTTTACCGCTCTTAGAAAAGCTCGCTGCCGAAGGTAAGAAAGATCTAGTTATTATTGCTGAAGATCTAGAAGGTGAGGCTCTTACAACCCTTATTTTGAATAAATTACAGGGTCGCTTTAATACTATTGCTATCAAAGCTCCGGCTTTTGGTGACAGACGCAAAGAAATGCTTGAAGACATTGCTATCTTAACTGGTGGACAGGTCATAACTGAAGAAATTGGCCTTAAGCTAGAAGACACTACAGTAGAAATGCTTGGCGAAGCGCGCAAAGTAATTGCCACCAAAGACAACACCACAATTGTAGAAGGCAAAGGTGAGCAAAAAAGCGTTAAAGACCGTGTCGCTCAAATGAAAAAACAGCTTGCTGAGCTTACCTCTGAGTACGAAATGGAAAAGCTCCAAGAGCGAATTGCTAAGCTAGAAAGTGGCGTAGCGGTTATTAAGGTCGGTGCCGCAACTGAGGTAGAGCTCAAAGAAAAGAAAGCGCGTATAGAAGACGCTATCAACTCTACCAAAGCTGCTGTTGCAGAAGGTATTGTACCTGGTGGTGGTGCAGCGCTTATTAAGGCTTCAAAGGTTTTAAGTAAGCTTGAGCTTGAAGATGAGCAACAGATTGGTGTAAGTATTGTACAGAAAAGCCTTGAAGCGCCTATTAGACAAATCGCCGCTAACGCCGGAATCAGCGACATCGCCGTAATTCTCGAAACTATTCAAAAAGGCGATAAGAATATTGGTTGGGACTTTGCCAAAAACCAAAAGGTAGATATGCTTAAGGCTGGTATCATTGACCCTGTAAAGGTAACTAAATCTGCTTTACTCAATGCCGCTAGTGCTGCAGCAATTCTACTCACTACTGAAGCAGCTGTAGTAGAAATACCACAAAAAGACGCTCCAGCTGGTGGCGGAATGCCAGATATGGGTGGTATGGGCGGAATGATGTAGCTTTGTTCTAAGTTAATCTTAGATACTTTAATAAAGCAATAAAAAACTCTCACTAAGTGAGAGTTTTTTATTTAGCTGCTGCTTAAACGTAACTAGTATTGACAATAGACAGACTATAGTCTATACTAAATATCACGTTCGTATGAATTCTGCACCTATTCAACACTGTTATGGGGGTAATAATGACATTTAATAGAAGTGATTTTGAATGGCCTGAGCTGGATCGTCGACCTGATGATCTCGATTATCACGACTACTACGACTCATCTTACGAAAGCTATGACGAATACGCTGAGCCCACACTCGGGCCGACTGTATTGCTTAGCGGTAGAGAGATTGAAGTCAGCTTTCTCGATGCCATACTTGAGTGGGATGATGGCTGTGTCGTCATGTCTAAGCAAGAACGGATGTACCTTCAACCGTGGTATGACCGCGAAAAGTTTCTTCAAGAACTGCAAGAGATTGACGAAAGCCTTGAGGAGGCTTTTGATGCTCTTGCTCCGCCAGCCCGCAAAAAGAATCGTGTGGCTCGCCGGCTTGGCTATTCATACGGCTTCAAGATCGCTGAGCGTTCGAGTAGATTCGAGCGTGCTCACGAAGTGAGTACTGCGCACAAATCGGCTCGAAATAATGGCCACAAGCCCCGCAAACCTTGGTTTAAGTAGTATTTTCCCCACCTGGCAACAGGTGGGGATTCTTTTTTTATTATTCTTGGTAGACAACTAGCTATCTGATCTGGTACAATACCAGTCGTTTCGCACGTATCGTACCTTTCATGTTTTCTTGGAGGAAATATGCCAACTGCAGATCAGCTCATGATTCAAGCTGACGAATTTCGCTGTGCTGGTCGAGGAGACCGAGCAATTGGTCGGTATCAGCAAGCTCGAGAGCTCTGCCTGGCTTCAGATAGTATACTTGAAGCCACACAGTGTATGCATATGCTTGGTGTAGCTCTAGTCTTTGAAGATAGGGTAGATGAGGGCCAAAAAGCCCTCAAATCGGCTTCAGAAGCCTACCAGCAACTACACTATACACTCGGTATAGCTCAAGTACAGCGTGATCAAGGAATAGCTTGTTTAATCAACCGTCGTTACTTAGCAGGGCTCAATTGGCTCATCAAAAGCCGAGAAAACCTGCTTAATTCAGACTTGTTAGCCGAGAGGGCTATTACCGAGGCCAAAATTGGTCGGCTATATGCTCTTGATGGCGAATATGGCCAGGTAGATGAGTGTTTTAATGAAGCCTACCTGTTGCTTTCGAAAGATGAGCATATTGCCTACCAGATCACTGCCAACATCGATAATGCCTTTGCCTGCCTAGAACTGGCGCAAATTGGCCATATGAGTAATCATATTGATACAGCTTGGGCTCTTCTGGTGCAATCTGGTGAAATGTTGGTGCAAAAACGCCAAGTTCTACAGATTACGGGCCTCAGAGTGAGGCTTGCGATCAATCAAAAAGACTGGCATCAAGCCCGTACAATCTTCAAAGGTGAGTTTTTACCTCTGTTTGACGACCTATCACCCGGTAATCAAGCCTCTCTCAACCGAGAGATTGATATTGATCAGCTCAAAAAAGACTTGTCATTACCGTAAACTTACCCTTTCCTTATCTGTTACCAGATGGGGATTTTTATTTATAAGCTATTTATACTATTTTTGTCAAATAATAAATACATTTTTGCTACTAATTAACAGGTTAAATACTATTTCTTGCATTAAAACTTGCTATTTTATTGACAAAAAGTATTGACAAACTAACAAAAGTTTGATACAATACTTTGCGAACCTTTGAAAAGCCACGTGCTTGCCAAGGGTCAACACATTGACAAAGCAAGAATATACATAAGAAGTAGAACGCTTTGTAGCACCGGCTGGCAGATGCATACGCCCGCCAGTGCTGCAAAGCCACAATAATGCACCATGCAGAAATTGTGAAGATATGCCGAAATCAAGTAGGCATATCGGGGTCTGAGGAGGCCCTATCTACTATGAACACTACCGTTACCACCGTTGCCGATTCCACCGAGACCAAGGGCCACAAGCCCTCCGTCCTGTTCCCGGCCGACTGGGAGCGGGTCACCCCGCGCACTGAGGCCGAGATCGATACGATGTCCAGTTCGGACATCTACTCGATCATCCGGGTCATCCGGAACTCGGAGGTGTACAGCCAGCTCTACCTCAACCAGCAACAGCTGGTCGCCGAGATCGACACCATCGATCCCGGCGAGTCCATCCCCGCGGCCGTCACGGTCGCCTGGAAAGGATTCATCCGGGGCTTCCTCAAGAAGGAGGCTGGCTGGGAGAGCGCCCAGAAGCGTTCGGCCTGGAGTGAGCTCCGTAAGGAGCTCGAGAGCATGAGCAGCTTTGAGCTGTACGTGCTCTACCAGACCGACGCGGACGACAGCAAGGACTACTTCGCTGCAAAGCGAGCGATGGCCGAGCTGAAGTTCGTCACGAACTGGTGCAAGGCGCACCAGTTCGTGGTGTCCCGCCGAAACCTGGCGGACGTGCTGTACACCGAGGGCTACGAGCCCGACGTGAACATCGCGTCCCTCAGTCTGGAGGATCTCCGCCATCTGGCGGACATCGCCGCTGAGGCCATGCGCCTCACCGGCTCGCTCGGGCTCAACACCCAGGCGACCCAGAAGGGTTCCGGCGCGTCCGGTCGTTCCGCGTCCAAGGCCAAGGCCAAGGCTCGCGGGCTCGCGGCGGCAGCCACCCGCGCCTCCAACCCCGAGCGCAAGCGCGGGTACGAAGAGGTAGGTGGCCGTAAGGGCAAGAAGTAGTAGAGTCTATAATAAGTAGGTCCCTCAGAACCTGCTACAACCAATATCTACCCTTGGGGTAGATAAAATCTGAGACCATCCCTCCTCCGTGGGGGTCAGAAGCTAGAGGTTAGACCTCACTTGAGCCTTCCGCTCATGCTTCTGGCCCCCTAGGGCCACAAAGAGTCAGACATATTCTTGCTTTGTCTCTTTCCCAGAGTTACTTACCCTAAATAAGTAATTGTGAGAAAGACAATCCATCTGCTAGCCAGATGGATTTTTGTATTTACTTGAGAAGACCGCAACAGGTTTAATTAGTG
>Ga0163144_10007822_pt1 | contig 23342 bp, 21 predicted proteins | sample OliLak19BULKMAT1_FD_123175 | JGI IMG/M metagenome (GOLD analysis project Ga0163144, IMG submission 123175) | Freshwater microbial mat bacterial communities from Lake Vanda, McMurdo Dry Valleys, Antarctica - Oligotrophic Lake LV.19.BULKMAT1 | ecosystem: Environmental > Aquatic > Freshwater >...
ACCTTGTAGCCCTTCTCGTCCCACGGCGCCTTCGCCTTGGGGTTCGCCTTCACCCAGGCTTTCGCCTTGGCGACTGTCTCCGAGGACGGCGCAAGTTCGTTGACCACGCCCATGGATTTTGCCTGCTCGGCGGTAAAGCTTTCACCCTGTAGGATCAACGGCAGAGCCGCCTGCACGCCGACGAGGCGCGGCAGGCGCTGCGTACCGCCGGCGCCCGGGAGCAGCCCGATCTTCGCTTCCGGCAGGCCGAACTGCAGCTTCGGATTGTCATTCGCTGCGACGCGGTAGTGACAGGCGAGCGCCACTTCGAGGCCGCCGCCGAGGGCGAGACCGTTGAGCGCGACCGCCACCGGCTTGCCGCAGGTCTCCAGCTTGCGCAGCGTGCCGTTCAGCGAGAAGCCGGCGTCGAACTGTTCTTTCTTCTGTTCGTCTACGGACTTCGGCTTCTTCTCGCCGCCCGCGCCCGCGCGGTCGCCCATCTCGCCGAGGTCAGCGCCGGCGCAGAAGCCGCTCGCCTTGCCGGAAGAGAGCACAAGGCCCTTGATGGCGTCGTTGGTGGCGACTTCCTTGGTGATCGCGATGATGTCGGCCACCGCCTTGCCGGTCAGCGTGTTCATGCTGCGGCCGGGCACGTCGAAGATGGCATGGGCAATGCCGTCGGCATCGATGTCCCATTTGAAGGTTTCGAGGTTCATGAAGGTGTCTCCTTGAAGTCTGGATCTAGTTGATGGAGGCAGAAGCAGGATCGATCTCGGAACTGACGATCATGATCTTTTGCCAGATCTTGCTGGAAAAATTTCCCGTGAGGTTTTCGATCTCGTTGACGGCATCTGCGACAACGGGATCGTTGAGTTTCTGAAGATACAGGGCGGCAAGCTTGCCGGTGAGCGAGAGCCTTTCGGCGCAGTAGTCGAGATAGCGCATCAGCTCGAAGGCGCTGAGATTGCGTTCAGGAGAGGAGGGCGTGCGCTGGTGATCCTGAACGAAGGACGTGGGGTCCTTCGTCAGCTGGTGCATGTCTATGACGTGCGCGATCGACCTGAGCTCATGTAGGGCCTGAAGGGCTTTTGTCCGCTTGAACCGCGCTTCGAGATTCAGGAGAAACCAGACGCCGGCACCAACCAGGAGGATCATGTTGGCAATCGCCTCCACGCCCTCAAAACTGTAGACCTCGCCGAGATCTTCCCTCAGCATAAGGATCTTCTGGTAAATCCCCCAGCCAATCGCGGAAACACCCCCCACCAGCACGAGCGTTACCAGCGCGCGCAGTTTCAGGTTGGGCCGGGAGACCTCGCGCAGACGACTAACATGCGCCTGCGAAATCGCGAGCAGCTCGGCGCACACGGTGGCCAGTCCCCGTTCGGGGAATCGCTCGGTCACCCGCGCCAGGATGCGCGGGATGCGGTCTGCCTGGAGTTCCGAGTAAGCCATGCGTGTACCCGTTTCGCCCGCCGCTTCTTCAGACCCGTTCGATGATCGTGGCGGTGCCCATGCCGGCGCCGACGCACAATGTGATCAGGCCGGTTTCCTTGCCGGTCCGCTCGAGCTCGTCGAGCACCGTGCCGAGGATCATGCCGCCGGTAGCGCCGAGGGGGTGGCCCATGGCAATGGCGCCGCCGTTCACGTTCATCTTCTCGTGCGGAATGTTCAGGAGTTTCATCATCAGCATGACGACCGAGGCGAACGCCTCGTTCAGTTCATAGATGTCGATGTCCTTCGGATTCATGCCGGCTTTCTTCAGCACCTTCTGGGTCACATAGGTCGGTCCTGTCAGCATGATGGCGGGTTCGGAGCCGATGGAGGCCATGGCACGTACGCGGGCGCGCGGCTTCAGGCCCATCGCCTCGCCCATCTCCCTGGAGCCGAACAGCACAGCCGACGCGCCATCCACGATGCCCGACGAGTTGCCGGCATGGTGCACGTGGTTGATTTTCTCGAGCTCGGGATAGCGCTGTTTGATCACTTCGTCGAAGCCCATGCCGCCCATGCCGGCGAAGGACGGATCCAGCGCGGCGAGGGTCTGCATGGTCGTATCGGGGCGCATGAACTCGTCATGCGCGAGACGGATGCCGCCCATCTGGTCGCGCACCGGCACAATTGATTTCTTGAAGCGGCCTTCCTTCCAGGCCTGCGCCGCGCGGCGCTGGCTCTCAACGGCAAAGGCGTCCACGTCGTCGCGCGAAAAGCCGTACTTCGTGGCAATCGTGTCGGCGCCGATGCCTTGCGGCGTGAAATAGGATTTAAGCGCGATCTGCGGATCGGTGGACCAGGCGCCGCCGGCGGCGCCCATTGGCACGCGGCTCATGCTCTCGACGCCGCCGCCGATGGCCATGTCGGCCTCGCCGGTCATCACTTTCGAGGCGGCCATGTTGCAGGCTTCGAGGCCCGAGGCGCAGAACCGGTCGACCTGCACGCCGGCGGTCGTCTCGGCATAGTCGGCGTTCAGCACTGCAATGCGGGCGATATCACCGCCCTGCTCGCCGACAGGCGAGACGCAGCCGAACACGACATCGTCTACCTTGGACGTATCGAGATCGTTCCGGTCACGGATGGCCTGCAGCACCTGCGTGCCAAGGCTCAGCGCGGTGATCTCGTGCAGCGCGCCGCTGGACTTGCCTTTGCCGCGGGGCGTACGTACGGCGTCGTAGATATAGGCTTCGGGCATGTTAAAGCTCCTTTCGGGGGATCAGGATGGGGTCGCCGGTGCTTTCACCGGGTTGAGGGTAAGCGAGGCGGTGGCGCGCGCGGCCGACATTGCGCAACCGCGCGGCCACCTCGATGGCGCCGACGCGGACAGGGCGGAGGAAGTGCGTGTGCAGATCAACGGTCGACGGAAATTTTGTCTTGCCGGCCTTGACGGTCGACAACATGCCGATGGCATCGTCCATCATCACGACAAGATAGCCGCCCTGGTTATAGCCGGCGGGATTGGTGAATTCGGGGCTGCCAATGAACCGGACGCGCGTCGTCATCGCCTTGGCGTCCAGTTCGAGAAGCTCAAAGCCCGGCGACACCGAGCTGCGCGCGGGATTGGGGAACACTTCGCGGAGGAGATGCCGGTCGGGCATGGCAGCCTACAGCGTCCTCGCAATCAGCATCTTCATCACTTCATTGGCGCCGCCATAGATGCGCTGGACGCGGGCGTCCGCATACATCTGCGCGATCGGATACTCATCCATGTAGCCGAAGCCCCCATGCAGCTGCAGGCATTCGTCGATGATCTTGCACTGCAGATCCGAAACCCAGTATTTCGACATCGAGGCTGTCGCGGCATCGAGCTTGTCCTGAAGCAGCAGTTCCGTGCAGTGATCCATGAACACCTTGGCCACAGTCGCTTCAGTCTTGGCTTCGGCGAGCTTGAACTGCGTATTCTGGAAGTCCCAGATCGTGCCGCCGAAGGCTTTGCGGCCTTTGACATAAGCCACGGTCTCGGTGATCGCGCGCTCGATCATGCCGATACCCTGCAGGCCGATGATATGACGCTCCTGCGGCAGTTTCTGCATCAGCTGGATGAAGCCCTGTCCCGCCTCCTCGCCGAGCAGGTTCGAGGCCGGCACTTTCACATCGTCAAAGAACAGCTCGGACGTGTCCGCCGCATGCTGGCCCACCTTGTCAAGGTTGCGCCCGCGCCGGAAGCCGCCTTCGCCTTCAACTTCGTCGGTCTCTACACAGACGATCGAGATGCCCTTGGCGCCCTTGGTCGGGTCGGTCTTGGCGCAGACGAGGATCAGGTTCGCGGTCTGGCCGTTCGAGATGAACGTCTTCGAGCCATTGATGACGTAGCCGTTGCCGTCCTTCTTGGCCGTCGTCTTGATGTTCTGCAGATCGGAGCCCGCGCCCGGCTCGGTCATCGCGATGGCGGTGACCAGTTCGCCCGAGCAGATCTTCGGCAGCCAGCGGCGCTTCTGCTCCTCGGTGCCATAGGCGGTGATGTAAGGCGCGATGATTGCGTTGTGCAGCGTGATGCCGAAGCCGTCGATACCCTTCCACTGCTGCTGCTCGATAATGATCGCCTCGTGGCGGAAGTCACCGCCCGCGCCGCCATATTCTTCTGGAACCGAAGCGCCGAGCAGGCCCATGTCGCCGGCCTTCTTCCAGATGTCGCGCGGCACGACCCCCGCCTTGCGCCAGGCCGGCACGTGCGGCTGGCACTCTTTCTCGAAGAACTGGCCGACGGCGCCGGCAAAGATGTCGAGTTCCTCATCCTGCCGCCAGGCAGATTTCGGGACGTTCAGGGGGCTTTCATGCATCGGACTGTCTCCATCGGTGCGGCGCACAGCTTGCCGCTTACGTTCGCGTCGGGATGTAAGAGCTGCGGCCCGGTTTCTCCAGCCGTGCCGCAGCGTCAGGATTGTATCGGAACTCTATCAGAATTGGTGCTCGGTGACTGCCATCATCGCCCCGGCGCCCGCCTTCACTTTGGCGAGGTGTGACGCCGTATCCGGCAGCATCCGCTCCACGAAATAGCGCCCCGTGGCGAGCTTCGCCGCATAGAACGGGTCCTTCGTGTTCGCCTTCTCCAGCGAGAGCTTCGCCATCCGGGCCCACATGTAGGCGAGCGCGGTGAGGCCCATCAGGTGCAGGTAGTCATGGCTGGAGGCGCCGGCATTGTTGAAGTCGCTCATGCCGTTCTGCATCAGCCACATCGTGCCCTCCTGAAGCTGCGCGCGCGCGGATCGCAGGCCTTCCAGGTAAAGCTCCATGCCCGGCGTCGCTTCCGCAGAGGCCGCGAACTCGTCGATCTCCGCGAAGAAGCTGAACACCGCCCGCCCGCCATTGGCGCCCAGCTTGCGCCCGACCAGATCCAGCGCCTGCACGCCATTGGTGCCTTCATAGATCAGCGTGATGCGGCAATCGCGGACGATCTGCTCAAGCCCCCACTCGCGCGTAAAGCCCGATCCGCCATGCACCTGCAGGCCGAGGTTTGCACTCTCGAAACCCTTGTGGGTGAGGTAGGCTTTCACCACGGGCGTCAGCAGCGCCATGTAGTCGCCGGCCTTCTCGCGCACCTTTTCGTCCGGTGACTTGTGCTGCAGGTCGCCCTGGAATGCGGCCCAGTAGCTAAAGGCCCGGGCGCCCTCGATGAAGGCTTTCTGCTCCAGCAGCATCCGGCGCACATCCGGGTGCACGATGATCGGATCGGCCGGCTTGTCGGGGGCCTGCGTCCCCGTCAGCGAGCGGCCCTGCACGCGGTCCTTCGCGAAATCGAGCGCGTTCTGGTACGCGACCTCGGCCTGCGACAGGCCCTGCAGGCCGACGCCGAGGCGGGCCTCGTTCATCATCACGAACATCGTGCGCATGCCCTTGTGCTCGTCGCCGACCAGCCAGCCGGTCGCGCCGTCATAGTTCATCACGCAGGTCGCGTTGCCGTGGATGCCCATCTTCTCTTCGAGGCCGCCGCAGCTTGCCGGGTTGCGCGCGCCGAGCGTGCCATCCTCATTGACAAGGAATTTCGGCACGACGAACAGAGACACACCTTTGATGCCTTCCGGCGCGCCTTCGATGCGGGCGAGCACAAGGTGAATGATGTTCTCGGTCAGATCCTGCTCGCCGCCGGAAATCCAGATCTTCTGGCCGGTGATCTTGTAACTGCCATCGCCGTTCGGAACGGCTTTCGTCTTCATCAGGCCGAGGTCGGTGCCGCAATGCGGCTCTGTCAGGTTCATCGTGCCGGCCCATTCGGCGGAGGCCATCTTCGGGCCGTACTTGGCCTTGAGTTCATCGGACCCGCCCGCCATCAGCGCCTGGTAGGCGCCGTGCGTCAGGCCCGGATACATGCCAAACGCCATGTTCGAGGCCGATACCATCTCGGTCCAGGCAATGTTCACAGCGTGCGGCAGGCCCTGCCCGCCCATCTCCGGATGCGCAGCCAGCAACGGCCAGCCATTCTCCACGAGTTGCCTGTAGGCCTCCGGGAACCCGTCGGGCGTCTTCACGCTGGCATCGGGATTGCGCTTGCAACCCTGCCGGTCGCCGACGGCGCTCAGTGGGAACAGGACGTTCTTGGCAAACTTCGCCCCCTCTTCGAGGATCTGGTCGATCGTCTCCGGGGTCGCATCGGCAAAGCCCGGCAGGTTTGAATAGTTGTGCAGTTGCAGCACCTCGTGCAGCACGAACTGCATGTCACGGACGGGGGCATCATAACGGGGCATCGGGGAAGGCTCCTCTCAAACAGGAAGTTTGCGGCCTTGAATGGCAAAGAGTGTTGGAAAAGTCATTCCAACACGCTCATTTATCAGATTCTGAACCGGTCGCCGTTTCTCAGACCTCGTCGAGCTGCTTGCGCGCAACCTGCTCATAGGCGGCAGCCTGGCGCTTGGTTTCCTCGGACTGGCCATTGTTGGAGACCAGGTCCTCGAGCCATTCGATACCCTTGTGGAGCTCCGTCAGCGCCGTTTCGATGTCGCCGCGCTGGACTTCCAGTTCTGCGGCCTGCTTGCGGAACTTCTCGAGCATCATACGGGTCTGGGCCCGCTTGCCGTCATTGAGGGCGTAGAGGTCGAGGATTTCGCGGATATCGGCCAGCGGCAGACCGAGGCGCTTGAGGCGAACGATGATCGTCAGCCGGGCGCGGTCCCGGTTGGAATACAGGCGCATCAAGCCGTCCCGGGCCGGATGCAGCATGTCTTTGTCTTCGTAGAACCGCAGGGCGCGGGGCGTCACCCCGAATTCCCGGGCAAGTTCGGAAATCGTATGGGTGCGGGAATCAGCGGCAGAAATGGACGATATGGTACGATGTTGCATGACGTGGCTCCTCCGTTTGTGTCTGCAGTATTCTTTTTAAGACGGTGTTCTAGTCGGCGCCTTCCGCGAACGTCAACGTAAATTTCCGCTTACGCGAACGGAAAGCGCGGCGCCGGGTCCCTCCCCAAGGGAAACTCACGCGAAATCTTACCTTTAACGCGGCCTTAATGGACGCCCGTCATTTCTATGCGGGTGTAAAAAAATGCGCCGTTCTCCTTAACCTTGTAGGAGCGGCACCGGCGTGAGGAGCGGCATATGAGCCAGACCGGATGGAGCAAGTTCAGCACCGACCAGAGGGCACGTGACGCTGCGCGCGAAGCGGCCCTGGCGGAAGGAATCACGCTGGGCGAGTATCTCAATCGCCTGTTGACCATGGTCGAGGAGCCCCAGCCGGGCGAGACCTCCTACTCTTATACCCGCCGCACCGGCGCGCCGCCGATGCCTGCGCCGCCGGTTCAGGCTTCGGCCTCAACGCTCGACCGCCTCACTCGCCGGATCGAGGCGACCGAAGCGCGCTCCACCCTTGCGATCAACAATATCGACAATGTCGTCAACGGCCTCGCCGCCCGGCTGCAGACGACTGACCAGAATACTGTTGCGATTGCCAACCATATCGAAGGCCTGATCGACGAACTGCGCGTTACCCATGAGACGCTGCAATCGAAAGTCCACCGCCTCGAGCATGACGACAGGGGCCAGCACAATGTCGAAGCGCTACACGCCCTTGAAGGCGCCCTCGGCAAGCTCGCCACCCATGTCTACGAGGAAGGCGAGCTCACCCAGAACGAGACAGTCGCCATCCGGGGCCGGATCGAATCGGGCTTTGCCGATCTGACCGACCGCGTCGAAGGTATCGAGACGCGGGTTGACCGCACCTTGTCGGACGCAGCCGCCCGCGTCGAACGCGCCGTCGAGCAGGCCGAGCTGCGCGCCGAAGGCACCGCCCGCGGGCTTGCCGAACGCATGACCAGCCTTGAGTCGAACGTCCGGGAACGCCTCGCGGTTTCCGGCCAGTCGGAAGAACGCCTCAGCGCTGTCGAAGCCGATGTCTCCGGCGCACTGAACTCGATGGAATCAACGCTCCTCCGGATCCAGGAACGCCTCAACCGGGCCGAGACCGGCACCGACTCGGCGCTGAAAAGCCTCGAGACGACCTTCGCGCATCTCGATGAGCGGATCGAAGCCGTCGCCAGCCAGATCGACCCCGAACAGGCCGAACGCCTGAAACAGGAATTCGAAGCCCGCTTTGAAGACCTGACGCGCTCGGTGCGCAGCGCGGTGGACAATGCTCGCCTCGATCTCGCCACCGAGATCACCAAGGCCGCCGCCGGCCAGGATGAGAAGCTCGAAGAGCGTCTCAAGGCAGAAGTCATCGAGCTGAAGGCCCGCCTCGCCGAAGTCGAAACGCGCGAGCCCGCCGACCTCACCGCCGCCGTGCAGGAAGAAATCGGCCGTCTCGGCACGCAGGTTGCCGAGCGCATCGAGGCGCTCGCCGCCCATGTCGACGACCGGATTGAAGAAAGCGAGATGCGCAGCGCCGAGGCGATCGAGCAGGTCGGCGAACAGGTGACCGTCGCCGCCGTCCGCCTCCAGAAACGCCAGGACGAAGCGCTGACCGCGCTTGCCCGGGACATGGACGGCATGCGCAAGGCTTCCGATGCCCGCCTCTCGGACGCCCTTGCCAGCGTCTCCGAACGCCTTGAGCGCATGCAGTCGCAATCTTCCGAGTCGCTCTCGCCCGTGCAGCGCGCGATTGCCGCGCTCGCCACGCGTCTCGAAAGCCTCGAATCCTTTACCACCCCGCCGCATGTCGAGGTGCCGCCGCCGGTGCTGCAACCAGACTTCGGCGCCATGTTCACCGCCGGCGCCGAGCCGGAATTCGACTCCGCCGCGATGTTCGAATCCGGCATCGCGGACGAGCCGGTCTTCACCGACATCAACGACGCGGACGAGTTCGAAGCCGGCTTCTCGGGCTGGGAAGTCATCGACTCCAAAGAGCCGGCAAGCCCCTACAAGTTCGACTTCGACGCCATCCGTGCGGCCGGCGAACGCCTGATGCCGGTTGAATCTGACGCGGATGAAGAGATCCACACCTACGTCGCGGACGCACCGGAGCCTTATACCGATACACATGCCGAGCCGGACGACGGCCGCAGCTTTGATCCCGTCGCTGAACTGGACGGTTTCGACATGATCGGCGACAGCCTGGATGGCAGCCAGACCGAAACCCGCGAGTCGGACATCTTCGACGAGGAACCGGACTTCGCGCGCACGCTCGGCGAAACCGAAGCCCGCCCTCCGGCCGCCGCGCCTCCCGAAGAGTCGACGGCCGACTATATCGCGCGCGCCAGGCGCGCTGCGATGGCGGCCGCAGACCAGAACGCGCGTAACAAGCCGCGCGCAGCGCCGCTGGCGGCTGACGCCAAGGCGTCCGGCCAGAAATCAGGCGGCGCCCGCGTGCCGATGTTCCTCGCAGCGTCCGCCGTCGTGATCACCGGCGCCGGTGTGGGCGGCTATCTCTACCTGCGCGGCAAGCAGCCGGTCACACCAACCCTTGCCGGCCCCATAAACACCTACGTCGATCCGGCAACCCGCACCGCAGCGTCCACGGCCACCGCCGCCCTTGCCGCGCTGCCCGCCCAGGCCGACACCGAGCAGATGCTGTTCGAGGATGATACCGCGCTCGTCACCGACACATTGTTCGGTGCTGCCGACGCCGGCGAACCGGAGAGCGGCGAAATCCTCGCACTCGCCGAAGCCGCCGCCGCCAAGTCGCAGGAGAGCCCGGCGCCGGTGCTCGCCTCGGTAAAGCCGGTCACCCCGGCCCTGAAGCCGGCCGCGAAAACTGCTTCCAAGCCCGCACCCAAGCGCCAGCCAAAGCCGGTCGTGGATCTGACACCCGAGCGGGCCGCGATCCGCTCTATCGTGACCGCTGCCGAAGCCATCGAGGCGAGCGGCCCGCCGTCGCTTAAACCGTCGACGCCCGCTGTCGAGCGGCCAGCGGCGAAGGAGCCCGCGCGATCCGCTGCGCGCGGCGACTCCACATTCCCCGCCATTCCCGCCGTCGTCACGGTCGAAGCCGAAGCGAATGCCGGCAATGCCGTCGCGCAATACCAGTACGCGCAGGTGAAGCTCTCCGAGGGCGACCTTGAAACAGCCGCCTCGTTCCTGCGCCGCGCGTCCCAGAAAGGCGTTGCGCCTGCGCAGTACGAACTCGGCAAGCTCTACGAGCGCGGCCAGGGCGTCGACAAGGACATGATCGAGGCCCGGAGCCTGATCGAGAAAGCCGCCGAAGCCGGACACGTCAATGCGATGTACGACTACGCGCTCTTCCTCGCCGAAGGCGAAGGCGGCGCCAAGTCCGAGGCCGAGGCCGTGACCTGGTTCAACGCCGCCGCCGAGCTTGGCCTCGTCGATGCGCAGTATAATCTCGGCGTCGTGCAAGCCGAAGGCATAGGCACCCCGCAGGACCTGACCACGGCGCTCTTCTGGTTCGAAGTGGCCGCCCGGGCCGGCGATACCGGCGCCGAGCAGGAAGTGAAAAACCTGCGCACGCGCGTCGCCATGTCAGACTCGCTCGACACCAGCGAGAAGGCTGCAAGGTGGAAGGCCGAAACACCGGTCGCCCTCGCCAACGGCCGCTTCGGCGCCCAGCGCTGGAACACCGGCAATCCGCTGCAGGTCCAGGCAGTCCAGACCGCCCTCGGCCGCCTCGGCTTCGGCGCCGGCACCCCTGACGGCGTGATTGGTCCGCGCACGGCGGACGCAATCAGCGATTATCAGGAGATGGAAGGCCTGGAGGTCACCGGCACGATCACGCCGGAACTCGTCAACCATCTCAACGCCCGCACCGGCGGCGCCCGCAGCACCTGATCCCTGGAAACAGGGATCAGTCCTGCGGCGCTGTCAGGTCGATCCGGCGGACTTCCTTCACGGTGCCATTCTCCAGCACGCCCTCGATCAGTTCCGAATTGACCAGCGCCAGCACGCGCCCGCCGGTAAAGATCGGCCTGGCATTGCCATACCAGTCCACACACGACACCTCGCACCGATAGCCGGTGGGGTTCTCCGTTTCAGGATCCCGCCGCGTCGCCATCAGGTCTCCGGCCTTGGAAAGTTTGCCGGTCTCGTCGGTTTCAAGATAGCTGAGATCGGAACTCGCCGACCACCACCACCAGCGCTCGGATTCCTCTGACCGTGTGACGGTCGCCAGGCCGATCAGCCCCTTGCCGTCCACGCCGATGCGGCTGTTGAACGAATGGCTGCGGTTCTCGCTCTCGAACCGGTTCTCCAGCACGAAGGTGCTCGCGACATCCGGCTCCTCCTTGTGCAGGTCGATCAGCGACACGCTGAGGCCCTTCGCGTCGCGGTAGCCCGTCAACGCCATGTAGGGCCCCGCGCGCTCGGCGCGGATCACGCCGTGCGGCACACTGACGGTGAACGGCCAGGCCGGGTTCGCCACCGGCACGATGATGGCGCGGCCATCTTCGCGCGGCGCCTCGCCCTCTTCCGGCGCCCGACCGCCCCAGCCGTCGCGCGCGCCGTAGACGAGATGCGATTCGGTGAAGCGCGCCTCGTAGTCGGAGGTACCCGGCGACGGCAGCGGCACATAGCGGCCACCGGGCGCGTCGGCCAGGGTCGCCGACAGCGCGCTTAGCGGCGTGTGGAAGAAGGTCAGCTTTGCCGGCTGGCCATGGATCTTTCCGCAGGCGACGGTGTTCCAGTCGACCACGGCGCGGAACGTGCCCGCATCCATGTCCATCGAGAACTGGTTCTGCGGTTCGCCGCGTACACCCAGCACTGACGGCTGTGCGCCGTCGATCGGCAGTTTCACCAGCACCGAGGGCGTGATCTCGCGCACCTGCGGATGGCTGAGGCGCGGCTGGCATTCACTCGCGTCAAATTCCGCCTCGCTCGAGCGCTCGCTCCAGACCGGGCTCATCCAGAGCCAGAAGGAATCCTTGGTCACGAGGAACCGATGATCCTCGCTGCCGGCAATCGCCGTCGCGGTGCAGGCGGGCGCCGACGCATCGGTGACGCCCGAGATATCGCACACGGTGACCGTATGGATCACCGGTTCCAGCAGGCGCTGCACCGGCATCCAGATATCCTCGGCGCGAAACAGCGGACGGCCGCGCATGTGCTCGCGTTCGCCGTCCGGCCCTTCCTTGCGCCACTCGCGGATTTCCGGCGGATCGAAAGCGTCCCACCAGCCCTGGCCCGAGGTATAGATCGGCGTGTGGATGACGAGCTTTCCGTCGATCATCCGCGAAGCGTAGTTGCTGCCTGAATAGTAATCGTCGGACGAGATGTAGAATGTCGCCTGCCGGGTGGCGGTGCCATCATCACCGAGCGTCAGAACGGTGAACTCGCTGGCATTTTCGGCGTAGGAATAGCCGGTGACAAGGATGGTAGGTCCCGAGACAAGCATCTCGTCATACCAGGTATCTTCGGCGCTGGAGCGATACACGTCCGCGCGGTCTGTCAGCCGCAGTCCGGGCTGGCCGTCCGGCAGGATGTCGGTTACGAACAGGCGCCCATCCTGCAGCACCAGGAGGAAATTACCGATCTGCTTGACGATGCCGCCCTCGTCGACGCCGGCTTTCTGGTTGTTGGTGATTTCGGGATTGGCGGGATCGGACGGCGTCGGGGAACCGGTCACGACAACCGCCGACTCACTTGCCTGCACTGAATCTGAAACCGCCATCGCCGGCGGCGCAGGCGGCGGCGGAGGCGCTCCGGACTCGGCCGGCGGCGCCATCGTGGCCACCGGCATGTTGCGCCAGGAATAGACACCGCGCTCTTTCGCAGCGCCGCGAACGGCCTTCAGCCAGTCGAGAAATTCCTGCTCGCTCGTGAAGCGCGAGAGCGTCGCCGAGCGCAGAGGATCGAGCGCGGGATCGGCGTAAGCAGGCACCGACTGGTCCGGCGCCGCGAGTTCGAGTTTTGCAAAGCGGTTCACCGGAGGGGCGGCTTCGGCGAGGGCGGCAGCGTCCGGTTCTCCGGTCCATGGCCGAAGCGAACTGCAGGCGGCCGTTGTCATCATCAGAGCCGCGAGACTGGCGACGCGGATACGTTTCATGGGACTGCCCTCCCTGTCATCGCCAGAAGTTAGGCCACCGGACTTGGGCAGAGTAAAGGCAATCCCTTTTGCCGGAGAGATGTTCCCTCACAGGCAAATCCGGATTAGTGCGCTTGCCATGACGAACTCGAATGACATGCCACTCGCCGCCAAGCCGATCGACCGCGCCGCACATCACCGCACCGATGAAGCCTGGCTTGAAGATGCTTTCAAGCGCCAGGACGTACTGGTCTTCCTGCTGCGCGACGGCATTCCGCTGATCGCGCGCGATGGCGGCCTCGTGTGGATGGGCCCGGAAGCGGCCCGCATCTCGCCCGGCTCGCCGCGCCTCTTCCTCGGCGAAGACAAGGCGGGCGCGCCGGCCTTTGCGGTGGATCTTCCGCCGAAGTTCGACCTCGCCGGCTCGCTGATCGAAGGCATCGGCGAGTTCCTGGACTTCCGCGCAGCTGCCGGGCGCATGCCCGCAATGGATGCCAACTGCGCCTCCACCGCGCGCAGCCTTTTCCTCTGGCACGGCTCGCATGGCTTCTGCGCGAAGTGCGGCGGGCGCAACGGAATCACCGATGCCGGCTGGAAAGCGCAATGCTCTGCGTGCGGCGCCGAACATTTTCCGCGCACCGATCCCGTCGCGATCATGCTGGCGGTGCAGAATGGACACGCGCTCATCGGCCGGCAGAAATTCTGGCCTGCAGGTTTCATGTCCTGCCTCGCAGGCTTCTGCGAACCGGGCGAAACCATCGAGCAGGCCGCGTCGCGCGAGATGTTCGAGGAAGCCGGCATCATTTGCGACCCGGCGCAGGCGGAGTATGTTGCCTGCCAGCCCTGGCCTTTCCCGTCCTCGCTGATGATGGGCTTCATCCTGCCTGCGCAGTCAGACACGATCACGATCGATTCGAAGGAGCTCGAGAGCGCGCGTTGGGTCTCGCGGACCGAGATGCGAGAAATTCTTTCGGGAAAAAATTCTGAACTTTTTTGCCCGCCTTCGTCTGCAATTGCCCATCATATATTGAAGGTTTGGGCAGATCGGGACGATTGACCGCGCACGGATGAATACATGAACTCGCCTAAAAAATGAATTTTAGGAGTTGCATTCTCGCGAATCACGATATTATTGCGATGCCACTCAAAGGAGATCGAAGATGGCTGTTGCAAAAAAACCTGCCGCTAAAAAACCGGCTGCCAAAACTGCCGTGAAAAAAGCCGCACCGAAGGCCGCTGTAAAAAAGCCGGCTGCCAAAACTGCTAAAGCTGCCCCTGCCAAAAAGCCGGCCGCAAAAGCAAAGAAGAAGTAAGTCTACGGACGACTTCAAATTCAAAAGGGCGAGCGAAAGCTCGCCCTTTTTCTTTTGTGATTTCAAGGACACTGCGGCGAGACTTGAAGTCCCGCAATGGGGCGGCCCGCGCCCTGCTCCGCTCGATTTTTCTCGGTGCGCCGGCGTCCCTCGCCTGCCCTTGAAACTCCTCCCGCTAACATCCCGCGTCCGCCGGAAAGAATGCCCCGAGACGGAAACGGCGCCGGAGAGAAACTCTCCAGCGCCGCGCGGTTTCGGTTTTAAAACCTAATCGGTGATCCCGGGCCATTTGGTGTCGGCGGAGGAGATGAAAGCCGGAATGTCGCCTTCCCACTTCTTTTGCACCGAACTGTTGTAGTTGAGATACAGTTTGCCCTCGACGATCTTCCAGTACTTCGCGTCGCCCTTCGCGGTGTAGCCCTGGCTCACGGCCCAGGCGCAGTAGCCGCCATATTGCGGCGCATAGGCATCCGGATTCTTCTTGAAGGCATCGCGGTTCGCTGCGCTTGCGAAGCGGAACTCGGCACCCTTCCAGGTCGTCGAGAATTCCTTTGCGCCTTTCACGGGCTTGCCCTCCTTGAAGTAGGCAACCGGATCATGGCCCTGCACGGCGATGTCGTCGAAGGCGCTTGTATAGATCGGCGCTTCGGCGATCGCCGCCGGCGGGAGGAAAGCCGCCGGCGCGATGGCGATGACGGCGGCAGCAAGGAGCGTACGGAGTCTCATGGTCTCGTTTCCAGTTTGCGGGTTCAGTCGAAGTCGGGTTCAGACGTGTTGCCAAAGTCTGGCCAAGGTCGGGCCAAGGTCGGGCCAAGGTCGGGCCAAGGTCGGGACCGGGCCGGGGCGAGCGCCGGTCCGTCCGCAGCCGGCAGCGTCCGGGGCGGGAGGAGAACCCGCACGACAGCGCCGGCAAGTTCGATCAGCACGCCGCGTCCAGCGGCCAGCATGGCGATCGACGCAAGCCAGACGACAACCGCCACGGCGAACAGTCCGCCCCCATCATTGTTCGGATCGATGCCGAGCGGCGTGAAGAGATGGAAGCTGACCGCGCCGCTCATTACGGCGACGGCAATCAATGCGCCGAGCACACGGAGCCGCTGCAGCGCAGGAACAAGACTGGCGATCAGCAGCGAGAATGCCACCAGTTCAGCCGAGCCGATTACATACTGGCTGAACAGCCCCGTCTGCGCGAACAGGCCTTCGGCGCCAAAGCCGGATGCCCAGGCATCGAGCTTGCCGAAGATCGTCTGCGTCTCCGGCGCGTTGGTGAACTTGAATCGCAGGCTGCCGAGAAACACGGCCGAGGCGATGAGCAAATAGGCGATGGGCGCGTAGGTGCGCAGATGGCGGTTCATGTTGGTGTGTCCTCTCGGTACGCCGCCTATGACATGCACCGGCCTCAAGCCACAAAGCACGCCTTTGTGAGACCGCTTCACGCCTGCGTGAGGCGCCTCTCGCCGAATGCCCGCACTCGAATTAAGGATCATCCAGAAACTGCATGCGGGGAACGCTCTTGGACCGGATTGACGCAATGCGCCTTTTCCTCCGCGTCGCGGATGCTGGCAGCTTCTCGCGGGCCGCAGCCGATCTCGAACTTGGCCAGCCGACGGTCTCCCGGCGGATCCAGGACCTTGAGGAGAGCCTCGGCACGACCCTCTTCCAACGAACAACCCGCGCGCTGAGCCTCACGGAAGCCGGCACCCGCTTCTACAAGCGGGCCACCGACATCCTCACCGGGTATGACGAGGCCGAGGCCGAAGCGCGCGGCCTTGAAAACGCCCCCGTCGGCCTGCTGCGCATTTCCTGCTCGCATTCCTTCGCTCGCCGCGTCTCGGCGCCGGCCGCCACAAGCTTCCTTGCCGCCTGGCCCAGCATCCGTGTCGATCTTCTCTCGGAGGACGCGATTACCGATCTCGTCGCCGAAGGCGTCGACATCGCCTTCCGCCGGGGCGAGCTGCGCGACTCCAGCCTGATGGCCAAGAAGGTCGGTGAAGCGGCGCAGGTGATCTGGGCGGCGCAGTCCTATCTCGACCGGCGCGGCACGCCGCAGTATCCCTCCGACCTCGCCGCGCATGACGCCGTCGTCTTCCGTCACACCCGCCAGACGACCTGGGATCTGCGCAAGGGCACCGAGAAGGTTGAGGTCCGCGTGGATGGTCCGTTCCGCGCCTCTTCCGGCGAAACACTTCTGGAGGCGGCCGCCGGCGGCCTCGGCCTCTTGCTTGCGCCTGCCTGGCTTACCTCCAAATGCACAGGCGAGATCCGTCTCGTCCGGGTGCTGCCGGATTGGCAGGGACCCAGCCTGCCGATCCATGCCGTCTGGAGTTCAGGCAGCTGCGCGGCAAGGCCAAGCTGCTCGTCGATCACGCTGAACCGGCCATCACGGCCGCCTGCGGGCTGTCGCGGCTTGAGGCGGCGGGGGTTTCCTGAACTTTGCCGCCCTTCGCGGATGCGGAGCGCCGCATTGCGCAGCAAAGGGAAGCGAGGGTATTGTTTCAAAGAGTGGCGTTCACCGTCTTCGGAAACACGCCGAGGATTTTCAGCGACTGCGAGAAGAAGCCGAGCTCCTCCAGCGCAAGCTGCACGGGCCGCTCATCCGGGTGGCCTTCGATCTCCGCGTAGAATTGCGAAGCCTCGAACGACCCCCCCGTCAGATAGCTCTCCAGCTTCGTCATGTTGACGCCGTTGGTCGCAAATCCGCCGAGACCTTTGTAGAGCGCCGCCGGTATGTTGCGCACTTCGAACAGGAACGCCATCTTCGCCGGGCCGTCCCCGGCATCAATGTCTGCCGGCGTTCGCGACATGATCACGAAGCGCGTCGTGTTGTGCGCCGCGTCCTCGATGTCCTCGGCGAGGATCTCAAGGCCGTAGACCTCTGCCGCGAGGCGCGGCGCAATCGCGGCAACCGCCGGATCTCCGAACTCCGCAACCTCGCGGGCCGCGCCCGCTGTGTCAGCGGCAGTGACTGCCTCGATGCCATGCTTGCGCAGGAAGTTGCGGCACTGGCCAAGGCCCATGATGTGCGAACGGGCCTTCCTAACATCGCCAAGCTTGGTGCCCTTCAGGGCCATCAGCTGGAACCGGATCGGCAGGTAATACTCGCCCGTGATATGCAGCTGCGTGGAGGGCAGCAGGTAGTGGATGTCGCCGACACGGCCCGCGATCGTGTTCTCCACCGGGATCATGGCAAGATCGGCCTCGCACTTTTCCACCGCGATGAAACAATCCTCGAAGGTGCGGCAGGCCACGGGCTCATGGGCCGGAAAAGCTTCGCTGCAGGCGATATGTGAGTTTGCACCCGGTTCGCCCTGATAGGCAATTTTCTGGCTCATTGTGGAAATCCCTGCCCTGCACCCCCGTTTCGACGTGCGTCTGATCGCCGCGACGAAGGGGGGAAGCGCCCCTGCGAGGCACCCATTATATTGTGTGCACCCGGTTAGCGTGCCAAAACCCGCCCGCCAAGATGCAAGTAACGGAATAGATTCGAAGGATTGCCCCGATGGGAGAACTCGGTCTCAACAAGATCATGGGCGCATTGCTCGCCACAGCTCTGTTCATGATGGGCCTGGCCACTCTGCCAAGCCTCGTGTTCGGCGGCGGCGGCGGCCATCACGGCGACAAAGAGGAGCCTGCAACTCTCAGCGAAAAGATGTGCTCGCAGTTCCACTATTGCATCGAGATCGCTGAAGCTGCCTCCGCTGGGACGGCGGTCGAGGCGATTTTCGACCTCGGCGCGGCGCTGCTGACGGCAGACCTCGCCCGCGGCGAGCGTACCTTTGCCGGTCAGTGTGCGACCTGCCACACTATCACCCCCGGCGGCGCCAACGGCACCGGACCGAACCTCCACAACTCGGTCGGCGCTGACAAGGCCCACATCGCCGGCTTCAATTATTCCGGCGCCCTGTCAAATGCCGAAGGGGCCTGGTCCTATGAGAACATGGACGCCTGGCTGAAAAGTCCGGCGGGCTACCTCAGAGGCACGTCGATGTCATTCGCCGGCATCAAGAAGGATACCGACCGCGCCAACGTGATCGCCTATCTTGCCGCCAACACCGTGGGCGCTCCGCCGTTTCCGGCGCCGTTGGCTGCGGCTGCCCCGCCTGAGGGCGCCGTAGTCGCGGCCGAAGGCGAGGCCGTCCCCGCTGACGCCGCCGCCGCGCCGGCCGAAGGCGAAGCGGCTCCCGCCGAAGAAGGACCGCCTGCAGCCGGCGAAGCCGCCCCGGCCGAAACCCCGGCCGTGGAAGCAGTTCCGACCTGACTTGGAACTTAATCCGCACACAGAAAACCCCCGGCCCGCGCGCCGGGGGTTTTCTGTTGGGCCCGGCTCAGGTCGAGGATAGCATCTCACCCTGCCCTGCATACATCGCCGCAATGCGCGGATCATCCGGCGCGCACGCGTAGGCGTTCTCGTAGATGTTGCTGACTGCCCGCTTCAGGCACGCTGTCTCGACGCCGTCAGGGCCGGCACCGAGAACAAGCAGGTTCATCACCAGCGCCGGTCCGTAGTTTTCGAGCGGCAGGATGTAGTCAAGGCCCTGCGCCTCCCGGCACCCGAGGCGGCGGTAAAAGTGCTTGCGCTTCCGGCGCACAATACGTTCGGCTTCGTCCGCCTCGGTTGCATCGGAATCCACCTCGATCAGCAACAGCGTACCCGGATCAATCCGGCTCGCCTCGACCGAGGCCGCGAACAAGGCTGAACCGATTCCGCCGCCTTGCGCGGATGCCGGGATCGCCAGGTATTCCAGCAGCATGACGCCCGCATGGCGCGGCGCATAAAGGATCGACATACCGATCACCGCGGCGCCCCGCCGGTAGGCCCAGAACCGCACGTCCGGATGCGCAAGGCCCGCGGCGATCTGAGCCCGCGTTTTCTGTTCGGCCTTTTTTGAATCTCGGCTTCGCAGATCGCCATCGCTGCGGCAAACAGTTCGCCGCGCGCCTGGGTCACTTGCGTCAGGCGAGGCAGGTCCCGGCAGGAGATGCCCATCACGCTACCGTCAGCCAATCCGGCGTTGCGGCTTTCGCCAGCGACACGCGGCGCACGCCCGTCACTTCGCCTTCGACCATCCGTATTCGCTCAATCGCCGCGCTCAGCGGCTCACGTGCAACGGCCAGATGGTATGCATTCGCGTGCAGCAGCGTGTCCGGCGCCGTGAGAATACCGGCATGGCCGTTCCAGAACACGAGGTCGCCGCGCTGCAGCGCGCCCGGCGCCTGCCAGTCCGTCACGGGCGCGCCGGCCCAGGCGGCCTGCATGTCTGAATCCCGGGGCAGCTGCACTCCGCATGCCTCGAAGGCCTGCTGCGTCAGCCCCGAACAATCGAGGCCGAGGCTTTCGCGCCCCCCCCAGAGGTAGGGAGTTTCGAGATACCGTTCGGCAACGCCGGCGGGATCGGTTTCACAGGCGGTCAGGCTGGCAAGATGGTGCTGGTAAAGCCAGCCTGCCCGATCGCACTGGATCCACGCCCCCACCTGCCGCCCGGTCGCCACGACCCGCGCGCCGAGGCACAGCATGAAGCGCGGCGCGGATTTGAGGCCGGGCTCCGAAAAACAGTAGGTGCGCAGAGCACGGACCTTATGCGTCGGCGCCAGAACCGGCGCAGCCAGCGCATCCATGTTGACCCAGCCGACATACCGGTCCCGGCGGAGCTGGCAGAGGCCGAATTCGCCCTCTTCGAGGAACACGTCCAGCATTTCGCCGTGCAGGGCGTGCGTGACCATGCGGCCATCCGGCTCGGCTGTCTCGCGCACGGCGGCGACCCCGGCGGTCACCTGAAAGCCGATACCCGCACCCTCGGGACGGGTCAGGCGCACATCGTTAAAGTCCGTCATGGTCCAGGGCTCCGAGGCAGACGCCTCAGGCCGCGTTGGAACGCTTGGCCGCAGGCTTTCCCCCAGCCTCTTCGCCGGAAGCAGCGGCGAGAACAAGGCGCGCGAAGGCGCGCAGGTAGGTCATGCCGTCGGGCGTGCGCTCGATGAAGATGGAGCGCAGGTCCGAATCGTCCGGCAGGCGGCGGATGAAGTTCAGCCGCTCCAGCGCATCCAAGGCGCGCGTGATGGCCGGCTTGGCGACGCCGAGATGTTCCGCGAGGCCCCGCACGGTGTGCGGGCCCGGGGTCAGTGCCACCGACATCAGCACGGCCTGCTGCCGGGCCGTAAGGTCCGGCGCGTCCGAGCGTACCGAGGCGGTGACCGCCTTGCGCCAGAGTTCGAGCCCTTCGCGTTCGGACAACTGCATTTTTCCAAGCCTCCACACCGCGGCCGGACCCTTGGCCCGATTCGCGTAAAAGGAGAATCTCTTGTGATTTGCCGGAACCGTCCAGACCTCGAAAGCCGCTGTCCCCTTCACATCCGGGCCGAAACACCCGAAATAGGGGCATGGCCACGCCTCATTCCCATACCCATGCCCACGGGCACGCGAATACGCCCTGCAGCCCCGCCGATACCGAAGCTTTCCTGCACGAGGCAGAAGCCCTCGTCGTGCGGCAAGGCCAGCGGATGACGCGCATCCGCCGCAAGGTGCTGCGCCTGCTTCTGGATAACGAAGGCCCGGCCAAGGCCTATGACCTGCTCGCAAACCTCGACGGCGAAGGCGCCGCCAAGCCGCCGACGATCTACCGCGCGCTGGACTTCCTTCAGGATGCCGGCCTCGTGCACAAAATCGAGAGCCTGAATGCCTACGTTGCCTGCGGCCATACCCGTCACAGCCACTCCGCCGTTTTCCTGATCTGCGACACCTGCAAGGGCGCCGAGGAATTGCACGCCACTGCCACCAGCGACGCGCTGAAAGCCGAAACCAGTGGCGCCGGCTTCCGGATGGCGCGGGCGGTTGTCGAAGTGCGCGGCACCTGCCGGAACTGCGCCGCATGATCCTCCTCTGGCAAGGCAGCTGCAACCAGTGGGATTGCGACGAGATGGGGCACATGAACGTGCGCGTCTATGTCGAGAAACAACTGGAAGGCCTGGTTGCGTTCTCGCACCGGCTGGGCATGCCGGAAGCGTTCCGTGCCAATGCGCCCTCTACCTTGCTGCCGGTTGACCAGCATATCCGCTTCGTGCGGGAGGTTCTTCCCGGCAAGCCCCTCTCGATGCGGGGCTGCATCCTGGAGATCGGCGAAAGTGACGCCGTGATCTACCAGGAGTTGCGCCATCTGGACGGCACCCTGTCGGCTGCATTCCGTACACGGATAATCCATATCGATACCGCCGAAGGCGAGCGATTTGCATGGAGGCTGCGCACGCGCACCCTGATGGAAAGCCTCAAGGGCGAAACACCGCAGGAAGCGCTGCCGCGCAGTTTTGATCCGGACGCGCCGGGCTGGCCGGTTTCCGGCATCACGATCAGTAAGGCGGAGCAATGCGGCGCGCCGCGCGTCGGCATGGGCGCCGTGCAACCCGGTCATTGCGGCGTGCACGGATGGATGGAGCCTTCCTGGTTCATTGGCCGGATATCCGATTCCGTTCCCAACCTGCTGTATGACTGGCGCCACCGCGTCGGACAGATGACAAAGGGCACCCAGCTTGGCGCGGCCGTGCTGGAATACCGGCTGCGCTACCACCGCCTGCCGCGCGCAGGCGACATGTTCGTCGTGCACTCCTCGTTTGGCGGCGTGCATGGCAAGACGCATTCCCTCGTCCACTGGATCATGGATCCTGAAACGGGCGGCCCCTGGGCCACCAGCCAGGTTGTCGCCATCACGCTTGATCTTGAGGCGCGCAAGGTGGTCCAAGCTCCGCCGGAGATGCTGGCCGAACTCGAAAAGATCGCGCCGCGCGGGCTGAGTATCTAGAGGTACGCGCTGAGAATCTGCGACAGTGCCGGGATGTCGTTCGGGTTCAGGCCCGCGATGTTGATTCGCCCCGATGCAGGCATGTAGACGCCGTGCTTCTCGCGCAACTCGCCGGTCTGCGCCGCCGAGACAGGAAGCTGCGAGAACATGCCGTTCTGGGCTTTGAGCGCGGCCAGAGCGTTCGAACCGGTGGCCGAGACCAGCGCGTCCGAAAGTGATTCCCGCAGGCCATTCATCCGTGTACGCATGGCGTTGAGCTCGTTTTCCCATTCGATGCGTAGCTGCGCGTCGCCGAGGATGGTGGCCACGATCCCTGCTCCGTGCGCGGGCGGCATCGACCACGTGGCGCGGCCATTGTCAGCCACATGCGTGGTCGCCGCAGCGATGCCGGCCGGCGTTTCACCGAGGACGAGGAAACAGCCGGTCCGCTCGCGGTACAGGCCAAAATTCTTGGAGCAGGAATAGGCCACCATTGCCTCGCCAGCGGCATCCATGAAGGTGCGCACACCGTCCATGTCGCGGTCAAGGCTCTGGCCAAAGCCATGATAGGCGACGTCGAGCATGACGAGAAGGCCTTTCTCCTTTACCAGTTCTCCAAGCGCCTTCCAGTCATCCATGCCGGGATCGATCCCCGTCGGATTGTGGCAGGGGCCTTGGATGATCGCGCCGTCGCCGCGCTCGGCGGCAGACAGGTCTGCCAGCATGCCCAGCCGGTAGAATTCGCCGTCGCGGGTATAGGCATATTCCATCACCTCGAGGCGAAGGGATCTGACGACATTGGGATGGTTCGGCCAAGTCGGCTTCGAGATCCAGACGCGTTTGGCGCCGGTCTTGCGCATCAGGCTGACGCCCTGGAAGAGCGCGGCGCAGCCGCCGGGCGCGGTGAAAGAAATCGTGCGGCCTTCCTGGCGGGCGGGATGGTCCTTGCCGAAGACGAAATCCTCGATATGGGCGCAGAAATCGCTATTGCCGCGCTGGCCTTCATAGACTTTGGTAGTCTGCGCCGCGAGAAGCCGCGCCTCGGCTTTCTTGACCGCCGAGAGGATCGGCGTCTCGCCCGCGAGGTCCTTGTAGACGCCGACGCCGAGATCGTATTTTTCCGTGCGCGGATCGGCGCGGAAGGCCGTCATCAGGCCGAGCAGCGCGTCGGGCGGGAGCGTGGAGAGTTCGGCGAAATGGGACATGGGGTCTTCCGGAAAGGGTGCGGAAGGCCTAGCGGCTTTTGCGCGGACGGGGAACCCCGCGACGCTGAGGAATGAATTGCGCGCCGGCGGGAGACGCAACACTGGTCTTCAGCGACACCAAGGGAGACGCCGATGCGATGGCGAAATACAGCGCGGCCGCCGGCGCCGCGCGAGGCGATCACAAGATCACACCGCTGGCGTTTTACGGCCAGCATGAGAGCCCGGCATGCACGGCGGCCAAGGTGCACCG
>Ga0163144_10007823_pt1 | contig 23342 bp, 15 predicted proteins | sample OliLak19BULKMAT1_FD_123175 | JGI IMG/M metagenome (GOLD analysis project Ga0163144, IMG submission 123175) | Freshwater microbial mat bacterial communities from Lake Vanda, McMurdo Dry Valleys, Antarctica - Oligotrophic Lake LV.19.BULKMAT1 | ecosystem: Environmental > Aquatic > Freshwater >...
ACGTCTATCCCGACGGTCGCTCGATTCTGATCGTCGACTATCCTCAGCGCGTCCGCTATCGGGAAGGTTTCGATCACGAAGTCCTGCTGCAGCCCGGTGAGGTCGTCAAAGTCTCATTCGCAGTTGGCTGGATCAGTCAGATCTTCAACACCGGCCATCGCATCCGAGTCACGGTCGCCAGTACTGGAGCACCGCTCTACGAACCGAATCCGCAGACCGGAAAGCCGGCCACAATTGAGTTTCCTGCCGACGCGGTCTCCGCCACCAATACGATTCACCACAATCGCAATCACTCTTCAAGAATTCTTGCACCAGTGGCAAGCGGGCAACCATAGTCGTTGTTCGCTCCTCGGCTGCGAGTTTACTACTGTTGGCCCGCCGCTCCGTCGGCGGGGCGCCCGCGCACGCCAGAAAATCGTGTGAAACGCTGCGTCCCGCTCAATCAAAGTTGAATCCCAGCCGACGGAGCGGCTGGACAACAGTAAATCGCAAACCTTCCGCGGAACGAACCTCGAATAAAGATTCCCTTGCCAACTTTCGGGAGAAACAAACGATGACCTCTGCTTCTGTCCGGATACGCGGCGTGATTGCGGTTGTGGTGACGATTTCCCCCTGGCTGATTCAAACATTCAGCAGTGCATCCGCGGACGAGCCCATGTTTCTCCACGCGCGGACTCGCCTCGAAACAGAGCCTGACTCCAATCGCTGGCACTCCATCGCCAAACCGGTTCAATGGGTGCCCTCCGAGACCTGCATCGTCGTCTGCGACATGTGGGACGATCACTGGTGCAAACAGTCAGCCGCTCGAGTCGGAGAGATGGCGCCGAGGATGAACGACGTGATCAAGTCGGCTCGTGCGAAGGGTGTGTTCATCATTCATTGCCCCAGTGACACAATGGATTTCTACAAGGATTCTCCGCAGCGAAAACTGGCTCAGGCCGCGCCGGAGGTGCAGACGGAAATTCCTCTCGAACGCTGGGTCCATCTCGATCAGACCCACGAAGGCGAAAAACTGCCGATCGATGACACCGACGGCGGCTGTGACTGTGAGCCGCCGGTGAAGAACTATCGAGCCTGGAGCCGACAGCATCCAGCGATCGACATTGCCGAACACGATGCCATCACCGACAGCGCGGAAGCGTTCTATCTGATGAAACAGCGCGGCATCCGCAACGTGATTGTCATGGGCGTTCACACGAATATCTGTGTTCTGGGCCGGCCGTTCTCGATCCGGCAAATGGTGCGACAGGGGCAAAACGTCGTGCTCATGCGCGACATGACGGACACCATGTACAACCCGGCAATGGCTCCGTTCGTCTCACATTTCACCGGCAACGACCTGATCGCCGAGCACATCGAACAGTTCTGGTGCCCGACAATCACCAGCACTGATCTGACTGGTGGTCAGGCGTTTCGATTCAAAGATGACACTCGCAAACACATCGCGATTCTCATGTCGGAACCCGAATACAAGACCGAGATCTCACTGACGGCGTTCGCCCGCGAAGAACTGGGCAAAGAATTCAAAGTGAGTCTTGTCTATGGCGACGCGAAGGATGGCAGTGTGCTCCCCGGACTGGAAGTGCTTAAGTCCGCGGATCTGGCACTGATCAGCGTCCGCCGGAGAACTCTGACGCGCGAACAACTGGCGATCGTGAGAGACTTCATCGCATCGGGAAAACCCGTGATCGGAATTCGCACGGCCAATCATGCGTTCTCTCTGCGAAACGCCCAGGTGCCGGATGGGCGCGCCGACTGGCCTGAATTTGACCGAGACGTCATCGGAGGCAGCTACACAAATCATTACGGGGAGGGTCCCGAAACGTCTGTCGCGCTGTCGGACGGAACGGCTGAAGAGAATCCGCTGCTGGCTGGCGTCAGGCTCACTGAGTTCAGAGGCCGGGGCTCGCTGTACAAGGTCAGCCCGCTGCTGCCGTCGGCAACGCCATTGCTGAACGGGTCAATTCCGGACCAACCCGCGGAACCAATCGCATGGTTCAACAGACGTGCGGACGGAGGCACGACGTTCTACACTTCGCTCGGCCATGTCGGCGACTTCGAACAGTCGGCGTTTCGAACGCTGCTGAAGAACGCCTGCCGGTTTCTCACACAACAGCCGTGACTCATGAATTGTCCAACTCGCATCGGCATCGCCGTGGTGGAATCCGCCGGGCGATTTCTGGTCGGTCACCGTGCCGCGAATGTTCCGCTGGCCGGCATGGCCGAATTCCCCGGCGGAAAGTGCGAAACGGACGAAGCGCCGCGTTCGTGCGCTGTTCGTGAATGTCAGGAAGAAACCGGGCTGGTGGTGATTCCGCGCGAACAACTGGCGACTGTCGCTCATTCGTACGCACATGGCGATGTCGAACTGCATTTCTGGAAATGCGGTCTCGGGCCTGGGCTGCTGCCGAATGCCAAACCCGTTGCACCGTTTCGCTGGGTCACGCTCGAAGAACTCGCGCGACTGGATTTCCCGGCGGCGAACCGCACAGTGCTTGACCAGCTGCTGAATCGAATGAAGTAGGTCGTCGTTCTACTGTTGGCCCGTCGCTCCGCCGACGGGAATTCCGTTCTGGAGCGTGACTGCGTAACCCCTGTCGGCGGCAGAGTGGTCGTTCCGTACCACAAGCACGACGCGGCAGCGAGTGGTCGGATCCGGCCGACACGAGCCACTCGCTGGCGCGTCGTGCTTGCGTGGGGAGGCAGCGTAAAAAAACGGATCGAAGAGAAAAGAGCGGCATCCCTGCCGCGAGACCATCCATGGATGAGCTCTCTTGCCAGCCGCGTGTCGTGTTGAGTGAGCAAGCGACCTGACGGGAAGGGGTTGAGTGAGTGAGCTTTGCTCTTCTCTGCTTCGATCCGTCTGCTTCCGGAAATTGAAAGTGGGGATGACGACAAGTGCCAATGTCCAAACCTCAATGCCCAATCAATCGCAGGCCGGTCATTGATCGTTCGTCATTGCGTCAGCTGCTTGAACAATTCGCCAAAGTCCGGCATCTCGTCTCGCAGTACACTATTCCATGAGTCCGGATTCCAGATTTCGATGCAAATCACGGCTCCGACCACGACGATTTCTTTTCCAGCGTCCACACCCAGAAACGTGCGGAAGTTTTCCGGAATGAGCAGTCGCGAACGATTGGCCAGCCGCACCGTCTGATGTCGAGTCGACAACAATCGGCCAAGCCTCTGCACATCGCCCCAGCGCTGTTCCATGCGACCGGAGTCGATCTTCTGCTTCAGCAATACAATTCCGCTGTCGAGTCTTTGCTGCCATTCGGCCTGCTTCCAGATGCTCAGACAACCGGCTCGTTCTTTCGCGACAATGACATCGCCATTGTCGTCGGATACTGCCGATGCCAGTTCCGGCGGAAGCATCAGACGATGGCGATCATCGATCGTCCGCCGGTATTCGCCCGTCACAAACATGGTCAGTCCGAAAGAATGGCAGTCAATCTCATAGAGACCAGCCTAACGGGCATCAAACCCACTTTCAACAAGTTTTCAAAGATCGTTGTGGGCGTGAATCCCACAATCGGTCCGGCAGCTTACGCACGGCAATCTGCAGCGACAAGGCAGCGGACGATCGTTTTTCCGGATTTGCCGAAAAGCCCGATTGCTTCGACGACACGGACTTCTTCAATCGCTTTTGCACAAAGCATCAGCATGAATCTCGGCGAGTCCGAGTATCCTCAGCACGGATCTGTCGGCTTCTTCGTTTCACCTGGGGCTCAGATATCCGGAAGTGAACCTTTACCCTGTGCCTGATGACCTTCGACAACTCATTCCTTCTGTAACGCAGCTCCTCGCGCGAGCTGACGTGCGGCTGCTGTTTGAACGACATGGAACGGTGATTGCGCGACCGGCGCTGGAGACTGCGATCGAACAGACTCGATCCATGCTGCTGGTCGGCGGCAGCATTCAGTCGAAGAGCGAGACCGAGACGCAGATCGCAGCGCTGCTCGCTGCTTCACTCGATGCAGAGCAGTGGAATGCGCCGCGGAAAGTGATCAACGCAACCGGTGTGCTGCTCCACACAGGACTGGGTCGGGCACCGCTTGCCGAGGCTGCCCGCAATTCTGTCCTCGATGCGGCGGGAGCGTGTCAGCTGGAAGTCGAACCGGTTTCCGGTGACCGGAGTTATCGCGGCTTCCAGGTGGCCAGTCTGCTGCGCGCATTAACCGGTGCTGAAGACAGCCTGATCGTCAATAACAACGCCGGCGCAACGTTGCTGGTGCTGCAGGCGCTTTGTCGGGGTCGTGAGGTGATCATCTCACGCGGTCAGCTCGTGGAGATCGGCGGTTCGTTCCGACTGCCGGAGATCTTTGCCGCTGCCGGTGTCACGCTGAAAGAAGTCGGTACGACGAATCGGACTCATCTGAGCGACTACGAGAGCGCCATCAATGATCGCACAATCGCAATTCTGAAAGTTCACACATCGAACTACAGAATTATCGGATTCACTTCCGAGCTCACGACAGCACAGCTCGCTTCGGTGACACGCCAACACGGTCTCCTGCTGTTCGATGACATCGGCAGTGGGCAACTGTTTCCGCATGAGCTGCTGCAGTCGTTCGATGAACCGGACTTTCGCGGCAGTCTGGCTGCAAAGCCGGACCTGGCACTTGGCAGCGGCGATAAACTGCTCGGCGGACCGCAGGCCGGAATCATTCTTGGACGCTCCACACTCATCGACACGCTGCGCAGCCATCCTCTGGCGCGGTGCCTCCGCATCGACAAGCTGAACCTCGCCGCATTGCACGCGACGCTGCTCATTCACGCTGGCACTGCAGCTTCCGGCGAACTGCCGCTGTTTCGGATGCTGTCCGCGTCGATCGACGAGCTGCGAACAAGAGCCGCGGCCATCACGTTTCGCCTCCACGGTCTGACAGGTCTGACCGTCGACATCGTGGATTCCAATGCACAAATCGGCGGCGGGACATGCGCGGGGCGTCCGGTGCCGTCCGTTGCACTGAAGCTGCGATGCACGAAGTCGAGCGCCGAGGAGACAGCCAGACAACTCCGATGTGGGACTCCTGCCGTCTGGGGCCGCACCTCCGACAACAGCGTGCTGCTGGATCTGAGAGCCATCTCACCGACGGATGATGCCGACCTGACGGAGGCGATCTTGAGACTGAAATCAGCCGACAGCGTTCGCGGCGGGCCGGAAATCTGAGGCGTCTTCCGGGCCAAGGCCCAGCGCCGGCGCATTCGGCTGGCGTCAAGCCAATGCGATTCGGACTTGTCCCGGCGGAGGCACAAAACACAGTGGTGTCGTCCACTCAAGGAGCGCCCACCGACGAATACGCACAAGCAGCAGCAGCAAGCAGCCGTGGTACAGCCGAGCGAATGCGCTGAGCATGGCCAGCCGTCACGGCGGACAATGGCGGCGCCACGACGGAATGGCACAGACCGCACTCCTCCAGGGCGAGCTTCAGACCAGGAATCAGTTTCATCCGGCCGTCTTCGTCGCGGTAGACGGAAGCAAACATCGCCTCGATGATCTGTTTCCAATGCCGGACTTCCTCTGCATCTTTCCTCACTGCGGCAACGTACAGCCGGCTGTACACCTCAGGCAGCAGATTAGCGCCGCCGCACACACCTCCGGCGGCACCAGCCTCGACGGCTTCGGCCAGCAATTCTTCCGGGCCCATGAAAACCACGAAATCGTCTCGATCACGATACTGATTGCACAACTGCTGAAAGTAGGCAAACTCGCCGCCGCTGTCCTTGATTCCTGCCACGTTGGGATGATCAGCCAGAGACGCGACCGTCGCCAGATCCAGGTTCACTCCGACGCACGACGGCATGTTGTAAAGCATCAACGGCAGTGGTGAGGCGTCAGCCAGCCGCCGAAACCAGTCGCTCAGGGCCGCCTGTGACACATCAAAGTAGAATGGTGCTGCTGCAACGATCGCAGCAGCCCCGCACGCCGAAGCATGCTCGGCCAGCGCGACAGATTCCTCAAGACACGTATCCGTGACTCCGACCAGCACCGGAACACGGCCGTTCGCCTGCTCACAGGTCCGCTCCACCATCTCGTAACGCATCTGATACGTCAGCGAAGGGCCCTCGCCGGTTGTACCCAGCACGAACAATCCAGACACTCCGCCTGCGATAAGATGATCGACAATGCGGCCGACGGCTTCACCGTCGAGCTGATCCGGCGCGATCAGCGGAGACACAACTGGTGGAATCACACCCGAAAACTTCGGCATGAGTAAGATCTCGACGGTGAATGACACAAACTCAGTCGGAACGACTGCCCGCGAACTGCCAAGTATGCACCTGCAGCCACTGTGAGAGACATTTTTTCCGCAATAACGATCCGGATTCGGAGTCCACGCAGCAACACCTCCGCAAACGATCAGTGATGAGGATCGGACGGATCACTCGCATCGCCTGATCATTACGAATCAAGCAGACAGCAGCAAGGAATTCGAATCAGACGATTGCTGTGACCTTGCCAGTTGCGAACGCTGGCGGTTCCTGGAATCGGTATGACAAACAAGAACCGGTGGATCCGTCTGAAGCACGACCGGAGAAGTACCGAAAAGCTGCTGAGCCGTCGGTCTGGCAGAATCTGCCGGTCCCCATCATTCGGGAACTCGAAATGGATGACTGGGTAAGAATGAAGCTATGAGATAAGCTGTGTTTTTTGGGATGATACAGCAAATTGGGTAGTTTCTAGGCGATAAATCCAGTGTTTTTGCGACAGCGTCGGCTCGGACAGTGATTTTGCTTGGGTTTTCCTCATTCTCATGGTCCAATGCCGGGCCAACCTGCAAAGCAGATGTCGGCAGGCGGACTTTATTCAGTCAACCTTTCCAAGGGACATGATGTACACACTGCTGACCGGTGCCACAGGATTGGTGGGACGCTACCTGGTGCGCGATATGCTGCTGAACGGCCATGAGCTGGCGGTTGTGGTGCGGCCTTCGCGCCGACAGACTCCCCAGGATCGCATGGAGGATATTCTGCAGCATTGGGAGCGTGAATTGGGCCGTTCGTTGCCTCGACCGGTGGTACTGTCGGGCGACATCTCTGAGCCGGATTTTGGTTTCAGCAGCGACGACGCTGAATGGGTTGGCGAGAATTGTGACAAGATCATTCACAGCGCAGCGATCCTGGAATTCTACGGCAAGGATCGGGCCGGTGAGCCGTGGCGGACGAATCTGAACGGCACCAGGCACATGATTGAACTGTGCCGACGACTGCGGATTCACGACATTCACTATGTTTCAACAGCGTACGTCGCCGGCTATCAGGAAGGCCGAGTGATGGAGGACAGCCTGGCTGTCGGACAGACATTCCGTAATGACTACGAAGAAAGCAAGTTTCTCGCCGAAAGCCTTGTTCGGGACATCGACTTTGCTGACCATGTCACCGTGTACCGCCCGGCAGTGATCGCCGGGGATTCCAGGACCGGCTACACCAACACCTATCACGGGATTTATCTGTACCTGCGTCTGATGGCGTTGATGATTCCGGCACTTCCTGTGAATGCTGACGGCAGGCGTGAGACGCCGATTCGTCTCCGGATGACCGGTGACGAACGCCGCAACATCATTCCTGTCGAATATGTTTCTGCGGTGATCTGCCGGCTGTTCGAGACTCCGGAAGCCCGAGGACTGACGTATCACATTGCTCCGGAAAACCCGATCGCCTCGCGTGACATCATTGAATATTGTGGCGACTACTTCAATTCCTTCGGAGCAACGTTTTGCGGAGACGCTGAACCGCTGACGATCAGCCGGGAGGAAAACGAAGATCAGTGGATGTTTGAACGACTCTATTGGGAAAACGCCGAAACGTACGCTCCGTATGAACGCACGGATAACGTCTTTGATCTGACGAATACGAAGCGATTCTCGGGCGACATTGTCTGCCCGGACTTCGACCGGACGGTGATGTACCGCTACATCGAATACGGAAACGAAGACCGTTGGGGTAAACGCAAAACCGAGACCGAGCCAGTCACGTTCCGGGCCGATGAGTATTTGTCCTCGCTGGACAACGGAACGACTGCTGGAGACAGCCCGAGAACAATCGGCGTCGACGTTCTGGGCCCCGGCGGCTGCCAGTTGACATTGGATCTGACGTCAGCCGGGATCAGATCCGTCCGGCGCGGATTGCCGGATGGTGACCTCCCCGTGCTGCGCATCAACAGCGACGAACTCGCCGCCATTGTCAGAACCGGAGTCGGCTCGGAGTCCCTGCGACAGGGATGGGAACTCAGCGACGAGTCCGCCGCTCAGGAACTGACGGATCTGCTGCTTTCGAGCCTGCAGCCGGAAGCCATCACGTCCCAGGCATGACCAACCGAGTTCGGCAGGCCATGCTGATCGGCAGTTTTCTGCCGTTGTGCTGGCTGGGCATGATGATCGTTCATGAAGCCGGACATGTGGCGGGAGCCATGTTGTCCGGCGGTACGGTCAATCGGGTGATCCTCCATCCGGTGGCAATCTCGCGGACAGATGTCGATCCGAACCCCGTACCGTGGTTCGTGGTTTGGGCTGGCCCGGTCGTCGGCTGTCTGTTGCCGCTCGGCGGATGGCAACTCTGCGCGGTCAGGCGATGGAGGCTCGCTTATCTCCCGCGTTTCTTTGCCGGCTTCTGCCTTGTTTCCAATGGTGCCTACATTGGGATTGGTTCGTTGGAGCTGATTGGAGACGCTGGTGACATGCTCCGCAGCGGCTCCTCGATCTGGTGCCTCTGGCTGTTCGGAGCGATCACGGTTCCTGCCGGATTTGTATTCTGGCACGGTCTTGGACATCACTTTGGGTTGGGAGCGGCCAGAGGCAACGTCGATTCCAGGGCTGCATGGATCACGACCATCATGCTGATCGTGGTTCTGGCGGCGGAGTTGCTGGTCGACTGTTGTCTACGGGCAGTGGATCGATGAGCAATGGAATTGAACGAGCAGCAGTCGAATTCCACGGCACGCTTGAGAGACGTCCGTTACGGAGTCACACTGATGGTCCCTGCTATGTTGCCCACCATACTCCGCAAGGTTCGGCCGATGCGTTTTGAATTATCAGCCGCCACCATTGATCGACGCTGTGCCGTTGTCCTGCTGCCGGTTGTCTGTGGGCTGTTCAGTCTTTGCTCGGTCGCCGCGATATCGGCTGATGACGCTGATCAGTTTTTCGAATCCGAGATCCGGCCGCTGCTCGTCGAAAAATGCATCGGCTGTCATGGCGAGCAGAAACAGTCGGGCGGTCTGCGGCTGGATTCACGCGAGGCGATGCTGAAGGGTGGCGAATCCGGAACTGCCATGACTCCCGGAGACGCCGCAGGCAGCCGCATGGTGCAGGCGATTCGCTACGACGGCGATCTGCAGATGCCTCCGAAAATGCCGTTGTCAGAGCCGCAGCAACAGGCCTTGACGCGTTGGATTGAGCTGGGCGCGCCGTGGCCGAAAGATTCAAAGCCGCTGATTGCCGCTGCAGCAGATGCTGCCAGTTCTCACTGGGCGTTTCAGCCTGTGCAGAAGCCGGACGTGCCGAACGTGGTTTCGGTGAGCGTCCGGACTCCCGTCGATGCCTTCATCATCGAGAAGCTGGTTGCAGCTGGACTCGAAATGTCGGCCGCGGCCGATCGCAGAACGCTGATTCGCCGAGTTTCGTACGCACTCACCGGGCTGCCGCCGCTACCGGACGAGGTCGATGCGTTCATCAATGATCCAGACCCACAGTCGTATGAAAAACTCGTCGACCGGCTGCTGGCGTCACCGGCACACGGTGAGCAATGGGCCAGACACTGGCTCGATGTCGCTCGTTATTCGGACACGAAGGGGTACGTTTACGCCCGTGAAGAACGGTTCTGGGTTCATGCGTGGACATATCGCGACTGGGTTGTGAAGGCTCTCAATGCCGACATGCCCTATGACCGGTTTTTGCTGCTGCAGCTTGCGGGCGATCAGGTTGCCGACCGTTCGGACGATGATCTTGCAGCGATGGGACTTCTCACTCTCGGTCGACGCTTCCAGGGCGTACGACGAGACATCATCGACGACCGAATTGACGTTGTCTGTCGCGGCACAATGGCTCTGACCGTCGGCTGTGCACGTTGTCACGATCACAAATACGATCCGATTCCGACGGCAGACTATTATTCCCTCTATGGCGTGTTCGACAGTTGTCGTGAGCGCATTGTGCCGCTTTCGAATGCAGTTGCAGACGAAGCGTTTGCAAAGGACCTTGCGGCTCGCACCGCGGCGCTGGAAAAGCTGAGGCAGGAACGGCGTGAATCGACGTCGGCCCGTGTTCGTTCGCGGCTTGGTGACTACCTCCAGGCTCAGCGGGAACTGCAGAAATACCCGGAAGAAGGCTTCGATCAGATTCTGGAAACGGGCGACCTGCTGCCGGCATTTGTACATCGCTGGCGAGACTATCTTCGCGATGCCGACCGTCGCGGCGACCCGGTGTTCGTGGCATGGCACCGGTTTGCAAAGCTGTCTGAGTCTGAGTTTGCGTCCAGGGCCGCGGAAGAAACGCAGGCGTTGAACGCTCTGAACGGAGAGCCGATCAATGCTTTGATCGCCGAAGCGTTTGCGACTCCACCGGCTTCGTTCGAGGAGGTGGTGAAGAGGTACGCGATGATTTTCGCGGACGTCGATCAACATTGGCAAGCAGACATCGAAAAAGCAAAAACGGACGGCACTGTCCTTCCCGAACGCATGACGCATGATGCCCGCGAACAACTGCGGCGATTGCTCTACGGGCCGGGCTCACTGTGTGAAGTTCCGGATGAGCCGGTTGTCCACATTGAATACGACGTCGATTCAGGAGCCTGCAACGAGCTCTGGAAACTGCAGGGTGAAGTCGACCGCGCTATCATCGGCGCGGCCTCTCAGCCGCGTTTTGCCGTCATCATTGAAGATCGGGAATTCCCGACAGAACCCCGAATCTTCAAGCGCGGCAACTCGGCCAACAAGGGCGATGACGTCCCGCGACAGTTTCTCACGCTGCTCAGCGGCGACAATCGTCAGCCGTTTCAATATGGCAGCGGACGTCTGGAAATGGCCAGGGCCATCATCGACCCCGCCAATCCGCTCACTGCGCGTGTGATCGTGAATCGAGTCTGGGCGCATCATTTTGGTGCGGGGCTGGTCTCGTCCGTCGGTGATTTCGGAACGCGAGCGGAGCCGCCGTCGCATCCGAAATTGCTGGACTGGCTGACGTCGAAGTTCATTGCTGACGGATGGAGTCTCAAGAAACTCCATCGGCTGATTGTCCTGTCCGGCACGTTCCGTCAGTCGTCGAGTGGATCAGACGATTCAGCAGCAATGACGCTGGCTCTGACCGTCGATCCGGCGAACCGGCTGCTCTGGCGGATGAATCCGCATCGGCTGTCGTTTGAGGAATTGCGGGACTCCATGCTTGCGGTTTCCGGTCAGCTGGATCTGCGTCAGGGGGGCAAGCCGACGGAGTTATTTACACCTCCGTTTCCGGTGCGCAGGACGATTTACGGACTTGTCGACCGCCAGTTCCTGCCGGGGACACTGCGGATGTTCGACTTCGCCAATCCGGATCTGCACATTCCTCAGCGAAGCGAAACGACGGTGCCTCAGCAGTCACTGTTTCTGATGAATCACCCGCTCGCGCTGGAACGGGCGAGAAGGCTGGCTGCGGCCGTCAGCGCTGACGAGCCGACAGCGACGGCCCTGGAAAGCCATCGTACGGAAGACGTCCGTCGACTCTTCCGCAGCGTCTTTCAGCGAGAGCCGACGAACGAACAACTGGATGACGCCCTGCAATTGCTTGCGTCAGATGTTCCGAACCCGGAGCAAACTCCCAGGACGGCTATGGATTGGGCCTACGGCTTCGGAACGTTCGAAGAAACTTCGCAGCGCGTGTCTGAGTTCACGCCGCTGCCGCACTTCACGGGAACGGCCTGGCAGGGCGGCACCGCGTGGCCCGATGCCAAACTGGGCTGGGTTCAGCTGACGGCCACGGGGGGCCATCCGGGAGATGATCGGCAGCATGCGTCCATTCGACGCTGGACCGCGCCGTCGGCGATGACGATTTCACTTCAGTCCGAGGTGATTCATGAACCCGAGGCAGGCGACGGCATCCGCGCATCCATCGTCAGTTCCCGAGCCGGGCTGCTGAAGTCAATGAAGGTGCATCATCAAACGACAGCGATCAACATCGATTCATTGACTGTGGAACCCGGAGAGAGTCTCGATTTCGTGGTCGACATAAGCGATGTCCTCAACAGCGATCAGCACTTCTGGCGCTGCACTTTGACGACGATCTCGACAGAACCTGCAACGACCTGGAGCTCCGAAACCGATTTTCCCCGCAGCGCCACCGAAAGCCTGACACCGTTGGAGCAACTCGCTCAGGTCCTGTTGTGCTCGAATGAGTTCATGTTCGTGGATTGACTTGGCTGCGCCGGCGAGCGGAGGGTGTCAACCCTCCGAGAACACCGCGCGATGTGCCGTACGGTGCGCGTGTATTCTGCGGTGCTGATGAAGTCGCGGAATGGTTTCGGCGGTTGCGAGTATGCATCCTCGGTGGGTTGACACCCACCGCTCGCCGTGGCTGCAAGCTGCTGGTTTACAGGTCCGCCAGCCACGACGGTTCCGGTGCCGCAAAATGCAGGTCTCTCCCCTTCGCATCCTGCAGCCTGATCGACTCCGAATGCAGACATAATGGGGGTTCCGTCGGCAACAGCGTCCGGTTGCTGCCAAGCTGCCCCGCCGACAGATAAGCCGGATCGCCGCAGACTGGAAATCCCAGATGCCACAGGTGCGCGCGGATCTGGTTGGTGCGGCCTGTGCGGGGGAAAGCGCGGACGAGAGCGGTACCGTTATCGAAACGGGTCAGAACTTCGAAATCCGTGCGCGCGTCATCGCCGGCGGGGTCGATCAGGCGGAGGCCGCTCTGTTCTGGCTCGTGTCCGAGAGATGCCTCGCAGAAGAATTTGTCCTCAAGAGGATGTGCATGGACGCGGGCGAGGTACGTCTTGATCACCGTCCGGTTCTCAAACTGCTTCTGCACGATTGACGCCACTCGCTTGCGTTTGCACAGCACCATCACGCCGGATGTGTTCGCATCCAGGCGATGGACGATGTGAGGCCGTTGCGGGAGATACACCAGATTCAGAATGTGTCTCAGAGTATTGCGATTGAAGCGACCGGACGCATGGACCGGCAGCGGAGCCGGTTTCAACAGCACGATAAATTCGTCGTCTTCATGCAGGATCCGGATATCGACCGACACATCGGGCTCGACGTCCTGAGGCTGCAACTGATCGAACCGTTCTCCTTCGCGAACGCAGCGGTCGGGAGAAAGCGGCAGAGTTTCCTCTTGCGGCACAGCTCCACGGCGACGACGTCGGACGGTTTGCGAGGGAACGATTGAGCATTCTTCAATCTTCCTCAGCCAATCCTGACGGCTCACCTGCGGATGCAGACTCGTCACAAATTCAATCAGCGTCATTCCCGCACAGCGCTGGGGAACATTCAGTGGCCGGCGATTCAGCCAGGGCGCACTTCCGGGCAGTGGACTTGCAACGGCCTCGATCTGCTGATGCCGGAGCTCGATCCGTTCGGCGAGTGTCTGCGATTCCTCGCGAAAACATGCGGGGCAGGTTTTACCGGGAACATACTGAGGCAGCTGCTGTTGTTCAGCAGTCACCACGGCCTGGCAGCCAAAGCACTGAGTCGTGTCTGTTTCACAGAGCGACGGATCAACGGCGACTCGCTGATCGAACACGAAGCACTCGCCGTGATAGTGAACACCGCCGACCTCCTCGAAGTATTTCAGGATACCTCCATCGAGCTGATACACATGATGGAAGCCGGCCATTTCCATAAACGGCCCGGCTTTCTCGCACCGGATGCCGCCAGTGCAGAACATCACGACGGGCTCGTCTTTCATCGTCTCCGGAAGCGTCTTCACGGCTTCAGGGAACTCACGAAAATGATCGATCCCCATCTTGATCGCGTTGTCAAATGTGCCGAGGTCGTATTCGTAATCGTTGCGGGTATCCAGCAGATGCACTCGGCGACCTTCATCCAGCCACTGCTTCAGTTCCCGAGCCGTCAGCTTGGGCGCAGGCCGGATTGCCGGGGCTACGCCGTCGATTCCGAACGCGATAATCTCCTGTTTGATTTTCACCAGCAATCGGTTGAAGGGCTGGTAGTCGCTGGCGCTCTCCTTTGGCTGAAGATCGGCCAGGGCAGGCTCTAAACGCAGAAAACTGACAAACTCACGGATCAAATTTACCGGGCCGGCGACAAACAAATTGATCCCCTCCGGGCTCAGCAGCACAGTCCCCTTGAGATTCAGCTCCGCGGCACGGCGGCGGATGGCGGTCCTTCGCTCGTGCAGATTGTCGAGGGGCACGAATTTGTAGCAGGAAATGTTGATGATCTGCGGCGGCTGAGCGGCAGAGTTTTCAAGTGTGGGCACGACCAGGGACATGCTGAACTGGCAACCTAAGTTCGCGGACCGGGCCGCGGTGATGAAACGGTGGAAACGAACTGAAGTCTAGCCGGTGTGCGGGATTTCAGAGTGCCCCGAAGCCCCGCATCGGGAAATGTGTTGATTGTCCGCTGCCACGCGAGACGCCGAGTCCCGACGCGGAGCTTCGGGGCACCTTGTTCAGCAGACTCACAGCCGGCAAATTCCGCAGAATTCGACCGGGGACCAGGGCCGATGACGGTAATCACTATGGGCGGAGTCTTGTTCTCAGTCGGCTGTGCGGTTACGGTTCGCCGGGATGGGGTGGATCGCGACTCGCCGCATCAGGCTTCATTGGTCGTGCGTCCTCAGTCTGAGTCGGCCGGGATCCGTAAGCAATGAACAAAGTCAAGCAGGTCTTCGAGTTCGAGCAGGTCGGCGATGTACTGATCGTGGTGGCGAACGGCCCGTTTATGGAATTCCGCGACATCGACATCCGCAACGCTTACAACGAAGCCTATCGCAGACTCAGTGAGCCCGATACGAGGCACTTGTTGATAGATTTTTCGCATCTCGACTACTTCGGATCGACATTCGTCGGCATCCTGATCCGACTTGCCCGCAAAGTCCGCACCAACTCCGGAGAAGCCGCACTCTGCTGTCTTTCGAGCGGAATGCGGGAAATGCTCAAGACCCTGATGCTGCTTGAGAATCCCAACGTGGACTTCTCTGTCGTCCCATACGCCACACGCAATGAAGCTCTCAAGGCCCTGACGGCAAAGAGTGCGGAAGGCTGACGCAAGAGGCGATGACGCGATAGGCGTTGCCAACAACTCGGAATCCCATCCTGATCTCCGGCGGTCTCATTTGGACTGGTCGCGCGATTCCCGTTCAGTCCGAACTGCCGTTTGACCTGGGATCTCTGTTGTGAGCGGTTTCTGCGTTCCCTAGACTTCCGCCTGATTTCCAGTTCTTGACACGGAAACAGTCGCGTTTTGGCTGACTTTCTTTCTCTTTTGGTGACCTCAGGTACAGGCAGCAATGGCGAATTATTTCTTTACGAGTGAATCCGTCAGCATGGGGCATCCCGACAAGGTCTCTGACCAGGTGTCGGATGGAATTCTGGATGCATTGCTCGAACAGGACCCGATGTCCCGAGTGGCCTGCGAAACGCTGTGTACGACCGATCTGGTTGTGCTGGCCGGTGAGATCACGACAAAAGCAAAGGTTGACTACGTTGGAGTGACTCGTAAGGTCATTCACGACATCGGTTATAACTCGGACGACATCGGCTTCAACTCCGACACCTGCCGCATTTTTGTGGCCCTGCACAGTCAGAGCGGCGACATCGCTCAGGGCGTGGATCGCGACGGAGCCGGCGACCAGGGCCTGATGTTCGGTTACGCCTGTAATCAGACGGAAGAGCTGATGCCGGTGCCGATCGCGTATGCTCACCGGCTGATCAACCGGCTGACCGAAGTGCGTCAGAAGGGCGTCGTCAACTGGCTGCGACCGGACAGCAAGAGTCAGGTCACGATCGAATACGACGGAATGACACCAGTGCGAGTCGAAGCGATTGTCATTTCAACTCAACACTCCGAAGATGTTTCGCAGGAGACCATCAACGAGTTCATCCACAAGGAAGTCATCGGCAAAGTGATTCCGGCGAGTATGCTTGATCGCAACACAAAGTATCACATCAATCCGACCGGCCGCTTTGTCATCGGCGGGCCTCACGGAGATACCGGGCTGACCGGACGCAAGATCATCGTCGATACCTACGGTGGCTGGGGTCGACACGGCGGCGGAGCCTTCTCCGGTAAAGATTCTACCAAGGTCGACCGATCTGCAGCGTACATGGGTCGATATGTCGCCAAGAATCTTGTCGCAGCTGGTCTGGCTGAACAATGCGAAGTTCAACTGGCTTATGCGATCGGCGTGGCTGATCCAGTGAGCATTCGAGTCGACACGTTCGGCAGCGGCAAGCTGGCAGAAGACCGCATTGAGAAGCTCGTGCGCGATCATTTCCCGCTGACCCCGAAAGGCATCATTGAACATCTGAAGTTGCGACGACCGGTTTTCCTGAAGACAGCCGAAGGCGGTCACTTTGGTCGCTCCGGCCCAGGCTTCACCTGGGAATCCACCGACAAGGCAGACACGTTGAAGAAGGCGGCAACCTGAGTTGTCAGTCTTGTTCCCAGGCTCCAGCCTGGGAACACATGACCCCGAAGCTCCGCTTCGACGAGTGACCATTTTTGTTGTCGATGTGCCTCCCGGCGACCCATGGAAGCAGAGCTTCCGGGAGTTGCGTTCCCAGGCCGGAGCCTGGGAACGAGGGCACAGATACTTGATCCTATTTTATCCGGCACGGCTGCACGGCTATGACTTCTCGCGACGCAAAGCCGGATGCAGCCAGTCCTGAACTTCGTCCGGAGGTGCGGAAGATCATCGCAACAGGGCGCTCCACAGGAACTGTGCGATCCGGGTCCGGACGTTCGGCGGCACTGCTGACAGCAGCCAGTCTGATCATGCTGTATCTGTCGTTTACGCCGGCAGAGTGTGCCCCACTGGCATGGATCGCGCTGGTGCCGCTCTGTCAGTTGCTGCGACTGAAGTCGCTGCCTCGGTTGTGTTACACGGTGATGTGGGCCGTCGGGTTCGTCTGGGCCACCGCGACGCTGCAATGGATGCGGCTGGGACATCCGGCGATGTACTTGGCTCTGGCCGCGCTGGCTGCCTATGTCGGGTTGTATATTCCGGCGTTCGTATGGATCGCGCGAAGATGCATTGCGCGGGGACTGCCTCTGTGGCTGGCGGTTCCGCTCGTCTGGACGTCGCTGGAATACGCCCGAGCTTATCTCCTGACCGGATTCTCATGGTATTATCTTGGTCACTCGCAGTATCGCTGGCTCAGTCTGATCCAGATCTCTGACATTACCGGAGCCTATGGCGTCAGCTTCGTTGTTGCATTGGTTTCAGGAGTGCTTGCTGAACAAATTCCGTTGCGCTGGCTGAACAACCTGACGCTGGAAGTAGATGCTTCAGGGACGGCCGCATCGCCACTGATTCCGGTAGGGATGACTGCGTTGATGCTTGCACTGTGTTGCGGTTACGGAGCCACGCGGCTGACCAGTCCGGAGGACTTTCCCAAGGGTCCGGCCTTTGCATTGATTCAGGGGAATTTCACGCCGGAGATCAAACACGATGGTGACCTGCAGACAACTCGATACCGGGTTCACCACCTGCTGACGCAGGAATCGATCCTGATGCAGCCAGACTTTATCGTCTGGCCTGAGACCATGTTTCCGTGGCCCGAACAAAGCGTTGCGGACGGCGTCACGGATGAGCAGATTATCGCCCAGATGCCGCCTGAGGCCGTCCGCAGTTATGGCAATGAATCGGCTGTACTGGCTCAGCGGTTTCGCAACAACGAAATCCAGAAAGCTCTCGCCGAACATTCTCAGGCCAGCGGAGCCGCACTGGTCATGGGGCTGGAGGCTCTGGTCGCCGGGAAGGACCGTCTCAATGTCTTCAACGCGGCTGCGTTTGTGCGTCCGGATCTGGGCTATATCGGACGCTACGACAAGATTCATCGAGTGATCTTCGGGGAGTACATTCCTCTGAAAAGCGTCTTCCCGTTCTTCACGAATCTCACTCCATTCGGAGCAAACTTCGGCATTGATGCGGGCGAAGATGTGCGTCTGTTTGAGTACGCCGGTTACCGCGTCGCACCGCTGATCTGCTTTGAAGACACCGTCCCGCATCTCGTCCGGCGCATGGCCGCTCAGCAGGATGAACAAGGCCGCGAGTGCGATGTTCTGGTGAATCTGACTAATGATGCGTGGTTCCGAGGCTCCAGCGAACTCGATCAGCATCTGATCACCGCCGCCTTCCGCTGCGTCGAGACTCGGACGCCAATGGTCCGCTGCGTCAACGGTGGTATCTCCGGGTTCATCGACGGAAATGGTCAGATCCGCGAACCCGATCAGATTCAGGTGATGTCCGAACCTCTGGAAGGCCTGACTCCTTCGCTGTCGCCGGTTGACGGTATGCGCGACCCTGCCACGGGTTCCTGGCGCCGGCAGTTCTCCGGCATCATCTTCGGCCAGGCTCCGCTTGATCCTCGTGAGTCGTTATACCTTCGCTACGGTGACTGGTTCGCGATGCTGTGTGCGGTGATCACAACGGGATGTCTGGCCATGTCGTTCAGACGAACCACCCAGCGCTGACGCTTTCGGCGTCGACGGTGCTCCGTTCTACTGCCAGCCGACCATTCCATCGCGGATTCAGAGCAGGAGTGCCATGATGACGAACTCGGAGAACCACACGGAATCTGATGTCGCCGCTGCCGTCGACGCCCCCGAGACGACATCGCTCGCGCTGGAGATCAGCATTGCCGGGGAGAAGGTGCAATTTTCAGTCACGCTCCCGTCAGGGCCGGCGACGTGGGAACACCTGCTGCCGTTCATGCGGGGACTGGTCAAGGTGAGCAGCGATATCTCGCAGGAGTACTTCTCCGCACAGGGGCAGCCGATTTCCTGTCGAGGAGGTTGTGCGATGTGCTGCCGCCATCGCGTGCCGATTGCTGAATTCGAAGCCCATCGGCTGCGGCGGCTTGTCGAATCAATGCCTGAACCTCGGCGGACGGAAATCATCGCTCGATTTCAGGCGGTCGAGGAACGAATCCGAGCAGCCGGCGTCGCAGGTTCTCTCGACAGCGATGAACCGATCAGTCTTGAAGAGATGACACGCCGCGCGGGCAGCTATTTCAGACTGATGATCGCCTGCCCGTTCCTGGAAGATGAGTCGTGTTCGATTTATGACGAACGTCCGCTGAAATGCCGCGAACATCTGGTGACGTCTCCCGCAGAAAACTGTGCCGATCCAGAGCAGCTTCCTGTCGTCGGATTGCCATTACCGCTGAGAGTCTATCTGACGACGCTCCTGCTCGACGATGAGCCGGGTAGTCCCGGAATTCGCTGGGTTCCGCTGAATGAGCTGATCTCCTGGACCGACGCTCATGCGCCCGAGCAGCCAGGCAGAACCGGGCCGGAACTACTTCACGAGTTCATGTCGAAGCTTGTTCAGCCGAATCATTAAGAAAATCGGCAGAACTACGGTCAGCTCCCGGCGCGCCGCGACTCCGCTGGCTGGAATTTTCCTCTGGGGAGTGTCAGAACTGGAATCCCCGTCGGCGGAGTCCCGGCGCGCCGGGAGACAACCGTCACCCTCTGTCAGAAGTCTGTCGCGACTTTGCTGCCGGAATTACAGACTGATATTCTCCCGCCTCTTCGGACCGATTTCTCCTTCAGCCTGAAGCCGTCCCGAATGTCTCAGCTCAACAAGTACAGCAGTCGAATCACTCAGCCGGCCTCGCAGGGGGCGTCGCAGGCGATGCTTTATGCGACCGGAATGGACCGGGCCGACATGGACAAGGCTCAGGTCGGCATCAGCAGCGTGTGGTACGACGGCAATCCCTGCAACATGCACCTGATGGACCTCGCCGTGAAAGTGCGTGAAGGCGTCCAGGCGGCCGGACTGGTCGGGATGCGGTTCAACACCATCGGAGTCAGCGATGGCATCTCGATGGGCACCGACGGCATGTCGTACTCACTGCAGTCTCGCGATCTGATTGCGGATTCCATCGAAACGGTGATGTCCGCTCAGTGGTACGACGCCAACATCTCGCTGCCCGGTTGTGACAAGAACATGCCCGGCTGCATCATGGCGATGGCGCGCCTGAACCGTCCGTCGCTGATGATTTACGGTGGCACGATCAAAGCAGGCTGCGGTCTCAAGAATGAAAAGCTCGATATCGTGTCGGCGTTTCAGTCGTACGGCGAATACCTCAGCAAGAAAATCACCGAAGAGGAACGAGCGGCCATCGTGCGTCGCAGTTGTCCGGGAGCCGGAGCCTGCGGAGGTATGTACACAGCCAATACGATGGCCTGCGCGATTGAGGCGATGGGCATGAGCCTGCCGTACAGTTCGTCGATTCCCGCCGAGGATCCGGCGAAACTCGACGAATGTTTTCGAGCCGGAGCGGCGATCAGAAACCTGCTGGAGAAAGACATCAGGCCCAGCGACATCATGACTCGCGCGGCGTTTGAAAACGCGATGGTCATCATCATGGCTACCGGTGGTTCGACGAACGCCGTCCTGCATCTGATCGCAATGGCTCGTGCGATCGGAGTTCCCCTCACCATTGACGAATTCCAGACAGTCAGCGACCGGATTCCCTATATCGCCGACCTGAAACCGAGCGGCAAGTATGTTATGGAAGATATCCACGGGATCGGCGGTACCCCGGCCGTGTTGAAGTACCTGCTGGAGAAAGGCCTGATTGACGGCCACTGCATGACGGTCACGGGGAAAACTCTGGCTGAAAACCTTGCGAGCCTTCCCGGTCTGAAAGCAGGCCAGGAGATCATTCAGCCGATCGAAAAGCCGATCAAAGAATCCGGTCACATCCGAATCATGCGAGGCAACGTCGCTCCGGACGGCGCGGTCGCCAAGATCACGGGCAAGGAAGGGCTGGTCTTCAAGGGTACAGCAAGGTGCTTCGATTCTGAAGAACTGATGCTGAAGGGGCTGGAAGAGGGACGAATCAAAAAGGGCGACGTTGTCGTCATTCGCTATGAAGGGCCTCAGGGAGGACCGGGAATGCCGGAAATGCTGACACCGACATCTGCCATCATGGGAGCCGGTCTGGGTTTGGATGTGGCGATGCTGACCGACGGTCGTTTCAGCGGCGGCTCACACGGGTTCATCGTCGGGCACGTTACGCCGGAAGCTCAGCTTGGCGGAACGATCGCACTACTGAAAGACGGTGACGCTATCGTTGTCGATGCCGAGAAAAATGAAATCAATGCGGATCTGTCCGCTGCGGAACTCGCTCAGAGAAAAGGAGCGTGGAGCGCTCCTCCATTTAAGGCGACTCGCGGCACACTGGCCAAGTACATTCGCTGCGTGAAGACTGCGTCAGAAGGCTGCGTGACGGACGAAGAATTGTGAGCGGCCCGCGATCGTCGGTAACTTGCCGCAGAGAACGCAAAGATTACAGAGTGCCGTTTGGTAATCCGTGATATCCGGGATATCCGTGGTTAAGAATCATGGATTTCATTCCGTGTTTTCAGTGACTTTCGTGGTTGAAACCTGTGACTCCTGACTGTCCGTATGAATTCGCTCGGACTTCGACTCCTTCCCTGGTTGATCGTTGCGCTGCTTTTGGCTGCTGCGGGCTGGTCGTGGCAGTCCGGCGGGATTGTGTATGAGCTGCTCCGATCGGATCCTGACGGGGCGGACCGCATCCTTCGGCTCCGGAAGTTTTTCGATCAGGCAGGAGTCTGGGCTCCGCTGATCTATGTCGTGTTCGTGATCATCGAAGTCATTATCGCGCCGCTGCCGGGAGTGATGCTGTACGCGCCCGGCGGGCTGATCTTCGGGCCGTGGCTGGGCGGGTTACTGGCTCTGATCGGCAACGTCATCGGAGCCGGGATTTCCTGCGGTCTGACTCGCAGTCTTGGCTCGTCCTGGCTGAATCGAGTGTCGTCCGGCACAGCGATGGAAGAGCTGCAGACGGCTCTGGAGAAGAAAGGGAGCTGGCTGATTGTGATGTTGAGACTTAATCCACTGACCTCGACGGACCTGCTGTCCTACGCCGCCGGGTTCACGCGAATCCCGATCCACAGCGTGATGCTGGCGACAGGCATTGGCATGGCACCGCTGTGTTTTCTGCAATCATGGCTGTCAGACAGTCTCTTCAACAAATGGCCGTGGCTGCTCTGGCCGCTGTTGGGTCTCGGCGTCGTTTATCTCGGGGTTGTGCTTGTTGTAATCGTTCGTTTGCTGCGGCCCCGGGGACACAGTGGACCTGCAGTACCGTCAGTGTGAAAGACAGTGTTCTCGAAACGGCAGCAGATTATGATGCTCCGCTGGATGAATTCAGGGAGTTGCTGGATGAGGAAACTCGACGACCTTCGCGATTGCCCGGCACGTGACGCCAGACTCTGCCGTGCGCTCATCATGAGGATTCTGCGCGCGGTGTGCCTCGCGACGTTGTTGTGTCGGCAAACGGTGGTCGCTGCTGATGACCAGTTTCAACAACAAATTGCCCCGTTGCTGGAACGGAGGTGCCTGAATTGTCACAACGACCAGGATCGCAAGGGACAGTTTTCTCTGCAAACTCGCGAGCAGCTGAAGGACTCCGGATTTGTCACAAACGGCAGGCCGGACGAGAGTCAACTGCTGAGCGTTGTCGTCGCGGAATCGCCCGATGCGCGACCGTCGATGCCGAAGGAAGGAACTCCTCTTACGGCCGAAGAGGTCAATTTGCTTCGCGAATGGATCGCCACCGGTGCCGTGTGGCCGGACCAGATCACGCTGAAGGAACCCGTGGTTGACAACTTCGACTGGTGGTCGCTGAAACCGGTCGTTCGCCATGCACCGCCGGTGTTTCCTGATGACACAGCGGAGCAGTGGATCAGAACTCCGATCGATGCGTTTGTGCTCGCGAAGCTGAGAGAAAAGAACCTGACACCATCGCCGAAAGCCGATCGCAGAACGCTCATTCGGCGAGTCACCTTTGACCTGACCGGATTGCCTGCGACTCCGGAGGACGTGGAAGAATTCATTCATGACGCATCGCCCGGTGCGTACGACCGACTGGTCGATCGGCTGCTGGCGTCGCCGAGTTACGGCGAACGCTGGGCTCGGCACTGGCTGGACGTGGTTCGTTACGCGGACACGTGTGGCTACGACAAAGACAAGTTGCGACCGAATGCATGGCCGTACCGTGACTATGTGATTCGTGCCTTCAACGAAGACAAACCGTATGGACGTTTCGTACAGGAGCAGCTGGCGGGCTCCCGAACATTGCGGTCGCCTGAGCTTCCGCAGCCGCCTCAGGCTGATCCTGCTGTCTCAGAA
>Ga0163144_10007826_pt1 | contig 23341 bp, 20 predicted proteins | sample OliLak19BULKMAT1_FD_123175 | JGI IMG/M metagenome (GOLD analysis project Ga0163144, IMG submission 123175) | Freshwater microbial mat bacterial communities from Lake Vanda, McMurdo Dry Valleys, Antarctica - Oligotrophic Lake LV.19.BULKMAT1 | ecosystem: Environmental > Aquatic > Freshwater >...
CCCTGGTCCTCGATCTGCAGGTTCACATGCTCGAGCGCCACGATGTTGCCGAGGTCCTCGGCGCCTCGATCATAGGACTTGCTCATCGCCAGCCTCCTTCGGTCCCTCACGACGCCAAGGGTGCGTGGGCGTCCTGACCGAAATACGCCCGTTCCAGGCGGTTCGGCAAATCGTCTTCGCCCGTCGAGGCTTCAAGCACGATCGAACCCCGCGCCAGCGCGTAGACCCGGTCGGACGCCGCCAGCGCCTTCTCGATCAGCTGTTCGACCAGCAAAACCGCCGTGCCGGCTTCGCGCAACCGCGCCACGGCGGCCAGCACGCGATCCACCAGCACGGGCGACAGGCCGGCGGACGGCTCGTCCAGCATCAACAGGCGGGGCCGCCGCACCAGGCCCTGGGCCACCGCCAGCATTTGTTGCTGTCCGCCCGACAGCGTCACGGCGCGGTCGTGCCGCTTGGCGGCGATGTCGGGAAAGAAGGCCAGCGCCTCCTCGACTTGCGTCGTGCGCTTGTCGCGCGGCAGGCCGTAGCCGGCCAGCATGACATTGTCGATCACCGAGAGCTGCGTGAACACGCGATGGCCTTCGACCACATGCACCAGGCCCGCCCGGACCGTCTCGCCGGGGTCGGCCTTGCTCATGTCCTGGCCGCCGAAGCGGATGCTGCCGGTGCGCGGCAACAGGCCAGAGATGGCTTTCAGCAGCGTGCTCTTGCCGGCGCCGTTGGGCCCCAGCAGGGCCACGACCTCGCCGGCGCCAACCGTGAAATCGATGCCATTCAGCACGCCGATCTTGCCGTAGCCGGCTGACAGGCCGCTCACCTGGAGCAGAGGTTCGTGGACCCGGGATTCAGGCGCCGAGGTAGGCACTGACCACCTCCCGATGCGAGCGGATCTCGGCCGGCGTCCCGGCCGCCAGCATCTTGCCGAGGTTGAGCACGGTCACGCGGTCGCAGATGTCGAAGATCAGGTCGGCATGGTGCTCGACCAGCAGGACACCCGTGCCCTCGCGGCTGATCGCCTTGATCAAAGCGCCCAGCCGCCGGATCTCCTCGGCCGACAGGCCGGCCGCCGGTTCGTCGAGCAGCAGGAAGGCCGGCCGCAGCATCAGGGCGCGTGCGATCTCCATGAACCTGAGCTCGCTGTGCTGCAGGCGGTCGGCGCGCACGTTGGCCAGCGATTCGAGACCGACGGTGGCCAGTGCCCGCGCAGCGGACTCCTTCAGCCGCTTCTCGTCGCGATGGTGGCGTGGCAGCGACAGCATCGCTTCGGCAAAGCTGCCGCTGCCGTCGATGGTGCCGCCGATCATGACGTTTTCCAGCACCGAGGCGGCGCCGACGAGACGCGGCGTCTGGAAGGTCCGGGCGATGCGATAGCCCGCGCGCGCATACGGTTTGTCGAACGGCAGATCGGCGCCGTTCAGCTTGAGCTGTCCGGCGTTTGGCCGGTAATAGCCCGAGATCACGTTGAGCGTGGTGGTCTTGCCGCTGCCGTTGGGACCAATCAGGCCATGGACCTCGCCCGAGCGGATTTCCAGGTCGAGGCCGTCGATCGCCCGCACGCCGCCGAAATGCAGCGCGATGCCGGAGAGCGCAATGGTGCTCAACTCGCTCTTGGAGTCGAGAATCCGCGACAGCAGCTCGGGCCGCGGCACGATCTCACGGTGCTGCTCGAGCGGACGGCGGTTCTTGTAGTCCAGCAGGTCGGCGATGCCGCCCGGGATCACCAGGACGATCACCAGCAGGAGTGCGGCATAAAGGAAGGTCGACCATTGCACGAGCGGCGCCGCGAACTCGGGTAGCGCCGTCAGGATGATGGTGCCGAGCGCCGGTCCCAGGATCGAGCCACGGCCGCCGATAAGGATGCCGATGAAGAACAGCACCGACATCTCGAAGGTGAAAGCGTCGGGGGTGATGTAGGACTGCAGCGAGGAGAAGAGACCGCCTGCCACGCCGCCCATGGCGCCGGCCAGCAGGAAGATCAGGATCAGCAGCTTGGGCTTGGCGATGCCCGAGGCCTCGGCCGCGACCTCGGCGTCGCGGATCGCCACTAGCGCGCGCCCATAGCGACTCGCGCCGATGTTGGCGGTGATCCAGGTCGCGAGTGCCGCCAGGATGAAGCAGAAATAGTAGAAGCCCCAACCCGGCTCGAACGGCCAGGGGAAGTTCGGGCCGGGCGTGCCGACGCCGCCGCCAGTGACGTCCTTCCACGCCAAGGCCACCTGCGTGACGATGGTGGCGAAGCCGAGCGTCGTCATGGCGAAGTAGAAGGTGCGCAGCCGGAGCGCCGGCAGGCCGACGATGACGCCGAACACCGCGCCCATGGCGCCGCCTGCGATCAGCGCGAGGTAGGGGTGCCATTCCACGCCGCCCACCCGTCCGGCGGCGAGGGCCGCGGTGGTATAGGCTCCGAGCGTCAGCATCGATACCCAGCCGATGGCGATCTGGCCGGCGTAGCCCACGACCAAGTTCAGGCCGGCCGACAGCACCCAGTAGATGTACGCACGCTGGGCGATGACCCCGATGTAGTTGTCGTCGAGCAACGGCAGGAACAGGCCAACCAGCCCGAGGATGATCCAGGAGATCTTGCCCTCGAGCTTGCCCAGAAGGCCGGTCGGCGCTTTCGTCGCCGATATGGGCGCAGCGGTATCGGTCATACGCGCGGCCTCATACCCTTCTGGCCGCCGCCGCGCCCGCCAGACCCTCGGGCCTGAGCAGCAGCACGATGATGAAGACCGCGAACACCGCGACCGAGGCGAAGATGCCGCCGACCAGGAAGTTGGCTGCCTGCTGGAACAGGCCGAGCGCGAGGCCGCCGATGACGGCGCCGCGGTTGGAGCCCATACCGCCCAGCGCCACCGGCACGAAGCCGTAGAAGTTCAGGATCGCCTGGTTGCCGATGAAGGCGAGCAGCATCTGCGCGCCGGTGAAGCCCGCCAGCGCCCCGATGACACCGGCGATGGCGTAGCTCGCCATGCGCAGCCGCGTCTCAGGCAGACCCAGAGCACGCGCCGCGTAGCTATCCTCGGCGATGGCAAGGAAGGCGCGGCCGATCAGCGTCTTTCGGTAGAGCAGCTCCAGCCCGACGATGGTGACGACGCAGGCGAGCACCGGCAGCCAGAATTTCTGGTCGACGATGCCCAGCCACGAGTTGGGATCGATCGGCAAGAGCACCGGAAACGGCTGCGGCTCGGTGTTGTATTCGATCGCCGTCACCTGCTGGATCATCAACGCGAAGGCGAGCGTCGACAGCACGTAGAGGTGCTGTTCGATGCTCTTCAGCACCGGCCGCACGGTCAGGATCTCGGTGACGAGGCCGAGCACCGCGCCGGCCGCCATCACGAGCACGAACGCCAACACGGCGTTCATGCCCATCGTGTTGATGAAGAGCGCGCCCAGCACACCGCCCAGCATTCCCAGCATGCCAGCGGTAAAGCTGAACACACGCGACGCGGAGAACATCACGTTGTACGTGATGCCGATCAGTGCGTAGACCGCTCCTACCGCGAGCCCGTAGGAGACGATCGATACAAGCATCGTCTAGGCGCTGTAGCCCGGAGCTAGGTTGAAGGCGCCGTCCTTGAGCGAGTTGACCTCGCACATCACGACCTCGCTGTCGGGGAAGCCGTTGTGCTGCTCGGGCGTCCAGGTGACCGTGCCGTAGATGCCCGGCCAGGCCTTGATCTTGTTCATATAGGCCACGATGTCGTCGTTCTTGGTGCCGGCGTTCTTGAAAACGTCGGCCATCATCATGCCGCCGTCCCAGCCCAACGCCACCCACCAGAGCAGCGTGTCGCCGAATTCGATCTTGGCCGCCTTCAGGCGATCGACGAACTCCTGGGCGCGCGGCGGCAGCTTGCCGTTGGCGTAGCAGACCTGCCGGAAGTTGTTCGAGTAGACCTTGTTCCAGTACTCGGGCTTCTCGAGCAGGGCCTTGGTCTGGCCAGAGCCGAGCGTGGTCTGGCCGACGATCGGTACATCCCAGCCCATGGCGCCGCGCGTGTTGCAGATGCGCGACAGGAAGCCGGCGTTGACGCTCCAGGGCATGATCGCCTGCGCGCCTGCCGCTTGCATGCGCAGCATCTCGGGCTTGAGGTCGGGGTTCGCCGCGTCGATATGGTTCTGGTAGACGACCTCGGCGCCCTTGGCTTTGAGCATCGGGACGTAAGTGTTGACCGAGGCGGTGCCGTAGCCGGTGGTGTCACTGATCACCGCGGCCTTCTTCAGTTTCAGCACATCGACCACGTAGTAATTCGCACCGGCGCCGACCTGCGTGTTGGTCGGCGCGATGCGGTACGCCATCGGGTACTTCTTGACGTCGATCAGCTCGTCGACCCAGCAGGGGTGCAGCATCGGCACCTTATCGCGCGCAATCAGCGGCGTCGCCGCCAGCGCCTCGCCGGAGTTGAGCGGGCCGAAGATCATGCTGACCTTGGCGCGCTGCGTCAGCTCGGCCACGGCGTTGACTGCCTTGGTCGGGTCGCTCTGCGTGTCGCGGCTGATCAGCTCGATCTTGCGGCCCTTGATGCCGCCTTCCTTGTTGATCAGCTCGACCGCGAGCTGCGTGCCGCGGTTGATGCCAACGCCGGTCGACGAGCTGGGCCCGGTCAGTGCCGGGAGGTAGCCGACCTTGATCGGCTCGTTCTGCGCGATTGCTGGGGCGGGAAAGCCTGAAGCCAGCGCGGCGGCACTGACGGCAGATCCGGCCAAAACCTGGCGGCGACTAATCGGCATTTCTTCCTCCCACGACGAATGTTTCTTCGAGTCTTAAGCTCCTGGTAACGCTACCAATTCACGCCACCCTATCGCCTGAAAGCGAGGCTGGTCAACGAACAGCCTCGCTGCGTTGCACCATTTCAGGCGGACACGATGAAGGGCTTGGCCTCGGTATCGTAATCGGCATAGCCCAGCGTCGCGCGCAGTTCCGGCGGCGGCAGCGCGCTCGCGGCCTCTGCAGCGCCGGCCGCCAACGCCGCCAGGCCCGCCTTCATGCCCGCAGCCGCGGGCGAGAGCATGCCGGTCGGATAGGTGCCGATCTTGAAGCCAAGCGCCACCGCTTCCTTCTGCGACGGGGTAGCGCGCGGCGCGCCCGGCGACAGCACCGCGAACGACGGCCGGCCACCGGCTGCAGCAACAGCCCGGCGGACCTCGCCGTCGTCGGCCGGTGAATCGAGGAACAGGATGTCGGCGCCTTCCTTCACGTACATCTCGATGCGGGCCACCGCTTCGTCGATGCCCTGGGTCGGCCGGCAGTCCGTCCGCGCCAGGACCAGGATGCCGGATTCCTTGGCGGCCTCGACGGCGGCGCGGATCTTCATGCGCGCTTCGTCGCGCGACAGGCAGGGCTTGCCCGCCGAGGTGAGCGCACGCGGCGTGATCTTGTCTTCGATCAAAACGGCGGCGGCGCCGGCACGACCATAGGCGCGCACCGTGCGCTGCACGTTCATGGCATTGCCATAGCCATGATCGCCATCGGCCAGGATCAGCGTCTTCGGTGCGGCGGCATGGATCATGTTGAAGGAGTCGAACATCTCGCCGAACGACAACAGGTCGAGGTCGGGACCGCCCAGGCGGCTGGCCGCCACGCAGGACCCCGACATGAACGCTGTCTCGAAGCCGGCAGCGGACGCCAGCTTGGCGGTGAGCCCGTCCCACACGGCCGGCATCACGACGAGGCCGGGCTTGGCCAGCAGGGCACGCAGACGGTCGGGGTAATTCATGACGGATCCTTGGCTGTGTTTTGAGAGCTAGTTCGCCGGCTTGATGCCGGCGTCCTTGATGACCTTACCCCATTTGGGAATGTCGCCGGAGATCGCGGCCTTGGTCTCCTCAGCCGTACTGCCGACGAGGTCGAGCCCCATGAGGGCGAACTTCTTCGCCATCTCGGGATCGGCCAGCACCTTCAGCGACTCGGCGCGGACCTTGTCGAGGATCGGTTGCGGCGTGCCGGCCGGCGCCAGCAACGCGAACCATGATGTCGCCTCGAAGCCGGGGAAGCCCGCCTCCACGACCGTCGGCAGGTCAGGCGCGTTGGTCGAACGCTTGAGCGAAGTGACGCCGATGCCGCGCACGCGGCCGTCGCGCACCATCGGCATTGCAGCACCAGCGTTCTGGATGCCGACGCCGACGACGCCGCTCATCACGTCGGTGAGGTTGGCACCGCGATAGGGAATGTGCTCCATCTTGATGCCGGCGAGGACGCAGAACAGCTCGCCCGCGATGTGCTGCGGCGTGCCGACACCCGGCGTGCCGAAGGAAAGCTTGCCCGGATTGGCCTTGGCGTAGGCAATGAGGTCGGCCATCGACTTGATGGGCAGGTCGTTGTTGACCACGAAGACGGACGGCATCGACAGCGACGTCGAGATCGCCGCGAAGTCACGGACCGGATCGAAAGGCAGCGTCTGCAGGCTGGGCAGGATGGTGATGGCGGCATTGCCCGACCACATCAGCGTGTAACCGTCGGGCGCCGCCTTGGCGACGCGGTCGACGCCGATGGCGCCCGAATTGCCGGCGATGTTCTCGACCACCACGGGCTGGCCCCACGCCTCGGTGAACTTTTGCGCGAACAGGCGGGCCGTGACGTCGGTGGCGCTGCCAGCCGTGAAGCCCACGACAAGCTTGACGGGCTTCTCCGGCCACTTGGTCTGGGCCGCGAGCGGCGAGGTGAGGCCGAGCGCAAGCACGAGCGCGGCGACGGACCGAACGATCGGATGCATGGTTTCCTCCGGAAAGGCGATCTTCGTCGCCGTTTGTCCGAGGCTATGGGATTTCGGGCCGGTGCCGCAACCTCGAAGCCGTGTCACCATCGCCGGATCGGAACTGGAGCCGCTGCGCGATCTTGTCCGCAATCTCGCCAGGCGGGCCGTCGACGTCGATGACGATCGGCCTTTCGTCGGGCGTCGGTTCCTGAAGCGTCGCGAACTGGCTGGCCAGCAACGCCGTTGGCATGAAGTGCTCGTGCCGCGCGGCCATGCGCCGGGCAATCAGATCGTGCGATCCCCTGAGATAGACCAGCGCGACCTCGGGCCGATCGCCGATGATGATGTCGCGATAGGACCGCTTCAACGCCGAGCAGGTGAGCACACCCGCTTCGCCCCGCGCCTGCCAGCCGGCGATTTCCGCAGCGATCTTGTGCAGCCAGGGCAGCCGGTCGGCATCGGTGAGCGGCGTGCCACCGCGCATCTTCTCGACGTTCTCCGGCGGATGCAGATCGTCGCCCTCGCGGTAGCGCCAGCCGAGCATGGCGGCGAGCAGCGCGGAGACCGTGGTCTTGCCACAGCCCGAGACCCCCATGACGACAACGATCATCGTCTTTTCCTTTCCTGCCCGCACCCTGCTAGGCTACCGGCCCGCAAAAAACCCGCCTTCATCATCGAGCAGATCCGTGCTGTTAGAAACTCTTCTGCCCCTCGGCAAGGTCGATCCCGGTCTTCGCGCGCCAGAAGTGGCCTTCGACCTGGACAGCATTGGCGAGAACGCGCGCCTGCTGGAGGACATCGGCTACGACGGCCTCGTGGTCGAGGAGACCAAGGACGATCCGTTCATCGTCATGGCGCTGGCAGCCCAAGCGACACGTAAGCTGAAGATCGGCACTTCGGTCGCCATCGCCTTTCCCCGCAGCCCGACCGTGACGGCGATGAGCGCCTGGACCTTGCAGAAGCTGTCGCGGGGCCGCTTCACCCTGGGGCTCGGCACCCAGGTGAAGGCGCATATCGAGCGCCGCTTCGGCATGCCGTGGACGCCCGCCGGACCTTGGATGCGCGAATATGTGCATGCCGTGCGGGCAGTATGGGACAATTGGCAGAACGGCACGCCGCTCGACGTCAAGGGTGAGCATTACAACATCAATCTCATGGTGCCCCTGTTCAATCCCGGCCCGATCGAGCATCCGCACATTCCGATCCAGATCGCGGCCGTCAATTCGGTGATGTGCCAGGTCGCCGGCGAGGTGGCCGACGGCATCCGGCCGCATCCGGTCTGCACGCCCTCCTACATCGAGAAGGTCATGATGCCGGCAGTCCGCGCTGGCGCCGCCAAGACCGGCCGCTCACTAAAAGGGTTCCAGATCGGCATGAAGCCGCTGGTGGCCACGGCTGCCAACGAGGCCGAGCTCGCGCCCAAGGTGCGCGACGCACGGGCACGCATCGCCTTCTACGCCTCGACGCCGCAATACCGCGCCGCCTTCGAGCATCTCGGTCTCGGTGATCTGGCCGACCGGCTGAAACTTCTGTCGCGGGCGCAACGCTGGGAAGAGCTGCCGCAGCATATCGACGACGATATTCTTAATACCTTCGTCACCATCGGCACCTACGACACCATCGGTCGTCAGCTTTGCGACCGTTACGGCAAGGTCGTCACCCACTGCGAGTTTTCGATCGCGGTCAAGAACGACGCCGACCGTGAGATCCTGCGCGGCCTGGCGAAAGACATCCAATCCGACGGAGCCAAACCATGAAGCTGGGACGCCTGGGAGTCTGGTATTCGACGGACAAGCTGAACGGAGCCCAGCTCGCCGATCTCCTGCGCACGATCGAGGGCGCCAGCTATTCGGCCTTCTGGTATCCCGAATCGCGCGGCTACGAATCGATGTCGCTGGCTGCCTATCTGCTGTCGAAGAGCACGAAGCTCACCATCGGCAGCTCGATCGCCAACATCTACGCCCGCGATCCCTTCACCGCACAGCGGGCCACGGTGTCGTTGAACAATATTTACGGTGGCCGATTCATCCTGGGTCTCGGCGTCAGCCACATCCCGATGGTCGAGGGTCTGCGCGGCCACCGCTACGACAAGCCGCTAGGCGCCATGCGCGCCTATCTCGAGGGCGTCCACAAAGGCCTGCCCGCCGGCGAGGAACCGCCGGTGGTGGTGGCGGCGCTGGGTCCGAAGATGCTGGCGCTCAGCGCCGAGAAATCGCGCGGCGCCGTGCCCTACAACGTGACACCCAGGCACACGGCGCAGGCCGCCGCCATCCTGGGGCCGGGCAAGACGCTCGCCGTCGAGCAGAAAGTCACGCTCGAAACCGATCCCGTGCGCGCCCGCGCGCTCGGCCGCAAGGAACTCTCGCGCTACATGGTGCTGCCGAACTACCGCAACAACTGGCTGCGCGAAGGCTTCACCGAGGCCGATCTCGCCGACGGCGGCAGCGACCGCTTCATCGACGCCATGGTCCTTTGGGGCGACGCCGAGACGATCAAGAAGGGCCTGCGCGCGCACTTCACGGCCGGCGCCACCCATGTCTGCGTGCAGCCCGTGCACGACGATGGCGATTTCGCCGCGCGCGACCGCATGCTGGCGGCCCTCGCCGACACCTGAGGGAGACGGTGATGGATTTCGGTATCGCGCTGCCCACCGCGGCGGACTCCTGGAAACTCGCAAAGCGGGCCGAGGAGCTGGGGTTCAGCCACGCCTGGTTCTACGACACGCAGATGCTGAGCGCGGACTGCTTCGTTGCCATGGGCGCGGCTGCCGTCAACACGCAGCGCATCCGCCTCGGCACCGGCGTGCTGGTGCCGTCCAACCGCATCGCGCCGGTCGCCGCCAATGCGTTGGCTACCCTCAACAGCCTGGCCCCGGGCCGCATCGACTTCGGCGTCGGCACCGGCTTCACCGCGCGGCGCGCCATGGGCTTCGGCGCCATAAAAATCAAGGACATGGAGACCTACATCCACCAGGTCTATGGCCTGCTGGGCGGCAAGACCGTCGACTTCGAGATGGAAGGCCAGAGCCGCAAGATCCGCTTCCTCAATCCCGAGCTCGACCTGTTCAACACTAGCGATCCGATCGCGTTGCATCTCTCGGCCTTTGGGCCGCGCACCCGTGCCCTCACGGCCCGGCTGAAGGCAGGCTGGATAGACTTCGTCGGCAACGTCGAGAACGGCATCAAGGAGGTGCAGGCGATGCGCGGCGACTGGCAGAAGGCCGGACATGCGCTAGGCGATCTTAAAGCCACCGCCTTTGCTCTCGGCTGCGTCCTGCAGGACGGCGAGCCGGCCGACTCGGATCGCGCCATGGCCCAGGCCGGACCGCGCGCCGCCGTCATGCTGCACCGCGCCGCCGACGAGGCGATCATGAACCTGAAGGCAACACAGGCCGTGCTGTCGAACCGGCCGGAGATCGACGGCTATGTCGCCCTGGCACGCACCTACGAGCCCAAGGATGCGCCCTATCTGGAAAACCATCGCGGGCATCTGATGTTCGTGAAGCCTGCGGAAAAGAAGTTCGTCACCGCCGACCTGATCCGCGCCACCTCGTTCACCGCGACCGAGGGCGAGATCAAGCAGCGCATCGAGGCGTTGCGTGGCGCGGGTTACACCCAGTTCACGATCCAGCTCGTGCCGGGCCAAGAAGCGGCTCTCGCCGACTGGGCCCGCATCGCCAAGGCCTTCACCTAACTGAAGGGGCGGATGATCTTTTCGCCGAAGCGCGCGAGGCTCTCTTCCAGATTCGGCATGAAGGCACTGGAGGGCAGCACGATGCGGCCGATACCCTGCGCTGCACGTTCCTTGATGGCCGCTTCCGCATCCTTGCCCGAGCCGGGCAGAAGATCAGGGCAACCGGCGAGCATCTCGATCGCCGCCGGATCGCGACCCGCCGCCTCCGCGGCGCGGCGCGCGATATCGATCAAGGGCATGGTGTCGGCGGGCCGGCCGATCGACGGGAAGAAACCGTTGCCGAGACGGCCGGCGCGCCGGGCAGCCGCTTCGGAGTGACCGCCGACGATAATCGGCACGCTGCCGGCCACCGGCTTGGGGTTGCAGCTCACCTCGTGGAACTTCACGAACTCGCCGGCGTAGCTCGCGCCGTCGGCCGCCCATAGCGCCCGCATGGCGGCGATATATTCATCGGCCCGCTTGCCACGCTTCTCGAACGGCACGCCCAGCGCCTCGAACTCCTCTTTCAGCCAGCCGACGCCGATGCCCAGCTCGATGCGCCCGCCGCTCAAATAGTCGAGCGTCGCGACCTGCTTGGCGAGCACCAGCGGATTGCGCTGCGGCAGGATGAGCACGCCGGTCATGAAGCGCAGCCGGGTCGTCACGGCCGCGACCGACGCCATCCAGATCAGGGGATCGGGCATCAGCGCGGTGTTGTCGCCCGGCAGCCGGCCACTGGCGGCATAGGGATAGGTCGAACTGTAGGTATCGGGCAGGACGACGTGATCCACGGCGAAGACCGAATCGAAGCCGGCCGCCTCGGCCAGCCGCACCAGCCGGTGCGCCCCGGCCAGATCGGGGAAACTGTTGTTGCCGAAATGCAGGGCGAATTTCATCACAGCAGGTCCGCGACGGCAGCGCGATAGCGCGTGATCGCCGTCAGGTGGTCGTCGTAGCTCTTGCCCGCGATGCGCTTGTGATGGGCGCTCACATAGGAAGTGTGGGCGTTCACGTGAGTGACGCCGGCCTTCTTCCAGAAGGTGATTTCCTTGCGCCAATCGGCCTCGGCGCCGATACCGGGGGAGACCCAGACTTCCAGCCCGACCGATGCGGGATCGCGGCCGGCCGCGCGGATCATCGTGCGCAGCTTGTCGAAGGCTTTTAGCGCCTCGTCGCCCGCGGGATACGCGAGCGGCATGAAGCCGTCGCCATATTGCGCCGTCCGCCGGAACGTCGCCTCGGCATGGCCGCCGAACCAGATCGGCACGCGACCGGACTTCGGCCGCGGATTGATGCCGCCGTCGTCGAGCTGGTGGAATTCACCCGTGAACGTGACGTGCGGCTCCTTCCACAGCGCCTGCATGAAGCGCACCTGCTCCTCGGAGCGCTTGCCGCGCGTGTGGAAATCCATGCCTAGGCCCTGGAACTCGATTTCGTTCCAGCCGACGCCGATGCCGAGGCGGAACCGCCCTTCGCAGAGCGCGTCGAGGCATGCCGCCTGCTTGGCGACCAGCGCCGCCTGGCGTTGCGCCAGGATCAGCACGCCGGCGGCAAAACCGATCTTCTTCGTGACGCCGGCCAAGTAGGCAAACAGCACGAAAGGATCGTGATAGGCCGTGGCGGTGGTGCCCATGCGGCGGCCGCCGTGATCGACATTAGGATTGCCACCCAGCACATGATCGGGGCCGACGAGATAGTCGTAGCCCAGCCCCTCTGCGGCCTGCGCATAGTCGCGCAACACCGCCGGGCCGGTGCCGATGTCGCCAACCGGCAGGGATGCACCGAGTTCCATGTTCTTCCTCACTCCGCCGCAGCGGCCTTGCGGGGTTTCAGGTCGGTCGAATACTTGAGGTGGACCGGCGCATTAGCTTCGAACGGGCTCTTGAGGTCGAGACTCTTGGCGATCTCGCGGATCGCCGGGAACACTTCCTGGCCGATCAGCTTGATGCAAGTGAGCGAGTCCGCCTGGCTCACCCGGCCGTCGTTGCCCCACAGCGCCAGGATGCCCGGCCGCGTCTCTTCCAGGATGCGCTTCAGCTTGGCGACCACCGTCTTGGGCGTGCCGGCGATGATGCGAAGATCGGCCATCTGCTGCTCGAAGCTGGTCTCGCCGCGCGGATTGCTCGCGCGGCCCGAGGCGAACTCGACGAAGGCGCGCCGGGCCGACGGCGAGCCGTAACCCGACGGCGTGCTCCACACCGGATGGGCAAGGCCAGTGAACTCGCCCTGCATCCAGCGGAATTGTTTCGCGTTCTCGATCGCCTTTTCCTCGTTGTCGGAGACATGGACCTGGATCAGGTAGCCGCGATTCTCCGGCCCGCCGACATAGCCAACGTCGGCCGCCACGCTGTCGTAGAGCTCCCAGATCTTCTTGGTCTGCTCGATCGAGGTGTTGAGCGCGATGTAGGGATAGCGCTGCTGCGCGGCCCAGATGATCGTCTCCTTGCTGATCACGCCCGGGATCCAGACGCGCGGATAGGGCTTCTGCAGCGGCACCGCCCATGGATTCACCACGCGGTGCTGATAGTGGTTGCCCTCGAAGCGGAACGGACCTTCCTGCGTCCACGCCCTGGTGACCAGATCGTGCGCTTCCTCGAAGCGCTCCCGGTTGAACGCCGGATTGACGCCGGTGGCGAGCTGCTCCTGGCCACCGCCGCGCACGAAGCCGGAGACCAGCCGGCCCTTGGAGATCATGTCGATCATGGCGAGCTCTTCGGCAAGCCGGATCGGGTTTTCCGCCAATGGCAGCGGATTGCCCAGCATCACGATCTTCACCTTCTTGGTCATGCCGGCCAAAAGGGCGGCGAAGATGTTGGCCTTGGCCTGCATGCAGAACGGCGCATTGTGGTGCTCGTTCAGCATGATGCCGTCGACGCCGACCTCCTCGGCCAGCATGTATTGCTCGATGTAGTTGTTGTAGAGCCTGGAGCCTTCGACCGGATCGAAATGCTTATTGGAGAGCATCAATGCCGTGGCGCCAAAGTCGCGGCCGGCCTGCTCGGGGTAGGCCGACATCGGCTGCTCGGTGAAATACATCAGGTGCATGGCGTTACTCCCGACCGATGAAGTTCGTGACGAGTTTGGCGAGCGCCTCCGGCTGTTCCATGTCGACGCAATGGCCGCAGGCTTTGACGATTTCCAGTTTGGCGTTGGGCAGCGCCTCGAGGTAGCGCTTGGCGGCGCTCCGCGGCACGACCTTGTCGTCGTCGCCCCACACCACCAGCGCCGGCGCGCGCACGCCGCCCAGCAGATGCGGCAGAGTCTGGCTGTACATGTAGGGCTTCCAGGCGATGCGGAAGCTCATCTCACGGCACACGTCCCACATCTCGAGCTGATCGATCGACGGCTCGGCGCCATAGACGCGATCGAACGCCTTCTGGTCATGGAAACCGGCGCGGGCATAATCGACATAGCCAGTGATGGCGAGGTCGAGGATGTCGCCCTCAGGCGGCTTGATGCCCATGGCGCCGACCAGCACCAGATGTGAAAGATCGGCGGGCGCCATGCTGGCCATTTCGGCCGCGATCCAGCCGCCAAAGCCCAGGCCCAGGAGCGCTGCGTTCTTGAGCTTCAGTTCGCTCAGCAACCCGCGATGGATCACCGCGATGTCACGCACGCTGCGCATCCAGGTCGGGCGCTCCGAGCGGCTGTAGCCGGGATGATGCGGTATCAGCACGTCGTAGTGCGCGGCCAGGGCATCGTAGAAAGGCAGACTGTCCAGCGTGCCGGTCTCGTGATGCAGCACCACGATCGGCCGGCCCTTCTTGCCAATTGGGCCGGCGCGCTGCAGATGCAGTTTGGTGCCGCCCGCCTCGATCGTGGAGTCGGTCCAGTTCACTCCCGCCATTCCGGGTTTCCTTCCCTATTGGCCTGGATCGTTGCAACCGGACCTCGGAGAGTCAAACTTTCGACTGGCGGAGCGTCCGCCGTCTGGTTGTTCGTCTGGTGTCGAGCTATTAAGACTCCACTCTCGCCACAGGAAAGACATCACCGTGCTCAAGCTCGGATACAAGGCGTCTGCCGAACAATTCGCGCCCGGCAAGCTGCTCGACTTCGGGTGCCTGGCCGAGGCCGTGGGATTCGAATCGGTGTTCGTCAGCGATCACTTCCAGCCATGGAAGCACGTCGACGGTCACGCACCCAACTCCCTCGTCTGGCTAGGGGCGCTGGGCGCCCGCACCTCGCGGGTCGTGATCGGCACCAGCGTGCTCACGCCCACGTTCCGCTATCACCCCTCGATCGTCGCGCAGGCCTTCGGCACGCTGGGTGCGATGCTTCCGGGCCGCGTCATCCTGGGCATCGGCACCGGCGAATCGCTGAACGAGGTGCCGTCGACCGGCCAACCCTGGCCCGAGTTCAAGGAGCGCTTTGCCCGCATGCGCGAAGCCGTGACCCTGATCCGCACGCTGTGGCGCGGGGAGCGCGTCAGCTTCGAGGGCGAATATTACAAGACCGAGAAGGCCACCATCTACGACCGGCCCGAGGTCGAGGTGCCGATCTATGTGGCGGCGGCGGGCGCGCTGGTGGCGCGCTATGCCGGCCGCACTGGTGACGGCTTCATCTGCACCAGCGGCAAGAAATGGGACCTCTACACCGATACCCTGCTGCCCAAGGTCGCCGAGGGCCTCGCCGCCGCGGTCGAGCCCAAGAAGCAGCCCTATGACCACATGATCGAGGTCAAAGTGTCGTTCGACACCGACGCCAAACGCGCCCTCGAGGACACGCGGCACTGGGCGGCGCTGGCGCTGACGCCGGAAGAGAAGATGACCGTCGAGGATCCGGTCGAGATGCAGCGCCTGGCCGATGCCCTGCCGCTGGAGCGCGCGGCGAGCCGCTGGATCGTGTCCAACGATCCCGACGAGCATGTCGAGAAGGTCGGCGCCTATGTGAAGCTGGGCTTCCGCCATCTCGTGTTCCACGCGCCGGGCCCCGACCAGGAGCGGTTCCTGAAACTCTACGGCGAACAGGTACTGCCGCGCCTGCGCAAGAAGTTCGGATGAGCCGCACCGCCGCCTTGGAGGTTCTGGCGGTCCCCGGCATCCCCCTGATCGCGCCGGGTGACGATCTCGCAGGACTGATCGCCGAAGGAATCGCGCGCGGAAGCCTCGCGCCGCGCAAGGACGACGTGATCGTGATCGCGCAGAAGGTCGTCTCCAAGGCCGAAGGCCGCGGTGTCGATCTCGCCACGGTGAAGCCGTCGGCGCGCGCGGTCGAACTCGCCAAGGAAGTGCAGAAGGATCCACGCCTGGTCGAATTGATCCTGTCGGAGTCGGTGCGCGTGGTGCGGTCCCGGCCCAATGTCCTGATCGTCGAGCATCGGCTGGGTTTCGTCATGGCCAATGCCGGCGTCGACCAGTCCAATGTCGCCTCGCCCGATGGCCCGCAGTATGCACTGCTGCTGCCACTCGATCCCGATGGCAGCGCCCAGAAACTGCAGGCACGCCTCTCCGCCCTCCACGGCGTGCCGCTCGCGGTCGTCATCACCGACAGTTTCGGCCGGGCCTGGCGGCGCGGCACGGCGGGTGTCGCCATCGGCGCCGCCGGACTGCCGGCTCTGCTCGATCTGCGCGGCAATCCCGACCTGTTCGGCCGGGCGCTCCAGGTCAGCATCTCAGGCTTCGCCGACGAGATCGCGGCGGCCGCATCCCTGGTGATGGGACAGGGCAACGAGGCGCAGCCCGTCGTGCTGATGCGCGGCCTCACCTGGAATGCCGCCGCCAATCCCGCCTCCGAATTGGTACGGCCGGCGGCCGAGGACATGTTTCGGTGAGCAGCGGCCTGGTCGTTGCGTTGTCCGGCGGCGTCGGCGGCGCCAAGCTGGCGCTTGGCCTCAGCCGCGTTCTGCCTCAGGACGAGCTGCTGGTCGTGGCCAACACCGGCGACGATTTCGAGCATCTCGGCCTCAGCATCTGTCCCGACATCGACACGCTGACTTATGTGCTGGCCGGCCTCGACAATCCGGTCACCGGCTGGGGCCGCCGCGACGAGACCTGGTCGTTCATGGAAACGATCTCGGCGCTGGGCGGCGAGGACTGGTTCCGCCTCGGCGATCGCGACCTCGCGCTGCATGTCGAGCGAACGAAGCGACTGGCCGCCGGCCAGAGCCTGTCGCAGATCACCGGCGATATCTGCCGGCGGCTGGGCGTCGGCCCGCGCGTCTTGCCGATGAGCGACGACCGCGTGCGCACGCGCGTGCAAAGCGACGAGGGCTGGATCGACTTCCAGGATTATTTTGTGCGCCAGCAGTGCCGCCCCATCGTGCGGCAGCTCGCCTTCGCCGGCGTGGCCGACGCCCGACCCCAGCCCGAAGTCATGGCGACCCTGAGCGGCGGCAACGTCCGCGCCGTGGTGATCTGCCCGTCCAACCCGTTCATCAGCATCGAGCCGATCCTAGCGGTGCCAGGCCTGCGCGCCGCGATCGAGAGCTGTGGCGCACCTGTCGTGGCGGTGTCGCCGATTGTCGGCGGCCGCGCGGTCAAGGGACCGACCGCCAAGATGATGCAGGAGCTGGGCCTCGCCGTGAGCTCCGCGGCGGTGGCCGGGCGCTACGGCGACCTGCTCGACGGCTATGTCGTCGACGCCGCCGATTCCGGAGACATCGGCCCCAAATTGCACATCGCCCCGACCTTGATGACGACGCTCGCCGCTCGCGAAGCGCTGGCGCGCATCGTTCTCGGCTTCGCCGATTCGCTCACGTGAGCGCGGCCGGCGACATCTGGGCGGTCGTGCCCGTCAAGGAACTGGACGGCGCCAAGCAGCGGCTTGCCCCCTTGCTCTCACCCGCCCAGCGCCGGGCGCTCATTGAGGTGATGGTGGGCGAAGTGCTGAACGCCGTGGCCGGCGCGCACGGCCTCGCCGGCATTATCGTCGTCACCCTCGACCCGACGACGGCGGCGCTCGCCTCTCGTCTCGGGGCGCGCGTGGTCACCGACGGCGCCCGCGACGGCCACACCGGCAGCGTCATGGCGGGCCTCCGCCTGCTCGCCCGCGAAGGCCGTGGCGGCATGATCACCCTGCCGGGCGACATTCCCGCCGCTACTTCGGTGGAGATCGACGCGGTGCTGGCGGCGCATCTTGCTGGCCCCGCCTTCACCATCTCACCGGCGCATGATGACCTCGGCTCCAATGCCGTCGTCTGCTCGCCGCCCGATTCGGTGCCGCTGCGCTTTGGCGAAAACAGCTACTTCCCGCATCTCGAGGCGGCGCGACGCGCAGGCATCGAGCCGACGGTGATCCGCCAATCCGGCATCGCCATGGACATCGACCATCCGGCCGACCTCGCGGCCTTCCTGCACCTGCCGCAATCGGCCGGCACGCGCACCCGCGCCTTCCTCGAGGAAGCCGGCATCCCCCGGCTGCTCGTGGACCGGGGATTCGGCTAGGCACGCGCGGCAGGAGTGGACCATTTCGTGGCACACCTCGTCGTGCCACGACGTGTCCCTCGACCTGTGCCACGAACCAGCCTCAAGGCCTTGGTCCCGCAGGGCAATCGCCCCCCGACGAACTGTGCCACCGGCACCCGCCGCTCATCGCGATGAATGTCCCAAAAACAACGCCAAAGTGGACCATTCGTGGACCATTCGGGGGACCACGAAAAACGCCCGGCGGAAGATCCGCCGGGCGTTCGATCATCGAGCCCGCAAAAGCCCAATCATGACGGAAAATATAGCTGAAACCGGCTGAACCTGCAAATTTTTTCGACTTGGGCGATGAACCCATAAACGGCCTTCACCCTGGCTTGAGTAGAGATGTCCGCTTCCGATGTTAAGGCCGACTCCGGTCACTTCCCCTGCCATGTCTCAGAAGGACCAATTCCGGAAGTGAGCAGCAGTCACGAACGGCTATCCGATCCACGAAAAACTCGACCAATTAAGGGTACTGAAACTGGGACGACACCGCCGCCGGCGTTACTTAAGATGCAACCTGGCCGGGCTACGGGGGTGTCCCGATAGGGGCGGCGGGCATTTGCGGACTTTGGGGGCTTCTTGACTGGCGAGCGTGTGACAAGGCGACTGGCGGCTATCCTGGCGGCAGATGTCGTTGGTTATTCGCGCCTGATGGGCCGAGACGAGAACGGTACGCTTTCGCAGCTGAAGGCTCATCGCATCGAGCGGCTGGAGCCGACACTGGCACGCCACGGTGGCCGGCTCGTGAAGCTTACCGGTGATGGCGCGCTGGTCGAGTTTCCCAGTGCAGTGGACGCACTCGGGGCGGCCATCGAGTTTCAGCAGCTTATGGCCGAGGCTAACTGGGACAAGCCCGAAGACACTGCCATTGTGTTCCGCATCGGACTGCACCTCGGCGATCTGATCGTCGACGGCGATGATCTCTACGGCGATGGCGTGAACGTCGCAGCGCGGCTTGAGGCAGAAGCGCCGGCCGGCGGGATCGTGCTTTCGGGCAATATGCACGATGCCGTCGTGGGGCGGCTCAAAGCAGCGTTCGAGGACCTGGGCGACCTCTCCTTGAAGAACATCGAACGACCAGTGCGGGCCTACCGCGTGCGCGCAGAGGGAGTGGCCGCCTCTTCCACCACCGTCACCTCGTCGCCGTCAGGTAGCGCACCGCTTGCATTGCCGGACAAGCCTTCCATCGCAGTGCTGCCGTTCCAGAACATGTCGAGCGACGTGGAGCAGGAATACTTCGCTGATGGTGTGGTCGAGGACATCATCACGGCGCTGTCGCGGTTCAAATCGTTGTTCGTGATCGCAAGGAACTCGAGCTTCACCTACAAGGGCAAGGCCGTCGATATCAAGCAGGTCGGTCGCGAACTCGGAGTCCGCTATGTGCTCGAAGGCAGCGTGCGCAAGGCAGGCGGCAAGGTGCGCATCACGGGCCAGCTTATCGATAGCAAAACGGGCGCGCATCTATGGGCAGACCGCATCGATGGATCTCTCGATGATGTGTTCGAACTTCAAGATCAGGTGACGACCAGCGTGGTGGGCGCGATTGCACCGAAGATCGATCAAGCGGAAATGCAACGTGCGAAGCGCAAGCCGGTCGAGAATCTCGACGCCTACGACGCCTTCTTGCGCGGATTGGCGTTTTCCTACGAGTGGACAAAAGATGGTTGGAACGAGGCTCTGCGGTTGTTCCAACGGGCCATTGAGCTCGACCCCTCCTTCTCAACGCCCTACGGGATCGCCGCTCGTGCCTATGCCGCTCGCAAGGCGCAGGGCTGGAGCATCGACAGGAGCCTAGAGCAGGCCGAGATCAGAAACCTCGCATCACGCGTTTCGAGCATCGGCCGGGACGATGCACTCGCCCTCTCCTGGGCCGGGTTTTCTCTCGCCTATGTCTGTTTCGACTACGACACTGGCGGAGCCTTGGTCGACCAGGCCCTTGCGATCAATCCTAACTTAGCAGCAGGATGGACGAATCGAGGAACGCTCAGCCTCTGGCTTGGCCGGCACCAAAATGCCCGCGAGGAGCTCGCCCGCGCCCTGCGATTGAACCCAGTGGACCCCGAGGCCTTTCGCCCGGAAACGATCATGGCTTGGGCTCACTTTCTCGACGGGCGATACGACGACGCGTCGGCGTGGGCAGCGCGGGCCTTGGCCCATCAGCCGATCTGGCGGGGGGCCTTGCTGGCTTCAGCTGCTTCCTACGCCCTGACCGGGAACGATGGGGAAGCGGGAAAAGTTGTTGGTAAAATTCGTCGATTCGATCCGACCTATTGCCTGTCGACGTTCAGAAACGACAGCAATCTTCGCCCTGAGGATGACGAGAAATTTATCGAAGGCCTGCGCCTCGCCGGGCTCCCAGAATGAGCCTGTACCGACGAGATGTTTGAGAAAGCCGGTCCGCTAGGTCCGCTTTGGGTCATTCGGGTCGAATTTCTCATGTCGCGAAATGTCCGCTTCGAAAGCAATTTCGGACATACCGGTCATCGGTATGAGTACAGACCCTAGGCGGCGGCGCGCTTGCGGGGCGGCGTCAGGATAATCGGCGCGAGGTCGGCGGCGACCAGCGACGCCGCGCGGCGCTCTTCCGGGACGGGACGATAGAGCGTGTCGCGCTGCTGCGGGGTGCGGCCGATCGAACGGATCAGGGCTTCCATCGCGTCGGGCGGGAACTCCTGGCCGTGCTGCGTGCCGGCGGCGCGCGAGATGCTTTCGTTCATCAGCGTGCCGCCGAGATCGTTGGCGCCTGACTCGAGGCAGATCGCGGCGCCAGCCGGGCCCATCTTGACCCACGAGGTCTGGATGTTGGGGATCACCGGATGCAGCACCAGGCGCGCCACCGAATGCATGATCACCGCCTCGCGGAAGGTCGGCCCGCGGCGGGCGCGGCCCTGGCGATACATCGGCGCTTCCATATGCACGAAGGGCAGCGGCACGAATTCGGTGAAGCCGCTGGTCTCGGTCTGCAAATCGCGCAGCGCCAGCAGATGCCGTGTCCAGGAAAGCGGTGTCTCGACATGGCCGTACATGATGGTCGAGGTCGTGCGCAGGCCGAGCTTGTGCGCCTGGCGCTGCACGTCGAGCCACTCGCCGGTGTTGATCTTGTCGGGGCAGATGATGGCGCGCACTTCATCATCGAGGATCTCGGCCGCCGTGCCCGGCAGGGTGCCAAGGCCGGCCTGCTGCAGGCTGGCGAGGAACGTGGAGATCGGCTGCTTCAGCGTTGCCGCGCCCTGGGTCACTTCCAGCGCCGAGAAAGCGTGGATGTGCATACTGGGTACCGCTTCTTTGATCGCCTTGCAGATCGCGACGTAGGTCTCGCCCGTATAGTCGGGATGGATGCCGCCCTGCATGCAGACTTCGGTGGCGCCGCGCTCCCAGGCTTCGACGGCGCGCCGCTTCACCTCGTCGAGCGCCAGATCGTAGGGCGCGCCGCGCAGATCCTCGTGGGTGCGGCCCTTGGAGAAGGCGCAGAACTTGCAGCGGAAGTAGCAGATGTTGGTGTAGTTGATGTTGCGGTTGACGACGTAGCGTATGACGTCGCCGCTGACGGCCTGGCGGAGCGCATTGGCGGCGCCCGTGACATGGCGATAGTCGGCGTCGCGGGCCGCGAACAGGCGCACGATCTCCGGCGGATCGAGACGCTGGCCCGACGTCGCGCGATCTACGATGCGGCTCAACTCAGGATCGACCTCGCGCACGAGGACGCGCGGCGCGGGCGGTGGCGTGGTCTCACCGGGCGACCAGTCGTCGTCGCGCGCCAGGCCTTCGGCGTCGCTCATGCGCCGGACCTGTGTCGCGACTTCAGGCGAGAGCCAGATATCGGGATCGCGGGCATAGGCCGGATAAAGCGGCAGGCGGTTGACCAGCACCTTGCCCAGCTCGGCGCTGCGGCACGCGAGTTCGTCGATGGCAGGCCACGGCGCCTCGGGATTCACGTGATCGGGCGTCACCGGCGAGATGCCACCCCAGTCGTTCAGCCCCGCCGCGATCAGGCGCGGATAGACGCCCGGCGACAGGTTGGGCGGCGCCTGGAGATTCATGTCAGGCCCGAGGATCTTGCGGGCCATGGCGATGGTCCACAGCAGGTCTTCGAGATCGGGTTCATCGGCGTCGGCCCATTTGGTGTCGGGCTTGGCGCGGAAATTCTGGACGATCACTTCTTGAATATGACCATGCGCTGCATGCAGATCGCGGATGGCTTCGAGCGCCTCGATGCGTTCCTCGCGCTTCTCGCCGATGCCGATCAGGATGCCGGTGGTGAACGGCACCTTCAGTTCGCCCGCGAGTCGGATCGTCTCGAGCCGCACCGCCGGATGCTTGTCGGGCGAGCCGAAATGCACGCCGCCTTTTTCGCAGAGCCGCTCGCTGGTCGATTCGAGCATGATGCCCTGGCTCGCCGTCACGGCGCGCAGGCCCGCGATTTCCTCGCGAGTCATGACTCCGGGATTGGCATGCGGCAGCAACCCGGTCTCGCGCAGCACCCGGCCGCACATTTCCGTCAGGTAGCCGATCGTGGTCTCGTGACCCAGCGCCGCCAGCGCCTCGCGTGCCGCGCTGTAACGCAGCTCCGGCTTGTCGCCCAGGGTGAACAGCGCCTCGGTGCAACCCGCCGCGGCACCGGCGCGGGCGATGGCGAGGACCTGCTCGGGCGAGAGATATGCCGGCTGGCCGGCGCGCGGCCGCTCGGCGAAGGTGCAGTAGTGGCAGACGTCGCGGCAGAGATGCGTGAGCGGAATGAAGACCTTGCGCGAATACGAGATCAGCCGGCCATGGCCGCGATCGCGCAGCTCGCCCGCCTCGGCCATCAGTGCGGCCAACGAAACGCCCGTCTTCATCATGCCCAAAACATAGCGCCAATCCCGGCTCGCCGCATCGTGTAGTATGGCCGCCAAAATTGGGAGGTTTCACCATGCTCATCGGCTTCAACGCCCCAACCGCCGGCCCGCTGGCGGCGGCCGACGATCTCTTTCGCCTGGTGACGGGCGGCGAGGCCCTGGGCTTCGACTACGCCACTTTCAGCGACCATGTCGTGATCCCGACCAACATCCAGGCGATATATCCTTACAGTTCGACGGGCGAATTTCCCGCCGGCGCCCGGGCCGAGCGCCACGAGCAACTCATCGAGGTGGCCTTCGTCGCGGCCAAGACGACGAAGCTGCGGCTCATCACCTCGGTGATGGTGGTGCCGCACCGTCCGGCCGTGCTGACGGCCAAGATGCTGTCGACCATCGACGTGCTGTCCGGCGGACGCCTCACCGTCGGCATCGGCGCCGGCTGGCTGAAGGAGGAGTTCGAGGCGATCGGCGCGCCGGATTTTGCCGCGCGCGGCAAGGTCACCGACGAATATATCGACGCCTTCATCGAGCTCTGGACCAAGGACGCGCCGCGCTTCAAGGGCGAGCACGTCTCCTTCGACAACATCGTCTTCGCCCACAAGCCGGTGCAGAAGCCCTATCCGCCGATCTGGGTCGGCGGCGAGAGCGGGCCGGCGCTGCGCCGCACCGCGCGCATCGGCGATGCCTGGTATCCGATCGGCACCAACCCGGCCAACCCGCTCGACAGCCTGGC
>Ga0163144_10007827_pt1 | contig 23340 bp, 18 predicted proteins | sample OliLak19BULKMAT1_FD_123175 | JGI IMG/M metagenome (GOLD analysis project Ga0163144, IMG submission 123175) | Freshwater microbial mat bacterial communities from Lake Vanda, McMurdo Dry Valleys, Antarctica - Oligotrophic Lake LV.19.BULKMAT1 | ecosystem: Environmental > Aquatic > Freshwater >...
CCATCGTGGAATTCATGACGTTCAATTTCGCCATGCAGGCGATGGACCATCTCATCAACTCGGCGGCTAAAACCAATTACATGTCCGGCGGCCAGATTCGTTGCCCCATCGTATTCCGCGGACCTAACGGCGCGGCGTCGCGCGTGGGTGCCCAGCATTCGCAATGCTATGCCAGCTGGTATGCCCATATTCCCGGCCTGAAAGTCGTTGCACCCTATTCGGCGGCAGATGCCAAGGGCCTGCTGAAATCGGCCATCCGCGACCCCAACCCGGTTATTTTCCTCGAAAATGAAATGCTCTACGGCCAGACCTTCGAAGTGCCCGACGACAGCGACTACACCGTGCCGATCGGCAAGGCGGCAGTGGTGCGCGAAGGCACCGACGTGACCATCGTTGCCTTTTCCATCATGGTCGGAAAAGCGTTGCAGGCGGCGGAAATTCTTGCATCCGAAGGCATCAGCGCCGAAGTGATCGACCTGCGCACCATACGCCCGCTCGATACGGAAACCGTCATTGAATCGGTGAAGAAAACCAACCGTTGCGTCTCGGTGGAATAGGGCTGGCCCGCAGCCGGTATCGGCTCTGAAATCGCTGCCATCATCATGGAGCATGCGTTTGACTATCTCGATGCGCCAGTGGTGCGTGTCGCCGGTGTCGATGTGCCGCTGCCGTATGCCGCCAATCTCGAAAAGCTGGCTTTGCCGCAGCCGTCGCATATTATCGATGCCGTTAAACAAGTTTGTTATCGCGCCGAAGCGGCTTAACCTTATTTTGGTTGAATAGAATGGCGGGTTTGTTATGGCTATGCGATTGGAATGTAGTGGATGGTACGGAGTATGAAAAAGAAGTTACTCGCATTAATGATAGTAAGTGCTTTCATGGCACCCGCCTATGCCAACGAAGCAGTGGCGAGGAAAGTTGCGCCCGGCGGAGCAAACGGGTGCAAAATGCAGGAAAACGTCACGCTTTCCATCAATTTCACCATCCGTGCCAAGTCGTTTGCCGAATCGCGCACGAAATATGAAGAAAAGATGCAGCAGGTGACTAATTTTGCTACCCAGCAGGGCATCAAGAAATTCCAGCTGCAATCGATGAATTACAATATCAATTCCCAGAACGTGAATTATGACGGTATGCCCGAACCGGGATATCAGCTCAGCGGGAATGCCAGCTACCTGCTCGATTCTGCCGACAGTGCCTTCAAACTCGGGGAATTTCTGGGTGAGCAGAAAATGCAGGTCAGCGTCAACGTGAACAAATACCAGAACGGTTCGTGCAACAATGCGGCGGTGGCGGAATAGGGGCTTATGAAGCAGGCATGGATACTGACAATGCTAACAGTTGCGCTGGTATCGTCGGCCTATGGCCAGCAGCAAGCGCCGACCAGTGACATGCAGCAGCTAATGAGAGCCGCTAATGTAAAAAACAATACCAAAAAGGAGAATGCAGGCAGCCCTGGCTTGCCGGCAGCGGATACGATTCAGGCACCCGCTCCCGTCGAGAACTGCACCCCCTTGCTTTCGATTGCCACCAGCTATGCCATCACCGGCGATAGCTACGCGGCTGTGAAGAAAGAATTTGACGACCGCATGGACAGGCTTGCCGAGTTCGTCACATCACAGGGCATGACCCGATTTCAGGTGGAATCGCTGAACCTTGCCATCCGTCACGACAAGGGTGTACCGGCGGCCTTTCGCACCCAGAGCAAAGTGGATCCTGCGTCCAGCTACAGGCTGAACGGCAGTGCCGAATTTCAGGTTGATTCCTCCGAAAGCGCTTTCAAGCTCGGCCAGTATCTTACACAGGAAAAATTTGACGTAACGGTCAGCAATAAACCCATTCCCAACCCGGCCTGCGCGCAGAATCAGAACAAGTACCTCATGCCCGGCCAGGTGAAACCACAGTCTATACTCCCAGCGGTAACCGTACCTCCAGCCGTAACTGTACCCCCAGCCATACCCGTGCCTACCGGCACTCCACCCCAATAGAAAAGTAAGAACCATGCCCATAGAAATCCTCATGCCTGCGCTTTCTCCGACCATGACCGAGGGCAACCTCGCCAAGTGGACCATCAAGGAGGGCGATAAAATCAAGTCCGGTCAGGTGATCGCCGAAATTGAAACCGACAAGGCGACCATGGAAGTCGAATCGGTCGATGAAGGCACCATCGGAAAAATCCTGATTCCCGCCGGTACAGAAGCAGTGAAGGTCAATCAATTGATCGCGCTGCTGCTGGAAGAAGGCGAAGATAAAAAAGCGCTCGACAGCTATAAACCGAAAGCCGCTATCGGAGCGGCGGTGCCTGCTGCTGCCGCTCCCGCTGCTGCACCTTCTGCTGCACCTGTTGCCGCAGCAAGCCCGGCGCCGGTAGCGCAGACGCATGGCGGTGGCCGCATATTCGCATCTCCTCTGGCCAAGCGCATTGCCTCTAATGAAGGCATCGATCTGCGCATGGTCGGCGGCAGCGGCCCGCATGGTCGCATTGTCAAAGAAGACGTACTCAAGGCGCAGGCCTCCGGCGGCACAGGGAAGGGGCGCGTGTTCCGTAACCCGGCCGAGGTCACCAAGCTGCCAAACAATAATATGCGTAAAGTCATTGCGCGCCGCCTGACCGAATCGAAACAGACCGTGCCGCACTTCTACCTGACGGTGGATTGCGAACTGAACCGCCTGCTCGATATCCGCAAGGACATCAATTTTGAAGCCGAAGCGGTGGCAGGCAAAGACAAGAAACCGGCCTACAAGGTCTCGGTCAACGATTTCATGATCAAAGCGGTAGCGCTGGCACTCAAGAAAGTGCCCGCAGCCAACGCGTCGTGGACGGATGAAGCCATCCTGCAATATAACAATGTCGATATTTCAGTAGCGGTGGCCATTGAGGGCGGGCTGATTACACCGATTGTCAAAAACGCCGACCAGAAATCGGTCGTCACCATTTCCGGTGAGATGAAAGACCTCGCCAGCCGCGCGCGCGCGGGCAAGCTGGCGCCGGAAGAATTCCAGGGTGGCGGTTTCTCCATCTCCAACCTCGGCATGTTCGGCGTGAAAAATTTTGCCGCCATCGTCAACCCGCCGCAGGGCTGCATCCTTGCTGTGGGCGCTGGTGAAGACCGCGTGGTCGTGCGTCACGGCGAAATGGTCGTGCGCAATATCGTCGATGTCACGCTGTCCGTCGATCATCGTGTGGTTGATGGTGCAATCGGTGCTGAATTTTTACAAGCATTCAAGCACTATATCGAAAGCCCCGCGCTGCTGCTGTTGTAATCCTTCCAATCATTAGGAGTCTGAAATGAAATTGATCCGAGTTCTCGGCCTGTCCATTGCTCTTATATTTTCCGCCGCTCCCGTTATGGCGCGCGAACAGGTGCCGGAGGTGGAATCGGCGCTGGTCGACTGGAAGAATGCGGTGGAAAGCGCATCCGTTGACAACATCATGAAGCTCTATGACCGCAAGGCGGTGATGATCTCTACCTTCATGCAGAACCCGATGAACCGCCGTACGCAACTGGTGGATTATTACAAACGCGTGGTCGTCAACCCCGACATCCATGTTGAGATTGAGGAAACCCACCCGCGCAGCTTCGGCGATATGGCCGTCAATAGCGGGCGCTATACGCTGAGCTACACGCAGGAAGGCGAAGAGGTGTCACTGCCTGCGCGCTTCTCCTTTACCTACAAACTGCGTGATGGCAAATGGATTATTGTCGATCACCATTCCTCACGCGTGCCGCTGCCGGAAGAAAAAGAATAGTTAGAAAAAAGGAAAACACATGAGCGAGACTAATTTTGATGTAGTGATTGTCGGCGGTGGACCGGGCGGGTATGTAACGGCGATTCGCGCTTCCCAGCTGGGCATGAAAGTGGCGCTGGTCGAGCGCGAGCATATGGGCGGCATCTGCCTTAACTGGGGCTGTATCCCGACCAAGGCGCTGTTGCGCTCCTCGGAAATCCATCATTTGATGCATAATCTTGATGCGTACGGTATCAGCGCTAAAGACATTAAATTTGATCTCGCTAAAGTCGTGGCGCGTTCGCGCGGTGTGGCAAACCAGCTCTCCAAAGGCGTTTCCGGCCTTATGAAAAAGAACAAGGTGACCGTTGTCGATGGACACGGCAAGCTCGCCGGTAAGGGCAAAATCGCCGTGGAAAAAGACGGCAAGAAAATATCCGAGCTCACCGCCAAGCACATCATCCTCGCCACCGGTGCACGCGCACGCACCCTGCCGGGCATGGAGCCGGACGGCAAGCTGGTCTGGACGTATAAGGAAGCAATGGTGCCGGAAGCAATGCCGAAATCATTGCTGGTCGTCGGCTCGGGCGCTATCGGTATCGAGTTCGCAAGTTTCTACCGCTCGATGGGCGCGGAAGTCACTGTCGTTGAAGTGATGGACCGTATCCTGCCGGTGGAAGATGAGGAAATCTCAAAGCTGGCTCAGAAGTCGTTTGAAAAACAGGGCATGAAAATCCACACCTCCACGAACGTCAAGGCGCTCACAAAAGGCAAAGACAATGTCACCGTCACGCTGGAAGCGGGCGGTAAAACCACTGACGTCACGGTTGATCGCGTGATTCTCGCTATCGGTATTGTCGGCAATGTCGAGAATATCGGGCTTGAAGGCACCAAGGTGAAGGTCGATAAAACCCACGTGGTCGTCAACCAGTGGTCTGCCACCGATGAGCCGGGCGTGTATGCCATCGGCGATCTGACCGGTCCGCCATGGCTCGCGCACAAAGCCAGCCATGAAGGCGTGATCTGCATCGAAAAAATTGCAGGACAGAAAGACGTGCATCCGCTGAACGTCAAAAACATCCCGGGCTGTACCTATTGCTGGCCGCAGGTGGCAAGCGTCGGCATGACCGAAAAAGCCGCCAAGGAAAAAGGCCTCGCGGTAAAAGTCGGGCGCTTCCAGTTCATCGGCAACGGCAAGGCGATTGCTCTGGGTGAGCCGGAAGGTTTGATTAAAACCATATTCGATGCCAAGACCGGCGAGCTGCTCGGCGCGCATATGATCGGCGCCGAAGTGACCGAAATGATTCAGGGTTACGCCATTGCCCGCCAGATGGAAGGCACGGAGCTCGACCTGATGCATACCGTATTCCCGCACCCGACTTTATCAGAAATGATGCATGAATCAGTGCTGGATGCGTTTGGTAAAGTCATCCATATGTAAGAAATTAACAAATCCTTAAAGATTTGCCGGTTATAATAAGTCTTTCAGATACTTAACATAGTATAAGTCATGATGGCTAAGATCGGCAGCTTCAGGATACGGGGTTTTACACTGCTCGAAATGAGCATTGTGCTCGTTATCCTTGGCGTGGTTGTTTCCGGGATCATGACCATCTTTTCCGCCTCGCTCCAGAAACGCCAATACCAGGAAACAGTGGCGAAAATGGAGCAGATACAAAAAATGCTCTATAACTACCGCGTGGCATTCAACCGTTTGCCGTGCCCTGCTGACGTGACGATCGCCATGTCCAGCGCCAACTTTGGCGTGGAAGCAAGTAGCCCCGGTAGCTGCACTGGCGGTGCTATTGTCGCCAATTTCAGCCAGAACCCTTCGGTCGGCACGCAGGATGCGCGGGCAGGCATGGTGCCTATTCGCACGCTGCGTCTGCCGGATGATTATGCCTTCGATGGCTGGGGCCGGCGCTTCATGTATGCGGTCAGCAAGGATATTACGCAGAACGGCGGATTTGCCATTATCTCCGGGTTTGATTTGACGACGCGTATGGCCATACGTAATACGCAGGGTACGAATAAATCAACACTGGGACTTCAGGTTCTGGCAAGCATGGGGCCCAACGGCCACGGCGCGTATCCGCGTAGTGGTGGCGCGACACGTATTTCCATAGCGTCGGTCAATACCGATGAGCAGAATAACTGCGATTGCGATAACGCGGCTGTAGCAACCGCCATGAATGCAACATTCGTTCAGAAAGATATTACGCAGGACCCTACCAATAAACTCAACTCATTTGATGATCTTATCATCTTCACCACGCGCATGGATTATATCCTGCCGGCCTCATTGGTATCGCAACCCTTTGATACCAGCGGCGGTGGCGGCGGCGGAGGAGGAGGCGGTGGTGGTGGAAGCGCAACGGGAGGCAGCTGTTTCCCGGCGGGCACACCGGTGCTTACGCCTGAAGGCGAAGTGCCTATCGAAACGCTGGCGGTGGGCGATGAGGTGATTGCCGTGGATTCAAAGAAACGCAGCCATACCGTGCGTATTACTGAAACTTCTGTCCGCCAGTCGAGAATTCTGGTGCTGGAAACCGATACCGGACCTTTACGGACTACGGCAGGGCATTACATGTGGCTCGGCGGCAAGAAATTCCGTCCGGCGGGCGACCTGAAAACCGGCGATACCATCATGGCCATGAAAGATGGAAAAGTATATCCGACGAAGGTGCGTAACCTGCATTTCGAGAAGGACGAAGAAACCGTATACAATATGGAAGTGGATGATCTGCACACCTTCGTGGCCAAGGGCTTCGTCGTGCATAATATGTCGGCGGTGGCCGATTGCGGCACCTGCACCACCACGAACGGCATCACCACCTGCGCGTGCGCTTTCTAAGCGAATTTCTGTTTAAACTTCTGTTTGAATTTTTCGATGCTCATGACGTCCTGAATACGCCTGTCTAAAAAGGTCCAGGTCTGTTCGTGGCCGGGGCTGCGGTCGTCGAGCCAGCAGAGCAGGGTGGTCGAATAGACGCCCGCCAGTATCAGCCGCTTGCTGTAGAAGTTGAAATCCGTTGAATTGTCACCGACTGCATACCAGATGGCATCCACCGTTTCATAGAGATGGCGCAGCGCGCGGTGGCAGTAAAATGGTAGCGACAATAGTGCAATGGTTCTGCGCAGCGCCTCGCGGTGTGGCTGCATGATGGTGAGTTTCAGTTTGACCGCAGCCGTGATGCGCTCGCGGATTTTCATGTTTTCAAGATGGTAGTCTTTCAGCGCCTCAAGCATGGCTATGTCCTGCATGCGCAGGAAGGTTTCGGCAGCATCGACAGCACCGCCGGGAAATACGCGTATGACATCGGTTTTTTTATAACCCGCCTCGAGCGCCGCTTTTTTCAGCGTCTGCTGGTTCCAGCCTTCAAAGGCTACCAGCGGTAACGCCTTGGCGATAATGTCAGCAGCAACCTGCTCCTTGTTCATAGGATATAACCTGCAAAATGATGGAATAAGCCGTATATTAGCTAAATAACGGCCTGACGCAAATACTCGCTGTCCTGTTGGTTGCCGACGCGGCTAACGCAGGATTCCGGCAGGCTGATGGTAATAATGGTACCGTCGGCGGGTTTGCTCGATATATCGACCTGACCGCCATGGAGCGCGACGAACTCGCGGGTGAGAGCCAGTCCCAGCCCGATGGCGTTATTATCGGTAGCGGTGGTCCAGCAATTATCTTCCTGAAGCGCCGTAACAATGGCGTTGAGCTTAACGTCGGTCATGCCGGTGCCGGTATCCTTCACGCATATTCTCAGGCCGCTCTTGGTCACGGCGGCGTTGAGGGTGATGGTGGTGCCCTGCGGGCTGAATTTAATAGCGTTGGCCACCAGATGCCCAAGAATGTGCTGCAGCTTTAGGCGATCTACATTGAGCAGGATGTTGGCAGGAAGCGTGGGCGTATCGAGCGTTACCTGCGCCGACATGGCATGGTGCGTCTGGGTATCGAGCACATGACGGAAAATATCGCTGATATAGACTTCTTCTTTCGAGAGCGTCACGCGCCCGGCGTCGATATTGGCGATTTCCAGCAGGTCTTCGATCTTGGCGAGCAGGTCGTAGCCGCTTTCCTGAATATGTTTGATGTAGTCGAGATATTGCGGGTTATCGATTTTCCCGAAAATTTCACTCTCGATGATCTGCGAAAAACCGATCACGGCATTGAGGGGTGTCCGTAGCTCATGGCTCATATTGGCCAGGAATTCCGAGCGCGAGCGCAGTGCCAGTTCGGCTTCGAGCTTGGCTTTCTGCAAGGTGCTCTGCGCAATGATGGTATCGTGGATATTCTCAAGGATGCAGACAAATTCACCGCGGCTTCCGCCGTGCTTGGAATGAATCAGAAGATCATACCAGTACCATTTCTTATCCGAATGCTTGAGTTTGCAGCGGAAATGTTTTGGCTTGTCTTCGGGAATACGCGTGGTCAGCAGTTCTTTAAATCGCTTCTGGTGGTCGCTGTGAATGATGCCGAATAATTTTTCACCGAGGAGCTTTTCGCATTTCAGTCCGGTGATGGATTCGAAGTTGCGTGAAAGATAGGTGCAGCCTTTTGGGATATTGATGAGGCACAGTACATGGGTGCCGTATTCTGCGAGGTATTGGTATTTTTGTTCAGGTGTCAGTCCGTCACTCGCATCGTCATCTGCCATTTTTACGTCCGATTCACCGGTTAGAGCCATATTAGCCCATTGCTTCCAGAAAGAATTCCACAGTTGAAAATATAACACCCTGTATTTGCCTCAATTTTCTGTTATTACCCACAGCAGACCCGCCGTCTGATAAAATTTAGCTAAAATTTTATATATTGTTTACACAAAATTCACCATTGCTGCACTAACTATATGTAGTAGCGTGGGGTGGCATAATTAGAAAACTTGGTATTGTTGCTTTTTGGCAACAGTTTTTGCCAAACTGAATGTCAGTTGCCTTCTGGCGATTAATTCAACAAAGCATCGAGCTTTCCGGCAGAGTCCAGCGCATAGAGATCATCGCAGCCGCCGGCATGCGTACCGTTGATAAAAATCTGCGGAACGCTTTTACGACCGCCGGATTTTTCAATCATTTCCTGCTGTAATTTTTCGTCATGCGTGATGTCGATTTCGGTAATCGATGCATGTCCTTTGCGCGTCAGCAGCCCTTTGGCCTTCTTGCAATAAGGGCAATAATCCTTGGTGTAGATGATGATGTCGGGCATACGATCTCCTATGTTTCTACGCGTTATATAGGGGCATTTTGCAATTCATCAATAGCCCAGGCTGCCATTTCGGATACCAGCGGTGAAGAATCATTCAGTAGCGGTGCTATTTCCTGCGCAAGCGAGGAGTCACCGCTATTGCCAATGGCGATCAGGACATTGCGCACAAAGCGGTCGCGCCCCACACGCTTGACCGGCGATTTGGAGAATAGCTGGCGGAAGGCGGCGTCATCGAGTTTGACTAAGTCGCGAAGCAGTGGCGCTTCCAGATTCTTGCGCGGGTGGTAGGCCATTTCTGTAGATACCTGCGCAAATTTATTCCACGGGCAGACGGCGAGGCAATCGTCGCAGCCATAGATGCGGTTGCCGATGGCTTTGCGGAATTCCATGGGAATCTGGCCTTTATGCTCGATGGTGAGATAGGCGATGCATTTGCGCGCGTCGAGTTTGCCGCAGCTGTCGAACGCCTGTGTCGGGCAGATATCGAGGCATTTCGTGCAACTGCCGCAATGGAACTGCTCCGGTTCGTCTGGCGCTAATTCCAGTGTGGTGAAGATGCTGCCTAAGAACAGCCATGAGCCGAATTCGCGGCTGACGAGGCAGGTATGCTTGCCCTGCCAGCCAATGCCCGCCGCTTCCGCCAGCGGTTTTTCCATCACCGGCGCAGTGTCGACGAAGAGTTTGACCTCGCATGCGAACTCACTCGCCATCCATGAAGCCAACTCGCGCAGGTGTTTTTTCATGACATCATGGTAATCGGCATTCAGCGCGTAGGCCGAGATGGTGCCTTTGTCTTTATGGTGCAGCTTTTCCATTGGATCGAAATCCGGCCCGTAATTATGGCCCACCGCGATAATCGACTTCACCTCCGGCCACAGGATTTTCGGATCGGAGCGCCGGTCGAGATTGTTTTCCATCCAGTGCATGTCGCCGTGATGGCCGCTATCGATAAATTCCTGCAGACCAGCCTGTGCCTTGCCGCTTAACACCGGCGCGGTGAAGCCTACGCTATCGAAGCCGAGTGCTTTGGCCTTGTCGGTAATGGCGGTTTTAGAAATCGGGGTTTTCATAATAGACCGGCGGGCGCACGCCGCGCACGCGCTCGATCAGGATGCAACGCATGCTGGGGCGCGATTTCATCAGCGCGTACCAGTTATGAGCGGACGGGTTATAATCCCACGGCACATCGCTTAAATAGTCGAGCGCCGACAGGTGCGATGCCGCCGCCAGATCGGCCAGCGTCAGGTTGTCACCGGCGAGGAAATAGCGCTCCTGCGCGAGATAGCCGACATAATCGAGATGGTAGAGCATCTGGTTCTTGCCGTTACGGATGGTGGCCGCATCCGGTGCACCGCCGCCGAAATAGTTTTTGAATACTTTTTCAAACAATACCGGCTGCGTGACTTCGTAATCGAACTTATGGTCGAACCAGTCCACCAGCCTGCGCACTTCGGCGCGCTCAGCAGGTGAGGTGCCAAGCAGGGTGATTTCCGGGTATTTTTCTTCGAGATATTCGGCGATGGCGTAGCCGCCGGAGATAACGCTGCCATCTTCTTCCACCAGCACCGGCACTTCACCGGCGGGATTCAGCGCGAACAGATCCAGCTTGCGGTCCCACGGATTTTCACATACCAGCTCAAATTCTACACCCTTTTCCTTCATCAGCATGCGTATCTTGCGGCAGAAGGGGGAGAGATGGGTGTGGTAGAGTTGCCTCATGCACGCTTTTCCTTTTTTGGAGCAGTATCGGATAATGGCTGTTCAAGGCGGCTCACCATTTCCTTCGGGCAGACCTGCCAGAATTTCGGCAATTCCCATTCCCAGCCGGAGAGAATGCTTTCGGCGCGTAAACTGGCGGTCTCGGCAAGATGTTCGGTCAGCGCTTCCCGCAGCATCTTTTCCCAATGCTTGGACTGCACGCGCTGATAGACCACCGTGTCGGCGTTGACGCGCGCTTCAAAGCGATTCTCATGGTCATAGACAAAGGCCATGCCGCCGGTCATGCCTGCGGCAAAGTTATGACCGACATTGCCAAGGATAACGGCGGTGCCGCCGGTCATGTATTCGCAGCCGTTGCTGCCGCAGCCTTCGACCACGGTGAGCGCACCCGAATTGCGCACGGCGAAACGTTCACCGGCCTGGCCGGATGCGAAGAGTTTGCCGCCGGTGGCGCCGTACAGCACGGTGTTGCCGATGATGGTGTTCTCATGCGGCACCAATATGCTCGACGGGCGCGGGCGCACCACAATGGTGCCGCCGGACAGGCCTTTGCCGACATAATCGTTGGCGTCGCCATAGAGTTCGATTTTAAGGCCGCGCACGGCAAATGCGCCGAGCGACTGGCCCGCCGAGCCGCGTAGGCGCAGCGTGATATGGTCGGGTTGCAATGTGGATGTGTCGAAGCGGCGGGTCATCATGGACGATACCCGCGTGCCGACGGCGCGCATGGTGTTGCGCACGGTGTAGGCGAGCTGGATTTTCTCGCCGCGCTTGAGCGCCGTATGCGCATCTTTGAGCATCTGCGCATCAAGCGTATCGGGTACTTCGTTGCGGCCCTTTAAAGTATAATAACGTGCGCTGCTGCCGCTATCGGCCATTGCCAGCAGGTTGTTGAGATCGAGATCGACTAAGTCTTCGCTGCCGCGGCTGACTTGCGTCAGCAGGTCGGAACGGCCGATAATGTCGTTGAAGCTGGTAAAGCCGAGCGAGGCGAGGATTTCGCGCGATTCTTCGGCAACGAAGGAAAACAGGTTTACGACCTTGTCTACCGTGCCTTCGAATTTCTGGCGCAGCATCATGTCCTGTGTGGTGATGCCGACGGGGCAGGTATTGCTATGGCACTGGCGCACCATCAGGCAGCCCATGGCGACAAGGGAAGCGGTGCCTAGCGCGTATTCTTCAGCGCCTAGCATGGCGGCGATGATGATGTCGCGCCCTGTTTTCAGCCCGCCGTCAGTCTGCAGTTTGACACGGTGACGCAGCCGATTAAGCGTGAGTACCTGATTGGCTTCCGATAGTCCCATTTCCCACGGGATACCGGCATGTTTGATGGACGACCAGGCGCTTGCGCCGGTGCCGCCGCTATGACCGGCGATGATGATCTTATCGGCCATCGCCTTGGCGACGCCGCTGGCAATGGTGCCGATGCCGGACTGGGCTACGAGCTTTACCGATACGATGGCATCCGGGTTGATTTGCTTCAGGTCATAGATGAGCTGGGCTAAATCCTCGATGGAATAAATATCGTGGTGCGGTGGCGGTGAAATCAGCATCACGCCTTCGGTGGCGTGGCGCAGGCGGGCGATTTCCATGGTCACCTTGAAGCCGGGCAACTGCCCGCCTTCGCCGGGCTTAGCGCCTTGCGCGACTTTAATCTGCAATTCGCTGGCGCTGTTTAGATATTCCGCCGTAACACCGAAGCGCGCACTGGCCACCTGCTTGATGGTGGAGTTGGCGTTATCGCCGTTGGCCAGCGGTTTGTAGCGTTCCGGCCCTTCGCCGCCTTCGCCGGAATTACTTGCGGCGCCAATGCGGTTCATGGCAATGGCCAGCGTCTGGTGGGCTTCGGGCGATAATGCGCCGAGGCTCATGGCCGGGGCGATGAAGCGCTTGCGGATTTCGGTGATGGATTCCACCTGTTCGATTGGAATCGCCGCGTTGGGTGACTGGAAATCGAGCAGGTCGCGGATATGGATGGGTGCATTGGCGCGGACGCCATCGGAAAATTGCTTGTAGGTCTGGTAGGTGCCGGTGGCGACGGCCATTTGTAGTTTCTTGATGAGGTCGCCTTCCCATGCGTGTTTTTCCGCGCCCGCACGGGAGCGATAGAACCCGCCAATCGGCAAGGGTTCGACATTGCCGCTTGCGAAGGCTTTTTCGTGCAGGGTTTTGACGCGTTTTTCAATACCGGACAGACCGATGCCGGAAATACGCGACGGCAGGCCGGGGAAAAATTCAGCGACGAGCGCGCGCGACAGGCCGATGGCTTCAAAATTCAGGCCGCCGCGATAGGCGCTGATAATGGAGATGCCCATCTTGGACATGACTTTAAGCAGTCCCTGACTCATGGCTTCGCGGTAGCTGGCCAGCACCTCGGCCAGTTTCTTATCGGCGAACAGCCCGCGCTTATGACGCTCGATCAGCGTTTCTTCGGCGAGGTAGGGGTTCACTACGGTAGCGCCCACACCGATCAGCACGGCGCAGCAATGCACTTCGATACATTCGGAGGTGCGCACCAGAATCGAGGCTTTTTTACGCAGCTTGTGTTTGACCAGATGGCTCTGCAGCGCCGACACCGCCAGAATCATGGGGATACGCGCATGCGTGGCGTCCATGCGCTCGTCGGTGAGCACGATATAGCTCTTGCCTTCGCGCATGGCGGCTTCGGCTTTCTGCACCATGCGGTCAAGGCCTTTGCGTAAAGAATTGGGGCCTTCGCTGATATCAAACAGCGTGTCGATTTCAGTGACGCGTTCGGCGAAGTGCCGCTTGATAATATCGAGTTCGCTGGAGAGCAACACCGGTGTGTCAACCAGCAGGATATGGCTGTGCGAGCTGTCGAGCTGGAGATAGTTTCCGTCATTGCCGAAGCGCGTGAATAGGCTCATGACGCGGCGTTCGCGCAAGCTGTCAATCGGCGGGTTGGTTACCTGGCTGAAATTCTGGCGGAAGAAATGATGGAAGCCGCGATGCTTGTCGGAGAGAATGGCTATCGGCGTATCGTCGCCCATGGAGCCGATGGCTTCCTTGCCGTCTTCCGCCATCGGGTGCAGGACACTTTCGATTTCCTCATGCGTAAGCCCGGTGGCGTATTGCAGGCGGCGCAGGCGTTCACTATCGAGCTGGCTGGCGGAAGTGGAAATCTCCGGCATGATGGTACGCAGCTGGATAACGTTGTTGATCCACTCGTGGTAAGGATGCTCATGCGCAAGCAGGTCTTTGAGTTCGGTGTCGCGGTAGAGCTTTCCTTCTTTCAGGTCGATCCCGAGTATGTCGCCCGGCCCGAGGCGGCCGCGTTCGATGATCTGTTTATCGGAGGTGTTCACCATCCCCGATTCGGAGCAGACCATGATAATCCCGTCCTTGGTGATGCTGTAGCGCATGGGCCTCAGGCCGTTGCGATCCATTCCGGCGATGACCCAGCGGCCATCGGTGGCGGCAATCGCCGCCGGGCCGTCCCATTGCTCGGAGACGGAGTTCAGGCAGCTGAACATGTCCTTATGTTCCTGCGGCATGTCCGACGTGCGCGCCCAAGCGGGCGGAATCAGTATCAGCTTTGTGAGCGGTAAAGGCCGTCCGGCGCGGGTGAGAATTTCCACGACCGAATCGAGTGCGCCGGTATCCGAGGTGTTGTCGGGAATAACCGGTACGATGTCCTGTTCAAAACCTTTGAACGCATCGCAACGGAACGTCGCCTCATGGCTGCGCATGAAATTGATATTGCCTTTGACCGTGTTGATTTCGCCATTATGCGCAATCATGCGGAAGGGCTGCGCCAGATGCCATGCCGGTGCGGTGTTGGTGGAGAAGCGTTGATGGAAAATGGCGTAGGACGATACGAAGCGATCATCGAGCAGATCAGGATAGAAAGCGGTCAGCTGTTCGGCTTTGAACAGGCCCTTGTAAATCAGGCAATAGCTCGACAGCGAGCAGATATAGAAATCGTTGATGGCCTTGGCGCGCACGGCATTTTCAATGCGTTTGCGGATGAAATACAGATCAAGTTCAAAGGTCTCGGCATCGATGTCTTCTTTGGGCGCAATCAGAATCTGTTCGATTTCCGGGCGCGATTCACCGGCGATTTCGCCGATCACGCTTGCGACGACCGGCACCTGCCGCCAGCCGTAAATATGGTAGCCGAGCTTGAGTATTTCGCTTTCGACGATGGCGCGGCAGGTTTCCTGCGCGCTGAAATTTTTCTTCGGTAAAAACATCATGCCGACGGCAAGCGTATCGCCCTTGACCTTCTGGCCGGTGCGCTCGATATGCGCGCGGAAGAAGTCGAACGGAATCTGGATATTGATACCGGCGCCGTCGCCGGTCTTGCCGTCCGCATCCACCGCGCCGCGGTGATAGACTGCCTTCAGCGCTTCGATGCCCGCTTCGACGATGCTGCGGCGCGGGGTGCCGTCAATGGCGGCGATAAAGCCGACGCCGCAGGCATCATGCTCACTGGCCGGATCGTACATCCCTTTGTGTGCCAGCTCATCCGCACGCCTGTTCCAATCCTCATCCCACGACCATGCCATACGCGACTATTTCTTCTTTTTGGGGTTAACGGTGGTTCTGTTGACGCAACGACCGGCAGAATCGAGTACGTCGTCGGGCAGATAGACCAACACATACGTTGCATACACGTCCGACATGTATTTTTTGAGCATTTCAATACGGCGCGCATAGCTGCTGCCGCAGACCATGTAATCGGTTTCCGAATGCGTCGGGTCGTCGGCAGCGTAACCATTGCCGTTGGTAAACAGGCAGCCGATGGCATCATCCATCACCATCTTGATTTCTTTGGGCATGCTGTTAAAGCGCGAGCAGGCTTCGTCACGCTGGTATTTCAGGCAATCTTCCATGCCGAAATAACGGCGATTATTGGCCAGAAGGGGAATGAAATCGGCGTCACAATAGCCGGTCATGAAACTTTTAGCGGGTTCCAGATCGGGGCGGGGCGGAATATCGCCGGGTACGGGAATACCGGCGGCCCTGTCCTTGACCATGGAACGGCGGGTGAGGTCGTTCTGATAGACGGGGTTGTTATTGATGCTGGGTTGCTTGAAGCTGTCTTCCGGCGACAGCGAATGATCGCGCATGCCGCCACCCACCGAAGATACCTGTGCATGGGCCTGCTGCACGGATGCGGCCATGGTAAGAAGCAGTATGGCGATGCGGATGGATGTTTTCATGCGGCTTTGCTCCCGGTGGCCTGAGTGGAGATGTAGCGGTGTATGGCGCTTGCGGCGTCGCGGCCGTCGCGGATGGCCCAGACGACAAGCGAAGCGCCGCGCACAATATCGCCCGCGGCGAATACGCCGGGCAGGCTGGTCATGAAGCTATCCTGATCGATGTCAAGCGTACCATACCGGCTGACACTGAGTTCGGGCGCGCCGAACATGGACGGCAGATCCTCGGCATCAAAACCGAGCGCTTTGATCACCATATCGGCAGGCAGCGGGAAGGTTTCGCCTTCCACCGGCACGACCGACTGACGGCCCGAAGCATCATGCGTGGTCAGGCGCATGCGCTGCACCAGTATCTGGTTGACCTTGTTCGAATTGTTTTTTTGGCCGACAAACGCCTTGGGCGCGGACAGCCACATGAACTGCACGCCTTCTTCTTCGGCGTTGGTAACTTCTTTACGGCTGCCGGGCATGTTGTCGCGGTCGCGGCGGTACAGGCAGGTGACTTTCTTCGCGCCCTGACGCACGGCGGTGCGCACGCAGTCCATGGCGGTGTCGCCGCCGCCGATGACCACGACTTCCCGGCCTTCAGCGTTTAAATAGCCGTTCTCAAACTCGGCAACACGGTCGCCGAGGCAGGTCCGGTTACTCGCGGTCAGATAGCTGAGCGCCGGTAAAATATTATCGAGGCTGTAATCGGGCACTTCGATTTCGCGCGATTTATACACGCCGGTGGCAATCAGCACGGCGTCATGTTTTTCGCGCAAGCTTTCCAGTGATACTGTGCCGCCGATATCGACATTGGTGTGGAACTGGATGCCGCCATCCGAAAGCAGCTTATGACGGCGCAGGACGATGTCTTTTTCGAGCTTGAAATTGGGAATGCCGTACATGAGCAGCCCGCCGATGCGGTCATAGCGGTCATAGACATGCACTTCGTGACCCTGACGGCGCAACAAATCGGCGGCGGAAAGCCCCGCCGGGCCAGCGCCGATGATGCCGACGGAAAAACCAGTCTCGGACGTGACGCTGATCGGTTTGACCCAGCCATTGGCAAAGGCGTTTTCGGTGATGTATTTTTCCACCGCGCCGATGGTGACGGACTCGAATCCTTTTTCGATGACGCAATTGCCTTCGCATAACCGATCCTGCGGGCAGATGCGGCCGCAGATTTCCGGGAAGGTATTGGTGGCGCTCGAGATGGCGTAGGCTTCTTCGAGGCGTCCCTCGGCGGTCATCTTCAGCCAGTCGGGGATGTTATTTTGCAATGGACAGTGAATCTGACAGAAGGGAATGCCGCACTGTGAACAGCGCGAGGCCTGCTGTGCCGCTTTGGACGGGTCGAAATTGCCGTAAATTTCGTTGAAGTCCTTTTTGCGTTTCTCCGCCGCTTTGACGTCCGGATATTCCTGCTCGATATGGGTGAATTTGAGTAATCCCGTCATGCCGCCATCTTTCGGTTAAACCTGCTCAGATAGTCGGGTACGACCATTTCCACCGCCATCGGGCTGATGCCCAGATGCGCGAAGGTTTCGCTGTTCGGGCCTACGACATTGTCGTATTTCAGCAGCCGCACCTGATCGCGCGTCAGCGGCGGGGTGGGGAGAATTTCACCGAGCAGCCCCATCAGCGACGCGACGGAAAACGGGATCGGCACAAGCATGCGCTGCCTGCCGATGCACTGCATGATGTATTCGAGTATGTCGCGGAAGCTATAGATTTTCGGGCCGCCCAGCTCATAGGTATGACCGGCGGTGGCGGGCACGCGCACGCAGGTGGCGATGGCTTTGGCGACGTCGCCGACATAGACCGGCTGGAAACGCGTCTTGCCGCCGCCGAACAAAGGCAGGGCAGGCGAGAGGCTGGCGATGGTGGCGAACTGGTTGAAGAAATTATCCTCCGGGCCGAACACCACGCTCGGGCGCAGGATGGTCGCCTCCGGGAATACTTCGAGAATGGATTGCTCGCCGCGCAGCTTGGAGCGCGCATATTTGGAACTGGCTTGCGATTTGTCGATGCCGAGCGCCGACACATGCACAAAGCGTTCGACGCCCGCTTCCCTTGCCATCTGTGCGATTTTGGCCGCGCCCTTGGCATGCACGCGCGTGAAGGTCTGGTTGCCGGACTGGAATAAAATACCGGCGAGGTTGATGACCGCGTGGGAACCTTCCAGCTTGCCCGCAAGTGTGCTGGGTTTAGTGAGGTTGCCGTGGACGAGTACGATCTGCCCGACATTGCCCGCCGTTTTCAGGTGCAGCGCGCCGTCCGGATGGCGCGAAATGATGCGGATGGTGTAGCCCGCCGAGGCCAGCAGCGTAACGACATAGCGCCCGAGGAAGCCGGTACCGCCGATAATTGTTGCAACCCTTTGTTCCATATCGCTTTCTATCTTTGCATGATTGCTGACAGATGATTAAAAACCGAACGCGCCCAAAACACAATAGTTTTAATCACATAATATGCTTAAGCGGCGCGGATTTACACCACGCCGGAGACATTGCCGCATACGCGTCAGGGTCTTTGGTTGACAAGCAGGGGAAAGGGGATATAACCCTTCTTCTTTCCTGAAGGGCCCAGGTGGCGGAATTGGTAGACGCACTAGCTTCAGGTGCTAGCGGCTTCACGGTCGTGGGGGTTCGAGTCCCTTCCTGGGCACCAGTTAAAATATTGATTTATAATAATTTTTATACAAAATCACCAGTCAACATGGTGATTTTCCGAATACGTTCGAGGGCCTAAAACTGGGACTCACATTGAAAATAGTGTGTGGCATTACGCTGGGCACCAATGTATTGGACGGTATCGGCCGAATAAGTACGGGAACAATAGACTGAGAGCCAGTCTCAATAGAATAATTGATTCGCCAGTGTCCGCAAATAATCGTTGACATCCGGTCCAGTGCTGGGGCGAAAATAGGGGCACCTGTTTGAACCAAATGATCTTGTGCCCCACATGCCCCTCACAGACAAAGAAATCCAGGACCTAAGGCCAGCAAAGAAACCCTAAAGGTTGCAATAGGTAGCGGCGCATACCTTCACGCTAGGCCAGACGGTAAGAAATACTGGCGGCTTAAGTACCACCTCGATGGCAAGGAAAGCCTTTATTCCTTGGGCGTCTTTCCAGAGACATGCTTTGATGCAGCAAAGGCCGCTAGGGACTCAGCCACCCAACATTGCGGAGCCCTAAACTCACCGATTTAGGAAAGCTAACTATTCAACGTTAACTTGTGCTCGTATTCCTACTTACTTACCGCTTGGCTTTACCTTCGCTCCAAAGAATGTTATTGGTATAAGTATACTTACCTGCATGGTGTGCACATGGACGACGAGGCGGTCATTATTGGCATTGGAGGTATGGGGGACAAGCCTCCACGCGACATCCTTTTATCCCCCCAAGACCGGCAACTTGCTCAAAATATTTTTGAGGCCTGTAAGGCACTCAAAGGCTCCGCACCTTGGCAAGACGTTATAGGTGTTTTGGACAATCGGGTTTCCGGTATGGTGCACGGAGGTCTCAATTCTCACGCATATCCGTTGATACGCAACAGGCTTTCGCTCATTACCACGATAAAGGATATGAACAGTGCAGAGGTTCTAGTTAGCGTGTTACGCGACACTGCTGTAGCAAAAGATTTTAGTAGTATGGTTACCTACATAGGTCTTGGCTTGTTTTGTGAGAAGCTTGGCATAGAACACCCATACACAGGCACACATATTCCACTACATGACAGAATCAAACTGCTGTTCGATACCGACAAACAACTTATTATTCAGGCAGGAGATGCGGAAGGACATGCATGGCCACCAGTTCAGGCCTTACAAGAGAAGCTCATGGCGGATTTTAATAATCATGGCAGGGTATCCCGTTGGGTGCCAATAATTGAGGAGGCAATCCGCACAACAGATAATAAAGCGCATCTTTACACCCAGCAGGCCTTTAGAAGATTGTTGACATTTGCAACAGAAGAAACTGAGAAAGTCCCCCCCCTTTCGTATGTGGACAAATGTCTTACGCCACCACCGCTAGACGAGTCGCCTAACCGTGCTTAGATAGCTTGGTTTGGATGTGTTAGGGTAAAACGCGGCTAAGTGGCTTCCACAGCCATTTTCCCGAGGACAAGGTGCTGGAAACAAAAGAATTTGAGGCATGGCATAGACCGGGACTTTAAAGCGCCTCCTTTACGGCCAGCATGGTAACGCTAAATAATTAATTAGCTGTATAATATGCATAATATTATTTCCGCATCTGCCAGTGGCAGACATGTATTCAAAAATATTTAACATTTCCTAAGGTCCCAGATGATAGAATAAGCAATGAATAAATAACGATGTTCATATGGCTCTGCTGACTACTACAGAGATTGAAAATGAACTGCAGCAGGGCCGCATACCCGAACCGCTGCGCGAAAACCATTGTTTATTGCCCGAAGCCCATCCTGCCGCCATCGCCTTCGTAGAAAATGCGCACCGCATCACCGGAAGGCTTTTAGGCCCCAGCTACGACCCCAGCACATTACGCTTCATGCTTTCCGCCGACCGGGAGCCCAACGCTTTCATCATTACCGGCGTCAACCCTCCGCTTATCGTGGTAACGCGCGGGCTGATCGAGCTGGCGAAAACCGAAGACGAAATAGCCGGCGTCATCGCCCATGAGCTGAACCACCAGTACCTGCACGACAAGCTCGGCATCCACGACAACAGCAAAGGCGAAGAAGCCTTTGCCGATACCAGGGCGATTCTGATGCTGCGCAATGCCGATTACCGGCAGGATGCCATTCGCACGCTGATGGAGCGCCTATCGGAAACGGCTATGAGCATATTCGCCACCATTCGGGATCCGCACCCGAAAAAAGACATGCGCATACGGCTGTGCTCCAATGCGGAAAAAGCCATCAACCTGAACGCGCTGGAAGGCAAGGGTGAGCAACATACGCCACCGATGCGACGCCCTGACGACCTGATGCAGCTTCTCGATAAGGCCGTGTATACCGGCCGCCACATTGAAAACGTGCTGCGCGCGGAAGGATTCGAAAAAGCCGCACCGCTCAGGCAGCTTCAGATCATGAACCGTATCGTCCCGCAGGAGCTGGTGAATATTGGCGGCAAAGATAATGGCTACTACGATTTCCGCGTGTGCGACTTGGCCAACGCCATTGGTACCATCAAAGCCGATGCCGGCTCGTCCGCGCAGAAAAAGGCTATGGACACGTTAGTGGAAACCCTGCTTTCAGCGCCTGAAAAGTTCATGCGTCGTAACCCGACCCCGCTTCATAACCACATCAACGTTTTATATGTCGGCGCGGTCAAGGCATGGACAGGCAAAGCCCCGGAAGAAGACTTTGAGGCCGTGCACCTGATCGGCGGGCTTAAAGGCATGTCCGACGCGATGAATTCTTTTATTAATACCAAATCGGCGGCAGAGGCGGAAAAATCGGCGAACGCGATGAATGTTTCGTTTGACCATTATTACGACAAGGGCTTGCCCATACGCGGCAATTTTATCAGGGACCTTCCGTGGCCGAAGCTGAAAGAACCGATGGACTACGACCTTGATATTGTGCAATGGAGAATCAATTCTGCGGCGGAGAAAAAAAAGAACAGGGCGATTCATAAATACGCCATCAAGGCCTCGTGGGACCCGCAGGTGCGCTGGGCGGAAGCGACGGGCTCAAAGGCCATTGCCATTGCACTGCATAATCTTGGCGTGCGCGACCCGCGCCTTCCGGCACTTACACCAGAGGAGGAGTCACGCAACAGCCGTAATACATTCAATAAGCCGTGGGAATACGACCATGCGCCGGACGGACGCCTCATGGGTGCAAAAGGCAGCATTTACACCGCAACCAACCCGCGCCCGCTCACGGCTGAAGAAAAGATGGATCGTAAGGACGAGTTGGAAGCAAACCTCCTAAAAACCAGCGACTGGAAAAAGGAGATGGAAGGCGATTTCCACGGGTTCGTCGCTAAGTACAAGGAACAATTGCTGCCCATTCTGCGCTCAGAAGACGACTGGAACAAGAAAGACACCGGGGGCGCCACATTTGCTGAATCATTTTGCGACCACCTGAAAATCTTGATTGCAAAGGAACCAGCCAGATACAAACCCCTCGCCGAGCATTTCTTCAGCGTGCCAGCAGGATCGAACCCGCCAGGGCTGAACCAGCTTATTGATGAACATCTGGAGAGCATCCGGCATGAGCATATGCATAAGCCTAATTATTTGTTTTCCATCAGACATCCCTATACGCGCTTTGCCATGGAAAACCCTTCCGGCGCATTGTCGCTGCCCACGCAGTTGCAAGTCATGGACCGCAGCAGCTATTATGTATCAAAGAACGATCTGAAGTCACCAACCATGTATGACGGCGACGTAGCCACCCCCTACGGTTCGACGAAATATGATAAATGCTGGCACTGCGACCCCGAGAAATTCCATCCGCTTCCCGCGCTTAACAGCTTTGCCGACCTCACCAAACTTATGGAGGGCATTAAAGGCGACCCCGTTCTTCTGGAAGCTTACGACAACTCCTGTTTTTATCAGGACAAGGTGCGCTACCATGTCACCCGTTTCCTCGAGCGTACGAAATCCCCATGTACTACCGGAGAACTGGCGCATGTGATTGATGTCTACGATAAATACTACGCCAAGATTCCACATACGCAGCTGGAAGAGCTGATGGTGAGACAGCTTGAACGCAATGTGAATCATGAGTTTGCCGCCAATCCGCCGGCGAAAGAACTGGTGGAAAATTACCTTGCCTACAGCAGGGAAGAACTATTCGACAAAAAACCGGCGCTGAAACGCGCCTATGAAGTACGGTTGATACGCGAGATTAAGGCCCTGGATAATCCCGCAGAGAAGAAAATGTTAGCGTGGCGACTGCTCAGCAGCCACCACCGTCTGGAGCAGCCGGAATTCCGCGAATTCGCGGTGCAGACATATGTCAAGACCTCCTCAATGGCGCTCGGCAAGGAGAATGCCCAGACTCACGGCAATATCCGTAATACGATAGACCATATTTTCGAGAATACGTCCGGCGACGTCCGCTACAGCCTGCTGACGCGCATGGCCGATGCGACGGAGACCCAGCGCAAGCTTACCTTCGATATCCAGAAGAAACTGGGAGACAACGCCATCGACCAGATTGTCAAAACCAAGATGTCGGCGGCGCTCGGCGAAGGGATGCTCGATTTATGCAGCCGCGACGAGAAGATGCGCATCGCCACCCTGGACTACATGACCACTCCCCTTACCGAGCGCAGCCTGCAAACATACCGGCGAACCCTTATCAATGCGGCTAAAGCGGAGATAGAAAAACATCATGGTGAGGAATATAAAGAATTTCTGACCGCCATCACCCATGATGCGTCGCGCATAGAGAAGCTTAGATAGCGTAGTCACGAGTTATTAACCATTGTGGTTTATAGGTATCCTGCCAACAATATTGGGAGGATTTTATGAAGCTAGTTGCACATCGTCGCCACGATATATCAGATAAAACATGG
>Ga0163144_10007828_pt1 | contig 23340 bp, 21 predicted proteins | sample OliLak19BULKMAT1_FD_123175 | JGI IMG/M metagenome (GOLD analysis project Ga0163144, IMG submission 123175) | Freshwater microbial mat bacterial communities from Lake Vanda, McMurdo Dry Valleys, Antarctica - Oligotrophic Lake LV.19.BULKMAT1 | ecosystem: Environmental > Aquatic > Freshwater >...
AGGGACAGTTCGTTCATCCAGGCATTCGTGCGCACCATCACCACCAGCGTGCCATCCTGCTGCAGCAATAATGGTTCGGTGACGGCGGCGATTTGCGAGCCAACCAGCGTCGGCCATTCGGGAATCACCGACGCCTGCGCCACGCGATCGGTGAGGCCGGCCTGCTTGAGGACCGAGGCCAGCACGTCGCTCACCGGCGCGAACCCACGCTTGCGATCATCCGAACCACGACGCGCGCTCATGCCAGTTCTCCATCGCGCATGGTACGACGCTCGAGTCGCGTGAATGCCGCAGGAATGTCTTCCACCCGGGGCACGGCGAGCAGCACCTGTCCCACTCCCGACTGCTCGAGCAAGGAGAGCACGCGCGCCGCACGACCACCGTCGAGTTCCGCAAACGGGTCGTCGAGCAGGAGTAGCGGCGTCTCGCCGATCGCCTCGCGCAGCGTCGCCAATTCAAGCAGTCGCAGTGCAATCGCGGCGCTGCGCTGCTGGCCTGCCGAACCAAACGTGCGCAGCTCCCGACCGCCGAGGAGGAGCTGCAGCTCATCGCGGTGCGGACCAACGAGTGTGATGCCGCGTCGCATCTCCTGCGGACGCTGCTGTGACAACGCCGCACTCAACGACGCACGCTGTTGTTCGGCATCAACCACGTCGAACGTCGAATGCACCGTCGCGCTCGTCCCCGCAACGTAGCGCATGCTCACCGGCAGCCGTTCGCCAATGGCGTCGGCGATCTGCGAGAACCGGTCCGAATGTCGTCGCACAAATGCCTGACGCATCGCTGTCACAATGGCGCCATGCTCGGCAAGCGCGGGCTCCCAGACACTCACGCGCGCGTCATGCGCACCGCCGGCTCGCGCGCCCTCGCGCTGCGCCACGCGAAGTTCGGCATTGCGGCGAAGTAACGCCGCACGGAACTGCTGCAATGCGTGCAGGTACCGTCTGGAGGAAATGGCCAACGCGACATCGAGAAAGCGTCGGCGTTCGCCTGGACCACCCGCCACGAGTGAAACATCGGCGGGCGAAAAACAGACCGAGGGCAGCGCGCCGAGTGCTGCGGTCAGGCGCGCTTGCTCCACGCCATCCAGCATCGCGCGCTTCCGCTTGGTCGCGCGATCATAGCCTACCGACACGGAGGCCAACGACGGGGTCTGTTCGAGCTCGGCGCGGATGTGAAAGACACTCGCGCCAAAGCGCACGACATCGGCGTCGCGGGCACCTCGCAAGGAGCGCAGCAGCGAGAGATACGCAACCGCCTCCAGCAGATTCGTCTTGCCGTGTCCGTTCTCACCGATGATGGCGATACCACCCGCAGGCACCGTGACATCCAGCTGCGCGAAGTTGCGAAAATCGCGCGCAACGAGTCGCGCCAACACGAGACTGTTCGGCCGATTGCCGATCCGCGTCTGCTCAGCGACCGGTGAAGACAGGCGTCCGCTTCCCGAGGAATGCACGCATACCTTCCTTCATGTCGCTCGTGCTGGACAACAGGCCGAACTGATCAGACTCGATGCGGTTGCCTTCGGCGAGGGTGAGGGGCAGTCCACGATCGACCGCTGCGATGCAGCCGGCGAGAGCGAGTGGTGCGTTGGCCAGCATCGCGCGCATCAGGTTCGTGGTGGTCTCGAGCAATGCGTCGGCAGGCACAACCTGATCGACGAGTCCAAGCCGCGCCGCTTCTGCGGCGCTGATCGTTTCGCCGGTGAGCAACAGTCGCAGCGCCGCGCCGCGACCGATGAGACGAGGCAGTCGCTGCGTGCCGCCGTAGCCCGGCACGATGCCCAGCTTCACTTCCGGTTGGCCCAGCTTCGCCGATTCACTCGCAATCCGCACATGGCACGCCATCGCCAATTCGCAGCCACCGCCGAGCGCAAAACCATTGATCATCGCGATGGTTGGTTTCGGTGATGATTCGTAGCGGCCAAAGATCTCCTGACCGGCCCGCGCGCGGCGCGTCGCGTCGAGCGGTGCCTGACTCTCGAGCTCGGAGATGTCTGCACCGGCGACGAACGCACGTCCCGCACCGGTGAGGATGACGCCGCCCACGTCGTCGCGCGCACGCGCTTCGTCGATCGCTACCCCCAGTTCGGCGATGGTGGCGTCGTTGAGTGCGTTGAGCTTGTCCGGCCGATTCACCGTGATGGTGGCGATACGATCGGCGACGACAAAAGTCAGGAACTGGTATGACATGCGAATTCCGCTCTGGCAGGTAGGGATGGCGTCACCCGAACGTGGGTGCATCGCGGTGTCGACAATCTAACCACCCTCACGACCCGGCTGCGGCGCTGTCCTCGCGCGTTGTGCCGCGCCGGCATTACGTTGGCCTCGTGCTTCACACTCCGCTTCCCATTCCTGTTGTCGCGTGGTCGGACGATCGCCACACGGTTCGTATTCTCGACCAGCGTCTCCTGCCCGGCGCCGAAGTCGTGCGGGAGCTGTCGTCGCTCGAGGATGTCATCGACGCGATTCGATCGCTGGCGGTTCGTGGCGCGCCGGCGATCGGCGTCGCGGCGGCGATGGGTCTCGCTGTGGCGCTCCGTCACGCGAGCGCGCGGCCCGACGACGCAACAGGGAGCGGTGCGATCGCGCGCATACTGCTGCCGACCTTTGCGGCGCGATTGATTGATGCACGTCCGACAGCGGTCAATCTCGCCTGGGCGGTGCAGCGCATGGTCGCCTGCGCCGGCGCCGCGCCTGACCACGCGCTCGTGGCGTCCTTGCTCGCCGAAGCCGACGCCATCCGCGCCGAGGATGTGGCCATGTGCGATGCCATCGGTGCGCACGGTCTCGCGCTCATTCCCGATGGCGCGCGCGTGATGACGCACTGCAATGCGGGCGCACTGGCAACCGCAGGCATCGGTACCGCATTGGCACCGATCTATGCCGCGCATGCACGCGGTCGTCGCGTGCACGTGTACGCCAACGAGACGCGCCCATTGAGACAATGGGCACGGCTCACCGCGTGGGAACTGCAGCGCGCGGGCGTTGCTGTCACTGTACTCCCCGATGGTGCCGCTGCGTCGCTGCTGCGGTCGGGGGCGATCGATCTGGTGATTGTCGGCGCAGATCGTATCGCGGCCAACGGCGACGTCGCCAACAAGATCGGCACGTACGGAGTTGCATTGGCCGCCCGAGCGCACAACGTACCGTTTCATGTCGCCGCGCCGTGGAGCACGATCGACACGGCCACACCAGAGGGTGCGGTGATCACGATCGAGTATCGTGATGCCAGTGAACTCGGCGAGTTGCCACGCGGCGTCGCGACCTGGAACCCTGCCTTCGATGTGACACCGAGCGCACTCGTGACGAGCTATCTCACCGACCGCGGTTTCGTGCAACCACCCTTCGCCGCATGACCGCCGTTCTCGCCATCGATCAAGGGACCACGGGCAGTACGTGTCTGGTCGTGAATGCCGATGGGCAGGTCACCGGGCGCGCCTATCGCGAGATCACGCAGCACTATCCCGCGCCGGGTTGGGTCGAGCACGACGCGCACGAGATCCTGGAGCAAACGTTATCGGCAGCGCGCGAAGCGGTCGCCAACGCCATCGCCAACGGTGGCGCAATGCCGGTGACGATTGGCATCACGAACCAACGCGAAACGATCGTGTTGTGGGAACGCGCGACAGGTCGTGCGGTGCATCGCGCGATCGTCTGGCAGGACCGCCGGACCGCCGATCGCTGCGCGGCGCTCGCACCACGCGCTGCGGAAATCGCACAGCGAACCGGTCTTGTCACCGATCCGTATTTCAGCGCCACGAAATTGGAGTGGCTGCTCGCGAGGCCAGGCATGCGCGCGCGCGCTGCACGTGGCGAACTTGCGGCCGGCACCATCGACACGTGGCTGATCTGGCATCTCACCGGCGGAGCGGTGCACGCCACCGACCATACCAACGCGTCGCGCACGATGCTGTATGACATCGATGCGCGCGATTGGAGCGAACCGATGCTCGCACTGTTCGATGTCCCTCGCGCGCTGCTCCCCGAGATTCGAGCATCGAGCGGCGCCTTCGGGGCGGCGGACAGCGCACACCTGGGTCTGGCGTTGCCCATTTGCGGCGTGGCGGGCGACCAGCAGGCCGCGCTGTTCGGGCAGGGCGGCTGGGCACCCGGCGGCGGCAAGAACACCTACGGCACCGGCTCCTTTCTTTTGCTCAACATCGGACCGCAGCGTCCGGCCTCCGGGAAAGGTCTGCTGACGACGATTGCCTGCGACGCACAGGGCCGGGCCGTGTATGCGCTCGAAGCGTCGATCTTTATTGCCGGTGCGGCGGTGCAGTGGCTGCGTGACGGTCTGGGCTTGGTGCAGCGCGCTGCGGACACAGAGGCACTCGCCGAGTCCCTGACGTCCAATGATGGGGTCTATTTCGTGCCGGCACTGGTTGGTCTTGGGGCGCCGGATTGGGAACCGCATGCGCGCGGGATGATTGTCGGGCTGACGCGCGGTACCACGCGTGCACACGTCGCGCGGGCCTCGCTCGAGGCGATGGCCTACGCGACGCACGACGTGCTGGGCGACATGCGCACGAATGGGGGTGTCCCCTTCGATCGCCTTCGCGTGGACGGCGGCGCGACAGCGAATAATTGGCTCATGCAATTCCAGGCCGATGTGCTGGGCGTGCCCGTGGAGCGTCCGGACGTCATCGAAACGACCGCCCTCGGCGCGGCGGGGCTGGCTGGCATCGCGGCCGGCGTATGGCCGTCGGCGGAGTCGTTTCTCGCCTCGCGTCGCTTCACGCGCTTTTCGCCGGGCGCGGGGCAGACGGCGGCGCAGCAGGCGCACCGGGGCTGGCGGCGGGCGGTGCGCGCCACGCTGGCCTGGGCCCGAGACACGGAATGAACAGACGCCGCACGACGCTCCGGGGGAGCGCCCTCGCTGTCATCGTCGCGTGCTGGCCGGCGGGTTCACGACACGTCGTCCACGCGCAGGCCTACCCCAGTGGTGTCGCGCTCCAGCGGGTCGGCGCAGACAGTGGTCACGACGCGCCTCGGTTCCGTCCAGGTGTCGAGGCGCCCGCGTCGGATCGGTGGTTTGGCGCCGACAAGCTGCGGCACGCCGGGGCATGCACTGTGATCCAGTTGATGGGGTATGGACTTCCACGCATTATCGGCGCCGGTCCAACCGCGGCCTTCGTTGGCGCTTCTGCCGTGACAGTAGCGGCGGCGATCGGCAAGGAAGTGTGGGACGCACGGCGCGGGGGACGCCTCAGCGGGCGCGACCTGGTGTGGGACGGAGTCGGCCTCGTGCTGGGTTCCGGACTGGCCAGATTCGCCGATCCGCCGTGACGGACGGCCGCTCACCGCATATGTTGCATACTGAATAGCCCGCCACTTGGTGACCACGCACGACTGGACCGCGGCGCGTCGCGCGACCGCAGGACGGATTCCCGTGAAAGCACGTACGAAATTCCTGGTTGGTGGTGCGCTGGTGCTCGGCACCGCCGGCTATCTCATGGCCAGCTCGATCAATGAGACGGCGCAGTACTATCTCACGCCGACCGAGCTGGCGGCCAAGGTGACGTCCAACCCACGCTTCGTGAACACGGGCGTCAAGGTCGGCGCGCGTGTCGTCAGCGGCACGATTGTGCGCGAGCCGTCCGGGCGGTCGCTCTCCTTTCGCATGACCGACGGCGCGCGCGAATACAACGTGGTCTACAAGGGCATCGCGCCGGACACGTTCACCGACGGGGTGGATGTCGTCGTGGAAGGCCGCCTCGATCGCGACGGCACCTTTCAGGCGACCACGCTGTTGGCCAAGTGCGCGTCGCGATATGAGAACGCTCCCGAAAAATACCGCGAGACGCCCGGCTACAAGGGCGCTCCTACTCCGCGCGCCTGAGCCCCTGCACAGCGAATTCGCGTAAGCGCGAGGCCACATGATTCTGGTTGGTGAACTGTCGCTCTGGGTCGCGCTGCTGATGGCGGCCTGGACGACGACTGTGTCGTTCTCGGGTGGCGTGCAAGGCCGCGCCGACCTGGTGAAGAGTGGTGAGCGGGCGCTCTATGCGACCTTCGCGTTCACTGTGCTGGCGTCCATCGGTATCTGGACCGCGCTCTTTACGCATGACTTCTCCATCAAGTTCGTCGCGTCGTACACCAGCGCGAACCTCCCCAAGATCTACACATTCACGGCGTTCTGGGCAGGGCAGGCGGGCTCGCTGCTCTTCTGGGCGCTCATCATGACGCTGTATTCTGCGCTCGCCGTTTTCACCAACCGCAGCAAGAATCGCCACATGATGCCGTGGGTGACCGGGACGCTGGGCGTCATCTGTCTGTTTTTCCTGATGACGATCTGCTTTGGTGCCAATCCGTACGAGCGACTCGACTGGATTCCGCCCGATGGCCGCGGCATGAATCCGCAGCTGCAGAACCCGGGCATGGCCATTCATCCGCCGATGCTCTACCTCGGACTGGTCGCGACGTCCGTGCCATTTGCCTTCGCGATCGGTGCGCTGATTTCGCGCCGCCTCGACGCCGAATGGCTGGGCGCGGTGCGTCGCTGGGCGCTGTTGTCCTGGTTCTTCCTCACCATCGGCATCATTCTCGGCATGTGGTGGGCGTATGTGGAGCTGGGCTGGGCCGGCTACTGGGCGTGGGACGCCGTCGAAAACTCTTCGTTCCTTCCGTGGCTCACCGGCACCGCGTTCCTGCACAGCATCATGATCCAGGAAAAGCGCGGCATGTTGCGCAAGTGGAACGTGACGCTGGTGGTGGTGACCTTCCTGCTGTCGATCCTCGGCACCTTCATCACGCGCAGCGGCATCATCGAGAGTGTGCACGCCTTTGCGCAGTCGTCGGTGGGCAACTGGTTCCTCGGCTTCCTGATCGTCGCGACGGTGCTCACGGCGTATCTCGTGTCCACGCGTCTCGACGACCTGCAGTCCAAGGCTGAACTGGAAAGCATGATCAGTCGTGAGGCCGCGTTCCTGTACAACAACCTCGCACTGGTCGGCATCTGCTTCGCGACGCTGTGGGGCACGCTGTTTCCGATTCTGTCGGAAGCGGTGAAGGGCGAGAAGATCACCGTCGGTCCGCCGTTCTTCAACGCCGTGAACGGTCCGCTCGGTTTGCTGCTGCTGGCGCTCACCGGCATCGGTCCGCTCATCGCCTGGCGTCGCGCGTCGGTGTCCAACCTGCGTCGGCAGTTCACGTTCCCGGTGCTCTCCGGCGTGGTGGTGTTTGCGGTGTTGGTGACCCTCGGCATGCGCAATTTCTACGCGCTCATGTCGTATCTCCTCGCCGGCTTCGTGATGGGCACGATCGCGCAGGAGTTCTACAAGGGAATCGGCGCGCGTCGTCGCATGTACAGCGAAGGGTTGTTTGCCGCCTCGATGCGTTTGATCGGTCGCAATCGTCGTCGCTATGGCGGCTACATCGTCCACTTTGGCGTGGTGGTGCTCTTCTGCGCCTTCGCGGGTCTGATGTTCAAGAAGGATCTCGCGGCCACGGTGAAAACGGGCGAGACGATCAAGGCCACGGACTCGTACGGCCATGAGTGGGCGTTCACCAGTCAGGGCGTATCGCAATTCGAGCAACTCAATCGCAAAGTGCTGGCGGTGAGCTTTGCGGTGACGCGCGATGGCAAGAAGATGGGATTGCTGTCGAGCGAGAAGCGGCAGCACGTGGACAGCAACGACCAGCCCACCTTCGAGCCGTCCACCGAAGTCGGAATCCTCGAATCGCCCGCGCAGGATGTCTATCTGGTCTTCACCGGCGCCGTTGATGCCGAGACGGCTGCGGTGCACATCAACTTCAACCCGCTCGTCTGGTGGGTGTGGTTTGGCGGTATCATGATGGCGTTCGGTGGCATCATCGTCATGTGGCCGCAGGCGCAGAAGGAACGCGAAAGCGGTTACGTCGCCGAGCTGCCGTCGGAGTCCGACGTGCTCGTTGGCGCAGGCGCGTGAGCGACGCTTCGTGAGACACTCCATCGAAGGCGCGGTGCGCGAGGGCAACGCAACGGATGCTACGCTGCGCGGAGATCGTCGCGCGTTCTTTGCGGCGCTTTTACGCGGTGCCGTGACGGCTGTCGCGGCCGCGGCGGCGTCGAGTGTGTGGGCGACGCGATTGCAGGCGCAGGCTGGCAGCTCGCAGTCCGCCGCCAGCAACGTCGAGATGACGTCGGACTCGTACAAGCCGGTGCGTCGCGACCCCAAGCCAGGCGCGACGCCGCAGATGACGGAGAAGCAGCTCGAGGCGTTCGAACGCGAGTTGGCGTGCCCGTGTCCCTGCACGTTGGACGTGTACACCTGTCGCACGACCGACTTCAACTGCGGCATTTCGCCGGCCGTGCATAAGGACATCAAGGCGCTCGTCGACGGTGGCTACACGGGCGACGAGATCATGGCCGCGATGACCAGCACATACGGCGATTTCATTCTCATGACACCGCGCAAGCAAGGCTTCAATCTGCTGGCATGGTTCGCTCCGTTCGCCGCCGTCGCGATTGGAGCCGTGGCCATCGGTGCGCTGTTGCGCAGTTGGCGCGTCAATGCGGCGACAGGCTCCGCAACGCGCGCTGCGGCGGCTGCCGCCGACGCCAAGGCCGCCGAATCGGCACCATTCCCACCGTCGACCGGCCTCAGCGCAACGCCTGATGAATTGGCGCGGCTGCAGGCCGCCCTTCGCAACGACGGACAGTGATGCTCGCTGCACTGCCCGATGGCGCGCTGGCGCTGGCTGTAGGTACGGCGCTCGCGCTGGGCGGGCTCTCGCTGGTTCTGTCACCGCTGGTGAACGACGGCTCGGACGCCGCGACGAAGGTCAAGCCGCAGGCCAAGAACATGCAAGCCACTGAAGCGGAAGACGGCGCGGTCGCGGCGTTGCGCGAGATTGAATTTGATCGCGAGACGGGTAAGCTGTCGGACTCGGACTACAGTGAGCTCAAGACGCGCTATACCCAGGCGGCACTCGAGGAGCTTCGCGCGGCTGATCGCGGCGGCAACACCGTCACGGCAACACTCGACCCGGTCGAAGCAGCGATTGAACGCGCGCGTGCACAACAGCAGTCCTGTATCGACTGCGGGCCACGACTCGAGCCCGACGCGGTCTACTGCAGCGATTGCGGGCGGTACATGCCGGGGAATTGCGGCCACTGCGGGGCGAAGGTCGCGGAGCCGGGTTCGGCGTTCTGTGCGAAGTGCGGGGAAGGGCTGGCGGAGGAGTAGTTCCTCATCCCCTTTCCAGCCCGTCCAGCCTCCTCCTCGCCATCATCAGCGGCGCCACCGTTGCCGCGATGCACAGCACCAACGCGACGACGAACGGCAGCACCATCGTCACCGGATCGCGCGCCCAGCCAAAGTGCTCCGCGACCAGAAACCGCGCCGCCGGCCGACCGGTCAGGTACGCCACTGCTCCAATGAGTACGATCCCGCTCATCATGAACAGCAGCCCGCCGAAGGACGTCGGGATCTGTGCGGCGTTCTCCGAGTCGAACTGCGGGTAGAACGTGCCGTAGCTCAACGCCATCGCCGTGAGCGGAAAGACCATTGCCACGATCGCGGCCAGTGACACGATGTGCACGAACGTGCGCACGCCCAGCATCATGTTCGTTGCGCCAACGAGAATGAGTGCGAGTACGAGCAGCGGCACCGCGCCCACCCAGAACTTCGCCCACAGCAGGTCGCGCATGGAGAACGGACTCGAACGCAGCAGCCACAGCGCGCGCCCTTCGAGACTCACACTCGGAAAGACGAAACGCGCGGCAATCGATGCGAGGACGAATCCAGCCAGCGCCAGATTCAGGAACGGAATCACGTTGCGCAGCAGTGCCGTCATCCCTTCACCCGAGAGCGGCAGATAGCGCACGTTCGCCACGTACACCACCAGCAGGACGGCCAGCATCACCAACTGCGACCACTGCGTCGAGTCGCGCGCAAACACACGCAATTCCTTGAGTACCAGCTGACGGCGCGTGGGATTCAGCGGCGACAGCAGGCGTTCGAGCAACGGCTGCTTCGAACCTGGTACCGTGCGGCGGCTCGCCCCCTCCTGCGCCTGACTGAACCCGCGCGCCCACCCGCGAGCGTGCAGCGAGCCGCCGATCGCGACCAGCAGTGCCGTCGTGCCCCACAGCCGCGCCAATGGCTCCCACGACGCACTCCCCTGCAGAAAATTCATCAACGCGTCGCTGACCCATTCGCTCGGCAACCACGGCGACGATGGGGCATCGAGCGCGGCGATGAACTGCATGAAGTTCTGAAATCCTTCCGGACGTGCCAACTGCTCCGGGCGCGCCGCGCGAAACAGCACGACAAGTCCGCAGACGGCGAGAGCGGTGATGACACTCAGCAGGTCACGTGTACGTCGCGCGGGAAAGACGTTCACGAGCAGCAACGTCACCGCTGAACCGGCCGCCGCAGGAATGCACAGAAACGGCACGAACACCAGCAGCGCGAACAACGGAAACACGAACCCGCCTCGATACGCCGTGCCGAATGCCGCAATCAATGGCAACAGCAACAGCGCCACCATCCAACTCGAATGCATCGCCGTTTCGGCGAGTCGTGCGCGATACAATGCCCACGGCTTCACCGGCGCTGCGGCGAGTTGATCGAGATCGCGGGCGAGAAAGAAGTTCGAGAGCGCGGCAATCGTGTTCGACAGCAGCAGGATCGACATGAACGACAGCAGGATCATCGACAGCAGCTTACCCGCCAGCAGATCACCGATGTCCTCGGCGCTGCGGAAATAGCGCAGCAGCTTGAGGCTGATGACAAAGACGGCGGCCCAGAACGCAACGCCCAGCGCGCCCACCACGACCGAACGTCGCAGGTCGCCCGGCTGATGCTTTCGCACGCGATGCCGAGCCATCTGCCATTTGGGCGCCAGCAGTTGCCACGCGCCGACCAGCGCGCCCGGCTCACGCATTCAGCACCTCGACCAGCTCGCGCGCCACGTTGTCGCCAGTAAGGCGCAAAAAGATGTCTTCGAGCGCATCGTCGTTGCCTGTTGCACCGCGCAGCTGCTCCATCGTGCCGCACGCGACCAGCTCGCCGCGCTGCATGATCCCGATCCGATCGCACATCCCTTCCGCGATCTCGAGCGTGTGCGTGGACATCATCACCGTATGCCCGCGCTTCGTGTACTCGCGGAACAGCTCCTTGAGAATCTTCGCCGACTTGGGATCGAGCCCGACCATCGGTTCGTCCACCACGATCACCGGTGGGCGATGTATGAACGCGCTCGCGATGATGAGCTTCTGCCGCATGCCGTGGCTGTAGCTCTCCACCAGTTCATCGCGCCAGTTGTCGAGATCGAAGAGCGCCAGCAGCTCCATGCCACGTCGATCGACCTCGGCACCGTGTTCGCCGTAGAGCCCAGCGGCGAATCGCAGAAACTCCATTCCAGTGAGCTTCTCGTAGATGAACGGACGGTCAGGGATGAAGCCGAGGGCGCGCTTCGCTTCGAGCGGGTTCGTGCGCACGTCATGGCCCGCGATTTTCACCGAACCCGACGTCGGTTGCAGAATGCCGGCGATCATGCGCATCGTCGTCGTCTTCCCGGCGCCGTTGGGGCCCAGAAATCCGAACAGCTCACCGGCCGACACCACCAGATCGAGGGAACGAACGGCAGTGAACGAGCCGTATCGTTTGCACAGCGAAGCGATTTCGATCATGGGCGGTGTGCCGAGGGAGTTTGACAGCTCGACGAGATTGCTGGTCGAGCGCGGCGCATGTCGCGCCTCACCAATGGTGACGATCCACCGTCACCCGCCCGTCACGGCCGAGTTCGAGATTTGCCCGCGCGGTGACAGATGATGCCGTCCGGGGTTGAACAAAACCCGAAGGTCCCTCAGCTTGTAGCCCATGTCAGATCCGGTGAAGACGGCCACGCCGTCCAGTGTGAAGCCGTCCGATTCCCTCGTCGTCCGGGGCGCGCGCGAGCACAACCTGCGCAACATCAGCGTCAGCATTCCGCGCGACAAGCTCACGGTGGTGACTGGATTGTCCGGGTCGGGCAAATCGTCGCTCGCTTTCGATACGATCTACGCCGAAGGCCAGCGTCGCTACGTCGAGTCGCTGTCGGCCTATGCACGCCAGTTTCTCGGATTGATGGAAAAGCCGGACGTCGATGCGATCGAAGGCTTGTCGCCGGCCATCTCCATCGAGCAGAAATCCGCCGGACACAATCCGCGTTCGACCGTTGGCACGGTCACCGAGATCTACGACTACCTGCGTCTGCTCTACGCGCGTGTCGGCACCCCGCACTGCGCCAACTGCGGGCGCGCTGTGCAGCGTCAGAGTCCCGCGCAGATCGCCGAACTCGTCCTCGCCTGGCCCGAGGGCACGCGACTCGAGATTCGCAGTCCGCTCGTGCAGGAGCGAAAAGGCGAGTTTCGCGATCTCTTCGAGAACGCGCGCAAGCAGGGCTTCGTGCGTGCCCTCGTTGATGGGGAACTGATCGAACTCGCCGATCCACCAAAGCTCAATCGGCGCGTCAATCACTCCATTTCGGTCGTCGTCGATCGGCTCGTCGTGCGTGCCGATGATCGCGGTCGCATCACCGACTCCATCGAAACGGCGCTGCGGCTGGCGGAGGGCCTGGTGGAAGTCGTGCGCTACGACACGAAGGAACCGGTCACGGAAATGTTCTCCGAGCGCTATGGCTGTCCGGTGTGCGGCATCTCGCTGCCCGAGCTCGAGCCGCGGCACTTCTCGTTCAACTCGCCCTTTGGCGCGTGCGCATCATGCAGTGGACTCGGTACGACGCGCAGCGCGAGCGAAGAACTCGTCATCGGCGATCAGAGTCTTTCGATCCTCGACGGCGTGGTGCTCCCGTGGGGCGAGCCTGATGGCTACCTGCGCAAAGTCATTCTGCCAGGACTCGCCAAGCAGCTCGGCTTCGATCTGAACGCACCTTGGACAAAGATTCCGCCCGTCGCCAAGCACTCGTTGCTGCACGGCGTGAGTGAATCGTCTCCCGCAACAAAAAAGGGCGCGAAGAACGTCGCGAAGAACGTCGCGAAGAGGGTGACGACGAAAGCGGTCTCGATCAAGACGGGCTCGGACAGCCGCTGGGAAGGGATCATTGCGCACGTGCAGCGCCGGTATATCGAAACAAGCTCCGAAGGCGCGCGCATGGACCTCGAAGCCTACATGGTTGCCGCACCGTGCCCCACCTGCAAAGGACAGCGACTGCGCGCCGAGTCGCTGGCCGTGACGATGCACGGCCGGAACATCGGTGAAGTGGTGCAGCAGAGTGTCATCGATGCGCTCGCGTTCTTTCACACGGTGCCGATTCGCGCTGCCGGTCATCCAGGGCTCGATGCGGGAATCGCCGGCCCGATCCTGAAAGAGGTGAAGGAGCGTCTGCGCTTTCTGGTGGACGTCGGTCTCGACTATCTCACGCTCAATCGCAGTGCGGAATCGCTCTCCGGCGGTGAGGCGCAGCGCATTCGTCTGGCCACGCAGATCGGCTCGCGATTGGTCGGTGTGTTGTACATCCTCGACGAGCCGAGCATCGGCCTGCATCAGCGCGACAACGGCAAGCTGCTCGACACGCTCAGGCAGCTGCGCGACCTCGGCAACACGGTCATCGTCGTCGAGCACGACGAAGAAACCATTCGCGAAGCCGACTACCTCATCGACCTCGGACCCGGCGCCGGCAAGCACGGTGGCGAAGTCATCGCGCAGGGTTCGGTGGACGATGTGATGAACACGCCGGGTTCGATCACCGGTGCGTATCTGCTTGGTACGAAGAGCATCGCGGTGCCGAAGAAGCGGCGACCGATGAACAGCGCGCGCACGATCAAGGTGCAGGGCGCGCGTGAGCACAATCTGCGCGACGTGGACGCCGAGTTTCCGCTTGGACTCTTTGTCGCGGTTACTGGTGTGTCGGGCTCGGGGAAGTCCACGCTCGTCTCAGACATCCTGCAGCGCACGCTGTCGCGTCACTTTTATCGCGCGCGTGTCATTCCCGGTCAGCACGATCGCATCACCGGTCTCGAACATCTCGACAAGCTGATCGACATCGATCAAAGCCCGATCGGTCGCACACCGCGATCGAATCCCGCCACCTACACCGGCGTCTTCACGCCAGTGCGAGAACTGTTCGCAGAGTTGCCCGAGTCGAAGATTCGTGGCTACGGACCTGGCCGATTCTCCTTCAACGTGAAGGGCGGTCGGTGCGAAGCGTGTCAGGGCGACGGATTGGTGAAGATCGAGATGCACTTTCTTCCCGATGTCTTCGTGCCGTGCGACGTGTGCAAGGGAAAGCGTTTCAATCGCGAGACGATGGAGGTGCGCTTTCGCGGCATGAGCATCGCCGAAGTGCTCGATCTCACCGTGGAGGAAGGTTGCACCGTCTTCGAGAACCAGCCACGCATCGCGCAGAAGCTCGAAGCGCTGCGCGACGTGGGACTCGGATACATCCATCTGGGCCAGAGTGCCACAACGTTGTCCGGCGGTGAAGCGCAGCGCGTGAAGCTTGCAACAGAGCTCTCCAAGCGCGACACCGGACGCACGCTCTACATTCTCGACGAGCCGACCACCGGCTTGCACTTCGAAGACGTGCGTGTCTTGCTCGGAGTCCTGCACAAGCTCGTCGATCGTGGCAACACGGTGCTCGTCATCGAGCACAATCTCGACGTGATCAAGACGGCGGACTGGATCGTGGACATGGGACCGGAAGGTGGCGTGCGTGGTGGGTCGATCGTAGCGCAAGGCACGCCGGAACAGGTCGCGAAGGTGCCCGAGAGTTACACGGGTCAGTACCTCAAACCGCTGCTCAAACGACGCTGAGCTGGCTTTGAGTCACCGCCGAGCGCCCATGTCGAGCGTCCGCGCATAGATTCTTCGCATGGTCTCCCTCCTCGATATCATCGGGCCCGTGATGGTTGGGCCCAGCTCCAGCCACACCGCTGGAGCGTGCCGACTCGGATTGCTCGCGCGGTGTCTGGTGGGTGGAACACCGCAACGTGCGACCATCGAGCTGCACGGCTCGTTCGCGCGCACCGGTGAAGGACACGGCACCGACAAGGCGATCGTCGGTGGATTGATGGGTTTTCGTCCCGACGACGAGCGCTTGCGCACCGCACTCGAGATCATGGAGCGCGAAGGGCTCGACTACACCTTCGAGAAGACCTCGCTCGGCGACAACGCGCACCCCAACACCGTGCGCATCACGCTCGAACGTGGCGAGCGTCGCTCGCAGATGGTCGGGGCATCGCTCGGCGCGGGACGCGTGCAGGTCACCGAGATCGATGGCTATCCGGTGGACATCACGGGCAATCTGCACACGATCGTGCTCGTGGCCGGCGACGTGAAAGGCTCCATCGCGCGCATCGCCGGATTGCTGGCGGACAATGATCTCAACATCGCGACGCTCAAGTTGTCGCGCAAGGAACGCGGTGGCGACGCGTTCATGGTGATCGAAGTCGATGAACAGCCCGGCGAGCCGCTGCGCGATCTGATTCGTGCGTTGCCGTGGGTGAAGTGGGCGTTTCGGCTCGACAAAGTGAGCGCCTGATGTACAAGAGCCTGGCTGAAGCCATCAAGGACGCAGAAGCGCGCAGCGTTTCGCTGTCCACTGTTGCACTCGAAGCGGAAGCGCGCGATCAAGGTCGCCCGATCAGCGAGATTCGGGACGCGCTGGGACGCGCGCTGGTGGTGATGCGCGAATCCGTCGCTCGCGGCATGGTTGGCGACTTGTATTCCGCGTCCGGTCTCGTAGGCGGCGACGCAGCGAAGTTGCGTACTGGCCCCGCCGGTCCGCTCTCCGGCACTCCGTTTCGCGATGTGCTCGCGCGTGCGCTCGCCGTGCAGGAAGTGAACGCAGCGATGGGCGTGATTGTCGCAGCGCCGACCGCCGGTGGCGCTGGAGTGCTGCCCGCAGTGCTCACCGGGCTCGCCGCTGCACGTGGAATCAGCGACGAAGACGTCATATCTGCGCTCGCCACGGCAGGTCTGATCGGCGCGGTCGTGGCCGAGCGTGCGTCGCTGTCTGGCGCCGAGGGCGGTTGTCAGGCTGAGACCGGTGCGGCCGCGGGAATGGCTGCAGGCGCTGCGACGGAAATGCTTGGCGGGTCGCCGAAACAGGTTGGACATGCAACGGCACTTGCTCAGCAAGGTACGCTGGGACTCGTCTGCGATCCGCTTGGCGGACTCGTCGAATTGCCCTGTGTCTTCCGCAATGCCACCGGTGCCGCGATTGCGCTCGCGGCGATCGAGATGGCGCTCGCCGGCATCGAGTTCGCCATTCCTGCGGACGAAGTGATCGACACGATGGGCGAGATCGGTGAAGCAATGGATGTCCGCTATCGCGAAACGGCCGGTGGTGGACTTGCCGCCACACCCACCGGTCGCCGGCTCGCGCGCGAGCGACTATACGCGTTGAAGCGACGCGAGTGACCGCGATTTCTCTCGCAGGGAAGTCGTACTCGCACGCGCCGAGATGGCACCGACGTTTGCGCGCAGCTTCGATCGCGATCGCGGCATTGCTGCTCGTTTCGTTTGCGGCCTGCGGGCCGCAGCGCCAAGTCGAACGCACGGTCGTCACCGCGCTGCGCGAGTCGTCACAGCCCGGCGCGTTCAACACCCCTGGGTTGGTGGAAGCATCGGGCGTCGTGCGCAGCGAAATGAATGCAGGCGTCTTCTGGTCGCAGAATGACAGCGGCAACGACGCGCTGCTCTTCGCCTACGACAGCACCGGGGCCTCGCTCGGCATCACGCGCGTAACGGACGCGTCCAATCGCGACTGGGAAGCGATTGCTCTCGGTCCATGCGCATCGGGTTCCTGTCTCTACATCGGCGACGTCGGCGACAACGGTGCGCGTCAGCCGTCCGTCACCATCTGGCGGGTAGCCGAACCCGCGCCAGGCGACTCGGGCACGGCCCCCGCGGTCGCGCTGCGTTTCCGCTATCCGGATGGGTCACGCGACGTCGAGTCGATATGGGTCTCTCCCGACACGTCCATCTGGCTGCTCACAAAGCGCCCCATGATGGCGCCCAACGGCGTCTCACGCCCGGTGCAGCTCTATCGCCTGCCGGCGTCGGTGTGGTCGTCCAGCGACAGGCAGGTCGCGGCGCTGGTGGACTCACTCCCGATCGTGCCCCTCGCGTCGAACGATAGAACCTGGGTCACGGACGCCTCGATCTCGTCTGCTGACAGCACCGGCTCGCGCCGCCTGGCTGTGCTCAGCTACGAGCGGGTCTTCATCTTCGCGGTCGACGGCACGTCGGGCCGACCGGGTTCCCTCCTTGGCACTTGTGATCTGGCGCCACTGCGCATGCGCCAAGGAGAGGGGTTGGTGTGGTTGGCAGACGGCCGCCTTCTCTTCAGCACAGAAGGACGACGGGCCCCGTTACACGCTGGTCGGTGTCCGTAGGACCCGGGCGTGCCAACACCGTCCCGCCGGTGGCGCCGTAGCTCTTCGCTTCCCGCGCACGTAGCTTCTGCCACAGATACGTGTCACCAATCGCTGTGCGGTTGGTCGAAACGTTGCCGCCGACCCCGCCGTACGGAAGCGGGACTGAACCCAACAGGACTCGCCCAATGATTACTCGTGAAGATGTCGAAGCGTTTCTCGATCGCCTCGGCACCGACGGCGTATCGCACGCCGAAGTCGAACCCGGTCTGTGGATCGTTCGACCCAGCGGTCCGCTCGATTTTGATGTCGTGATCACCCACAATCCGCCGGTGCTGTTGATGCGGGTCAAGGTGATGCCGATTCCGGCCGATGTCGCCGAAGTCGCGGCACTGAGCCGACGGCTGCTCGAACTGAACGCCACCGATCTGCTGCATGGCTCGTATGGCATCGACGGCGACGCCATCGTGCTCACCGAAGCGCTGGAACTCTCGCATCTCGACTATGAGGAGTTCCTTGCGTCCTACGAAAGCCTGACGCTCTCGCTGACCACGCATATGCGCGAGTTGGCTGCCTTCCGAGAGGTTCGCTGAACCATGGGCATCTTCGACCGTTTCTCGACGCTGATCAAGTCGAATCTGAACGACCTCATCTCCTCGGCGGAAAACCCCGAGAAGATGTTGAATCAGATCATCGTCGACATGCGCAACCAGCTCGCCAAGGCCAAGCAGCAGGTGGCCGCCGCGATTGCCGATGAAAAGCGATTGAAGGATCAGGCGGACTCCGAGTTCAAGCTCGCCGACGATTGGGACAAGCGTGCGATGTTGGCCGTGCAGGAAGGGCGCGACGATCTCGCCAAGCAGGCGTTGCTCCGTGGGCAGGAACATCTCGAGCACGGACAGCAGCTCGCGACCACCTGGGAAACGCACAAGATGGAAACGGAGAAGCTCAAGCAGTCGCTCCGTGACCTGAACGACAAGATCGAAGAAGCCAAGCGCAAGAAGAACCTGTTGCTCGCGCGTCAGCGTCGGGCAGAAGCACAGGCGCGCATCTCGCAGACGATGTCCGGCTTGTCGGACAACTCCGCGTTCGATGCCTTCGCGCGCATGGAAGAGAAGATCACGACCAACGAACGTCAGCTGCAGGCGGCGCAGGAGATCGACGAAGAGTTCAGCGGCGATCGTCTCGCCGGTGAGTTCAAGCAGCTCGAGCGTTCGGCCGGCGGTGCGAACGCCGACACGCAGCTGCTGCAGCTCAAGCAGCGCATGGGCATGTTGCCGTCTGCGGCACCCGCAGCGTCGCGTCAGCTTGCGGCGGGGGTAGTGAACGCAGAACCGGCCGCCGCGGCAGCCGCTCCTGCACAACTGAGTGCCGGTGCCAAGGAAGAAGCGAAAACGGCCGAGGTGGACCTCATCGCCGAGATCGAAGGGCTGCGCGAACCCAAGCCTCGCTCCTGACGCGCGACTAAATTCCGACGGTCCACCACGGTCGTCGAACGGCGGCTCCTCACGGGGCTGCCGTTTGCGCATCCACCATCGCCGCGGCTTCACGCAGCCGTTTTCGCGCTCACGGAATCTTTGCATGACGCATGCACGCCGCTTTCTGATCCTCGCTGAGGGCAACTTCGGTCCGCTCAGTTCCAAGACCGCGAACGCGTGCATTCGGTATGCCGAGTCGGAAGTGGCGGCGGTACTCGACAGCGCGTCTGCTGGGCGGACGGCACAGGAGGTGTTGGGATTCGGTGGAAACATCCCCGTGGTCGCCACGTTCGACGAGGCAATGACACGATCGCCGAATGCGCTGCTCATCGGCATTGCGCCAACGGGCGGACAGTTTCCCGCAGCCTGGCGCGAGATCGTGCTTCATGCATTGCGGGCAAAGCTCGATGTCTGGAGTGGCCTGCACACGATGCTTGGTGATGACGCGGAGTTTGCGGCCGTGGCCAATGAATCCGGTGCGTTGATTCGCGATCTGCGTCGCGCCCCTGTTGATCTCGATGTGTCGTTCGGACGCGTGCGTGATGTCGAATGCACGGTGGTGTTGACTGTCGGAACGGACTGCAACATCGGCAAGATGACGACGCAGCTGCAGGTGCAGCACGCCGTGCGCGCGCTCGGGCATCGTGTGAACTTCGCGGCCACCGGGCAGACGGGTATCCTGATCGAAGGACGTGGCATCGCGGTCGATGCGGTGGTCGCAGATTTCATCGCCGGTGCGGCGGAGCGGCTGACGATCGAGGCAGCTCAGGATGCCGACATCGTGCTGGTGGAAGGCCAGGGATCGCTCATACATCCGGCGTATTCCGGCGTGACGCTCGGTCTCATGCACGGATCGCTGCCGCACGCGATGGTATTGTGCGCTCAGCCGTCGCGCACATCCATCCATCGCAATCCGTGGGTGCCGATTCCTTCGCTCAGCAACATGATCGCGCTGTACGAGCAGTCGACGACGTACCTGCGCCAGGCGCCGGTAATTGCGCTCGCGCTCAACACGTTCGATCTCTCGGATGACGAAGCGCTCGCATCGATCGAAGCGGCACGCGCAGAAACAGGCTTGCCCGTCACCGACCCCGTGCGTTTCGATCCGTTACCGATCGCACAGGCGATCAGCGATTTTCACCGAACTCGACTTCGGTAGCAAGCGCGAGCGAACAGAGGCTTCGCGAGTCGCGTGTCGCGTTCTCAGGAGGGAATGCGCATCTCCATTCACGTGCAGCAGTCACCCCGGAGAGAAACACCTATGACACGCTCCGCCGGCACGCACATCGTACGCATGGTCCAGTCCACCGATGCCGTCGCCGCTCTCGCGTGGATCGCCGGCGCCGCATCGAATCCTCCTGTCGCCTCTCTCGAAGCACGCGCGACCTCGCCCGTTGCGGCCGTGAGCGGTGATAGTTGGATTACCGGATTGAAAGGGACGCATCGGCAGCTGTTCGATGCGCCGAATCCTGCGGGCGGGACGCGGTCGTGTACGCCGACATGACGGCGAACCTTCTGCCCAAGGTCACGATGGAGCCGGCGATGGTGATTGCCATTGAGCAGGCGCGGACGGCAGGCATCGCCTATCATCGCCCGTAGCGGCGCGGTTGCTCTGGCACGCGTTGCGATTGGTGATCGACGAACGGGGTGGGTGACGCATCAGCAGCGTGCGGCGCTCACCCTGCAATGAATTGAAACAGCGGCGGTACTTTCGGTTACGCACCTGCTCTGCGTTGGCGCGACAGTATGCCCATGTCTCGCCAACCAGTGCACTCATCCCCCTCCGCACATAGCGGCACCGTCCGCGAACCTGCCCGACGCGTCCTCGTCGCGCTCGAAAATGCGCACGAGGAAATATCGGCGGGGTACGGCAGCACCGTCCTCGTCGTTCGCACGCTCGATGGGCTCTCCTGCTCGGTCCACACCGGCGAGTTGCTTCGCCTCTCGGGAGGCGTCGCCAGTGGGGTGCGTTCGCTGCTCCACGCGTTCCATGGGACGCGATCACGCATTCAGGTCGAGCGACGCGTCGCAGCGGGCGTCCAGCTCCGACGCGCGTGCATTCCCGCCCTCGCCGAACGCGCGATCCTCGCCGGTTGGAGCGACGGTGCGGAGAGCCCGTGCTTGCGCGAGTTCGTGCCTCAGCCGCACCCACATACACGGGGCGACGTGGTCTACCTGCTTCGTGTGCGCGACGGCGACGAACACGGACCACACAGCGCGCCCCGCGTATCGCCGGCGCACGAACGCACAGTGGTCAATGTGCACGCCTGGCGTACGTGGGCTGCCGCCCTCAAGCGACAGGGTGGAGCGATCGTGCTTGCCTGCCCGGTGAGCGCCGACAGCATCGCGTCCTCGCCGGATGCCAGTGCTCCGGTCCACACATCAAACAAACAGCGCGCCACAGGTCGCGGCGCGCTGCCTTCAAACCATCGAGTCTGCGAACCGCACACAACGCCTTCAACCGCCGTGCGCACACTCACGCTGCACGCCGGCCGCATTCTCAGCGAGCGGGCAGGCTCGATGCCGGAGTGACGGGCCGATGATGACGCAACTCGGTCGCCGAACGCTTGTGGTCGATCTCCCACAGTGTTGCCTGCACCATGATCCCGCGTGCACGCCGCGAATTGCCAACTGGCGGGACGCTGTAGGTCGTGGCTATCACCGGCTTGTCCGGTTGGGCCGCTTCGCCCTTGTACACGTTCGCAAACTCGTAGGCCTCGAGGCCGTCCATCTTCGTCTGCACGAACACCCGCCCGATCACTGGCTTGCCATTGATCAACGTGCGACCTGCGGCGTCAACGGGCCAACCGCCACGCTGAGCAGCAACAGGCGCGGGAGTCGGCGCCGCCGCTGCCACGGGAGCGGGGCTCGCGGCTGCCATCGAGTCGATCACATCCATGACGGTCGCTTGCGTGTCGGCTTTGGCCGGTGGTACCGGCGGCTGCTGCGGGTCCTGGCCGCGGGCCGCCATGATCACGGCGGCGACGCCAACGATGCCGAGCGTGAGCACCACGCGCGCGCGGCGCGGCGATCCAGTAGCACTGCGATTCATGGTTCGATCCGGAGCTGTAGGAGATGCCGAACGTCAGACAAACGACGGACATCGTCAATAGGCAGCATTCGAGGCCGATTCGCAATAGCCAATCCGCGCCGCCCTCGACGTCGCATGTACATTCCCTGCGTCTCGTCGCACCACCACTCCGCGCGTCTCCTCCTGATTGCCCCGCCCGCGTATGCCCGAGTTCCGCCTGTACAACACGCTCACTCGTCGAGTCGAGCCGTTCGCGCCCGCCGATGGACACACGGTGCGCATGTACACCTGTGGGCCGACGGTCTACAATCCGGCGCACCTGGGCAATTTCCGCACGTTCCTCTTCGAGGATCTGTTGCGGCGTGCGTTGCGGCTCGCGGGATGGAACGTGGAGCAGGTGATGAACCTCACCGATGTCGACGACAAGATCATTCGGAAGGCGGCGGCGAATCAGACGACGATTACGGCCGTCACCGAACCATTTACCGATCTCTTTCACCAGGATCGGCGCTATCTCCGCATCGAAGACGCCGAACGCTATCCCAAGGCCACCGAGCACATCCCGGAGATGATCGCGCTCGTCGAGCGCCTGATCGCCAACGAGGTCGCGTACGTCGCCGACGATGGATCGATCTACTTCGCCATCGATCGCTTTCCGTCGTACGGACAGCTCTCGCAACTCGACAAGCGCGAGATTCGCAGCGGTGCGCGTGTCGCTCAGGACGAGTACGCGAAGGAGAACGCGCAGGACTTTGCGCTCTGGAAGGCCGCCAAGGAAGAAGATGAGGCGACTGGTGCGGCCTGGAGCTCACCGTGGGGACGCGGGCGTCCGGGCTGGCACCTCGAGTGCTCCGCCATGGCCATGAAGTACCTGGGCGAGACGTTCGATCTCCACGCGGGCGGCATCGATCTCATCTTCCCGCACCACGAAGACGAGATCGCCCAGTCCGAAGCCGCCACCGGCAAGACCTTCGCTCGCTTCTGGTCCCACGGTGAGTTTCTCCTCACCGACGGCGCCAAGATGGCCAAGCGCGTCGGCAACGTCGCCAATGTCGTCGAGCTTCGCGAGCAGGGGATCTCGGGGACGGTGTACCGTCACTTCGTCTTCAACGCGCACTACCGCAAGCAGCTCAATCTGGGCGATGACTCGCTCGAGCAGTCGCGCGCGGCCGTGCGTCGCATTGGCACCTTCGCCGAACGACTGGCCAACGCCACCGGCGGCACTGCCGCGCTGGCCGATGCCGCGACGCGTGCCGAGCAGACGTTCCTTGCCGCACTGTTCGACGACCTCAACGCGCCCGAGGCGATGGCGGCCATGTTCACGTTCATTACCGAGGCCAACCGCGAACTCGACGTCGGCGGTGACGACGTCGCCGCTCTCGAGCGCGCCCGTGCCGCCTTCCGCCTGATCGACGGTGTTCTCGACCTGGTGCCGCAGCAGGAATTGGACGCGGAACTGTCTGCGTGGGTCGAGGAGCGGCTGCTTGCTCGACGCGCTGCCCGCGAGCGCCGGGACTTTGCGGC
>Ga0163144_10007832_pt1 | contig 23333 bp, 24 predicted proteins | sample OliLak19BULKMAT1_FD_123175 | JGI IMG/M metagenome (GOLD analysis project Ga0163144, IMG submission 123175) | Freshwater microbial mat bacterial communities from Lake Vanda, McMurdo Dry Valleys, Antarctica - Oligotrophic Lake LV.19.BULKMAT1 | ecosystem: Environmental > Aquatic > Freshwater >...
CGGTGCGCCCGGCGTTGCGCTCCGTCAGTTCCACCTTCAGGCCTGCCGTTCGCGTCAAGGCGTCGCGCTTGGCGCTGGACAGCAATCCGAACAGTCCCTCGAGCTTCGAACGCAGCGCCGGCAGCGCGATGTTCGCGCGTGCCGTGAAAGGCAGCACGAGCCCTTCGTCCTTGCGATCGGGCGGCAGATAGAACAACCCGCGCCGGAGCATCTCGCCGGGCGTGGCGCGCGTGACGTCCTCGCCCTTGAAGCGCACGCGTCCGGCCGTCACGCGGTCGACGCCGAACACGGCGCGCATCAGCTCCGACTTGCCCGAGCCCACCAGGCCGGCGAGACCGACCACTTCGCCGCGACGCACGGTGATGCTCGCGTCGTGGACACCGGCAGTGGACTGGAGGCCTTCCACCTCGAGGAGGATTTCGCCCGGATTGGCGGCGATCTCCGGGTAGATCTCCGAGATGGTCCGCCCGGTCATCATCTCGATCAGGCGGTCTTCGGACGTGGACCTGGCGTCGACCGTGCCGATCTTGCGCCCGTCGCGCAGCACCGTCACACGGTCGCCGATGCGCGCGATCTCCTGCATGCGATGGGTGATGTAGATGATGCCCGCGCCTTCGGCCTTGATGCGTGCGACCAGCGCGAACAGGCGCTCGGTCTCGCGGTCGGTGAGCGAAGCCGTGGGCTCGTCGAGGATCAGGACGCGCAACCTGCTGCGGAAACCCTTGGCGATTTCCACCATCTGCTGCTCCGCCCGGCTCAACGTCGAGACACGCCGCGCCGGATCGAGATCGAACTGCAGGTCGGCGAGCAGCTCGCGCGCACGCGCGGCGAGCGCCCGCCGGTTGATGAAACCGTGCCGCGCGGATTCGTCGCCGAGGAACAGGTTCTCCGCCACGGTGAGCGTGGGCACGAGCGAGAACTCCTGAAACACGGCGCTGACGCCGTGCTTGCGGGCATCGAGCACCGAATGGAGATGAACCTCGCGGCCCTCCATCAGAATCTGCCCGGAGGTCGGCTGGCCGGCGCCCGCGAGCAGGGTGATCAACGTGGACTTGCCTGCGCCGTTCTCGCCGAACAACACGTGCACCTCGCCGGGAGCGAGGCAGAAATCCACGCCGTCGAGCGCCTTCACCCCCGGGTAGTGCCTGGTGAGGGCGACGGTCTCGATCAGGTCGGACTGGGCCATGGACTACGGCGCGGCGGGATGGCGGGACATGCAGAGCGCATGTTCGCCTGAATGGATGGCGGGTTCAATGTCGAAGCGGCCCCGCGCATCCGCACGAGGGGGGAGGGGTAGGGAGGGGGCAGCGAACGAATGTCGAGCCCCCATGCCGACCTTTCCCCATGTTCGCCCGGGAAAGGGCAATACCAGGATCACTTCACCGAGAATACCGGCTTGTAGTCGGCAGGGGCCAGCAGGATCTCGCGCGGCAGCGACTTGATGTTGGACTGATCCACCATGAAGATCTTCGGACCGACGTGCTTCATGTACTCCTTGCCCTCGAGGATGCGAACGGCCTGGTCGATCGCGATGCGGCCCTGGATCACCATCGAGTCCGACGGCGCGCCCAGGATGCGCCCCTTCATGATGCCGTCGACCGCTCCCGGGTTCGTGTGGAACGCGACGACCTTGATCTTCTTGTCGAGATTGCGCTCGCGCAGGATGGCCACGGCCGCCTCCGAGTTCACCGCAGGGCCCACGAGGTAAGCCACGTCCGGATGCGCCTGCAGCACGTCCTCGATCAGCTTGGTCTGCGCTTCCTTGCCGGTGTCACCGTACTTGGGCTCGAGGATCACCAGGGCGGAATCCCTGGTCGCTTCCATGAAACCCTTGTGCGCGGCTTCCACCCAGCCAGCGCCTGCGGGCCCGGGGAACCAGCCCACCTTGACGGGCGGTGAACCCTTGGGATGCATCTTGGCGATGAACTCGCCGGCCTGCGCACCCATGGTCTGGAAGCTCACCAGCGACTTGGCCGAGATGTCCGGCGAATTGATGCCGTTGATCACATCGATCACCGGGATCTTCTTCGCCGCGATGCTCTTGAGCAGGCCGTTCAAGCCGTCGGCCGAGATGGCGCCGATGATCACCGCCTGCGCGCCGCGCGAGACGCAGTCCTCGATCTGCGAGATCTGCTTGGCGAGGTTGGTGTAGCCGCCGGCTTCGACCAGTTGCATCTTCACGCCGAGGCGCTTGGCTTCTTCAGCGACGCCGTAGTCGACGCCGAGCCAGTAGGCGTCCTTCATGTGCGGGAACGACACGCAGATATCCCACTTCTTGGACGCCTTCGTCAGCGGGATGTAGTCCACCAGAGTCGCCTTGGCATCCGGGGAAAACGGCGGTTTCATCTCTTCGACCTTGAAGGGAAACCAGTCGGCGGCGGAGGCGGTGCCGGCGGCGAGCAGGACGATGGCACAGAGCGCCAGTGCGGATTTCGTGAAAGGTTTCTGCATTTGAGTCTCCTGTTGGGGCTGGCAGGGGTTGAACGACACGGGACGGATCGGCGTTCGGGCAGGCGTCGCACGGAATTGGCCCAAGCCTGCGGCCGAACCGGTCGGTGCCTGCCCGGACATGGGGAGACCCACGAACCGGACCTTGTCGTTGTGCGGCATCAGCGCGAATTCGTCCAACATGGCGCCGATCGATTCGGACCTCGAAGTCACGCGCGACTGCACCTTCGAAAGTTTAGCGCAGAAGAACCGCTCGGCCCTCCTGCGCACAGGTCTGGCCGGCCCTGTTTTCAAGAGCGCGCGAGCCTGTGGATCGCCGGGGTGACCGCGTCGAGTGCTCGCGCGAACCGCGCGAACACTTCCTGCAGTTCCGCCTGGGTGATGATCAGCGGCGGACAAAAGCCGATCGTGTCGCCCAGCGCGCGAATGAGCACGCCCTGGTCCTGCGCCGCTTTCGCGATCAGGGCACCGACGCCCAGTTTCCGTTCGAATGGCGTGCGCCGGGTCTTGTCGCTGACGAATTCGATGGCGCCGATCAGTCCTATGCCGCGAACTTCGCCGACGAACGGATGGTCCGCGAAACTGCGCAGCCCGGCCTGGAACCCGGGCACGATCGCCCGGACCTGGTCGAGAATGCGCCGCTCCTCGTAGATTTTGAGCGTCTCCAGGGCGACGGCGGACGGGACCGGATGATTCGAGTAGGTGTAGCCGTGCGCGAATTGACCGATCTTGTCGCTCTGGTCGAGGAATGCCTGATACAGCTTGTCGTTGATCACGGTGGCGGAGATCGGTACGTAGCCCGAGGACAGCGCCTTCGCCATGGTCATGATGTCGGGCTCCATGCCGAAGGTTTCGGTGCCGAACATGTCGCCGGTGCGCCCGAAGCCGCAGATGACTTCGTCGGCGATCAGCAGCACGTCGTACTTCTTCAGGACCGGCTGGATCTTGTCGAAGTAGCTGCGCGGCGGAACGATCACGCCGCCGGCGCCCTGTACCGGCTCGGCGATGAAGGCCGCCACGGTCTCCGGATCCTCGCGCAGGATCTGCGCTTCGAGGCTCTCCGCGAGGCGCGTGGCGAACTGCTCTTCGGATTCGCCCGGCTTGCCGTAGCGGTAGTGATGCGGGCAGTCCGCATGCCGGACGTTCGCGATGGGCAGATCGAAGTCGCGGTGATTGTCGGGCAGACCGGTCAGGCTAGCCGATGCGATCGTCACGCCGTGATAGCCACGCATGCGCGAGATGATCTTCTTCTTGCGATGCTGTCCGAGCGCGTTGCGGTAGTACCACACCATCTTCATGGCGGTATCGTTGGCCTCGGACCCGGAATTGTTGAAGAAGACCTTGGACATCTTCAGCGGGAGCATGCCCATCAGCTTCTCGGCCAGCTCGATCCCGACGTCATGGGATTTGCCTGCGAACTGATGGTAGTAGGGCAGGGTCGCCAGCTGCCGGGCACCGGCATCGACGAGGCGTTGTTCGCTGAACCCGAGCGACACGCACCAAAGTCCTGCCAGCGCCTCGATGTATTCCTTGCCCTTGTCGTCGTACACGTACACGCCCTTGCCCCGGGTGATGACCACCGGTCCCTGGGTCTCGTGGCGGCGCAGATGCGTGTAGGGATGCAGGACGTGGGCGATGTCGCGACTTTCGATCGTCGATGCGGTGGAATCCATGGGAGGCACCGTGCGTGGAGGATTGTGGATATCTGACCCGGCGGTGTTCGACTGCCGGTCGATGCGATTCAAGTCAACGCCGTCCTCAACCGATCCAGCAGGGACCTGTAGTCTTGCCGTGCCGCCAGCGCACGTTCCATATCGACTCGCACGAACCGGGCTTTGTAGTTGGGTTGCATCTGGGCGATCTTGTCCATGTCGGCGCTGATGATGGTTCCGATCATCGCGTAACCGCCGCCGGAGACCGCGTCGCGATGCAGGATGATCGGCTCGACCCCGCCCGGCACCTGGATCGAGCCGTAGGGGTAGCCCGCGTCGACGATGTTCGAAGGGTCCGAGCCGGCGCCGAAGGGCTGCTTGCGTTCGCGCCACTGCAGCGGGCGACCCTGCTTGTAGCGATAGCCGATGCGGTCGGCTTCGGGCGCGACCGCCCAGGTATCGGCGAAGAAGGTTTCCGCCGAAGCATCGGTGATGCGATGGAAGTACAGTCCCGGCACGACGCGAAGCTCGGTTTCCTTCGGCAACGGCGTCGCAAGGTCGGCGGGCAGTTTGCGTCCCGCTTTCGCTTGCGGTGAAGCGATGCCGATCGGGAGCCGATCGCCGGGCGCGAGCTTGCGTCCCTGGAAGCCGCCGAACGCACCGAGACCGTAGGTGGAACGGCTGCCCAGGATGGAGGGCACGTCGATGCCGCCGGCCACCGCGATATAGAGGCGGGCGCCGAGCCGCATGAAGTCGAAAGCGAGCGTGTCGCCGGCCTTGACCGCGAACGCTTCGTTGCGCGGCGCCGGCGCACCGTTCAGTTTCGGCGTGGCATCGGAGCCGGCGACGGCCACTATGGCCGGTGCATCGAACGAAAGTTCGGGCGCCAGCAGCGCACATTCGAGCGCGGCCGCGTTCTCGTCGTTGCCCACGAGCAGGTTGGCGCAACGGAACGAATACTGGTCGAGCGCACCCGAGAGCGGTATGCCGACGTTGTAGTAGCCGGGGCGGCCCGCGTCCTGGACGGTGGTGGCGAGACCGGGCTTGATGATCTCAATGGCCATGCAGGATCTCCTCGAGCTGCTTGTTGTAGCCGGCCGGATCGGCGAGGAATTTCGACAGCGAGAAGGCGACGGGCCGGATGCGCAGGTCGAACGTCCCGGCCTCCACCTGGGCGGTCATGCGGTCGTACTCGGCGCGGTCGATCTTGCGGTACTTCACGATGTCTCCGGGCTTGAAGAAACACATGAAGTCGCGGAAGTACGGCAGCTTCTGCGCCGGGTCGAAGATCGGGGCCGGCGTGATGCCGTACATCTGGTAGCCGCCCGCGCCGCGCACGGAGTAGATCGCGCCGAAGCAGCCGCCGTGGCCGATGGTGAGCTTGGGCGTGTCGGTTCGTGGCCGCAGGTACTTCGGCGTCTCGATCTGCTTCGAACGCTCGACCATCTGGAACAGGAACGGCAATCCCGCGACGAACCCCACCATCGAGACGAACCAGGGGCTGCCTGCGTGGGCGTCGATGAAGGCCTCGACCGACGGATAGTTGTTCACCCGCGCGGAATACTCCAGGTCGGTGGCGTTCGGATCCTGGTGGCGCTCGCGGAAGCGCATGAGCGTCCCGCGGGTCCACGGATCGTTGTAGTACACCGGCACTTCGATGATGCGGGTGGCGAGTTCGAGCCCGGCGTCGCCGACTTCGCGCTCGAGTTGCTGCAGCAACGCCATCATGTCGTCGGGACGGATCACGTCCGGATCGAAGCGCACCAGATAGGACGCGTTCGCAGGGCAGATCTCGGTCACGCCGGGGACCTTGCGTTTCGCGAGCGCGTCGGTGATCGCCATGCCCTTGAAGAAGGCTTCGAGCGACATGCCCTCGGAGATCTCTACGAAGACATGTTCGTCGGCACCGAAGCTGTAGCGGGCGGTTGCGGCTGCCATGGAGGATCCTCAGGCGGGGGTGGTCGGAACGGGAACCGGAGCCGCGGCGATCCTTGCGGCGAGCCAGCTCTCGAGGGCGTTGGTGTCGAAGTCGGCGGCCTGGAAGCGCGGCTCGTCCATGAGGCTCAGGTGCAGACCGCGCGTGGTCTTGATGCCTTCGATGTGCAGTTCTCCGAGGGCACGGCGCATGCGGGCGATCGCGGCGGGGCGGTCTTCCGCGTGCACCACCAGCTTGGCGAGCAGCGAGTCGTACCAGGGCGGGACCGTATAGCCCGGGTAGAGCATCGAATCGACGCGCACTCCGGGTCCTCCGGGGAGCAGCACTTCGCTCACCCTGCCCGGGCTCGGCATGAAATTCCGGTCCGGATCCTCGGCGTTGATGCGGCATTCGATCGCCGCGCCGCGCATGACGATGTCGCTCTGCCTGAACCGCAGCGGCTCGCCGCCGGCGATTCGAATCATCTCGCGCACGAGATCGATACCCGTGATCATCTCGGTGATCGGATGTTCCACCTGGATGCGCGTGTTCATCTCGATGAAGAAGAACTCGCGCGATTCGTCGTCGTAGAGATATTCGAGGGTGCCGGCGCCGCGATAGCCGACCGACCGCGCGAGTTGCACGGCCGAGCCGCAAAGCCGCGCCCGTGTCTCGGCGCAGAGGGCGGGCGAGGGCGCTTCCTCGAGGATCTTCTGGCGCCGGCGTTGCAGCGAACATTCGCGTTCGAAGCAATGCACCGCGTCGCGCCCATCGCCCAGTATCTGAACTTCCACGTGGCGTGCGCGGCGGATGAAGCGTTCGAGATAGACGCTGCCGTCACCGAAGGCTGCCTGTGCCTCGGCCTGCGCGGTCGCCATCTGCTTGCGCAGTTCATCCGCGTCGTGGGCGACGCGGATGCCGCGACCCCCGCCGCCGGCGGAAGCCTTGATCATGACCGGCCAGCCGATCGCGCCGGCCACCGTCACGGCCTGGTCGATCGACTCGACCAGGCCGTCGCTGCCGGGTACGCACGGCACACCGGCCTTAGCCGCCGTCTCGCGCGCGAGCGACTTGTTGCCCATGGTGCGGATCGCCTCAGGCGTCGGACCGACGAAGGTGAGTCCGGCGCCTTCCACGCGTTCGGCGAAGGCAGCGTTCTCGGAGAGGAAGCCGTAGCCCGGATGCACGGCATCCGCGCCGGAGTCGAGCGCGGCCTTCATCAGCGCATCGGCATTGAGATAGCTCTTCGCCGCGGGCGCAAGCCCGATCGGCACGACGATGTCCGCCATCCGTACCGCGAGGCTCTCGCGATCGGCGTCGCTGTGGACCGCGACGCTCTGGATGCCCAGCTCGCGCGCGGCGCGAATGATCCTGACGGCGATCTCACCGCGGTTGGCTATCAGCAGTCTGCGGATCGCCACAGGCCCGATCCGTCTCAGGCGGTCTCGATCACGACGAGCGGCTGTCCCGGCTCGACCGGATCCTCGTTCTCGACCAGGAAGCGCACTACCTTGCCGGCGACCTCGGCATGCACTTCGCTGAATTGCTTCATGACTTCGACCAGGCCCAGGACGTCGCCGACCTTCACGCTCGCACCTTCCCTGGCGAAGACCTCGGCGTCGGGCGCGGGCTTGCGGTAGAAAGTGCCGGGGAGAGGGGATAGAACCTCGTGCTGGGCCATGGGCGGCTCCTATCGGGAATACATGAAATGGTCGACAGACCATTTCGTGGACGAATCTCCCCTCGCCCTCCGGGAGAGGGGACGGGGGGCGAGGCGGGGATTTCGAAGCCGCATGCGGCGAGCCCGAACGAGCGGCGGGCGGCATGCAGGCCGGAGCGCGCTCCGCAGGAGGGGGAAATCGAGCGTTCTACTTGTCATTCAGTTCATGAACGCTCAATAGTTTCTTCGGGGCTAGTGGGGTCGGGTTTCGACGAGGCTCGGTCGCTCGGCATAGGCGGCAAGCCACGGAGTAAGCGCCGGACAGCGCGCGCGCCACTCGCGCGTGTACCGGAAATCAGTGTATTCCAGCGCGACCGCCACGGCGACCGTGTCCATGCGCAAACCTCCGTCACCGAGCGCAGGCGCTTCCTGCTCGAGTCGGTCGATGGCCCGATCGATCCGGACTTCGAGCTTGGCGATCTGGCCAGGGCTCCTCTCGCCGTCCGCGCGGACGAGCTCCATGCGTCGCAGCAGGCCCGCCTCCATCACGCCGATCGCGAGCGCCCAGCGCCGCTCCACTTCCCATTGCCGATCGACGGGAATGAGCCGGGCGCGGCCCGAGATGCTGTCGAACCAGCGGCAGATCACGCGGCTGTCATACAGCACCTCACCGTTGTCGGTCTCGAGCGTCGGGATCTGGCGCAAGGGGTTCAGTGCGTCGAGGAATTCCGCCGTGTACACGTCGGTCTGCCGCTCTTCCACCGCGATACCCAGTTCGAGGCCGACCACACGGGTCATGCGGCCGAAAGGGCTGGTGGTTCCGTTGTACAGGACGTGCGGCAAGGCAACGGTACGAGGCGTACGAGGGGTCCGTTCAGTGGGCGGCGGCAGCGATTCGGGCCGGCTCCGTTCCCAGCCAGGGCGCCAGCGCGTCGCGAACGGCTCGGGCGAGTTCGACGGCGCCAGGCGTGTCGGAATGTACGCAGACGCAGTCGGCGCGCATCGGGATGTCCTTGCCGGTGACGGACGTGGCCTTGCCTTCCTTCACCGCGCGGAGGGAGCGTCTTGCCGCTTCGACCGGATCCTTCCCTTCGTGCTCGCGGGTGATGATGAGCGAGCCGTCGTCGTTGTAGTCGAGATCGGTGTAGTACTCGGCGATGAACGGGATGCCCCGTTTCGGATAGACCTCTTCGTGCTTGGTGCGTGCCATGCCCAGCAGCGGTACGCCGAACACCTCGGCCGCGTCGCTGATCGCGTTGGCGACCAGTTCATCGCGCGCGGCGACTCCATACAGAGCCCCGTGCGGCTTGATGTGGTTGAGCGGCATGCCCTCGGCATCGAGGAAGGCCTTGAGCGCGCCCACCTGGTAGATCAGGCAGGCTGACAGCTCGTCGCGCGTCATCCGCATCTCGCGCCGCCCGAAGCCCTGCAGGTCGGGGTATGACGGGTGGGCGCCGACCTTGACGCCGTGCTGCTTGGCGAGACGCACCGTCTTTCGCATCACCACCGGGTCCGAGGCGTGAAAGCCGCAGGCCACGTTCGCCAGGGTGATGAACGGCATGATGCCCTCATCGTCGCCGCACTTGTAGAGGCCGAAGGCCTCGCCCATATCGCAATTGATGGCCAATGCCATGGTCATTCCTCCTCGTGCCGTGAAAAGCCCGCGTCGGTCGGGCGGACCCGGATCCCCGCGATGGGTGGGCCGCGCCCCCCAATTAGAAACCCTGCAATCGAAATGAAAAAGAAATATTTTTCGATCCTGAAGTATCGGAAAAAGACAACGTCAGGGTTACGGGCATCAGAATCGACGGCCGGAGGAACAGCACGTCGTTGTGTCCGGAAGGGATCTGCGGGAACGCATCGCATCGAGACCAGCAATCTCGAGGACGCGCCCCCGGCGATGAAGGTCGGGCTGGCGTGGAACAAGAGCGCCGAATTGGCGCCGGCCATGGCCGCGTCCCGGGACTACTTCCGCCAGATCTTTCTCGAACCCTCGTTCAGCGGCGGAGGCCGTGCGCGCGGCATCCGGGGCGCTGTCGCGCCAGCGTTCCTGTGCCCGGCTTCCCCTGGGCCCAAGGCGGGAGGAGAAAGCCGGGAAAAGCGCCATGGCGCGGCCGCTATTCGGCCGCCGGGGGCTGCGGCGGCGCGCCCGGCTCCGTGGGCTCGGGCTTGTTCTGTTGCTTCTTGAGGCGTTTTTCTTCCTGCTTTTTCTTCTTGGCCAGGTCTCGCTGGCGTTTCTCGTACTGGTAATTGGGTTGTGCCAAGTGTTCGTCCTTTCGGGTCGAGTTGAGGGGCAAGACAGCCCGCAGTGTACGGCTTTGGCCAGGCGCCCGCAGGGGCGGGTGGTCAGTCCTCGGAGGACTCGGGAGGCATCCCCGCCACGCGCTTCCAGCCGGCGTGGCCGAGGTTGCGCAAGGTCTCGATGTTGCGCTCGTAGATCGTGTCGGTGCTCCCGAATGCGGCCACCGCATGCTCGATGTTCGCCTCGCGCAGCAGGTGCAGCATCGGGTATGGCGAGCGGTTGGTGCAGTTCTCGATGTCGTCGGGGTCCGTGCCCGCGAACTGGTAGCGGGGATGGAAACTCGCGACCTGCATCTCGCCTTCCAATCCGAGTTCGGCCAGGGCTGCGTCGACGCTGTCGAGGAAATCGTTGTAGTCGCGAAACTCGCCCAGGACGTGCGGATGGATCAGCAGTGTCGTCTCGATCTGGTTCGGGTCGGCAGCGGTCAGCAGGCGCAATTCGCGGACAAGCTCCGCGCGCAGCGTGGCGGCGTCATGCGCCGGGCTGACGACGAAACGGATGCGGTTCTCTGCCCGTACCGCAGCCGCGAACGGGCACAGGTTCAGTCCGATGACCGCGGCGTCGAGCCACGCCTGGGTCGCCGCGACGATCGCCGCGCCCGTCACCGGAAACGCTCGTCGATTCCGAGGTAGCGCCACTGCCCGGTGGGCAGGTCATGCAGCCGCACGTTGCCGATGCGGATCCGCTTCAGGCCCATTACCTTGAGGCCGACCAGTTCGCACATGCGTCGGATCTGCCGCTTCTTGCCTTCGCGGAGGATGAACTTCAGCTGTTCATCGTTCTGCCACTTCACCTGTGCTGTCTTGAGCGCTTCGCCGTCCAGTGCCAGGCCGTGCTGCAACAGGCCAAGCCCTTCCGGCGTCAGGGTGCCTTGGACGCGCACGAGGTATTCCTTCTCGATCTCGGAATCCTCGCCGATCAGTTGCTTCGCGATCCGACCGTCCTGCGTGAGGACCAGCAACCCGGTGGAGTCGATATCCAGCCGTCCGGCCGGGGCCAACCCCTTGAGATGGGCCGGACTGAATCTGATCGACGAGCGATCACCCTTGTAGCGTGACTGGGACATCACGAGCGTCGCGGCCGGTTTGTGCCCGTCCTCGGCCTGCCCCGAGACGAAGCCGACCGGTTTGTTGAGCAGGATCGTCACCTGGGTCAGTTGGGCATTGCGCGCAGCATTGCTCAGCGTGATCTTCTGTGTCGGAAGAATGCGCGTCCCGAGTTCCGTCACAGGCTGGCCATCGACGAACACCCAGCCGCGTTCGATGAACAGATCGGCTTCGCGGCGCGAGCACAGGCCCTGCTCGGACATGAGCTTCGAGACCCGTACCGTGCCCTCGGCATCGGGCGGCCGCCGCTCGCCCTCAGCCACCGGCGCGCTTCGCTTTGAATCCCCGTGCGCCGAGATCGGCCACGAGCGCATCGGCGTGATCGCCCTGGATCTCGATCGTGCCGTCCTTGACCGTGCCACCGCTGCCACAGGCACGCCGCAATTCCGCCGCGAGTCTGGCGAGCGCGTCGAGGGCGAGCGGGACGCCGGCCACTACGGTGACGGTCTTGCCGCCGCGACCCTTCGTGTTGCGCGAAACGCGCACAATGCTGTCGCCGACCGGCGCGGTTCCCGGGCGGCCGCAGACGCAGTCGGCCATGGGGCGCCGGCATCCGGGACAGCTCCGCCCGTGCTCGGTGGAGTAGACGAGGCCGCCGCGAGCGGGCTTGCCGTTGTTCAAGGGATCGACTATCAATCGCATGATGAAAAACCTTATTCTCGCCGATCGGGCGGGCAGCGGGTAACAGGAGAACGGGAATGAGACTGTCGAACGGGATTTCGGGGGCGATCTTCGCGGCGCTGGCGATGCAGGCCGGCATCGCCGGCGCCCAGCAGTACGATTCACGCGGCAACGTGATCCCGGGTACCGAGCCTCCGCCCAAGATCGACAAGATTCCCAAGGAGCGCACGCCCGAGCGCGACATGCCGCCGCCGGCTCCGCCGCGATCCGAGAACCTGTTGCCGCTCGACGTACCCCATTTCCCGGGGCGCGATGTGGCCCTGGATCGCACGTCGATCGCCATCGGTCCCGACGAGATCGTGCGCTACACGCTGGTCGCGACCTCGGCAAGCGGCCTGCGGCTGGTGAGCTACGAGGGCGTGCGCTGCGGTCCGGACGAGTGGCGCAGCTATTTCCTCGGCCGCCAGGACGGCGGCTGGGCGAAGGATTTCGCCTCTCAATGGATGCGGGTCAACGACGCCGGCCCCGGCGCGATCCGCTTCCTGCTAGCCAAGTCCTACTTCTGTACGCCCCAGGGCAGGCCGGTGACTTCGACCGAGGATATCCTCGACCGGCTTGCAGAGGGAGCTTCGTCGGTCATGCGCCGACGCAATTAGCTCCCCCCCGCTTCTCTGCGTTCGCTGCCCCCGAGGGGGGCGCTCAGCGCGCTTGGGGCGGCCCGGCACACACTCGCCCTGCCCAGGAACGCAAACCTACACGGTTCCGGGGCGCAAGCCGGCGGCATCGGGCGCTGCATAAGTCTCTCCCGGCTTCGCCGAGGGAGGGAACGCAGTGCGCCCCTTCCCCCGCCGGCGGGGGGATGCGGGCGAAAACGTACCCCGCAAACGCCGTCAACGACTACTCCGCGGCGAACGCAGACGACCCTGTTCGATGACGACGACATCCGCCGCCGTCAACGCCGTCAACGCCGTCGACAACTGATCCATGGCGAACGGCGACGCGCTATTTCTTTTTCTTGGCGGCGGGTTGTCCCGCGGTCATCGCCTCCGACAACCCGATGAGGATCCCGCTCGCGAAGGTCGCGAAGTTCTGACTGAGCGCCTGCGCGGCCTCGATGCTCGTGGCGCGGGACTTGCGCGCGCCTTCGCGCATCTGTTCGGCGAGGCCTTCGAGCGTCTGCATGGCGTGCGCACCGGTCTGGGTGCCGGAGAGCTTGGTGTGCTTCAGCAGCTCGCCCCACTGCGCCTGAACCTGCTCGGTCGCGCTGGCCGAGGCTTTCTTGACGGACTTGAGGAATTCGTCTTCGAGATTCTCGAGATCGGCGAGCGCCTTTTGCACATGGGTGTCGTTGAACTGTTTGCCCGCTCCCACCAACTGCTCGAGGGCGATGCGGTTCGCCTCCACCGCCTTCAGCAGCGCCTGGTCCATCCCCTCCAGCACGTCACCGAAGGTCTTGTCGAGATCGAGCTTGCCCTTGATCGCACCCATGCTCGCACCCTCCGTGACGCTGGCGAGCACCTGCCGGATCTGCTTCAGGCTCAAGTCGCGCTGCTGCAGCGCCTTCAGCGTGAGATCGCGCACCGTATTGCGCACATTCTCGCCCTGCTTGACCGATTCGCTGGTCATCTGCTTGAGCAATTCATTCATGTCCAACGCCGACTTCAGCATGACCATTACCTCCCGGATCGATTTCAGACGATGCCACCCGAACGACGCACCAACCGCCAATCTACTGCCGCGGTTGCCGATTTGCCACCGGTTCGGGTTCTAGTTCCGGTAAGCCGCAGGCGGAAGGCTCGGCACCGACGCGAGGGCGGAGACAGACGCCTCGCGCTGCGACTGAATCAGGCAGACCTATCGCACGGCAGCGACGACGATCTTGCCGTCGCGCTTTTCCAGATCGATGAGCGTGGCTTCGCCTGCCGCCTTGTCCACTATCCACGTCTGCGGCACGTCGATGAAGCGCAGGTGGGAGGTCGTGATGTGGCTCGAGGTGACCCGGCCTCCGACGGATTCCTTGCACCAGATCAGCATGCCGGCGTTCGCGCTCAGTTGCAGGGTGTAGGCTGCTGCGCAGCCTTCCGGTTCCTTCTCCGGCACGTGGCGGAGGGACAGGCTCGTCGAGTTGGAGCGTTGCAGCTTTCCGGCGCCGGTTTGCAGTTCCTCGGCGATCCGGGTCGCGCCGTCGGTGCAGGCGGTGACCAGGAGGCAGGCGGCGAGGGCGGGGAGAAGGCTGAGTCGGTTCATGGTCGGTTCCAGGCGCGCTGGCAGGGAGACCTCTGGCCGCTTTCCGAAGCAACCCTTGCGCCGGGTCGTCGATCAAGGGCGGCGGAGTTTCGATCAAGGCAGGCGGCAAGTCCGGATTCCCGGTCAAGTCTTGCCGACGTGCGAACAGGCGTCGGCCGCACGTAGTCGCCACAATTCGTCCGCCTCCAGACGCGATTGCCACGACAGCGCGCCACGAAGCACACGCTCCCGAACCTCTGATCCACGGAGAACTCACCATGCTCAGCACCCAGATCCGCGCTCCCGACGCGAAACCGATATCCACGCCCGCCCCCGACTTGACCGCAATCAAGGCTCGCCAGCAGGCGACCTGGGCTTCCGGCGACTTCGGCGTCATCGGTACGACCTTGCAGATCGTCGGCGAAGCGCTTTGCGAAGCCGTCGACGTGCGCGCCGCCGAGTCGGTTCTCGACGTCGCGGCCGGAAACGGCAATGCCTCGCTCGCGGCCGCACGCCGATTCGCGGAGGTAACCTCGACCGACTACGTTCCCGAGTTGCTGGAGCAAGGGCGCCAGCGTGCGGCCGGCGACCGGCTGTCGATCGAATTCCAGGTGGCCGATGCCGAGGCACTGCCGTTCGACGAGAGCAGTTTCGACGTCGCGTTGTCCACGTTCGGCGTGATGTTCGCCCCGAATCAGGAACTGGCCGCATCGGAACTGCTGCGAGTAGTGGAAGCCCGGCGGCCGCATCGGCCTGGCGAACTGGACGCCCGAAGGGTTCCTCGGCGAGTTGTTCAAGACCATCGCGGCGTTCGTTCAGCCGCCCCCGGGGCTCGATTCGCCGATGCGGTGGGGTACCGAGACGCGCCTCGTGCAGCTCTTCGGCGCGCGCGCCGCCGATATCCGCTGCGAGCGGCGCTACTTCATGTTCCGCTACCGGTCCGCGGAACACTGGATCGATGTATTCAGGGACTACTACGGACCGACCCACAAGGCGTTCGCGGCGCTCGACCCCAAATGCCAGGAAGCCTTGCACGACCGGCTGGTTGCGCTCCTGACCCGTTTCAACCGCGCGGGGCGCAGGTCGCTGGTGGTCCCCGGGGAGTACCTCGAAGTGGTCGTGACGAAGCATTGAACGTCCGGCTCGCTGCTGCGGCGCCTCGGTCTATTTCACCTGCAGGCCGGGGCGCTCAGCAAAGTGGCGCGCGAGCGCCGCGATGTCGTCATCGCCCAGGTCCGCCGCCTGTGCCTGCATGACCGCATGCGTGCGTGCACCCGTCCGGTATTCGCGCAGCACCTGCCCGAGGTAGCCTGCCTTCTGACCCGCGATACGAGGCACTTCCGCTGCGATGCTCGTGCGGCCGTCCGTGCCGTGACAGGCGGCGCAACGTTCGGCCGATGACGGCGGCGGCGCGCCTTCCTGGACTTCGGCGACGGCTGCGGGGGATTCGCCGTACCACGCAGCGAAATTCTTGAGCTCCTGCAACGACCGGGACTTCGCCACGTCACGCATGGTCGCATGCGGGCGCACGCCATCCTGGAAGGCGACCATCGCTGCGACGAAGTAGGCCGGATTCTGCCCGCCCAGGCTCGGTACGTTCTTCATCGCCGCTTGTCCGTGGCAGGCATTGCAGGTGACCGTCCTGCGCTTGCCTGCGAGCGGATCGCCTTCGGCAGCGAGCGCAACCCCGGCCTGTGCGCAAGCGAATAACAGGCACCCGCCCAGCAGGCAGATTCGCAGCGTCGGCCGCTGGGCCGTCGAGTCAGTCATGAAAATTGTCTCCGGAACGAGAAGGTTCACCCCGGGGCGGCCGGGAAAATGCGCCCGCCGCTGCGCACGATCGCGCCGCTTCGCGCGAGTTCGTTGACCAGCATCCGCCCGAGTTCGTCGAATCCCAGGTGAAACCAGGCGCGATCATAGTCTCCATAGAGCGGCACGCCGGCGAGGTATCCGGGGAGCGAAACCTCGTCGAGGCTGCCCAGATCGAGCAGCGCGAACGACAGCATCACCTTGAGCACGTAGCGCGCAAGCTTCTTTTCGTCGGCTTCGAAGGCCTCGATGCGGGACTCGCAGACTGCGATGGCGTCTTCGACCTGCGCGAACGGTTCGCCGTGGCCAGGAATCACGATGCGTGGATCGAGCGCCCGTATCTTCTCGAGCGTCGCGCGGGCGGCTGCAAGGCGATCGCTCCAGCCGGGGCCGGGCAACACGATGCCGAAGCCGCGTTGCCAGAGCGCATCGCCGGAAATGAGGATCCGCTCGCCGACGTGCCAGAACATCACCGCACCCATGTCGTGACCGGGAGCCGCGATCGTTTCCCACTCGAGACCACCCATGGCGAGCACAGCGCCGGGCCGAACGATCGCATCGAACCCGAAACGCTCGGCGCGCTGGCCGGCATAGTCGATCCAGAGCGCGCGCGTGTCCCACGCCTCGATCAGCGGCGCTTCACCTTCGGGGATCCAGATCGGACAGCCGAACGCGCGCCGCACCGCCGCGTTGCCGCCCATGTGATCCGAGTGGCAATGTGTGTTGACGAGGCGATGCAACGCGCGCTCGCCGAGCTGTTCGCGCAACAGACGGATCGTGGTATCCGCATGCGTCACGTAGCCGGCGTCGACCAGGACGTTTTCGTCCGGCCCGAGGAACAGCACGTGATTGGCGTTGAGCCAGTCGCGGACGATGACCTTGATCGAGGGTGGAAGCATTCAGCCCGACCGCCTCAAACACGAGGACACGAAGGACACGACGGACACGAAGGTTCACGAAGCAATGACCGGGTGCCGGGCCGATCCCATGCCGCGCTCCCGTTCGAGTGCATTGCTTTTTCTTCGTGCCCTTCGTGTCGAAAGCGGTACAGGTGCAGCAGGTAACTATCCCCGCAACGCCTCCAGAGCGTTCCGATCGAACACGATGCCGTGCCCCGGTCGATCGGGCGCGACCGCGAATCCGTTCTCGATCTTCAACGGTTCGGCGATGTATTTGTCGAGGCCGAAGCCGTGCGCTTCGAGATAGCTGCGGTTCGGACAGGCCGCCAGGCAATGCACCGTGATGTCGTGGGCGCCGTGGGAAGTCACCGGCAGGTTGGCGGCCTCGGCGATGCGGGCGACCTTCATGAAACCCGTGACGCCGCCGACCACGGTCACGTCGGGTTCCGGGAACGTCACGCCGCCCGCGCGGATCATGTTCTGGAATTCATGCAGCGTATGGAAGTTCTCCCCTGTCGCGATGGGCAGACCGCCTTCGCGCACGATGCGAGCGTGCCCGGCGATGTCGTCCGGAATGGTCGGCTCCTCGATCCACACGGGCTCGGAGGGCTGCATGGCGCGAGCGGCACGAATGGCTTCGTCGGCACTCCAGCGCATGTTGGCATCCACCATCAGCGGAAAGTCCGCGCCGAGATGCTCGCGCATCGCTTTTACACGCGCGACGTCTTCCGAGAGCTTCGGCCGCCCGACCTTCATCTTGATCGCGCGAAAGCCCTTCTTCAGATTGCCGTCGGTCTGCGCGAGCAGCGCCTCGAGGGTGAACCACAGGTCGATGCCGCCGGCGTAACACGGCACGTTGGCATCGAAGCCTCCGAGCAATGTCCAGAGCGGCACACCGAAGCGTTTCGCCTTCAGGTCCCAGAGCGCGATGTCGACCGCCGCGATCGCCATGGTCGCTGCGCCGCCGCGGCCACCGTAGTGAATGCGCCACCACATCTTCTGCCACAGCGCTTCGATCAGGTCCGCGCGCTCTCCTGCAAGCACCGGGGCGAGGTCGCGCGCGATCGTGGAGTGAATCGCGGCACCGTTCGTGCCGACCGTGTACGTATAGCCCACGCCCTCCTGGCCGTCGGCATCGGTGACACGAGCGGTGATCAACTCGAAGTGCGTCATCTCTCCATGGGTGCTGTCGGTGAGCGTCACCGGCAGCGGGATGCGGTAGAGGTCGGCGCGGACGGAGGCGATCCTGTTCATGGTTTTGGGTCCGTTCGAAAAGACCCGAAGAATGCCACGAGACGGGGTGGGTTGTGGACACAGCGGTCACTTGTCCGATCGGCGATGGAATGCGCGCTCCACCCCGATCCTCCCCCATCTGCGATCAGATCTGCGACGGGGGGAGGGAGCGCAATACGTCCGTCCCACGGCGACGCCGGAGGTGGGTCGGGGTGAGGGCGGGCTGCGATTGGAGCAGCGTAGTCGCGCGCGATCGCTCAGTTGGCTCGATCGCCCGACGGCGTATCGCCAGCCACCGGCTCTGCCAACAGTGCGTCGATCTCGGTCTTGAATGCCGCATACGGCGCCGCGCCGCGCAGCCGACGCACCACCTTCACCGTATCGCCCGACGCGATGCCGAGCAGGAATGTCGGGGTGCTGGTGATGCCTCCCTGCTGGGCGGCTGCAGCGTTCTTCAGTATTTCGCCGGCGTACTTCTCCGAGTCCATGCACGTCTTGAAACGGTCCGCGTCGAGGCCGATCGCGGCCGCGTGGGCGGCCCAGGGTTCGAGCTGGCGCTGATTCGCGAACAGATGGGCATGCATCTCCCAGAATTTGTCCTGGTCGCGCGCGCAGCGCGCGGCCTCGGCGGCTTTCGCCGCAAGCGGATGCAGTTGCGTCAGCGGGAATTCTGCGACGACATAGCGCAACCTGCCGGCGGCGACGTAGTCCTGCTCCAGTTGCTTGAAGGTTTCCGTGTAGTGGCGCGCGCAGAACGGGCATTGGTAATCGGAGAACTCGATCAGCACGAGGCGCGCGCCCTTTGCGCCGAGTTGCGGACTGTCTTCGGGGCCGAGCACCGCGTCGAATTTCTCCCAGCCCGCTGGGCGCCGCGCGGCAGAAACTACCTGCTTCAGTTCGCGCATATCCTGCTGCAGCGCGCGTACTTCGCCGCGCAGAGTCAGAACCTCGTCACGCAGGGCCGCGTTGTCCCCGTCGGCGGTTTGCGCGCACAACGGGGTGAACAGCAGCGCGAACGAAAACGCGCCAGCGAGAGTCGTCGAACGCTTCATGGCATGCTCCGGAAACGACACGGGCCGCGCGAGCGGCCCGCTGAGGGTTGATAGAGGATGCTCAGGCCGACGGAGCGCGGCGCCGCTGCCTTAACGCGAGGAGGCCGATGCCCGCGAGCAGCAGTGCATAGGTGCCCGGCTCCGGCACTAGCACCGGATTGCCGAAGTACAACTGCTGGCCGCTGGCGCCGAGCGATGCGGACTGCAGGTAACGTCCTCCGGCGATCAGCGACGGATCGTCGACGAGCATCCAACTGACCGTCCACGTCTCGCCGGGTGCGATGGAGGCAAGGTTCCACTGCAATGCCAGCTCCGGAAAGCAGTCCGCACCGCAGGCATTGGCGCCGTTCAGGGCGTTGGCGCCCAGCAGGATGTCGAGCGTAGACTGACCCGGCGCGTCGGCGTCCAGGACGCGGAACTGCACCGGGTCGCCGCTCGACGGTGGCGCGCCGAACCCTATCGGTGCCGCGGTATCGAGGGATCCCTGTTGTCCTTTGGCACGGGTCGCGACGATGAGCCGCAGATCGTCGAACGGGTCCGAGAACAGCTCGTCTCCGTTGTGCGTCACCGAGTAGCTGACCGTGACGGCAGACGTCCCGATGCCGAGCACTTCGTAGTCGAAGGACAGGTCGGTACCCAGGACGGCCTCGGTTGCAGTCTTCGTCTCCGCGAAGGTATCGATGTAGAGCAACGGCGTTACGTTGGCGCGGCCCGCGACCCCCAAACTCAACTGGCTGAATGCGCCGTTCTGCAGATCGTCGCCGCCCGGACCGAAATTGATCGCAGAGTATGCCGGTCCGGCGGCGCAGAAACCGAGCGCGAGCGAGAGCGCGCCGGCAGCACGTGAAAGCTGATTTCGCATCATGTTGTTTCTCCCTCGTCGAAGTTGTGGGCTTCGGGCTGCCCGGCTGCCGGTCCTGCACTCCGGCACAACCGGCGCAGCCCGCCTGCTTCAGCTCATCCGCCGTTCATTCGGGTCTCGGCCGACCGGCGTTCGAGCCCTCCTTGCGATTCACCAGCGAATACTCCTTCACCAGGCCACCGGTCGCCTGGAATGCCAGCCCTTCCTGCCCCTTCTCGTCGAGGTTCTTGCGCGCCGGCACGACCGACACCTGTACCGCCGGCAGCAACAGCCCGATCTGATTGCGCTGCTCGCTCGAGATGAGGACGTTGAATTTCAGGTCCTCCGCCGAGCGCACGCCGTCGTTGAACAGATCCTCGGCGATTTCTTCAATCAGTGCGTCGGCGGATTTCGTGTCTTCCTCACTCATGGTCGGGTCGAGACGCAGGTCCTGCCAGTCTTCCACGGCGAGACCCGAAATCCCGTTCGAGTCGAACATGACGATCGCCGAGCCCGGCCCCGGTACGTAAGTGAGCTGGAAATTGCCCACCGGGATGGGCGACGCGAGCGGGAAGCCGCGCTTCACGAACACCACTTTCTGGATGGTAATCGGATTGGTGCGCCCGTCGCCGCCGCCCTGGATGTTCATGTTGCGCACGGGCAGTTTGCCTCCCGCCGGCGGGAGGGGGATCTCGGAGATGTCCTCCGGGGCACCGTATTTCCTGCCCGTCGGCATGCCCAGCACGCCCCCCAGGAACTTGAGGGCAGTGTCGAAGGCCTCCGCGTCCGTGAGCTTGGGTGACGGGAGGTCCGTGGTCGCGGGAGGTTGCGTCGGGACGGGCGAACGCTTTACGAATTTGATGTTGCCGAATCCGAGGCTCTTGCTGTAGCTCAGTCTCGAGAAGGCGCCGCGACCGTTCTCGTCACCGATCGACGCGGTGCAGTCACCGGGATCGCGTTCGCCCACCGGCGTACCGGTGCGCCGGCAGTCGGTGGAGGGGATGACCGAACCGTCGCCGAACAACTCCTTTATCGCCTTGTTGGGATCGAAGGTCTGCGCCAGCGGGCGAGCGATCGGAACCCTCAGCATCTGTCCGACGAGACGCTTTCTCTGCTCATCGTTCTGGAGGAACGGGGGCATGCGTTCCTTCATGAACGCGGAAAGTTCGCGGGCGCTCTGGAAGTTGACGGCGTGGACTGAACCGGCGGCGGCGAGAAAAAGTCCCACAGCGGTCGCGGGCAGCGCGTGTTTGAGTGCATTCATGGCATCACTCCGGAAAAAAGGTTCGAAATGCGGTCGGCGGGCGGTACGCTCGATCACGGATTGAAAGTGGTTTCACCCACCGGATTGCAGCCTTCGTAGTAGAGGATCCAGTAGTAGTTGACGCTGCCCGGGTCGGTGAACGTGAGGTTGTAGCGTTCGTTCAACAGGCGCCACTGGGCATCCGGACCACTCGTCCCGATCGAATAGGCGACCGGGCACTGGTCGGAGCAGGTGCCGAACCAGTTGAACGGGTCGTAGCCCGCGCAGTCGAGCGAGTTGTTCTTGAATTGATTGGTGACCCACGCATAGGAAATCGGGCCGGAGTGCCCGTCCTTCGCCGTCTCCTTGTAGTCGTTGTTGAAACTCGACGAGATCCACATGAGGCCATGAAAACCGTCGAACTGATGCATGCGGCGGGTGCTGGACGAGGCCGTGTCCTGCATCCGGAACCGAATACCGTTCAGGTTGTCGTCGTCAGCGCTCTGGCACGACGAGGCATGCGCGAACATCAGGTACGAATCGCCCCAGCGCGACTGTGTCGACGAACCACCGTACCGAAGCGCGCATTCCCCTTCGAACGGGTAGCGCATGACCGCACCCCAATGGTCGCCGTCGTCCCAACCGTGCGTGGCGATGATCGCTGCATCCATCCAATCCACGCCGGAGGGGGAGGAGGACTGGTAGTCACGACAATCCGCGTCGAACTGCGGGTCGCAGAAACGTCGGACGGTCATGTTGCCGTCGACATACCGGTATTGATTTGCGGCGGGGCCCTGGTAGTGCCCCTTCGCGCCCATCTCGTTCCACCAGGCCGTGGCCATACCCGGCCACGAGGGGCGATCGTCCGACCCGCAGCCGCCGGAGGAACCCGGCACGAAATCGCCGATCGCGTACATGCCTACGTACAATGCCCACGCCCCTGGCGCGAACGTTACCGTCGCTGCAAGTGCGAGTGCTTTGGCGGTCAACAGCCATGTGTTTCTCGTGCCCATTTCGCATCCTCCTGTCAGATGGTTGGGACTACACGAAGATCTGAACCGGAGCGCGACATCACACCGAGGCAATCGATGTCATGCGGCTGCGGCGACACACAGGCAGGGCGCCCCCGACATTTCGGCGGGATCCGAAGAGAATCGCGTAGCGATCTCCACCGACCTCGCGGAACCATCTTTGCCCTTCCAGTTCGGACGGTTGATTCCGGGCGCGCTCGGACAAGTTTGCGCGCGGAAGAATTAATTTACGCCCGCATCAAAACCGGTTCAATCGAATGGCGGAAATGATTTGTCGTCTGTCTGCGACAACAAGATGCGTGAGGGAAACGCTCCGTCACGTCGTGCGACGAAACGAAATCAGCGTCCGCCGGAGACGTCGAGCAGCGCGCCGTGCGTGAACGAGGCCTTGTCCGAGAGAAGCCAGATCACCGCCTCGGCGATTTCATCCGGCTGGCCGATCCGTCCCAGCGGCGTGGCGGCGGCAACGCGCTTGCCGAATTCTTCCCCGCCCAGCGGCGCGATGATGTCGGTCTGGGTCGTGCCCGGGCGCAGGCAGTTGACGCGGATGCCTTCCGGCCCGGCTTCCTTGGCGAGCCCGAGCGTGAAGCTGTCCACCGCACCCTTCGAAGAGGCGTAGGCCACCATTCCGGCCATGCCGCCGGTGCGAGCTGCGATCGAGCCGACGTTGACGATGACGCCGCCGCGGCCACCGTGCTTGCGCGCCATGCGTTTCAGCGCTTCGCCGCAGCACCAGTAAACACTGTCGACATTGGTCGCGAACAACTCGCGCAGACCGGCCTCGGTCATGTCCTCGATCGCCGTAAGCGGGCCGGAGATGCCGGCGTTGTTGACGAGTGCGCTCAACGCGCCGAGTTCACGATCCGCGGTTTCGAACAACCGCGTCGCTTCGCCCTTCTTCGAAACGTCGGCCTGGACGGCAATCGCCTTGCCGCCGGCTTTGCGGATGTCCGTGACGACCCCTTCGGCGGCCTCGCCGTTGCGCGCGAAGTTCACGCATACGGCGTAGCCCTCGCGAGCTCCCAGCCGGGCGACGGAAGCGCCGATGCCGCGGCTCGCTCCGGTGACGATCAATACGTTTCCATCGCTTCGTGCTGGTGGCGTCGCCATCACTTGTTCTCCGGTGTCGATGCCGCGGGGGCCGGGGCGGGTGTCGAAGAAGTTGCCGGTACCGGCGCGGGCGGGGTGGGAGGCGGTGACACCAGCATCGGTTCGTTGATTACGCGCACGCCGCTCACGAAGTATTCGGTGTCGCCGAAACAGCTCGATGGGATGCCCATGTGCTGCTGATAGTC
>Ga0163144_10007833_pt1 | contig 23328 bp, 41 predicted proteins | sample OliLak19BULKMAT1_FD_123175 | JGI IMG/M metagenome (GOLD analysis project Ga0163144, IMG submission 123175) | Freshwater microbial mat bacterial communities from Lake Vanda, McMurdo Dry Valleys, Antarctica - Oligotrophic Lake LV.19.BULKMAT1 | ecosystem: Environmental > Aquatic > Freshwater >...
CCATCATGCGTTAAGCGCAACGGCATTTGGTCGAGCAGTAACTCGGTTCTCTGCCCATTAAATCGCTCTAGCAGCACCTTCTTCATGTCACACGTCCTCACGCATACGCACGCCGACTGGAAAGCGTGGAATGCCGTCAGCAGTAAGGCCTTGGTACTTCACAGTAAGCATGCGGCCGATCGCCAAACTTGGGTTGTCCCAATACAACTTGAGCTTGCTCGTCTCGCCCATCATCTTGGCACGGAAGTCTTGGTCACGTTCGTTACGACATACGAAGACAGCGTGACCTGCTAGCTTGCCTCGTCCTTCTTCGACACCAACGATTTCAAACTCGGCATCAGCGAACTCTTTCACCTTTAGCAGATCATAGCTCCGCTTGTTCACGTACTTGCCTTCGCCATTGCGAACCATTGCGCCTTCGAAGCCCTTGTCAAGGAAGTCAGCGAAAGCTTCTTGCATAGCAGCTTCGTCATTAGCCGCGAGCGTCTCGACCAAGAGCACCGTGCTTTCGCTCATGGGATACACATCATCTACTAACAAAGCTGTCAGGTGTACATTACGTGCCTGGAACGAGGCATCTTTCACGATATCATACACGTGATATTGAACAACCGTGTGACCATCCTTCGGCGCCTTCTGCCGGATGAAGCTGGTCAGCTCCTCAAACTTGTTTCGATAAGCATGATTGTACAACTCTCCGTCGAGCACGATGTCATTGATGCCTGCGTCGGCACAACGCCGTTCAACCTCTGCAGCGATGTGCGGTACGCCAGTGATCAGCTTCCGAGTGCGCGACCACAACGTGCACTTGCCATCTTCGACAACGGCGATGCAGCGGTGTCCATCGAGCTTCGGCTGTACATAGGCCGGCCACTCGATCTTGTGGCCGTGGTCTTTGTACGAGTGCGCAAGCATCGGACTAATGCCACCCTCGATGATAGCGTCGACTTCACCTGCCATAGCAGCAACTGCAGTCTGGTTGTAGCCCTTCTTGAGCTTTTTCTCCCACAGGGCCTGCGCTTCGAGCTCCGCCTGTTTCTCCGCAGAGGTCTCGTTCTTCTTGCCGACGTTCTTGCCGGTTTTCACAACATCAACAGTTTTCTGCATCACACCGTTAGTCTGACCCCATGCGGTGTGAATCTCGTTGTTGAGAACCCAAATTGACCACTGCTGTTGCTTGCCAGTGCTGGTCTTCTTGTAGAGCTTCGGGAATTCAATCACGCTGCTGCTCATATAAGACCGTAACCGTCGATACGCACGACAGCTTGTACGGTCTCGCGCTCATCTAAGAGGATCCCGAGGAACTCGCCGAACTCATACCCGCCGACGCTGCGTGGATTCGCTATCTTCACTCGCTTGACATCCTCCCCGCCCTAAAGGGCGGAGATTCCGGGGGAGGCCCCGGCGGTTGGCGCTTCAACGAACGGAACGCCAGTGCCCATCGACACCGCCCGACTTACCCATTCTCCACGTCCGTTTTGAGTCTCGGCGAGCCCCGTGTGCTCTATGACCGCTAGGCAAAGCATCAAGAACTCGTCGCGCCCCAATGCAGCCTTTGCCCTGTTTACGTCCGGATGCACCCACTCCACGTTGTCTACGCAATCAGTCCCTCCTTTTGCTCTTGGCAGCACATGATCTATTTCTGCCGTCCCGTACGTGAGCGTCCGCCCAGTGTATGGACAGATGCCTCCCTGTCGCTCAAAAACGGCCTGAAGAAGCCTCGCGTTGCTGATTGTTGTTCTGCCGAGGGCATGACGAGCGCGGTCGGCGAGATAGTGCAACAAGCAGTAATAAGCCGAGAACTCACACACCGCGAGCACACAGCAGGCGCACCCACCGCACCGGCGCCGTTGTTCTCTTGTACGTGCAGCATACTTTCGCGTCCTGCTTGGATTCTTCTTTCGCCATTCACGGTTGTACGCATTTCGACAGCTTGGGCAGTATCTATCGTACGGTTTTGCCACTGGGAACTTGCAGTTTTCTTTGCCACACATTTTCGTCATGTCGATCATCTACTTCGCGCCGCTTGTCTGAGCCCGCGCAAGCGCGTCGTTCCACGCTACGCGCGCACACCCAAACGTCTGAGCAAGCGCACGGCGCTGCTCCGGCGTCGGGTAGAGGCGGTACGAGTAGCGGAGACTTGTCATTGGTCTGCACACGAGTATGGTGTCCGCATGGCGAAAGCGCAAGGGCTGGACAAGGGACGACACAGCGTCACGAAGCTTTTAGCCCACTTGGTCTGCGTAACGAAGTACCGGCGGAAGGTACTAGACGCGAAGGGGCTCGCGACGATTGAGGCGGCAATGCGCCGTGTTGCGACAGAGATGGCGTTCACGGTCGTCGAGCTGAACGGCGAAGCCGATCACATCCACATCGTGGTGAGGTACCCGCCGAAGCTATCGGTCTCCAAAATCGTCAACTCGCTCAAGGGCGTCTCGTCGCGAAGGTACCGGGAGGCCGGGCACCACATGCCATCGAGGCAGTCCCTTTGGAGCCCGAGCTACTTCGCGTCGTCGGTAGGAGGCGCGCCGATCGAGGTGCTGCGCCAGTACGTGCAGAATCAAGAATCCGGCCTGAAGGCCGGGGTTTCAGACCCAGGACAACGATGATTCAGCCTTCATCGCCGGATGTCCGCAAGCGTTGCGTATGCGCAAATGATGTCGCCCATGATGCGTTCCATCGCAAAGTGATGCTGCGTCGAACCGTCACCACCAAATTTATGTGCGACCTCGTGCACGACAGTTGAGATAAGTTCCCGACGATTCTTCAGCACGCGTTTGGCAACATACACCTCACCGCTGTTGAACATGCCGGTGATGGTCGTGCCGACAAAGTCGACAACCATCACGGCTTCCAACGTAAAGTCCGGCTCGACTCCGTGTGTCAGCATACATGCCCAGATCAAGTTCTCGGTCTCTTCCGTGTCGAGATCCGTTGCAGAGTAACGCTTCGCGATATCGAGCTGACGCTTTCGTTTGAGCGAATCAAAATCACCGATCTCACGCTCGATGGTCACCTTGAGTGCCTTCGAAACCATGATGCCTTTCATGGCATGATGTGTGGCCTCGGTAGATTCGGCCATGTTCGACACCGGCACCGCATCAGCACCGTAGGTTTCAGCGAACTGCGTTGCGACTGTACGCGTCAGTTGATCAGCCAAGCCATACGAGTACTGCTGATGAATAGCCCAAGCTTCACCGGTATCCGACTGCAGCATGGTGAATAACCTGTCACCAAGAATCGAACCAGCTTCAATGGCCTTGAGCAGCACCTCGGCAATAGCGCGGCGCAAGGACCACGGATCAGCAAGACGACGATCGCGATCAAGCTCGACGTCACGAAGATTATAGCCATAAGCACAACCGTCCGGCATGACACCAACGTAGATGCCTTTGACAAACAGTTTGTTGGCGTACTTATCATTGGTGAGAATCTGGTTGCCATTCACCTCAATGACGTCATCCTTCTTCGGTGGCGTGAGAAAGAGGATGCGCTCCTTGATGATCTCCCACGACGCGTCATCGACACCGTAGACTTCGATCAAGACTCGATCAGTCGCTTTGGCTGGTCTGACCTTGATCTTGAGCAACTCCTTGCCGAACGTGTCCGAATGTTCGATGTACGGCGTCCAAATCTCTGACCCCGTGTGCACACGCACTGTGAAGCCCAGACGCAAGAGAACCACGAACGCAAGCTTGTAGCCTTCGCCAAACTGTCCACGAGCGTTACGGTCACCCGCCTTGCTGGTCGACCCAAGCAAGAGCGTCGAACGATCGAGCTTGGTGCCCATGTTCTGGATCTTGATCGGCCGACCTTCGCCACGACCTCGTTCGATGACAGCTGGGTAGCCTTGGTCGTGTGCATCTGCTGCATTCTGCAGCAGCTCACGCACAGCCTCCCACACACCCCATGACTTCACATAGCTGGGGTCGATGGTCAGCTCGAGAGTAGTAGACTTCACTTGTGCGGTGTCATTCATAATGTTGCCTGATGATGCCTGACGTTGGATTTAGTTGTCAACTAAATTACATTTTGAGAACCACAACGACAATGCATCATATCTTACCCCTTAAAGTGCCTTTTTGGTGCTTAATAGCTCAATTCTGGCTTCTTATGCTCATGCAGTTAGCGTGCCTAAAACATGTCTCGTGATACGCCATCATAAGCGGTACGTAACTGATAATCCTCTTCGGCTTCCCATTCTTCACGTGCCAATTCAAACAACAGCCAATCAATGTCCTCGACACGTTGCGCGTACTGCTCAGCCGTGAGGCCAGTTCCAGCCAGGGTATGCAGCATTTCGTCCATGGTGGAAGATTGTACCACGGCTTAATTGAGTTCGCAAGTAATCAGTAAGTACCGGAGACTTAACGGGAACGAATCAGTTTCCTGATCAAACCCGCTGCCTCACGATATACAGTAGCAGCACTTGGTCCGCCCCTCGTCATCGGTAGCTCATCTTGTCGCTTGGCTTCTGTGTCGAGCATCTTAGCTGATGCACGCAAACCACGATCATAGGCATCAGCTTCGGCACAATTGATCGCATTAGCGATCTTGCACAGCATGCATCGCTCGCCAGTAATGGTTGTGCGCCCATCGCTACGGCGACGCATACATAGGCAACCCTCAAGTCCATAAGCAGCCGCTGCCCGTGCTTTAGGCGTAATGATCTTGCGCTCAGCCATCATGGTGTCCTTTGCAACAACGGTCACGATGTCGACAGCACCATGCCCGCACGCGAGTTACCGCGTAACCAACAAGAGGCAACGCAAACATGACGGCCATGATCTCGTCGATGCAAATATGGAACGGCATTACCTGGTCTCCTTCAGCATTTTGACAATGTCTGTGAGCGCGTCGTGTGTGACTGCTGAACCGTACTTTGCTGTATACTTCTCGATTAGTTCGATGTCTTCGCAACGGGTCTGCTCTACACACTCCTGCATATGCAATCGTAGTGCGCGCCAGAAAGCCATCCACTCCAGATAATCTTCCGGCTTCTCGAGTTGTTCTTTCGGTGTCAGGCTTTGCAACTTCACCATGCGACCATCGATGTGATTCATAACTACCACCCTTGAGGAAGATCGGCCGTATCATTGCCGGCAACAAAATGCCGTGCTACCGACAGCAATGCACGTTGCGGAAACACTACAGCAAATGTAAGCATTGGCTGCGTATCGGTGAAATTACAGTCCTTTGCCCAACGAGCAAAAAACGGGTGATAATATGGCCATTTCACCCTTTAAGACGATTGACTCAGCTAAGTACAGCAAAGCTGTAGCTTCAGAATCAGTCATGTCTTCGAAGGTCATGTCGGTGGGATTGATGCGCATCGTGCGAAGAACATGCACAATGCGGGCCACTTAGATATCAGGACAGCCGGAATCGAACCGACCCTCTTCACGCTTAATGCGATCTGCGCACACCAGCCGCGCCTTGCCCCAACCTTAACTTTACTTCTGCGTAAACGTGTTGTTCGCGAAACGCCAATCAAGCTCTGGGTGAGCCTGACCTTGTTGTTGGCTATATGGCACCGGGTTCCTGCTGGCGAAGATGTGCAGTCCATCGACAGTCGCATGTACCAAACGTTGACGTCCGTCTGGCGTCAGAGTCGGATTAGGAAACACGAACGGCGAATCCGAACCAGCTAACCCGTCGACAAGCTGGTCAATGCTAACACGTTTCACATACGAGTTACGCACTACGTCGTATGACGGACCAGTGCTGTCGGGCAACGTCGCAATCATGAGACCACGATTGCGCAGCTCACAGTCTGAAATCCACGAATCAACTGATGGTTCAGCTGCGGGTCCGTTGTTGCCATGAACGCGGTAACAATGCTTCTGCCCGCGGCAACCAAGCTTGCTAGAGTGCACAACTGTTCGTTTTGACGAGACGAGGCGCAAGCAGGCTTCGTCACCCCAAGTCCACATGTCACAGTCCTGAATAAGCAAGTCACTGGAACCAGAGTCTGACCAGAGGAAACAAGCGTGCAAGCCGTTAACTACACCCGTGCCAGTAGCTGATTGAGACGTGCAGTTAGCAAAAGCCAGACGTGCGTAACGCATGCCGTTGCCATCCTTGCCTGTCACGCCACCGGTAAAATGCACATGGTCTACAGTGATATCGGTTACGCGTGCCGGAGCATCAGAACCGCCGCCTAAGCCTGTGTTCAGCGTGCCGATGCGACCATTAGTCAAGCGCACACGCGACACACCATCGACGACGGTGACCGCGCCCAAACGATGACCTTGAAGATCAATCGTCACATTCGATTGTGCAACTCGATATGACGAAGCATCAGCAGCAATTTTGATTACAACACCTGTTGGTTGTGCAGGAAACGTCAGTGCAAACGGTAAATCTGACGGCAAACGGAAGAGAGGCAAAACCGGCGCATCTGACGGTGCAGGCGCTGGAGCTGGAGCCGGCACTGGAGTTGGTGCAGGAGCCGGCGCAGGTTCTGGCGCTGGAGCTGGAGCCGGTGCAGGTTCCGGTACAGGCGTAGGAGCTGGTGCGGGCGCGGCTGCAGCATCATATCTTGCAAGCAAGGTGCGCAGCTCAGCAACGTTCAGAGTAATAGAGATCATCGCGTTACTAATCGTAACGGTCCCTGACTGAATATCGTTATCAGTTTGCGCGATGCGTTCGGATGTGAGATCGAATGAAGCTCGGACCATAGTGGTTCACTTTGTACCACCACAGTATGACGTCGTGCAAGCAACAAATTTAGCCATCTTCTTCGTCGTAAACATCGAACCAGCTGCCGAATGTTGCTGTACATTCTAGGCCTTCGGATGAAGTGCAGGTCTCCGCTGAGGTTTCCGGATTATTACAGTGACCATGAACCTCTTCGAGAGTCAGTCCTGTTTTAATAACAATCGGCTGTACACCGGTCTTTTTGAACATTCGGACGATCTTGTATGTTGTCATTATTTCGCCCCTGTGCGTGCCGCGGACTGAAGATTACGCACACCCCGGACAGCGTCGCGCCGCGTGTAGTACACCTGCTCCTTCGCCAATGAGCCGTCAGCATTGTGAATCTGCCATGTCTTCACGTTCGCTGCGCTACGGAGCACATAGCCACCGTACTCGTACACACGATCAGCTGCTTGTGGTCGAGCCTCTTCACGCAAGGGCTTGAGCGACCAAGAGGAAATGTAACCTTCGATACGAGCGATCTCCTTGTTGAGAGCCTCAATGCTTCGTGTTGTCTCATAGATACGTGAGTTCAGCAACCGTTTCCACTCATACTGACGACACATATCAGTCTCTGTAGACTTGTAAATCTCGATCTTCGGCGCTTCACCTCGCGAAGTATACAGTGCCTTGGGCAGTTCAGTAATATCGCCGTTCTGCAAACGACGCAAGAAATCCTCATCACGAAGCAATGACGGCCGCAGCATAACAAGATAATACTTCAACGGTTCACACGATAATTCATACGGCGAGGCTTTCGCGCAAAGACAGTCACCTTGGATAAAGCCGTGGCCAGGACGCTTATAGCCGTGATGGACGAGAACGAGCTTGTCCTTCGACGCTGCAATATCCCGCTCACAGATTGCGCAGAAGCCGACCGTCTTGATTTCCGTCTTCGCCATTGACGAACTCTAACCGAAGAAAGTTTTGTTCGCTACTAAATTATCGATGTCGTTGTTTCTTTTTCTTGATTAGAGACTGCATCATTTCGATCGCATCATCGAGAGACCTGCGCACCATGATTACACCACCAGCTCGTTCCACCATGAGCCACATGATGTCGAGTGGCTCACGCGGCTCACCCCATACGACGACTGGTTTGCCTTGCCCGGCAAACCAGCCAGCTTCGAGGCAAACTGACTGCATTGCAGGCAGTACGACAAAGGCACCCTTGGCCTGTTTCATATAGTCGAAATCATGCTCGAAGGTCTCAATACCTGCTTCGTAACGAATACGACCATACGCGGGGTCTGAGCCTACCTCGACTTCTTCCCACCAGCGACCCTTGTCACGGAAGTCAAGTGTCGCAAGCTTACGCTTGGCAAACTCCGCGTGAACTAGATCAAGAAACGGATCGTTTTTCCAGCTACTAGCAACGTAGATCATGTTGTATAACCCATGTCTTTCAACTCTTGTTCGAGACGCTTGAACAACAGTTCGTGTGCTTCATCAAAAGAATCTGCCATCTCAAGCTTTTGGCTTCCGAAGAACGTTTGATAATACCACTTGCAGCAGACATTGTAGATCAACCCAAGCACGTGGTTTTGTGCATTACGCACAAGATACTCGCCACGTAGCTTAACGACAGTCACGCAGGATCCTTCGCCCATTCAGCACGCCGAGTTTCTTGCTCATCGGTGACTTGCCGTTAGGCATTATATCGTACGGTGCAGCCGGACCACCGCTTGAATTGGCGTACACAAAGTAATCGCCTACACACAGGTCAGCAATAGTAACGTGATTCTTCTCATCAAACTTGAACGTGAACTTGTTGTTGCTCATTGTTTGCCTCGCCTAGGCATCTCAAACATTGAAACGTCACAGCCTACAATTTGTCGATTGCAGTCATTGCACAGACGGTTGTACCTGCCGTGTGCTTTGAACCTGCGGTCGCAACGCAGGCATTGACGATCTACGATAGTCATCTTTGGTTTGTTCTCATCATCGTCAGGCTTCGTCATACACTGTGGCAGTATGCAGAAATTGTGCCCAGAACAAGACTACTTGCGTTCGTCTCGGCACACCTGAATAAGGTGGCGCAAATCACGCAGGAACACTGGCACCAAGTCTGTTTGCTCCTCGTCATAAGACAAGGGACCCCAACGCTCTTCGAAGGCCTTAACAGAACACGGCGCTGGTATCGTTAGATACAACTCAGACACATCACTCATTTGGTTGGTCCTGCTTCCGTTGCAAAAGCTTTACGATACTGTCGCCAGCCTGTGAAATTGCCAATCACGTCTGGTTTCTCAAGTGCTTGAGCGACATGCTCGAACGGGGAAAAGTGCCCGGGATCTTCGCTTGTTGCTGTTGCTGCAAGCTTGTCATGAAGTTCTATGTCTTTGATCAGATCCCGCTTTCCATCGTGCGTGAGATATGAAACACGAGCGCAACGTCCGACCGATACTGCGCGCAGTGTCTCTTGGATTTCTTCTTCACGGCTACTGAAACGTGAAGGGTCGTACGTGTCATACAGGTCTGCAATTGAGTCTCGATCGCTTTCATAGGTGTATGGTAGATGCCATTCACCAGCTTTGAGTACTTCAGGTTGGGACTCGAGATACTGGTAGCGCATCTCGGTCGCTATGACCTGGATCTCGGGTTGAGCATCTTTGTGGTCGCGAAGATGAAACCAGTTAGCGAACGACGTCGCTGACACCAGCACAGTGATCGGCATCCACGGCTCAGTCAGGCGATTACAAAGTTGTTTGTGGAGGCCGAGCTGCGCAAGCTTGTCGCTGTATGCGATCATACAGTCGCGAGCTTCGAGCCACAGCTTCTGTGCTTCAGCGCGTGGTACGATCGAAGATTTGTGCGCACCGTGAGAAAGATCAATGGGCTGATCATCCAGCTCTTCACGCGCTTGCATGCCCGCTTGATTTTTGCCCCACCACACAGGCAACGCCGGGTGTTCCTGCACAAGCTTGCGCATCTTATCACTGGGGATCGCACGCGAACTAGCGCTGTTACGACTAAAGGATCTGTGCGTCATCAACTCAGCATGAACAAAGCGCGGGTAGGTCAGAGCCCATGTAGTAAGACGCGAACCACTCGGTGCAACTGAGTCAAGTACAATGTCAACCTTGTATGAATCAGGTAACGCCACACGTGGCAATCTAGGCTTAATCATGATTCTTCCTCTGGGATGTAATCAGCTACTACGAACGATAAACTTAACCAGCCAGCAGCATAAGCGGCAACGAAGCCACCACTACCTGCTACGACTTTTTCTGCGGCTGCTCGTTTTAGCAAACATCTGGCAGTTGATCGAAGATGTCGCTCCTCTGGAACTTTTCGCTTCCCCTCGACATCAGCCCACTTCCATTCCAAGAGTCTCATCGTGCGCAAGACCTTTCGGAAGTCGAAGTTATCCATGATGTCGTCAATCTGGTTTTGCGTATTCATGCGCCTAATTCTCTCAGTACAACCTGCGCCCACTCCACAAGCGTACTAAAGATCTTGTCTTCGTCCGTTACCTCTTTGCCAAAGAGGAAGACTTGTTTGCTGATACAAATTTCAACCCATGGGTTGCCATCAACGGCGAACACACGTGAGCAGTAGTGCATGTATGACCACAACTGTTTGCTGTCATAGCCATCGAAAAGTCGATGCGCTAGCGTGCAAGCATCATACACGCGTGGGTCATAACCAATGACTCGATCGTTAACAACGATCGCACCATAACGATCACTGGCACTGAACAATGTGTAGCTCATAATAGGTTCCTCGCAATCTGCACATGCTCTTTACGAAATGGTTCACTTGAAGGCGCAATAGCAAACGAATGCGACATCAGTCCGTTTGGGTGGCGCATTACAATGTGCAAGACACTGAGCACCACTTTTGATCCAGTTGCTTCCTTTGTTTTATTGAGAAGTTCGTCGATAATGTCCTTCGGTTCCTTGCCAGGGAAGATACCGACAGTTTCCTTGTCGACCTTTGCTTTAACGGTGCTCGGCATCTCATCGAGAAAGAAGCCAACAAAAGGCACGATGAACAGTGGATTGTTATCTGGCGTACCAGGCCTGCGTACCCTAACAAAGTAACCAACGTATGCCAGCTTCCCCTGCTCAATAGACGGCACAAGCATCTCACCGTTCATGTCACCTTCAATCGTGGTGAGCCAGCCACCTCCCCGCAACGGTGCGATTGTCTCGATCGCACATTTTTGTTTGGGTGTCGCTGTTGCTTCGCCAGTCAGTGATGTCAATCCTGCAAGACAGGATAGACCCAACAATTCTCGACGTCTCATTGTTGTTCCCAGAACGCACCGTGCTTGGCACGCTCGTTGTTGCGTACGCGTTTACGCGCACGTTTCATCGCTGCAGCATCAAGTGCTGCATGATCAGCCTCGGTTGCGGGTACTCGAGTGTCACGTTTCACAAAGACAGGACGCTCTGTGTACCGACGACGCTTGTCTTGTGACTTGCCTTTGACCTTAGCCAAGTCTTCTTTGGAATATGGAACCGGGAACCAATGCAGTTCGCAATAGTTCGGCACCAAGAAATCTTCCTTAGATGATTGTCGAAGCGGTTCAGCTGGTGTGTCTTTGATCATCAGTTGGTCGTTGTACTTGGTTTCTTGCATGATTCGTCTTCTTGCAAGTCAGATGCCCAATGGTCACCACCGCACTCAGAGCAACACTGCTTACCGTCCTGATCCACGACGTAAGAACCAACACGGCCACACCACTTCTGATCGTCTAGTATGACGGTGATCTGAGCCCAGAGTTCAGTGTTGGTGGTAGCTATCTCACGACGAAAGGTGCGGAGACCGCTAGCAAGCTTGTTGTATCGATCTGAATCAATCATCAGCCTTCATCATTGTCTCTATGCTTCGTGCGTGCATCCAACGCGTGTTCGACCGCGTCAGCGCACTGCGCGACCACACTAGAGGCTGACACTGCACCGGTCGCGGGAGAGCACTTTCAACAGCTCTTACGCAACGATCAAGGATAATCTGAGTAAGCGACGTCACTACGTCCTCGACCGTCAACTTTTCGGCGACAACTTCCCCGTTGATATAGATGCGATGGCCATAAGGCCCGAGAGTGTATTCGACCTTCATGCGTGGCAAACTTGCACTACACATACCAATCGATATTGAAGGCGAGCGCGACGTTGAGCAATTTTCTTGTTCATTGCTCTACAAGACGCGCGACTTTAGAATTTCTGACAAACGACTCTGATTGAGCTTTTTGTTTGCTGCATACCCTCGGGCAACTTCGATCATGTTGGCGAACTTGTCGAAGTCACGCGGGTCAATGATTGTGCAGTCGAACTGACCATACGGTGTTCGATACTTGCACACGTAGCGTAATGCTAGCCAGACTCGCTGATACCAAGGCCATGGGCGCAAGAACACGGACACGTAAATTTCACCGTCATCACGCGAAGTGAGAAACTGGATGACGTGTTCAGATGAATAGCACTGACAGTTGATGAAAGTTTCATCCATCACTGGTCATCCTTCCTCGAATAATTGCTACTGCGTCCGCAAATGCTCGGGCTCTTTCACTACCTTCAGGCGCACGACGCTCAAGGCCTTCAATCAAATCGATACAGGCACTGCGTTCGTTTATGACTAGCATGCGCAAGTAACCAATGAATGATCTGAACAGTGTGTCAGTGTCACTCATGTGTCACCAAACTCTTTCTTGAGTTGTTCGAAATGCTCTTTGCGGATCTCGCGCAGCTTAGCTTCGATTTGTTCACGCGTTAGCGTTTCGTGCTCAGTCTCGGGGCGTTTGCCCTCGATGAAGATTTCGACATACTCGTCACTGCCCGCGCGGGTGCGAATTTCCATATCTACCCAGCCGTTCGCCTTGAGTTCATCACGCGCTTCAATTAGAGCTTCGATTACTCTATCGATTGATGTGTAATCAATCTTCCACCCGATCTCGACCCTGACGTCTTTCAGTTTTGTCATTTCGTAGCTCCAAGAGTATCATTTTGTTTCATTAGAGACCCTTTTCGTATGTCTGCTCGGGCGCAAGCGAACAATACATGTATACGTTGATCTGTCCGTTCTCGTGCGGCAGGACACCTTCGTAAACGAAAGCTTTGTCAGACAGCAACGTGAACACACCTAAAGGACCATCCGACTTGCATTGATCACCGTCGAGATACGACGCGCTGAAATCGATACTATATGTCGGTCCAGACGCGACATACTCACGCTGGTCGAGATACCTGGTCTGTTCATTTTGAGTCAGTTTTTCGGTACAATCATATGCACCGCCAGGAGGTGTAGGACAGACTCTAAGCGCTGTATCTACCGGAGGCAGTAACAACGCATCATCTGTACTATTTTGTTCTACATCGCACGCACTAACGAACGCAGTGAGAAGTGTCACAGCCAGCAGCAGTTTCATACTTCCTGTACCTGCAGTTGTTGAGCCAAGACTACCGTTCAATTAGTGTCAAATCGATACGCCGTTTCTTTTGCTCCACATTCCAGTGTGTCTCAACGCTCTCGACAAAGAACGTCGTCATCCCAATCTTGAACTGCAGATTGTGCAGGAAGGCTTTTTGTAACGGGATACGAACCATACTGTCGCCTGTCAGCACTGCCCACGCATGTTGTAATCTGTACCAATACTTGCGCCACATCATTGCCCCCTATGAACCTTGAGCCAGCCGTCTGGAATCTCACTAGGTCTCGACCAGACACATAGAGCTTGTGTCAACTCACCACGCTCTATGGACTCTCTGATTGTATCGAGTAACACTCGAATGTTAATCGGATCAAACGGACCGAGGTCTACGTCTTCTAGAATGATCACACGCACTGGAGCGCCTTCGGTCCATGCGCATGCTAAGGCTACGCACAAGGAACCCATCTCACGACCAGACATGCCACCCTTACGGTGGGCACGACGATCGGTGCCGATCACCCGCCACTGACACATCTTCTCTGTCACCTCCAGGTGTGCACGCAAGTCTGGAGGCATGTACTTATTGACGGCATCGGTAGCCTTCTTACCGACAGTCTCAAGAAGTTCTGTGAGCAAACGGACCGCTTCCTTTTCGAGACTCTTCAGGTCTTCAAACTCTTGACGCAAGTCACGTAGCTTTGCGATATCTCCGGCAAGAGACTCACGTGCCGTAGTCGCACCACGTAATGACGCGAGCTGTCTAGCAAGGTCATTAGCACTCGGACCTTCGTACGAGACTGGTACATTAGCTAGAGCTGTCTTAATACCCTCAAGTTCACCGAGTGCACGCTCACGCGATGCTTGCCAGCTTGCACGATCTGTCGCTGCTTTATTGATCAGTGCCTGTGAGGCCTGCTGATCTGTCGTGACTGCTGTGTACTCTTTACGTAATGCGTCAACAGTCTTTGATAGATCTGCGTTATTCGTTTCGATCTCTGTCTTGCGTGCCTTCGGTAAAGCCGTTGCTTTGCACAACCGGCAACACTCGGCCGACGCATTTGCAAGCAAAAGTACAGTATTGGACAGTGCAAGGGTCTTCTCAGCTGCCGCCAGCTTAGCTGACACTTCCTTAATAAGATCTGCGTCGACCTTAATCTCGACAGGGTCTGCAGTGAATGGCGCAGCGGCTGCAACGGCTTGCTCAAGTATATCTTTACGCGTACGCAGATTAGCCGTCGTCTCCCATGCTTGGGCCTTAGCCATCTGACGTTCAAGACCTGGAATCATCTCAGCGCCTGCACCAGCTTCATTGACGATTGTAGCGCGCTCATTGATCGACTTCTCGAGTGTAGAAGCTTCTTTGGCCTTGCGTGCCTTACGACTACGAATGACACCACCCGCTCCAGCAAGTACTACGGTCGCGTCTGTAGTAATACCAACTTCGGCTCTAGCTTCATCGATGACGTCACCCCACAGCTTGAGCTGATCAGGAGCGAGAGCCGCCGACGGTGCTGGAATGAACGACGCACCACCGAAACGCTTGATGATAGCCTCACGTACAGTTGCAGCGCCTCGTAGCAACTCGCCAACCGAAGCCATCGGCATAAGCCGATCATAGTCCTCATCCTTCAAGAGACCGAGAACCGATAACGTATCGTGTTCTGGCGTTTTAGGTTTGCCCTTCGGCGCGTCCATTTGAAAGGTTAGCTTGCCGCCGCTAGCCGAATGCAATGAAGCAAAGACACTATTCTGTCCTGGCGCAGCGAGTTCAAAGATGTCTGCCGGATGCGACCCAATGGGATGCCGACCAGTGAGTGCTAGCCGATATGCATCGATGACTGCGGTCTTAAAACTCATGTTTAGCCCAACAATAGCTGTACATGGTGCTAACTGAATATCCATTTCAGTCTTTACAGCTGCTACTAATCGTGTAAAGCGAAGCGGTTCACGTTTCTCACTAAGAAGTTGTGTCATGTCATAATCCTTCGTGCCTTACGCATAGTCTTCAAAACCTTTTCGAGCAGTTCAATTGTCATGCCATTCTTGATGCCATTGCAGTGCATACAAATTATTTGTACGTTACCGAGAACGTAACCATGACCTGGTAGAATCTGATCTAACGCTGGAAACGTCGGTGCTGCTTTGTGATTGTCAAAGGCCAACTTTACAGAACAATACGGACATCGTCCCTTGATCGTATCAAGCATTACCAACAAAGCATCGAGATCGATCAAACAGCGAAGATTTTTTCTTTTAGCGCGTGCGCGTGCAGATGTAATCGCAATGATCGCCCAACTTCGTTTTGGTTCTGTTTGCCTACGCTTATGATAGGCTTTGTTCGACGCTTTTTGGGAACAAGAACGGCAGAGATAATCGAGATCGTCTGGCCTACCGATGTGTCGTCGAAACAACACAGTACTCTTTCGCTTTTTACACAAAATGCAGCTCTTGGTTTTCTTCGTCAGAGTACTCCCCTGCAGTTATCCGTTCGGCCTGATCAGCATAAGATTTGTGGCTGGTAACCAACCACTTCGCATCTTTCAACGATAAGTTATACGTGTGCCTGATCGACTTGATGGCCTCGAGGATATTGAGACCACGCGTCGCCATATCAGCGATCTCGACGTTGGGATCCTTCATCAGCAGAAGTCCGCAAAGTGCAGTAACAAAGCTACTGCCTTTGGCAGAGGCAAGTCGATGAGTTCCTCGGCAGTCATCTCTGTTGGATTATGTCGCAGCTCTTCTCGAATAACGAAAGCTGGACCTGTCAGGTCGAAGAACTGTAAACACCAATTCGACCCAATACGTGTTTCGTAGTTTTGAGGAACATCCTTGATAAGGAAGTGATAACCGCGCCAACTCATCATGTTCTTGCGGGAGTCTGTGATCCCTTTCACCGGCATAACTGCCTGGACCTGATCAATGATCGGTTTGATCTTATCCCCGAAGTCGACTACAGCACGCGCGAATGCGGTAGAAATTGTATCCGGATGCAGCGCAATTTCAAGTTCGACATTCCGCACAGCACTGAGTGCTTTGAAACGAGCGTCTTCTAGTTCCTCTAGCGTTGACATCTTCACATCTCCAGTTTGTACGACGACCGGATGCATCCTGCGGCGTAACCACCAATGTAAATACCCAAAGCAATAAACTGTACTATGGTTGAATTTGCGTCACTAACAAGATCACCGATATACACGGTGCCATACATGGCACCGCCAAAGATACCTGCTTGTGCTAATGCTTTAATCATTTGCCCACACACATCTGCATTGTTTGATTATTATATGAACTAAAGAAACGAATGCTACCGCCTGGTTCACCATTCGTGCCTTGCTCACCGGCTGCCAGCGTTATCCCGCTAACTCCTTCGTAGGCAGCAAAGTCTTTGCTGGCGTACCAACACAAGAAGTTGTTGCGTATTTCCATGTCTACAGCGATGAGTTCATCGCGAACGAACACTTCTCCGACTGCTGAAATCTTAATTTTGCCTACCATATCAGCTCCTTTATGTTGTAACGTTGCGATGGAAAATGATGCAGACACGACAACAAGTATCGTTAGGATCACGACCGTGACGGCACGACCAAGTTGATTGGACGTGCGACACGTCGTCATCCATCATCAAACGAAGCGTCGTACGACGAATTGGTGACCAATGACCGAAGATTACGTGACCAACGAGGTGACTGTCCTTGGTGAGGACGGTCCAGCTGCCTCCTCCGAAAATCAAGTCACGCTCATACACTTCATCGCCTCTCTGACAGATTCTGCCGACTTGCACAAAGTCGTAACCTGGGTCCGAAGTCAGACCCATGAGGTCGTAACCATAGTCACTAACGTCTTTCATTCGAAGTAATACTGCCTGCATCGGCTGTGCCAACATAGCGAACACACTTGCGTACTGTTGTGAAGTACGGCACAGGATAACCACGCGCGCATGTACAACCTGGTTGCAAAGCGGTACGCCCGCAGCGACAAGGCTCGAGAATGTTCTGGTACTCGAGACAATCGTCAGGCTTGGAGGAGTAGTTTAGATCACAGCTAATGAGGAAAAGGAAAGCAATGAATAGGTGGCGCACCACTCAAACAATTGCACAACCTATACCGATTGCACACGGATTACGCAGCGGTCACCGTCGCAAAACTTGTCCTGCGTCTCGTTAGCAGCGACGCTGAGATCGAGTGGTTTAATCGCTGCTTTACGCACTGCGTATTCTTCTGCTGTGATCTCTTCATAGGGCATCTGCGCATAACCTGAGTCGTGCGGTAAAAACGAGATGCCTTTCAGTTTATCCTCGAACAGCTCGAGAATCGCCTCGATATCTTGTCCTTCACGCTCACGATGGAACTTCGCTGTGCATGACACTTGATTGTCTGCCCACCAAAACTGCATGCCAGCAGCGTTCATTACTTGTTCCCAGACACTCACATCTTTTTCGGCCTTCGTGAAATACGCTTCTTTAACTGGAAACTCGACACAGATCGTGCGTGAGTCAGTAACATCAGGTTCCATGCGGTAACCTGCATTGAGCAATGGTGTAATCAACTTCGAGTCTGCCGCGATACGGATGCGTCGAATGTAGTGCTCGGCGATCGGATAATGAATACCAGGCGTGACCCCTGGCAACAAACTGACGCTGCCGCTCGGCTTCACGCTGGTGATCTTGATCGACCGCGGTACACACAACCATTCGCTGTATTGATCATCAATCGTACGCAGATACTTGTAGCCCTTGTCACACCATTGAAAGTGCGTACGACGTCCATGACGTTGGAACGATTGCACAATCCCGCTCTGACTGGTGCCGATACGACGATTTCGCATCATCACTGCATTGGTACGCGTGTTATGCGTTGGTACAAGTGTGACCGTCTTAGCATAAAGATATGCGAACTTGAGCGTACGTTCATAGTCCTTGTACGCCTCGTGCCTGGCAGGAAACGTCTCTACTAAGCAACAGAGTTCATAGTTCTCCAGCGTTTGTTCGAGACATGGATTACCGCCGGCTGCCCGACGATCGCGGTCATCGCGCGGGTCAACCATGCGACCATACGCACGCGCATTTTCCAACCACTCGTATCCTGGCTCACCATTGGATCTAGTGCGTTCAGCTGCATTGTGATAGGGCATGCCTACCGCAGCGAAGATAGAGTTGTTCGATGCCCATCTGCGATCGTTGAGTGCTTCCTGATTCTTCTTGGGATCCTTGAGTTCCAAGAACTCTGCGTCGTCTGGAGCCCCGAACATAATCTCAGCTGACCGTCTGACGTTGCCTGACACTACACATTTACCAATGAAATTGAATAGATCCACAATCGCTGACGACGTAATCGATTCATTGTTTTCTGCCAACGTGCCGAGTGCAGTGGGGATGCCGTGATCGATCAACGCCTGCAGCGGCTCGTGACCGGCAGCTACGCCACCAAAGCTCTTGATGGGCGTACCAGCTGGCCTTACCAGGCTGTAGTCGATGCGCCCTGGGATCGACCCGTTACCGACGTATGCCTCGAGTACTACACGCACAATGTCGAGCCAGCCTTCGCGTGTATCCTCGACAATATATGCAAGGCTGTCATTTACGTGTGGCTTGCGTAACTTCACCTTGCCTGCTCCGCGACAATCACCACCGACGCCAACACCTAACATCGACATATCCATCAGGAAGCAAAACGGTTCTGAAAACGAAGACGCAATTTCGTCGGTGCTGACAAAAGCGCAGTTCGATGTGAGCACAAAACCAGCCGTCACAAACTGTTCATAATCTGGAACGGTTGCACAAAGAACAGGCTGCAAGCCCGCGTCCTCGATATGCACGACCTTTGCGCGCGAGCGTTTTGGCTCGTTACTCCTATTCCCCCATCGCTCACAATGATCAGCACGCAAGAAAAATGCGGGCCAAAGATCATGGTTGTGCACTGCCATCCTCCACAGTTCGCGCTCTTCTTTGAAGTTCGATGATTCAGATGAAAGACGTACATCTCCACAACGAACACCAGCTGATAAAAAAAGCTGACGAACTTCCTCTAACTCTTCACGCCTGGCCGAGAGTGAACACCCTCCGTTCGCAGCAACAGTGCCGTCTGCTGCGAAATAGCCTGCCAAGAATCCATAGATGTACGAAATATCTTGTGACCAGGCGGGTGCAACTCCCCAAGTCTTTGGGCAGTTTCGCACTACATATTCGTCGTCACGACGATAATCAACTTTCACTGCAAGCGCACCAAAAAGTTGTTGCAACACATTTGTGGACTCAGCGCCGAATTGATGAAGCTCACCATTCGACCGTGTGCCGTCGCCAAAGAAGAAACCATGTTGAGCACCAAACGCGCTCACTGGTGCATTTTTTGCTGGCACGACAATTGGCAGTAAATCACCTTCGTGAAGGTTCACAGTTGTGACACGCTCCCACAAGTCTTTTGTCGTACGTTGGCGGAACCAACGATGATTTTCACTCGCTGTAATTTCTGTCGTATAACCAGCGTTATCACGCAATAAAATGCGTCGACATGGCTGATTTTCGATCGCAGAAATAGATGCCTTGACCCACGTTGGTGAGGCAGATGTCGATGTGTGATCACGACCGTAGAGCTTCGTTGACGAAAGCAGGGTAACATCGCCAACATCGCCACGTCCGGCGAGCTGCCCCAATGGCAGCCATCCGTGTTCCTGTGTCAGCACAGGCGTATCCACATGCAGAGGATTGTTTAATGCCGCGCCTCCGATGCGTTCGACGACTTCGGTGCCCATCATCCAGAGCCCGCGACCAGGAGGCAGGAACTTGAACTGCCACATGAGATCGAACATGGTTTGCGCACTGTACTGTGCCTTACGTGCAGACCACGGCAGTCGCAGTAGCTGGTTGTGTCGCTGTTGGATTCGGTAGACGCCTTCGACTACACGTTGACAGGTTTCCCAGAACTCTTCCGTTGTCTCATCAGCTTTCGTACGAGCATACGTTCGCTTGTATGTGATATATCCGATTGGTCCCCACTCTGGTTGTTGCCCTGCATACTTGCTAATAAATGACGCGTCCAGCGTGAATGGCTTCTCTTTGAGAGAGAAGGCGAAGAAATCCATCTTGTGCATTGTAGTTTGTCAGACTCCCTTGTTCGGAAGTGGCACATTGCAGAATGAGTGCCAGAGAGACTGACGATAGCTGACAAGGGGTCACACAGGCAAGACTACGGCTGCCACGAATGTGACATTAGTGCCGTGAGCGCGACTTCTTCGCGTACGAGTTTGCCGTCGCAAGGACAAGATTCGGCTGTAGCTGATTCGCTACATGGAATCGCTCGCTTGCATGACTGATCATCGCGCTCTGCGATCTTGACCACTCGGTCTCCAGTCATGCCGCATGTGTCGCAAACATAGCTGTACATGGGCATGGCTAGACCTCGGTTTCGGTCGTGCCGCCAGTCTTACGCATGCGCGTGCGCTTCACCGGTCCGTTCGCGAACTTCGGCAACACATCGAGTGCTGCGCGTGCTCGTCTGACGACCTCGCGGGAAGTGTCTGATTGGGTGAGAACAAATTTGGCGTAGTCGTCGTCTGCGGCTGCGGCAACTTTTTGGCGTAAGGCCTCAATGGAAGTGATGAGGTCGCTAAGAAGTGTGTCTGCTGCGCTAACGTCGACTTGTTTGGTAGTAGTCATGCCCTGTCAGGCTAGCAACTAGTGTGCCAGCACTGTGCTGGCACACTAGGACAGCGTCACCGACGCTTGTTGGCGGAACCGTCAACAGTACCGTTGCCGGTACTGGTTCCACACCACTTCTGCAGTGCGTCGGCGAACTCTCCGGCCGTACGTGTGATCTCGCTATCGTTCGTGGCCGTCCCTACGAACGCTGGGCGGTTCTGGAGATTGTACACTACGAAGCCCACTCGTCCGTCGGCGAACGCACGGATCTCGGCATAGCCGTCATCACGGTTGTTCCCGTTCCAGTTCAGCGAGTCTGCACGCACGTCGAGAGGCAAAGGGATCTCTGCTTGTGATTTACCCAACGCATCGATCACGTTGCGAAGGCGACGTGCTGACTCGTGAGCTTGATCGTATTGCTTGATGACCTGATTCATTTCCATGTCGAATCTACTCCTCTACCGCTTTTGTGCGGTGTTGGACGGGCTTGTAGTCCGAACAGAAATCGAGCGCAAGAGGGGTGCGTTACTTTATTTTGGCTGCACGGCGACGACGCGTAAAATCTGTGTCTCGCCTCGGTGTGTGCACACTGATGCCGATAATCCAGTTGTTCCATAACCGCAGCTGAAAGCCGATACCATACTGGTATGCCTCTCTCACGTCTACGATGAAGAAGCCGGTATCGTTCGAGTAGTCACGCTGTGTCTTATAGAGCGTGAGGATGCTGCCGAGCTTCATGGTTATGCCTCTGGCATCGACCTGACGATAGCTTTGTAGGGTAATAGCGTGTCGAGCCCTTCATGTTCTGGTACGAAACAATCGGTCACCATCGGTGTGACGGATAATCCGCCTGGTTGGTCGAGTGCGAGCCATATGTCTGTGAGATCTTCTACAACGCTTTGCAGCACAAAGGCATCAAAGGGTTGATTGTCGTCTGCGCCCGACACGCAAGCAACCACAAACTCGTTCGAGCTTTGCTGCTTCCACAAAATCTGTGCTGGCAGCCCTATGGTATCTTTGTATGCTGTGACAAGCATCTCTGGAATGCTACGCCAGAACGTGTCGACATGTGTCGTGTATACCAAACGTTTGACATTGTTGAAGAATAACATAGCATCAGCATCTTCGTGTACGCGCTCGATCGCTATAATGCGTTCACACCGCACAAGTGCTTCATCAACAAGACCATTAATGAGGTCTGACACGTCATTTGGTTCGATTACTACCAACACACGAACAGTATCTTCTTCGTCAATGTATTGAGCGAAGGCAGCTTCAATGTGCGGAATGGCAGCCAGTTCGTAGCGGAGGACTACTTCGAGTTCGTGACCATAATGTCGCATACACTGACACTGGACTGCACACATTGTGCCAGTCTCTGCTCAGCAACATTGACCCACTTTGGTGCAGCGATGGGTTTTCACACCAAAAGCCAGATTACTTTGATGCAGCGCACTTGAGCGGATATCGCTCGTCGCGCTTGCGCTTGGTACAACCGTCACAGCGACCAGACACTCCTGCGCCTTGATTGCGGTACGCCGCAAATCGCACCGAAGCGCCCATTGCTGCAGGCAGTTCGAGCGTCGTCACCCAACCGCACGTCCTGCATGTCTGCTTTTCAATGTACGGCTTCACCGAGACCAGCTCGATCGTGAAGTTGGAGTGCACGACGAGGCGCGCGCGCGCAGCGCAAGCAACAGCTTCCGTTTCATTACCAACCGCTTGCTCCCTTCTTAGGCCTTTCCGATTCAGCGATGATCTCTTGAACTCGTGCTTCCGTGACGAATTGCTTGCTAGTCGGTCTTGCTGCGTTGTCATGTTCGGCGATGTGTCGTTGCAGCGCGGCGTTGATGTCGCTTTGGTAATTGCCACCCGTCTTCGATACGCGGTCGCGAAACCATGCGAGCACGTCTGCGTCGATGCGAATGGAGATCTTCTCCTTTGTTGGGTGTCGGTCGGTTCGACGGGTCGCTTTGCTGAAATCGTATTCGTCTTTCATGATGGGCGGGCCTCCCTCGTATTGCACGCGTTCGTGCGGGGTGGCGCGGCGTGCCGAGATGATGCGGATGAGTAATTCGTCTCGCGTCGGTACGCTCCTCGGTGCGTTCACAGGTCACGATGGTCAAGCAATGGCCATGGCGAGTGCGTGAGGACGCGACCGGGTTCTTCGAGACGCTCGAAGAAGCCGAGGCCGCAATGGCGACGGAGATGAACGCGACGCAGGATCTTGCGGTGCCGTTGAGCGACTTATAAGTATGACGCGCGCGCGAGTGCCTGACTCGCACGAAGGGCGCAACATGACACGGCGCACAGCGGCCGGCCGAGCCAAGACAGGCGGCCCGGATTCGGTTACACGCTACGGAGCCCATGGACCCCATTGAAGCCTTGACAACGAGCATCAATGGGGTCTATGCTGTTTTCACGATGAAGAACGCAAAGAAAATGAACACGGAAAACAGAACCACTGAGTACCGCCTCCGCGGCGATCAGGGCGTGACGACGTTCATCACCGCGCGTAATCTGTCGGATGCGCTCGAGCAGGCCGAGGGATGGGCGCGCGACGGTAGCTACGACAACGAGTCGACAATTTGGGTTACCGTTCGTATCGATCGGCTC
>Ga0163144_10007835_pt1 | contig 23322 bp, 18 predicted proteins | sample OliLak19BULKMAT1_FD_123175 | JGI IMG/M metagenome (GOLD analysis project Ga0163144, IMG submission 123175) | Freshwater microbial mat bacterial communities from Lake Vanda, McMurdo Dry Valleys, Antarctica - Oligotrophic Lake LV.19.BULKMAT1 | ecosystem: Environmental > Aquatic > Freshwater >...
CATCGATTTTGAAACCGCCAATCGTCGACGCAGTAGTCCGTGTCAACTTGGGGTCGTAATCGTCGATGCAGGTCAAATTCACGATTCGCGGTGCTGGTTGATGCGACCTGATCCATTTGAGTTCGAGCCAATGAATGTGCAGATACACAAGATTTCTGCCGACGTCGTTCGGACCGCACCGACGTTCTTCGAACTTTGGCCAGAGATTCGAGACTACATTGGAAAAGCGGTCATTGTCGCACACAGTGCTGGATTCGACATGTCCGTGCTGAGATCGACTCTGGACGCCTACCGGTTGGAACAACCGCCCTGGGAATTCTTCTGCACTGTGACCTTGGCAAAGGCCGTCTGGGGATTTCCCTCCAACACGTTGCCAAATCTGGCAGCTTCATTAGGTATTGAGCACACTCATCACGAGGCTCTGTCTGATGCGATGACATGCGCCAGTATTCTGTTGAAGGCTCTGGAACACACAAGTAGCCAAGCGGTTGATGAACTGCTTCGAAAGCACCAGATGTCGTTGCAACTGCTGAATGCAATCAACGTTTAGGACTTGTCGTCGATGGCATTCTGAACACTGAAACGCATTTGCTGACAGAGTTGCACTCAGCATGATTCCACCGCGTCCCAGAAGTCAAACTCGTGGACGATAATCAGTTTCAATCCTTGCTTGCGAAGTGCAATCGCTTGTTCGACCTTGCGGCCATAGGCTGAGAATGCCCAGCAGTCGTTGCCTTCCGCTCCTATTACAAGGTAATTCAAAGACTTGACAACGCTTTTTTCTACGATGCCCTGTTTCTCCCGAACGGCCTCTTGAAGGACCCGTTTCGGTCCGCGCTTCGGGGCTCCAGTGAAACAAAAACGGTGGCCATCAAACCTGATGTTCGGAGTCGCGGAACAGATTCCTCCGACAAACGTCGACTCATCACATGACTTTCGATTCAACGACTTGTGATTGAGAAATGACATCACGTCGGCACAAAAATGTAGAAGCATTTCGTGCTCCTTTTCATCAATCCGTCCATCCGCCAACACACCCGTAACGATCGCGCCAATTTCTTCGAATGGCCAGCAGTTCTGAAGATGAGGTTTCTCATCCATCCAGTCGCGAAGAGACCCCAGCTCCTCCGTCGTGATCGTTGCATCAGCGGCCATGCCCCCCATAATTCCATGTAGAATCTGCAGATCCGTGGTCACTTCATCGAATCGAGTACCTTCGGTCGTGAATTGGTTGCAGAACCACAACAAATCGGCGCGTTCTTCCTCGTCCAAAACCGAACCAAACATCATCTGCCGCAGACGCGGAATGACTTCGGTGAACGGATGCCGGTTCGCGAACTCCGAATTCTCATTGATCCATTCGGAGAGCACGGCAACTTCATCATCGTTGATGCGTCCATCCAAAGTGACGCCGCGCACAATTCCTTCCAACATATGCATTGCCTTTTCGAGTCGGCGAGGCCCGTTGAAGACTTTTATGAACTCGTGTGGCATCTCTGACATGGCCGCGGATTCTCCAGACTGAGGCGAACAGCAACGCAGGATTCACAATACCGCCAGGCACAGCACCACGCCACCAGCAGAGTTTCTCAATGTGTGACTTTTCTGGTCACGATTCTTCTGCCCGCTCCACAGGAGTTCATATCGCGATAGTTTCGAATTCGCAGAGCAGAAATCCTGGCGAGCGATTTGACGCATGTCTGAATAGCCAATGTAGCGGTCTATCGTCAGCTTCCTCCGGAGTTTGTCCGATGACGTGAGAAAGCGAACCAAAGTGGCAACGGCCGGCTTCGGGATCGACTCCTGCAGCTCTTAATGGAAATAAAAGGTGCTTGCGCCGGGGGCGTCGTCGATGACAATCACCACCCACTGAAAGTCACCGTCAACTCTCCGCGAATCCTGACCAACGACAACACCCGCCGTTCGCATTTGTCCGTTTGTCGCATTGATGCAACAGTCAGCGCACCCCAAGTTCTAGTTTTGCCAAAAAGTCCCGGACTGGCTAGGAACGGTCCGCTTGGCAACGGTCGCCACAATTCAGCCGCCATCGTCGCGCTTGAGACCGGTGGACATCAATCCCGGGCACTGCCAAACGGTGAAACTGTAACTCGAAGGGGGCCGGATGCTATTGTCTGCAGTTGCTGTCGGGACGATTTTGTCGATCGAAGTCACGCCTGCGGATCTGCTTCCAGCAGTCGATACCCGACGCCCGCTTCGGTGGTGAGATACCGTGGTCGTGTCGGGTTGGCTTCGATTTTGCGGCGAAGTGTTCTCATGTAGACTCGCCGAGCGGGGAGACAACGAGCACTTTCAGAGGGCGGTTTGGGTATTCAGGCCGACGTCTGTGCCGAGATCCATTCACACAATGCCGCGGTTGTCTCGAAGACCGTCAGCAGGGAACGGCACTGGTCGGACAGGAAGCCACGGGAACACATCGCATCCAGCAGAACCACGAGTCCGTCGTACAGCCCGGCGATGTTGAGCACGGCAACTGGACGGGCGTGGAGTTCAAGCTGTGCCCAGGTGACGGCTTCGAACAGCTCTTCCATCGTGCCGAAGCCGCCTGGGAGAGCGATGTAAATGTCTGTGAGTTCATGCATCAGGGCTTTACGCACATGCATGTCGGCGGTAATTCGCATGTCGACGCCGCCGGAATGCATGACCTCGACACGCGCCAGATGCGACGGGATTACTCCGATGACGTTACCATTTCGTTCCAGCATGACGTCGGCAATCGCTCCCATCACACCGACGCCGCCTCCGCCATAGATCAGCGTGTGGTCGTTCAAGGCGAGGAACTCACCCAGCTGTCGGGCGGCGATCATAAATTCGGGATCGTCGCCCGCTCGTGAACCACAGAAAACACAGACTCGAGCCATTTCAGATTTTCGATTTTCGATTGGGAAGAGCGGCAAACAATGTCGGCGCACATGATAACATCGCCGATAAGATGTTTCCTCGTTACCAGGCTCCAGCCTGGTAACGCACCGCCCGGAAGCTCTGCTTCCCGTCCGGAACGCGAAAGGACACTCAACAGCCGATGACCCGGATCTTTGATGTTCATTTCCTGGCACGGCTCCGGCTCGTTTCGCTGACCGAAGGCATCTCTACGCTGGTGCTGTTCTGCGTTGCGATGCCGCTGAAGTATTTCGCCGACATGCCGCTGGCCGTCCGCATCGTCGGATCTCTGCATGGACTGCTGTTCGTCGGCCTTGTCGCGATGTTTCTGATGGCTGTTCGCAGAGTCCCGATCTCTCCCGGACTGGCATTCGCCGGGATACTTGCCGCCATTGTCCCCGGGGGACCATTCGTAATGGATCGCTGGCTGAAAGCCGCCGACAACAAGTAGGATGGGGATTCCTGCCCGTCGCCTGGACCGTACGATGGACGATCCTGTCCGACCCGGCAACGTCGGACAAGAATGTCTCACCTGCAAGTTCTTCTTGAGCATCCCATGCAAAGCTCCCTGTTCCGCAAGGCGAGCATCGCCAACGGCCTCCTTATTCTGACCAGCAGCCTGCTGGGCTGGTACGAACCGACCCACTGGTTCGGAATCGCCTTCGGAATCTTCATGGGACTCGGACTGATGTTCTCCGGGATGACTGGATTCTGCGGCTGGGTTCGTATCTTTGCACGGTCGTCCTGGAATTTCGGGCGTCGCGGATGAGACGGGCCTCTGTTAAGTTTGCCCCGAGGACTCGCATTCTCTGGTCATGGAATTCGTAGACGGCCAGACGCTGTTGGAAGTCGTCAGCCGCGGGCCACTTCCTGTCGCTGAAGCCTGCCGGGCTGTTCTTGACGCGGCCAGAGGCTTGGCTCACGCCCATGCGGCGCAACTGATTCACCGGGACGTGAAACCGGGCAATATGATGCGGACGTCTTCCGGGGATACAAAGATTCTGGACTTCGGTCTGGTGGTGTCACCCGAAGAGACATCGTCGCTGACCGCACCGAATCTCGTGATGGGTACGCCGGACTACATTTCACCCGAGCAGGCGGAAGATCCTCATTCCGCTGACGAACGCTCAGACATCAACAGCCTTGGCTGCACACTGTATCACCTGCTGACCGGGCCTGTGCCGTTTCCGGAAACCTCTGTGGTCAGGAAGATTGATGCGCACCGTTCAAAGGAAGTGCACCTCACGTCCCTGCCAATGGCACTGCGCGCAATCGTTTTGAGGATGGTGCATATCGAAGCCCCGTACGGCATCGTCAAGGCTTGTCCGTTACGAAACGGCGACCTGAAACTGTCCGACCATGAACGATTCGTTCCAACAGACATGACTCGATAAGTCGTAATCCAGAGGAAGTCAATCAACTGCGGGAGGACATGGAATGACGGCAGAGGCGGACACGGTTCTCAAGCCCAAAACAGCCGGCTGGTGGCCACTGGCGATCATCGCGGCAATGGTGCTGCTGAGTGATATCACGCTGTATCACACGGAGGGGTTTTTCGGCCCGGCAGTGTTCTTTCCGCTGGCCGCAATTCTGCTGGTCGTGGGTCGCGTTCGAGTCACCATCAGTGCCGTCGGGTTATCGATCGGCGGGATGCTGATCGTGCTGTCGGCGCGGTTAGCGTGGTCGGGATCGACCGGGCAGATTCTGGTGAGTCTGTGGCTGCTGAATGCGTTTGCGATGACCATCCACGGGATGCGTCCGTATTTGCTGGAAACTGTCATGTTTCTCGCATCGACAATCCCCGGCGGTTATGAGTTCCTGCACACAATTCAGGTTGGATGGCGACGGGTTGTGCTGGAACCAGTGGATCTCGGTAAGTCGTCCCGATTTCTGAGCATTGCTCTGCCGGTCATCAGCGTCGTGCTTTTCGGTGTTTTCTTTGTAATGGCCAATCCGGACCTGATCAAAGAGGTTTCGTCGCTGCTTGGCGATATTTTCGGCCGGCTGCGAACCTGGCTGATGCGTTATTCAGTCAGTGAAATCCTCTTTTGGTGCGCTGTGTCGTGGGTCACTGCCGGACTGCTGTTTCCGTTCGCCCGGTGGACTTTTGAATCGGCCGGGACGGCGGAAACCGAATCTGAACGTCCGACGGAAGATAACCACCTGTTCGCGCCGTTCCGGAATACGCTGCTGGCGCTGATCGGGCTGTTCACGGTGTACCTCGTCTTTGAATTCCGGACGCTGTGGTTTCGCACGTTTCCGGCAGGGTTTCATTATTCCGGCTACGCTCATGAAGGGGCGGCATGGCTGACGGCAGCGTTGGCACTGGCGACGGTGATACTGTCTCTGATGTTCCGGCGCACAATGATGCACCATTTCCGGCTGGCACAACTCAAGCTGCTGGCGTGGGTCTGGTCGGGGCTGAATCTGCTGCTTGCACTGGCGGTGTACAACCGGCTGTTCATCTACATCGACTACAACGGCATGACGCGGATGAGGACCGTTGGACTCCTTGGCATTTCCTGCGTCGTCACGGGCTTCCTGCTGGTGCTCTGGAAGATCGTGCGCCGTCATTCGTTTCACTGGCTGGTCCAGCACCAGTTGTTGGTGCCAGTGTGCGCCGTCTGTCTCTACGTCGCCGCTCCCGTGGATTCACTCGTTCATCGTTTCAACGTGTCACGTATCCTGGCCGGACATCCGGAACCAAGCGTCCAGATCAGTGAACATCCGATCGAAGATGCGGCCCTTCCGGTGCTCATACCGCTTCTGAATTGCGAAGATTCGACGATCCGGGATGGTGTTCGCGCTTTGCTTCATCTGAGGCTTCAGCAACTGCGATCCAGCCGCACGAGTGAATCGAAACAGGACTGGACGGCGTGGCAGTTCGGAACAGACCAGGCCGTACGCGAACTGGAGGCGGCTGAGCGCCGGATTTCCGGAACTCCAGCAGGCACGGAGTTCTACGAGGCTCGAGAACGCTTTCGGGAATACGCGATGCAGTGGTGGTAGCTGAGTTGTCGACGCGGTGACGAGCCGACGATGCGATTCGAGAGAGTCATTTTCAGGAGTCAACGATGAACGACGGGCAGTTTCCCAGCTGCATTGTCTCTGATCCGACAATTCCTGCAGGCAGCAAATCATGTTGAGGCCAGTCACTGCAGCAGCATTGCCCGATTACAAGATCCACCTGAAGTACTCTGATGGTGTGACAGGTGAAGTTGATCTGTCGCATCTCGTCGGAAAAGGCGAGTTCTCGGTCTGGTCCGATCAGGGGACATTTCGGGAAGTGTCACTCGGCGATCACGGTCAGATCCGCTGGTCTGACGAGATCGAACTCTGCCCCGATGCGTTGTATCTGGAGATTACCGCACGCGCGCCGGAGGAACTGTTTCCAAATCCTGGGGCGACGGTTCATGCCTGAACTCAGACATCAGGACTCTGGCGATCATCGGCGGCGAAGTTTCACCGCGGGCCACGGGCCTGGAGATGGAATGGGCCGCGCAGCACCGCAAGGATCTGCTTCAGGCATGGGATCAGGCCCGGCGTATGGAGACCCTGGATCGCATTGATCCGCTGCGCTGATTCTGGTGTAACGACGAATCAAGCCTTGACCACTTCCTGAGCCAACGCTTCCCAGTCGCCTTTCGGGATTCGGTCTTCTTCGTCCATCAGCAGCAGCTGGATTTCGACGATTTCATCGGAGCAATCGAAGAACGCGTCGATCACTGCGGGATCGAACTGAGTCCCGCGGCCTTCGCGCAGGATGTCGAAACATTTCTGACGCGGAAACGGATCTTTGTACGGTCGTTTGCTCGACAGCGCGTCGAACACGTCGGCCACCGCCACAATGCGGCCTTCCAGAGGAATGTCCTCGCCCAGCAGACCCAGCGGATACCCCTTGCCGTCCCAGCGCTCATGATGAGTCTGAGCGATGCGGGCCGCCAGCATCAGCAGCGATGATGATCGTACATGCAGCATGCTTTCCCCGATGCGCGTGTGAGTCTTCAGGATCTTCCATTCCTTTTCCGACACCGGCTCAATGATTTGCCGCCCCAGAGCACAGTGTTTCTTCATCAGATCATATTCGTCGACGGCCAGCTTGCCGGGTTTAAACAGAATTGAGTCGGGGATGCCGATCTTGCCGACGTCGTGCAGTTGCGCTGCCTGTTCGAGCATCTCCAGTCGATTGGCCGGATAACCAACCTGCCGGGCAATGATGGACGTATAACGACCGACGCGGATGACATGGTTGCCGGTATCGTTGTCGCGGTGTTCGGCGGCGCGGGCGAGGCACAGAATCAGCTGCTGACGAGTCGCATCGAGCTGCCGAGTGCGGCGATTGACCTGCTGTTCCAGTCGAGTGGCTTCACTCGACGCCATGTCGAAGTGTTTCTTGATCACAATGGCATTGCGGATTCGCGGCAGCAGTTCGTTCGTGTCGATCGGCTTCTGAAGAAAGTCACTCGCTCCCAGGTCCAGCGCCTGCTTGCGAGTCGCCGGGTCGGAAGCCGCTGTCAAAATCAGCACCGGAATATGCTGCAGTACCGGATCGAGTCCGATGACCCGGAGAATATCCAGCCCGCTGACTTCCGGCATGCGGATGTCCAGCAGCAGTACGTCCGGCAGTTCGCTGCGAAGCAGATGCAGTGCTTCACGGCCATCGCTGGTCGTGACGAAATTCTCATAGCCTTCCATTTTCAGATGCTGCCGGAACGTCATGACGTTCAGCGGCTCATCGTCGACAATCATGATTTTGGCCGCCTTGTCGGCAGTGCGGAATGTCAGAAAGGAAGCCGATGAACCGTTCCTTGCCGGAGGATGAGTTATGTTTGCCGAAAGTTGGCCAGAGTCCAGGGCCGACAGCTGTTCGTCATCGTCGGTCATCACGCAGGCCATCAACTTCAACCCGGCCGGCGTTGCTGCCTTCGCTGCCGCTGTCACGATCTTCGGCTCCGACGAGTTTTTCTCTCGGATCACTGGACGCGCGGCTGGCGAAGGACGTTCTTCCCCGCGAGTCGCCGGCAGCGTTGCCCCCGAGGCGCCTCCGCGAGCGGGTGACGTGGTACGAAGCGATTCCAGCGACGCGATGGTCGAACGAATCTCCTCCAGAACTGATTCGGCCGACAAACTCAGACTGCCTGACATGGCCTGCATCCGATCGATACTGCGGGTTCCGGGAGTGACGGTCAATCCGACAGCGCAGGACACCGCGCAGGCAGGACACTCCCTGACGAGGATAGCCCGTGGACTTTTCGCAACACGGATTCGGTGCGGACGTTTCCCTGTAGTGCGGGGTCAACAGAACTTCGCAGTCGTCAGGTCTGATTTCATCGGCAGAACCAGATTCATCGTTAAGAGTGCGCGATCCCTGCCAACACCATTCCGTGCCGGAAGTCGTTGGACTGTGCATTGCGAAAAAACACCCTTGTCGCAGCGTGGGCCTCTGTCATCGCTCGGAATCCTGAATTCACGCGAACTGTGGGCTGAAGCGCACATGACCATTCGGACCGTCCTGAGTGTCGAGGAACTAGTCGCCGATGGCCGGCCGCTTTCGCGACTGCTTGCGATCGGATCGTTCGTGTTTGTCGTTCAGGCGCCGCTGTTTCGCTCCCTTTGAAGGCTTCGACGCCTTGCGCTTTATCGGAGCGACCGCCACTGACAGGATCAGGTCCATAAGTTTCGCTCGGCAGTCATCAACGTTGCGGCTCTGGTCCCGATAACGCTGACTTGTGATCTGCAGCAGTCCCTCTTTTGTCACCCGGCGACTGTATCGAGCCAAAAACCTTTCCCGAACATCCTCCGGCAGCGAAGTTGTTCGCGTCACATCCCAGTTCATAATGGCTTTCGAGCTGACCTTGTTCACATTCTGTCCGCCCGGCCCTCCGCTGCGTGCGTAGGTAAGCTGGAATTCGCTGTCCGGAATCTGAATGCGATCGTTGATCAGGAGCATGAACAAACCGCCTGAAGTAGATCCTGCCTGCCGGGCAGGATTTTCGGCGCCAGCCGAACCCTGGGTTGACTTGAACGAATTAACCAGGCCCCGTGTTGCCACTTGCACACGACCGTCGCGGCAAGCCGCGAAGTGCCGCCCGGCTGGCGGCACCTACTCTGGCAATGACCGGTTCAGTAGTCAAATCGAAGCAGATTTGTGAGCATGAAGAGAATCCACATCATCCCATGCCCGTCGGAGAGTATCGCCGTGAAAGTCCTGACCCTGCTGAGCTGCCTGACGGCTCTCCATTGTTCCTCATTCGCATTCGCCGACCAGAAACCAAAACCTGTCGCCGCGACAGATATCATCACCACTCAGACGCCCGGTCATTCAGTGAAAATCGAAGCCGACATTCAGGGAGCGAAGAATCTCTATCTGGTGACCACCGACGGCGGCAATGGCTTCACGGCTGACTGGGCCAATTGGGCTGAGCCGCGTTTGGTGGGTGGCAAAGGCGAACTGAAACTCACCGATTTGAAATGGAAATCAGCCGAAGCAGGCTGGGGCAAAGTCGGGATCAACGTCAATGCCGAAGGCGGCTCGATGAGGATCGCCGGAAAGCCGGTTGAGTACGGCATCGGGACTCATGCGAATTCCGTGATCCACTTTGAACTGCCCGAAGGCTACGACAAGTTCGTCGCTCGAGCCGGGCTGGACAACGGCGGCTCCGATCAGGGCAGTGCCAGCGTGCAGTTCCTGGTTTATACGCAGGAACCTCCCGCCGCACCCGGAGTCCCGACAAACGATCGCACACCGGAAGGGGCCGTCGCCGGGCTGGATGTGACGGAAGGCGTTGAATTGAAACTGTTCGCCGCGGAACCGTTGCTGCTCAGCCCCTCCAATATTGACATCGACCACATGGGACGGATCTGGGTCTGCGAAGTCGTGAACTATCGCCGATTCGCCAATGGCGACAATCCGGATCGACCCGAAGGAGACCGCATCCTGGTGCTGGAAGACACCAACGGAGATGGCATGGCCGACAAGGAAACAGTCTTCTATCAAGGCCGTGATGTCGATTCGGCTCACGGAGTCTGCGTGCTGGGGAATCGAGTCATCGTGTCAGCCGGCGACAGCGTGTTCAATTTCTACGACGACAACGGAGACCTGAAAGCCGATCGCAAGGAAGTCATGTTCACCGGCATCAAGGGGACTCAGCACGATCACGGCATTCACAGCTTCCAGTTTGGCCCCGACGGTCGTCTATACTTCAACTTCGGAAACGCCGGTGAGGAACTGCATAACCCAGACGGTTCAATTGTCGTCGATGTCGCTGGGAACGAAGTGCGAGCTGCCCGCAAACCGTATCAGGAAGGCATGGCGTTTCGCTGTGAACTAGATGGTTCAAGAGTCGATACGCTTGGCTGGAACTTTCGAAACAACTGGGAACTGTGCGTCGACAGCTTCGGCACTGTCTGGCAGTCCGACAACGACGACGACGGCAACAAAGGAGTGCGTATCAACTACGTCATGGAATACGGGAATTATGGCTACAAGGATGAGATCACCGGAGCCGGCTGGCAGACGCCTCGCACGAATATGGAGGAAGAGATTCCTCTGCGTCACTGGCATCTGAACGATCCGGGAGTCGTACCGAATCTGCTGCAAACCGGAGCGGGCTCACCGACGGGAATTCTGATCTACGAAGGCGACAAGCTGCCCGAGCGATTCGTCAATCAACTGATTCACTGCGACGCCGGCCCGAACGTGGTTCGCAGTTACGCAGTGTCGGATGACGGAGCCGGCTACAAGGCCGAGATCAACACCATCCTGAACGGGACTCGCGATCAGTGGTTCCGTCCGTCGGATGTGTGTGTGGCTCCGGATGGTTCGCTGATCGTGGCAGACTGGTATGACCCCGGTGTCGGCGGCCATCGTCAGGGCGACGTCGAACGAGGCCGCTTGTTCCGGGTCTCATTGCCAGGCCAGAAGTACTCTGTCCCGAAGCATGACTTCTCGACGATCGAAGGAGCGGCAGCAGCTCTGAAGAGCCCTAACAATGCAACTCGTTATCTGGCGTTTACAAAGCTGCAGGAATGCGGTGCGGCGGCGGAATCCGTGTTGGGGAAGATGTTTGAAACCGATCCCAATCCTCGCTTTCGCGCTCGCGCGATATGGCTGCTGGGGCAGATTGATGGGAAGACTCAGAAGTACGTGGATGCGGGAATTGCGGATGTGGACAAGGACATTCGCATCGCGGGTCTGCGACTGGCTCGACGGATGGAAGTTGATGTGATTTCGGTCGTGAAGAAGCTGGTGAAGGACAAGTCCGCTCAAGTCCGTCGCGAATGCAGCATTGCACTTCGGCATAGCTCAGATGCCACAAAAGTATCTCTCTGGACGACTCTTGCGATGCAATGCACTGACAGTGATCGGTGGTATCTGGAAGCCCTTGGGCTAGCTCTTGACAGTGACAAAAAGTACGGCTGGACTGCATGCCTTGAGTCGCTCGCGGGTAATGATCCAGATGATGCGAAAGATCCGTTTCCCTCATTGGCGAAGATGGGTACAGCAGGACTGGATGTCGTTTGGCGATCTCGCAATTCCCCCGGTGCAGCGATCAAGGTCATTCATGTCGGTGACTTAGTGAGTTCGTCGGCGGACAATGTCGAACAGCAGATCCGCAGATTCTTCCGAAGTCTGGATTTTGAAGGCGACCAGATCGAAGTGCCGAGTCAGAATCAGTTGCTAACGAAGCTCGTGGAAATTGCCTCAATTAATCGCAGAAAGAGAAGGGATGTCGCCAGATTGGTTATGGTCGAGTCGATGGCACGGATCGATAAAGACGGCAGAAATGATCTCATCGTTGTGAACGCCCTGGAGACGTTGCTAAAAGAATTGGACGGCACTCAAGACTTTGTTCAACTGGTTCGTCGCTTCGAACTGGCGGACCGCTATCCTGAAATCCTGCAACTTGCTCAATCGAAGCCAGCTGAACAACTCGGACTCGAAGCCATCTCCGCTCTGCTGGAACTCAAGCAATGGGATGTGCTCGGCAAAGCCTTGACCGGTGAAGACACTATTGCGGCGATCGCCACCGCCGAAGTCATGGGCAATTCAGCAAACGGTGCGATCTCTGGTCTATTGCTGGCCGTGGTAGAGGACGCCGCTGTCAACATCGACGTTCGTCGAGCCGCCGTCAAAGCCGCGTCGAAGGTCAACAACGGGGCGACTGAGCTTGTGAAGCTGGTCGACGAAAAGACGCTGGATCCCGAGCTGACTCAGGCCGTCGCGGCGGCGCTGCACAGTGCTCCTTCCCGACAAGCTCGCGAGCAGGCTCAGCGATTGTTCCCGCTGCCTCCGTCAAAGGACAACATGCCGACGCTGCCAATCACAGAGCTGGTCAAGCTGCCGGGTGATCTCCCGAACGGCCGCATCGTGTTCTTCTCCACCGGCACCTGCCACAAGTGTCACGTCGTCGACGGCATGGGCCGGGAAATCGGGCCGAATCTGTCCGAGATCGGCAGCAAGCTCAGCCGTGAAGCGATGTTCGAATCGGTCCTCTACCCCAGTGCCGGTATCAGCCACAACTTCGAACTCTGGACCGCTGTGCTGACCTCGGGGACTACCGTCAACGGCATGCTGATCAGCAACACCGACGAAGAAGTCAGCATCAAAGGCGATGACGCGCTGGTGCGAATCTTCAAGAAGTCCGACATCGAAGAACTGGTCAAACAAAAAATCAGCATGATGCCGGCCGATCTGCAGAAGACCATGACGACTCAGGAACTCGCCGATGTGACGGAGTACATGCTGTCGCTGAAGAAGAAATAGTCGTTGTTGGCTCCGCGAACAAAACGTTACGCGCCGCATGGTTCACGCAGTGGCTGCAATTTACTTTTGTCTCCCGGCGCGCCGGGACTCCGTCGGCTGGGATTCGTCAGGACGGATTTGCGCACTACAGAACCGGGAAGAACCCCCTCATTTCCCGGCGCGCCGGGATCGGCCACCTTCTCCCCCTGGGAAGGTGAGAAGGGACATTGTGCGTTTGTCCCCTCTCCCCCGATTCGGGGGAGAGGGTCAGGGTGAGGGGGCTGCCTTGTGCAGTTCTTCGTTTTGCGTTTGAACCAAAGACGACGCCCTCATCCGGCCGATCGGCCACCTTCTCCCCCTGCGAGGGGGAGAAGGGACTTCCCGAGCGGGCGATACGAAACTCGGCCATAAACCTTTCACGGCGAAGCCTACCGAATCTGTTCTTTATTCAGCTCATCCACAAGACGCTGGACAATCTCATTGCTGCCGATGCCTTCGGATTCGGCGTTGAAGTTCGTGAGCACTCGATGCGTCAGAACGGGCTGAGCAACCGCCATGATGTCTTCCAGACGAGCCATGTAGCTTCCCGTCAGAGCCGCTCGGGATTTTGCACCGAGAATCAGATACTGAACTGCTCGCGGCCCTGCACCCCAGGAAACGAGCGGCTTCAGCCACTCGGGTGATTCCTTCAACTTCGGACGAGTCCGGCGTACGAGGTCCACGGCGAATTCGTAAATGTGTTGCGGCACGGGGACTCGCCGGACGAGTTCCTGAAATCGCTGCACGGACGCGGCATCCAGAATCGACGTCAGCCGGGGAATCGTACCGCCGGTTGTGGTGCGGGCGATCTCCAGTTCTTCCGCACGCGACGGGTAATCGACGTTGATCAGAAACATGAACCGATCCAGCTGCGCTTCGGGCAGCGGATACGTGCCTTCCTGCTCGACCGGATTCTGAGTCGCCAGGACAAAGAACGGCGGTGCGAGCGGATACGGTCGGCCGACCACGGTGACTCGATGTTCCTGCATGGCTTCCAGCATCGCCGCCTGCGTCTTCGAAGGTGCTCGGTTGATTTCATCGGCCAGCACGATGTTGGCGAAGACCGGACCTTTGACGAATTCAAACTCTCTGCGCCGGTCCTGAGTTTCCTGCAGAATGTCGGTGCCGGTGATGTCCATTGGCATCAGGTCGGGCGTGAACTGAATCCGGCTGAAGCTGAGCGACATCGTTTCGGCGACGCGACTGACGAGGAGCGTCTTCGCCAGCCCCGGCACACCCATCAGCAGCGCATGGCCGCGTGCGAAGAGACAGATGGCCAGCTGTTCGATCACGGACTCCTGGCCGACGATAATGCGGGCCAGTTCCGCTTTGAGCTGTCGATAGATATCCCGCAGCTCGTCGATTGCTTCGACGTCATCGGAGTGAAGAGGTGCGACTGTCGCTGTGCTGGATGACATTGATTTCCTTTAGTGACTTTGAAGATTGCTGACTGTGCTGGACTGCGAGTGCAGCTTCGCTGGAGGTTACGGTGCATTTCCTGTCCCCCGCGTGCCCTCCAAGTGGTTTGCGATCTGGCTCACACGTCAAACAGCCTGCTTTCCGCAAACGCCTTGGGGGAGAGGTGAGGTTGAGGGGGCCGCACGGATTGAGAATATGCGACGCTTCAGAACAGGTTAACCCCCTCATCCGGCCTTCGGCCACCGTCTCCCCCTCAACGGGGAGAAGGAAGTCGTCGGCAACTCAGTCTGAAAGACTGAAGCCGAAACTTCCGCCCTGGTTTCTCAGCGGGATCTGCATGTAATTCCCCTGCTGCTGCCACTGAAAAAATGACTGCAGCTGCTTCCATGCTTCACGCTGAGGCTCGGTCAGGATTTCGTTGCGGTCCTGCTCGCGGGTTTTGAAAAGTGGAAAGGCGAGCAGCACCACATCCCGGACGTACTCCTGATACTGAGTCGGATCGGCGGTCTTCGGCAGAGACTTGCGGATAATCACCCGCAGGCGTTCGTGCTGTTCGGGCATCAGCCAGAGTTCTTCATCGAGCAGAGCCAGCAGCATGTCGGCGGTTGCCGTCGTGTGAAAGTCCTTCCGCTGTTTGAGCGAGTCATCGGCGGCTCCGGAGGATGTTACTGACTTCACGGCTTCGGCCCAGATCTCATTCTGTTCGATGTTGTTCGTGTTCATGTTCTGAGCACCGAAGCCAAAATTGCCACCCATCTGTGCCATCTGCTGCTGCATCTGATCGATGGTCTGCTGAGTTGTTTCCTTCCAGTCGCCCAGCGCTCTGATGGATGCGCCTTTGCCGGCAGTGGTGAGGAACTCCGATTGCTCCGGAGTCAGCTTGAGTTCCGTGCGGTAGAAGTCGACTCGCACTGCCGCCGCTCGCTGATACTGCTCACGCTGAGTCTTTCCGGCTGCGGCAATCTGCTGCTGCCACTCGTCGGGGCTCGACGACGTCTGAAAGATCAGGTTGTTGCCATTCGGGGTTGAATCGTAAAGATCCTGCAGCCGTCGCTCCTGACTCTCCTCAAGAAACGTTTTGCCTTTCGCCTTCGGCAGCAGTGATCCCAGTGGTTCATAGGGCAGGTAGTAACTCTGCGGCTGGAACGCATACAGCGGATGAATCCGCGTCTGGCCCTTTGCCGCGAGTTCAGATGCAAGTGCCGTACGCTGATCTGATGTCAGAAACAATTCCTTGTCGAAGATCGCGACGATGTAAATCCGGAACGCTTCGCGATGAGCCTTCGCACGGTCGGCGAGTGCGGTGGCCAGCATCTCCTGTTGATCGGGTGTCAGCAGTTCCTTGCGGATCGCTTCCAGGAGTTTCTTCTGGAATCCTTCAGCTGCGCCCGCCGGTCTTGTGAACAAAATCGGGAAGGTCTCGGGAAACACTTGATTCATGTGCTGCGGATTTCGGCGTTTGGCGAACTTTGCGATCTCGTCGGCAATCAATTTGTCCGCAATGTCCTTCAGCGTGGACTGCTGCGCTTCCGTCAGCTCGCTGGCAGGCCCGATCCACGCCTGCAGTGAGCCGCTGTAGGCTTTCAGTCGATCGCTGTGTTCGGTTCGGTCCTTCTCGGAAGGAATCGCACTTGCTTCCGGTTGTCCGAACATGACCTGAGCCGGCATCAGTGGTTCTGCCTCACGGGCACCGCCGCCGAATGCTCCGCCGAGCAGGTTGCCGAACTGCTCCAGCAGACTCTTGTCTTCCTGCAGCACGGCGACACAGGTTTGCACGTCATTTGCAGGGACTGTCATCGACAGACTCAGCAGCCATGTGATCAGCGGGTTCATGGGCTGGTTCCGGAGTGTGAATCGGTGTTACGGAGCGATCCGGTATTGTCGACGGACTCTCGCAATCTCGCAAGGAGGCAACCGGAATTCCTGGGGCAGGTTGGGCATTCCTGCCCGACGCCACTTCACCTGGCAGATCGGCAAAAGAAAAGTAACCCGAAGCGTCAGCGAGGTGCATCACCACGCTCCGGTCCCTCGCTGACGCTTCGGGTTACGACTGTCGGGAAGGTTGACTCAATCGAGAATGCAGTATTCGACTGAAAACCATTACGCACCCAGCCACAATCAGCGGAGTCAGAGCTGCCAGAATGGCAAGGCTCATCAGTGCCTCGGTGCGTCCGTAGTGCATTTCGTTATACAGCCGAGTCACCACAGGTTCGAGCTGCACAGGGCGCAGGATCGATGCAACAGTGACATCCCAAAAGCACCAGTGCGCGATGACCAGACTTCCCAACAGCCAGCGGCCTGTCGACAGTCGCCAGAGAATCGACGACGCAGCCCGGCGGCGCGCTGAAACAATTGACGCCGTCAGCATCCTCGCCGAGTGGATCGCCGCAATGTCCGTGGTCTTCTGCAGGAGCAACACCACGGCGAGTGCCCTCGGCAGCACGGCCAGCGATTGCCCCAGCAGCATCGGCAGCCAGGTGTCATAGAACAGTCTCAACGGTAAAGTCTGAAAAGCTGCCAGCAGCGTCAGGCTGAGCACCAGCGAACCCAGCAGCCCGGGGAGAATCAGCATGCCGGTTGCCCCAAAGTCGCAGGTCGGTCCGCGAACAGAACGGCGAGCGCCCGCGTGCTGCGCGGAGCGAACCGCGACACTCATCGCAACAAACGTCGAGGCGGCCGCAAACGCTGTGGAGGTCAGAATCTGCTGAGCCGACTGCTTCAGCAAAGTTCCGCGCAGCATCGCCAGCAGACCGCTGACTGTCGGCACGATGTTGGCCAGCAGAGGCCACAGCAGAAAGAACGCAATTCCGGGCAGCAGCGTCACAGCAGCCGTGAGTCTCTGCCGCCCGCTTCCAGCAGCGGACGGATCTTCCTCCGACACCTCTCCCGACGTGGACGAACCGCGTCGCGAGCGAAGCATCAGAATCAGCGCCGGAGCCAGCAGCAGCAGTTCACACAGCAACGGCACGACGATCATCCACAGCGAATCCACCAGCGGCTGCCGCGCGGCGTGAGCGTCGAACAGCCACACTGACCATGCGACCGGATGCCGGTCGATCTGCATCAACGCCGCCGTTTCGAATTCCTGGAACGTGATCAGCGCCATGATGCTCCAGCTGATGAGCATCGGTTGCCACGGGCCGGTCAGCCGAAGCCAAAACCAACCGCGCCGCCATTCCGAAAGCAGCGAGTCCGGTCCCTGACAAGCAAGACGCGCAAGCGAGTGGTGAACCCGCAAACCACTCGCTTGCACGTCGTGTTTGAATTGCACAGTTTGCAGCAGATCCCACGAATAGAGCGATTCCCTGGTCACTGCACTTCGCGGGAGCAGCAGCGATAATGCCACTCCCACGGACACGCATCGCACCAGTTGCAGCAACGCATACAACGACTCAGTGCAGATCGCCGCGATGACCGGGCTGGCTCCGGAACTCAGCTGCGTGGCCGTCAGACGATAGTTGAAACCGATCAGCAGTTCCGGGACGAAGAACGGAAACACAGCCAGCATTAACCAGACTCGGCGAGTCCTCACTGTGCGACTCGCTGCCATTTGTCGCAGGAGAACCGCCACCGGCCACAGCGCAACGCCTGCGATCAGTACGCTGCGAGCGAAGGACCAGAGGATTGAGTCACTGAGTGTCATCGGAATCCTGGTTCTGCGTTCACATGAGCCGCAAATCCCCGCCGACGGAGCGGCGGGACAACAGTAGGTCGTCACCGACGGGAATATTCATCCGACAACCAGTCGAGCACCTCCTGATCATGCCCGGCCGCACCGTCGAGCGGGACGCCTTCGGCCGCCCAGACCGCCAGTTCCGCAACTTCGGGCGGCAGTTGAGTCCTGTCAACCGGGCCGAGCGGGATCTGCCGCGAAGCAGATCTGGCCAGAGCCAGCTCAACTTCTTCCGACAACAGGTACTTGATGAACTGCGCCGCAATTTCCGGATGAGGACAGTCACGGATCATCGCCACGCTGTTCGGCATGCAAATTGTTTGTCCGGACTCAAGCCTGACAGGAACCATACTCACCGGCTTACCTGCGTCGATTGCGGCGAAGACATCATCCGTGTCTGTGAATCCGAAAGCGCACGCCCCTTCGGCGACGAGATCTTTGACAGCGCCGTTGCCACGAGCTTCACGAATCCCCCGATCATGCAGAGTTCGGTGCCAGGATTTCAGCCCGTCAAGGCCCATCTGATCGCACAACACCGTGTAATGCGACAGCGTCGTCCCGAAGAGTGGCACGGCGATGGCGGCGTTCGAAAGCGACTCCGCCTTAAGTGCTTCTGCTACCGCCGCTTCGGTCGCCGGCATTTTTTCGGTATTCACGATGAACACACGCAGCCTCGCTGCAAATCCTGCCCAGTGGTGCTCGTCGTCCCTGAACGCCGCCGGGATGCGGCTGAAAAGCGACGGCTCGCATTTGGAAAGCACTCCGTCCTTCTTCAGGCGGATGGTACCCAGCGTCTGATTGTTCCAGAACACATCGCACCGTGGCTGTGCCTTCTCGGCGATCAGCAGACTCGTCAGTCCCAGCGATTTGTTGGTCTCCTCATCGTACCGTACCTGAATCCTGATGCCCGAACGCTGTTCGAACGCCCGGATGACAGCGTCGGCGAACACGGAATCATGAGCGCAGTAGACGACCAGTGAATTGTTGCTCGATGATCTGCTCTGCATCAACCACGGCACAATCACAGCGCCCATGAGCAGCAGAGCGGTAATCACCAGGAAGCGGGGCACCGAGGAAGGCATGTGGCGGCTCAGAAACTGCAATGACACAAACGCTCTCCAGCCCAGGATACGGTCGTTTCATTCACGTGACAGGCTTTCAGGCTGTCGACTGCAGCCTGTATTGCATTCGCAGCCGTGCGGAGTATAGCGACACGAATGACCTCCCGAACGTTGGTACACCGCAAAAATCGTTCGTAGACTGCCGTCGCAGGAGTGGCATCCAGCCCACCGTCTCAAGGAAGTTGTTCCCGCGATCCTGGCCGTTCACGATAGTCACATTCAATGCCTCGCAATCCGAAGCCTGATCGCAAGCAGATCTATCAGACGGTCATGACATGTCTGCAGGAGCACTCAGAGTTCGCGATCGAGCAGATCCGGGAATCAACCGCCGGAGAACACCCGCAGACAACCCGTGTCATCGTCAATGAACTCGTCAAACAAGGTTCGTTGCAACTGGTCGAAACAGCCGAGGGCCTGCGATATCGGTGGAAAGGCGGTCCGGAGCAGTTTCAAGCGGATGCATGGGTCGACTCGCAGGTCCATGGAACTCAGATGACTGAGTCGCCGGTCGATGAACGACCCCGAGAGCGGCTCGTGCTGCATGGAGCCGCCCAGCTGAAGCTTGCGGAGTTGCTGGCGATCCTGATTCGCAGCGGCCGCAAAGGCGAATCGGCACTGCAGGCCGGCGACCGGATCGCAGCGCGGCTTGGGGATCGGATGGAAACTCTGGCAGGATTGAGCCTGCAGGAGCTGAAAGAGTTCAGCATCGCCATCAACGAGCCCGCGTATTGTCAGATCATGGCGGGCATCGAACTCGGTCGGCGCGTCGCAGCGGCTATGGATGAAGGATTCCGCGAGCGGATCCGCATCACAAGCCCCGGTACGGCCATCCGCTACTGCCTGAGCCGTTTTGAACGCCTCGCGAAGGAAGCCAAGCAGGAAGAGTTCCATATGGTGACTCTGGACACCAAGAACCAGCCGATCGCTTCGCATCAGATCACCGTGGGGACTTTGCGAAATAGTCTGGTCCATCCTCGCGAAGTGTTTCGACCTGCGATCCGCGATGCTGCGAACTGTATTCTGGTCGTCCACAATCATCCGTCCGGCGATCCAACGCCCAGCGATCAGGACATCAGCGTCACCGAGCGTCTGGAATCTGCAGCAGAGATTATCGGAATTCCTCTGATCGACCATATCATCGTGGCTGGCGAAAAAGCGGTCAGCATCCAGGATTGGCGTTCGGGAAATCGTTGGTAAACGCCCGCAATCATCGCGACATTCCGGGAATCATTCGCCCGGTCCTTTCCGAACGCACGAATGCCCGTAGAATCCGCCGCTGATTCAGATTGTCGCCACAAACCGGAACCGTCTCCAGAGGAAACATGGCCAAGAAGGCAGCAAAGAGCAGTTCGCCCGACAACCGCGTCGAAAAACGGACTCAGGAGATCGGTCGCGAGCTGTTTGGACGGCTTCAGCATCGGTCGCCGTCGATCTTTCACGGTCGCTGGTGGGAAGACCGGCTGATGTCGTGGGCGATGAGTGATGAAGCGGTCAAAGTTCAGATGTTCCGCTTCGTCGATGTCCTGCCAATGCTGAAGGACCATATTGCGATCGCGCGGCATCTGGACGAGTACTTCGAAGACGTCCGCGACAAGCTCCCGTGGGCCGCTCGACTGGGTTTGAATCTTTCGACCAGCAACAGCATTCTCAGCCGGGCTCTGGCGTACAATGCCCGCACGAATGCGGCCCGGATGGCCAGACGATTTATCGCCGGGGCCAACGTCGAAGAAGTCCTGCAGTCCGTCCGCAAAATCCGACGGAACCGGTTCGCGTTTACGCTCGACCTGCTCGGCGAAGCCATCATCAGCGAGCATGAGGCCGACCGGTATCAGCAGGCGTATATCGACCTGATCACCGGCATGTCACAGCAGGTCAATGACTGGCCCGATGACCTGCTGCTGGATTCGGACCAGGAACGTCGCATTCCGCGAGTCAACGTCAGCGTGAAGCTGTCGGCACTCGACAGCCAATTCGCGCCGATTGATGCCGAAGGGACGATTCGGCGAGTCTCCGCGAGGCTCAGACCGATCCTCCGGACGGCTCGACAGAATAACGCCTATGTGCACATCGACATGGAGCAGAACGATTACCGCGAGATCACGTTCGAGATCTTTCGTCGAGTGCTGATGGAAGACGAGTTCCGCGACTACGCTGACTGCGGCATCGTGGTGCAGGCCTATCTGGAATCCGCTGAGGACGATCTGAACCGGATGCTCGAGTGGGCGAAAAAGCGAGGCACTTCAGTCTGGATCAGGCTCGTCAAAGGCGCGTACTGGGACTATGAAAACATCATGGCCGAGTACCGCGGCTGGCCGGTTCCCGTCTATCGCCGCAAATGGCAGTCGGATGACTGTTACGAGCGACTGTGCCGGATCCTGATGGAGAATCATCAGTGGCTGCGGCCTGCGCTGGCCAGTCACAATCTTCGCAGCCTGGCGCATGGACTTGCGTGGGCGGAAGAACTGAACGTGCCCGACCGGACGATGGAAATCCAGATGCTGTACGGCATGGGCGACGAGCAGGCCCAGCTGTTTCTGGAACGCGGTCATCGGGTCCGCATCTACACCCCGTTTGGTGAACTCATTCCCGGAATGGCGTACCTCGTGCGTCGGCTGCTCGAGAACACATCGAACGATTCATTCCTCCGTCAAAGCTTTTCCGATCAGATCGCTGTCGAGACCCTCCTCATGAAACCCTCCAGCCGCGCGACCAAAGAACCACCGGTTCAGGATGCTCCCAAGTCCGGCTTCGCCAACGAACCGCTGCTCGATTTCACTCAGGAAGAGAACCGCGTCGCGATGACTCAGGCCCTCCGTGATGTGCGGGAACGGCTGGGTGAGGTGTATCCGCTGGTCATTGACGGCAAGTCGTGCGACAGCCGGGCGACTCTCGTGTCCCGCAATCCGTCGAAGACCTCCGAGATTGTCGGTCGCGTCGCATCGGCCACCGTTGATCAGGCGACCGATGCCATTGATGCGGCTCGCAGAGCATTCAGCGGATGGGCGGCGACGCCCGTGGACACTCGCGCCGAGTATGTCGAACTGATGGCCGCCGAAATGCGCGAGCGGCGCTGTGAGCTCTCCGCCTGGATCATCCTTGAAACAGGCAAGCCGTGGGCCGAGGCTGATGCCGACGTCGCGGAGTCCATCGACTTCTGCATGTACTATGCTCAGGAAATGCGACGACTGTCTGTGCCGCAGCAATGCGACTTCCTGGGTGAGGACAACAGCTATTCATACCGGTCCCGCGGCGTCTGCGTGGCCATCTCGCCCTGGAACTTTCCACTGGCGATTCTGACCGGGATGACGGTCGCGGCGATGGTCACCGGCAACACGGTGATCATGAAGCCGGCAGAACAGTCCTCCGTCATCGCGGCAAAACTGATGGAGATCATCCGTAACGCCAGTGTGCCGGATGGCGTCGTCAATTTCCTGCCAGGCATCGGCGAAGACATCGGCCCGACGCTGGTCAGTCATCCGGACGTCGATCTGATTGCATTCACAGGGTCGCAGAACGTGGGGCTCGAAATCAATCGCGCCGCAGCCGACACTGAGAAGCGTCAGAAGAACGTCCGGCGAGTCATCGCGGAAATGGGCGGCAAAAACGCGATTATCGTGGATGACGATGCGGATCTGGATGAAGCCGTTGTGGGTGTCATCCGCAGTGCGTTCGGATACGCAGGGCAGAAGTGTTCGGCGTGTTCGCGAGTCATCGTCGTGAATTCAGCCCATGATCAGTTTGTGGAACGCCTGATTGCGGCGACGAAGAGTCTGAAAATCGGCATCGCGGAAGACCCGGGGACGAAGGTTGGCCCAGTCATCGACGAAGACGCTCGTGACCGAATCCTGGAAATGATCAGAAAGACTGATCCCGAAACCGGCGGATTTCTGGCGCTGGCCATGGATCCAGGTCCGCTCGCGAAACAGGGAACGTTCGTCGGACCGCATATTTTTACTAACGTCGATCCGACGTCGCCGCTGGCTCAGAACGAGATCTTCGGCCCGGTCCTGGCAGTCATCCGCGCGAAGAATCTGGATGAAGCTCTGCAAATCGCGAACGGGACGCGCTACGCCCTGACCGGCGGAGTTTACAGTCGCAGCCCCGCAACGCTGCGACGAGCCCGTAACGAATTCGAGGTGGGTAACCTGTATCTCAACCGTGAAATCACTGGAGCGCTTGTTCAGAGACACCCCTTCGGCGGCTACCGCATGTCCGGCATCGGCAGCAAAGCCGGCGGCCCGGACTACCTCCTGCAGTTCCTCATCCCGGTCAACATTACCGAAAACACGATGCGCCGCGGATTCGCCCCGAAGCAGGATGACGAGGCGTAGTCTCCTGTTATCCCACCTCCTGTTATCCCACCGCTCCGTCGCCGGGGAATTCCTCGTTCCCAGGCTCCAGCCATTCCTCGTTCCCAGGCTCCAGCC
>Ga0163144_10007836_pt1 | contig 23322 bp, 15 predicted proteins | sample OliLak19BULKMAT1_FD_123175 | JGI IMG/M metagenome (GOLD analysis project Ga0163144, IMG submission 123175) | Freshwater microbial mat bacterial communities from Lake Vanda, McMurdo Dry Valleys, Antarctica - Oligotrophic Lake LV.19.BULKMAT1 | ecosystem: Environmental > Aquatic > Freshwater >...
CGCCAGGCCCAGCTGCGCCTTGGCGGCGTTGGTGAGGCCCGTGCCGGTCGATGAGAAGGGGTCGTTGTCGTCGGTTTCGAGCTTGAGCTTGGCGCCCAGCCTCGCGGCGGGCGAGTCCCACCAGGCCGGGGCCTCGACGCCGAAGCCCTGCTCCACCAGGATGGGGCGCACCTCGCGCAGGAACTCGTAGGCTCGCCGGGTGCTGAGCGCCATAGCCGTGGGCTCGCTCTCTTCCAGCGCCTGTTCCAGGCGCGGGAAGTACCGCGAGGCCCGCCCCAACTCGCCCAGCAACAACTCCTGGGGCTGCTCGAGCCTGCGGCCCATGACGGCGACGGAATCTCCCGTGAGCAGCCACACGTCTTCGGCGTCGAGTACCAGGCCGGGCTGGTCGACGGACTGGAGGTGGAACGAAATGCTCCACACCGGGGCCTCGGGGTCGGGCGTCTGGTCGCCGGCCGCCGGCGCGAGGGTGGGCTCAACCAGGCGCAGGAGCAGCCGCCACGCGGAACTGGCGCCACGCTCTTCCAGCGCGCCGATCCAGCCTCGCACCCGCTTGGCCATTTCCTGTTTGACCTGCTGCAGGCCCGGGACGGTGTCCTCTCCGGCAAGCAGCCCGCTGAGCCAGGCGACGTGGGGGTCGGCGGCGGGGATGCGCTCTTCGATGGACTCGACGAAGTTTTCGCGGATGAGCGTGCGGCGGCACTCGGCGTCGACCACGGCGCTCAAGAACTCTTCGGTGACTGGCCAGGGCTCGTGGCGGAGGTGGTCGACCGCGGCACGGGCGGAGGCGGGCATCCCGGAGACCAGTCGCGCGACCCGATCGGCGGATGCCGCATCGCTGACCCACGGGGCCCACGTCCCCTTGAGGTCTCCTGCGATGGTCTGGACGAGCATGGGAACAAACCGCTGCTGGGCGAGCAGGTGCATGGCGAGGCGCACGACTTCCGTGAAGTACTGGAACGATGCGCCGGCGATGGCGGGGGCCGGACCCTCGGCACCCCGCGCCTCACCCGGCTGCATCAGCAGTTCGGCGACGCGGAACAGGACGGCGGCGATCGAGTTGCCGCCGATGGTCAGCGTGGGGATGCGGAAGGTCGCGAGCGTGACTTCTTCCGGGTGCGTTTCTTCTTCGTCGCTGGTGCGGCCCAAGCTGCGCGCCAGGGTGGTGCTGGGGAGCGGACGGGCGCGCAGGGTGGGGAGCCGAAGGAGCAGTTCACCGTCGGCGGCGGGGAGCACACCCGGATCAGCAGGACCGCACACGGCCTTGCGAACCGACTCGGGGGACGCGGCAAAGGGGTGCAGCGGGTGCTGGCCCGGAACGGTGGCGCCAGCGACGCCGGGCGCGGCAACGCCCGCGGGGGTCAGCAGCTCAGGTTCTTCCGCCCACAGGTGTATCAGGCCATTGGACCAGTTGGCGTGCAGTACTTTGGTCAACAACAGAATCCTTGCGGCGGAGGGCGGCCCGCTCCCGCGCGGGCGGGGCGGGAACGGCATCAATGAGGGCGCAGGGATTCGAACCCTGGACCGACGGCTTAAAAGGCCGCTGCTCTACCGGGCTGAGCTACGCCCTCCCCATTGGAACCGCGCGGAACGAGGCTGTTCCGCGGGTAGGGCGATGGTAGCGCGCGTGCCGGCACCGGGGCCGGTCATCGTGCGAATGCCGGTGGTCAGGTCACGTCCTGGAAGAGGCCAAAGGGCGTGCCGAGGGTGCCGAAGGCGCCGAGGAAGGCCGAATCGAAGTGGATCATGGAAGCGACGATGGGGGTAGGGGCCTTGATCTGAAGGTTGTAGAACGAGAACGAATCGCGCCGCAAGCCGGTCACGAACTCGTCAACGTTGAACTCGGTCACACGGCGCGCCGGCAGGGTGCGGCGGAAGGTCTCGCTGCTGCCGGGGTCATACCCGATCGTGACCTCGACGATGACGTCAGTCGAAGAGGGGTTGTAGAGGCGCAGGGTCTCGGTGACCCCGGAGTGGCCGTCGCTGTCACCCGGTCGGAAGCCCTCGGCAAAGCCCCACAGTGTGTAGGCACGATCGGCGGTTGCGGAGCCCTCGGCGTCGTTGAAACTGCGGCTGACGCTGGAGAGAGAGATCGGGGTGTTGGACTCGTAGTACACCCCATAAGGCTGGCCGGTGGGGAAGTTGGTCAGGTCGGCGACTTCAAGCATGCGGTTGCTGTTGGCCGGCACATCCAGGGCGGTGCGGTAGGCGCTGCCGTTCGAGAAGAGGAACGAGAAGATGACCTGCGCGTTCGTGCCGGTGGCATTGAGCACCGAGAGCGTATCTGCCTGGCTGTTGAGGCCGAACTGACCCTCGGGCACCACGCCGGTTGCCGCGCCCAAGCCCGGGTTGCCGATCGCGCCCAGCGAGTTGCCCTCGGCGGCGCCGTAGTGGGTCAGCGAGGCAACGACGGGGACGGAGGTCTGGACGACCACGCCATAGTCACCGTCGGCCAGTTCGGGGCGGGAGTTGATGTCAAGACCGCCACGACGGAACTCGCCCAGCGCAAAGGCGATCTGCACCGGGGCTCCGCCCGCGAGCGGGTAGAAGTTCATGACGACGCTGGTGGACTCGGCGCCGGGCACGTAAATCAGCACGTAGTCGGCGACGCCCGGGCCCTTGGTGACGCGACCGAAGGACCAGACGTCGCTGGTGCGCGAGGTAAACGCCTCGCCCACCGCGGAGTGGAGGCCGCCCAGGAGGGCGGTGTCGTAGTGGCTGAAGGTTGCCGCGACGGGGCGCTCGGAGCGGACTTCGAGCGCGTACGGCCCGGCCCCCGCACGGACAAGTTGCTGGTTGTTGGCGAGCAGGTCGGGGGTGATGATGGTGTAGCCGCCGCGCGCGTTGGGCGCCAGGTTGGCCGAACCGATCAACTGATCCCGCTCGGCGATGGGGCCGAACTCATAGTGGGCGATGACATACAGGCGGTTGTACTGGTCGGTCAGGTTGGCGAGCGGCATGTAGGTAAAAATATTGTTCCCGACAAACCCCTCGGGGAAGTAGACCTTGTACGGGAGGTCGGGCACCAGTGTGCCGTCGGAAAGGGCGTCGCGCACTGGCAGGTCCGACTTGGCCGCGAGGTGCCCGTGGCCGGTACGGTTGTTCACCGCGGCGTACAGCGCATCGGCCTGGGAGGGGGTATCACCGAAGAAGATGAAGTACCGCATCGAAACGGTGGTGCCGGCGGTGACGTCGCCCACGTCGAAGGCCATGGTCAGTTGCCCGTCGCTCGTGCTGCCGTTGGGGTCGATGACCGGGGCGTTGAGCAACTGGGAGGGGTCGCGGACGACCGTGAACTCGCCCAGGACCGAGGCCTTGGCACGGGCGTCGGCGGTGGGAGCGGCAAGGGAGACCGTCAGGCCGGCGGCGTACTGGTTGTTCGCGTAGCGGGCCGTGGCGCGGTGGTTATTGGAATCGACGTCGTTGCTGGTGTTGGGGTTGTTCTCACCCAGGCCGATGCCCTGGCCGGGGTTGAACCCTTCCATCCAGCCGATGTCGTCCAGGGTGCCGGTGGTGGTGTTGGTGAGGAAGACGTCGATGGCGATGAAAGAATCATTCAGGCCGAAGGAGAGGGTTCGCTCAATCTTCAGGCCGCGGAACGTGCCCTGCATGCTGACACGGTTGTTGGTCGAGTCACCGCTGGAGGTGAGCGCGAAGGGCAGGCCGCTGGAGGTGGTGTTGTTGGTGAAGTTGGAGCCGGAAGCGACCACGCCGAAGAACTGCTGCGAGTTGGCGGGCAGGAACTCGATCCCGTTGAAGTCCAAGCGGGTGGTCCCGCCGCCCTGGCTGGGGCCGGTGAAGATCCCGCTCTGGTTGATGCCGACGGAAACAGCGTTGCCCTGCAAGACGAACGAGGGGTCGCTCACGCCCGCCGCGAGCGTGATGTCCAGGGTGTAGTAGCCGGTGGTAATCGCGGTGGCCCCGCTGCCGGCCACGCTCAAGGTGTACAGGGGGTTGTTGGACTCCGAGACGGCGATGTAGTAGGTGCCGCCGTTGGCGAAGACGTAGCCGTTGACGGCGCTGGTGAGCGTCGTCGCGGGGTTGCTGTTGAGGATTTCATTGCCCAGAGCGTCAAACAGGCGGAGCATGGTGTTGAGCGTGCCGCCGGGGACAAACTCGTTCATCGAGTCGAGCACGACGGGGCGGACGGTGGCGGTGAGGCTGGCGCCCGACTCGGCGGTGAACCGGAAGATGTCGCGGTCCAGGGCGCCAAACCCGCCGTCGCCGATGAACGCCGTGCGCGATGCGGTGCCCACGCCGCTGAACTCATCCACAAAGTTCGCGGTCGTGATGGTGTCGTTGAGCTCATAGAACCCGAAGATGTTGTTCTGGAACGTAAAGTCCAGCGACCACGAGTTGAGCGTGCCGATGTTCAGCGGGGTGACGTCCTGGATGCGCAGGGTCCACACGCCGGCGACACCGCCCTCGCGGAGCCCGTCAAAGAAGCCCAGGGCGTTCTCCGGGCGGAAGCTGCCGCTGTAGGGCGCCGAGGCGGCCGTGATCGCCTGCGAGGCCTCATCGTCAAACAGCGTGCTCGTGAAGTTGTTGCCCGATCCCCCGCGCCGGTTGACCATCACCACTTCGCGCCCGGCGGGGTCCAGTGCCGTCGCGGGAGAGATGAGGCTGATGATCAGGTCGTTGGTAAACGGGTGGGTGATGTCCAGCCGCAGGTTGAGGTCCAGCACCTCGCGGGTGTCGGTGATGATGATCTGGGCGATAGTGGTGCCCTGGGACTGGGTGGGCGCGGCGGCGGGGATCGGGCGGGGGAACGCCGGCTGCGTGGGGGGGCTGTGGTCGGTGGAGTTGTACCCGACCACGTCGTCGTTCTGGAGCTGCACCTGGACGGCGAGGTTGTACGCGCCTAGGGACTGCGTGGAGCCGCTGCCGCCCACGGCGGGGTTAAACGTCTCGTTGCCGAAGCCCGAGACCGCGATGAAGTAGACACCGCCGGTGGAGACGAAGAAGTCGATGAACGAATCGCGCCCGAAGAATTGGTCGTTGAAGGCCAACTGCTCGCCGGAGGCGTTGAAGAGCCGCATGTACGAGTCGAGCGTGGAAGGCGACGCCAGCCGCTGGGCCGTGATCTCGGCGGTGATGAGGCCGCCTCGTGCCAGGTTGATGCGGTAGATGTCCACATCCAGGTTGGAATAGATGCCGTTGCCGAGCGTGACACCCGTGTAGCGCGCCTGGCCGGTGGCGTCGAAGGCGATGGGGGTGGCCTCGCTGAACTGGTCGTTGGGCTCAAAGTCGCCGGTGGAGGCCACGATGCGGAACCCGTACACCTCGTCGTTCCCCGAAACCGTGTTGCCGTTGAGGAAGTTGCCCAGGGTATCGCGGATGCCCACGCCGGCCGTGCCCGTGCCCTCGAGCGTGAGTTCGTAGAGGTCCACGGGGAGGCGCACCTGGGTGAACCCGGTGAGGTTGAGCACAAAGACGACCGAGCGCGCGTTCGACGGGTCACGGAAGATGCTGCTGATGGGAACGGTGACGTCGTCGCCGGTGCCGAAGGCGTCGTCCAGGCCCGCCCCGCGCAGCGAGGCGGTGCTGAAGGTGAGCGAAGCGGGGGCGATGTCCTTGCTGAACGTGGCGACGATGCGGTTGAACGGCTGGCCGGTAGTCGGGTTGATCTGGCCGACCACGGGGCCGGGGCTGACCGAGTTGAGCACCGGCCCGGAGATTCCGATGATGCGCAGGGCCTCGGCGATGTTGAGGCGCCCGCCCGAGCGGCTCTTGCCCTGGAACGCGGGCAACGGATCGGCGCTGTTGATCAGGGCCTCGCGGATCTCAACGGCCGATGCGTTGGGCTTGACCGTCTTGAGCAACGCGATGGCCCCGACAACAATCGGCGAAGAGAAACTGGTGCCGTCGACGTACGCGTAACTGCCGTCGTACGTGGTCGTGAGGATGTCCACCCCGGGCGCGAACAGGTCGACCGACTCGGCGCCGTAGTTGCTGAAGCCGGCAATGCCGTCGTTGTTGTCCGAAGCGCCGACCGAAATGACCCCGGGCACGTTGTAACTGGCGGGGTAACTGGTGAAGACCGCGTCGTTGTCGTTCCCGGCGTTGCCGGCGGCCGCGACGAAGATGCCGCCGGAGGCGATGAACCGCTGGATGGCGGCGCGTTCGGCGGAACTCACGTTGTTATCGTTATCGAAGAAGGTAGGCTGGAAGGCACCGTAACTGTTGTTGCTCGCAACGACGTTGATGCCGTAGTCGGTGCGCATCATGGTGGCGTAATCGTGGGCGCCGACGATCGCCGCGGTGCTCAGGCCGCCGAACGCGTCGGCGATCTTGAGCGCCATGATCGAGACGTTCCAGGCCACGCCCGAGACGCCGATCCCGTTGTTGCCCACCGCCCCGATCGAACCTGCGACCAGCGATCCGTGCCCGCCGGAGCGCTCATCGGAGGGGTCGCTGTCGAGGGTACCGAAGTCGTAGCCGTTGACATCGTCCACCAGGCCGTTGCCATCATCGTCCAGGCCGTTGCCGGCGACTTCGCCGGGGTTGATCCAGATGTTCGCTGCCAGGTCCGGGTGGTCCAGGTCAACACCCGTGTCAATCACGGCGACGACCACGTCCCGCGAGCCGATCGTGACTTCCCAGGCTTCGGTGGCATGAATGTCCGCACCGGCAGTGCCCAGGAACCCCGTGGGCTGCGGGATGATCTGCCCGGTGTTCTGAAGGAAGTACTGCTCGCCGAACCGCGGGTCGTTGGGCACGCGGCTGGTCTGATAAATCTGGTTGGGCTCGATCGCCTGGACCATCGGCAGGTCCGCGGCGAGCAGGTTGGCCTGCTGGGCGGTAATCCGGTCGTTCGAGTGGAACGTTGCGTACGAGCCGCGGGCGACAGACCGAAAGTCGGTCGCGCTCACACCCAGGCGCGTCGCGACCTCGCGGGCCATGAGTTCGGCGTTCTGGTTGGTCAGGCGTTCATCAAAGGTGATGATCCACGAGCCGGCGCTGACGGCGACCTGGCGCCCGCCCCAGTCGATCCACTCACCGCCGACGGGCAGGTCCGCCGCGAGCAGCGCCCGTTCTTCCAGGGTCTCCAAACCGTGGAAGTGCTCGCCGCGCAGGGGCGCGAGCCATCGGCGTGGAGAGTGTGCTGACGCGCTGCCCGACGGGACTCGTCTCTTCGACATACCAAGACTCCAATCCGCTTGGCCGTGTTGGCGCAAGCGTCCTGCTTCCTTTGGAACGGCTGCCCAGGCGCAATGTCAGGCTCAGGGGCACTGCCCCCGCCGCATCGCTAAGCCCGCGGGCTATAAAGCCTACGAACCTCCGGGCGTCCAGTTGCAGATCATCGCCGAAATTGCTGCGGGGCACAAGTCGGGTTTCGTCAGCCCACCCGGTCACACCCCCAATGGCAAACTTCCCTGACCCGCAGTCCGCACCCCCCGGGCCGTCCGAACCATGGACCCCAGCAGATCAGCATGGCGGGCGCTGGCCCCTTGATGGTCCCGGATGCACTGCCGGCCGCGCTCGGCAAGTTGCCTGCAGCGGCCCTCATCAGCCAACAACGACCCGAGTACGGCCGCCAGTTCCCCCCGCGTGGTCTGGAGAATACCCCCCGCGGCAACAAAGGCCCCCACGATCGCTCCAAAGTCAGAAACCGCCGGCCCGATGACAGTGGCCTTGCCCAGCCCGATAGGCTCAATGGGGTCAGATCCGTATTGATCCCCGAAACTCCGGCCCACCACCACCACGCTGGCCAGGGAGTAGGCCTTCCTCAACTCCCCGATGGTGTCCAACAAAAACCGCTGGCGAGAGCCCCCTCCCATGCCCCCCACGGTCAGGGGTTGGGTTCGGCGAACACATCCGGGCAACGCTGCCGCGGCTTCTTCGAACCGGTCCGGTTTTCGGGGTGCACACAGGAGCTGCACGCCGGGTGGGCAGGCTTCGTGCAGCAAAGCCTCTTCCCCTGGACCGGTGCTTCCGGCCACAATCAAAGGGCGGTTGCGGTCGATCCCTAGTTCAGCGGCCAGCCGCTCGGCCCCTTCGGCAAGCCCATCGGTCCCGATGTCTGCCGAGTCCCACTTCATGGAGCCCGTGAGCAGGCAGTTGCTCGCAGCCACGCCGAGATCCTCGAACCTGGCCGCGTACACCTGATCCTGCGCGGCCACAAAGTCGAGCGCCCCTAACCATCGCTGCACGAAGGGGCGGATCCTGCGGTAGCCGCGGAAAGACCGCTCGCTCAATCGCCCGTTGATGATGCAGACGGGGATGTTGCGCCGGCGCGCAGCGCTGACGAAGTTGGGCCAGACTTCGAGTTCAACCAGGGCGACGGCGTCGGGCTTCACGGCGTTAAGGAACCGCTCGACGGCCCAGGAAAAGTCCAGGGGGTAGCGGACGACATGGCACGAAGGAGAGAACAGTTGCGTGGCGCGGGCAAGCCCGGTGTCGGTGGTGGAGGAGATCACAACATCAAAGTCGCTCAGCAGGGGCACCAGCGGGCGCAGGGCACTCACTTCGCCGACCGAAACTGCATGGATCAGCAAGCGGCCCACAGCGCCCGAACGCACGGGCGGGAGCGCGGCGGTCTTGCCGAACCGCTCGGCCCAGCCCGACCGCTTCTTCCCGGCCCAGACGGGCGCGGTGAGGGCGGCGATGGGGATGTAGAAAGCGTCCATCAGGTTCATTGGGGGGTGCACACGCTAGCATAATCCCCCGCCCAGCACGCGGAAGAACGCTTCGATGTCAAGGTCGGTGCCGGAATCACCATCACCATCAAAGTCGGTGGTGTAGCAGGTCGCGCAGCAGTTGCCGCCCAGGCAGGCGAAGAAGTCCTCAATGTCCTGGTCGGTGCCGGTGTCGCCATCGAAGTTGTAGTCAGCGCGGCAGCCGCCGTTGCCGGGACAGGTGTCGATGATCCCATCCTCGTTCGCATCCGGCTCTTCGCGCAAGGCGATTTCCTTGTCATCCCACTTCCCATCCCCGTCACAGTCGCGCCCAAGGGCAAAGCGGTAGTCGAAGTCGGCGACCGAGGGCGGTGGCGTAATCGTGAGGTTGTCGCAGACCAGGCCGCTGCCGGTTCCCAGCACCGGTGTGATGCGGTAATCGCCCGGGGGAAGTGTGAACCCGGTCTTGCCGCGGAAGGTGATGATGCGGGATGGAGAATCGCCGGGCTCAGCAACCGTGAAAACAAAGCGGTCGGTGAGGTCAAAGGCCGCGGCACCCGTCACGAGCTCGGCCTTACAGGGGACCTCGCCCTCGGTGGTCACGCGCACCTGCCCGTAACTGTCGAGCAGTCCGATCTGCGGCAGCAGGCCCGGCGGCGGGGTGGCGCGCATCCGTGAGACGAGGAGCTGGGTGTTTTCGTAAGGGGAGTTGTTGGGCGGGAAGCAGTTCTTCCCGTGCAGGGCGAAGGGGACTTGACCCACAGCGCCGCCGCCAAACAGGTGACTCTCGTTGTCATAGAAGGGGATTGGCGCAAGCAGCGCGAGTCCTGACGGGGTTGGATGGATGAAGAACTGCGCACCGGAGCGCCAAGCGTCAAAGGTTTCGTTGGCGGCGTTGATGATGGCCTGGCCGCCGTAGGCGTCGAAGACGACGATGGGCACGCCGAGTTTTCGACCCACGCGCAGGGTCTTTCCTGCGGGAAACGCCTCGAAGGAGAGGAAGTCACCAGGGATGCTCACATCCGCATGGCCTCCCACATCGAAGGAGCCAAAGCTGTCGCAGTAAACCGATCCGCCGAAGTCGCCATGTACAAGCAGGGTGCCGAGCGCTTGAGGGCCCGCCACCGAGTCCGTGCCGACGATGATGTTGCCAAAGAAGTCGTGATCGACAACAAGGCTGCCCAAACCGCCATACGTCATGACTTCGACCTCAGGACCAGGCTGCATCGAATCGTTAAGCACGCCCCCATGCACGGTGATCGAGTCGATGCCCCCTTGGAGACTCTGTATCCTTGTCGGCACGGGGGTGCCGTCGGACCGATCCCCATCGAATATGTCGTTTTCGACGTTGATCGCGGTGATTGATCCATTCGCGACGACCGAGGCCCGAATGCAGTCGCCGACATCAAGGCTGGAGCCGCCGCCAAAACTGCCGTCGACCGTGATCTCCGCAAGGGTGCTGTTCTCAAGGCGGATCGCGGCGTAAAGATCGCCCTTTACGCGCAACCCCTGGTTCGAAGCGATGGCGCTCCCCAGGTTGTTGGCCCGCAGCGACCCGCCCAGGTCGCGGCACTCCAGGTACCGCAGTTGCCCGAAGGCTGGGGCGCCCTCGTTGCCGGCGTTGGCGATGATGGTGGCGTTGATGTCGCGGGGAGAGAGGTCTACCTGGTTTTGAACAATGAGCGACGTGATGCCGTCGCGGGCGGTGATCGAGCCCGGGGCGGGGATCGAGATCGTGCTCGCGAAGACTTCGCGAATCTCACCGTTGGGGGCCAGAATGCTCCCCTGCGAGACCGCTTCGTAGTCGATGAGTGCGGTGTGCACGCTCACGATGTCGCCGTTCTGGAACGGCCCGCCGGTTGCCAGGATGGTGCGTCCCGCCTTGAGCGCCTTGCCGATGCGGATGGTCTCAATCGGTTCCAGCGGCAGGTTATCTGAGCCGGTGGCGGTAATCGAGGCATCCACATCGCCGTCCACGTGAAGCGAGAAGACCTGCCCCACGGTGATCGGGCCCGTGAGGTCGCCCGAAATCGCTCCGGCGACCTTGACGCGGTCGTTCAGTGTGGGCGATGCGGGATCGATCGTGATGCCGGCCCAATGAAGGCCGGCATTTGACAGCGGGTCCGTCGACTCACCCGGAAACGCGCCCAAGTTGCCGATCAGTACACCGATTGATGCATCCGTGCCGAAGGCAATCGAGCCATTCAGCGTGATGAGGCCGATGTTGGTCGTGGCGGCCGGGTCGCCATACACCTTGATGAAAGAAGGTGATGTCGGCACCGTGATGGTAATCGGTGCCCCGCTCGCTGGCGAAGGCAGTTGCTCAGCGCCGTTGACAAAGACACGCACGACTTGCGCATCTGCTCCAGAAAGGGACGCGCAAGTGGCTACGAGCCAAATGAGCCTGTTGACTGATGTGAGACGCCGCACGGATGACCTTCCTTTCGATTGCGCCGGAAGGTACACACGGCTGTGCCAAGAAAAAAAACAACGAGCGAGCTTGGTGATGGGACCGCCGAGGCGATCCGCAACCCCATATAACTCGTACGCGCGTTTCCGAACTCGCCACCGAGGTTGTACACCCGGTCTGATTCGGGGTTGCCACCGGTGCCGTAGAACGAACCATGGGTTGACCGGTAGGTCCGATCGTTGATGATCCGTACTGATTCCAGCCACTCCTTCGTGCCTCCCGCCGTATCCAGGAGTCCCCAGGGCGAGCGCGTATTAGGGTACGAACCCAGGGGGATGTCGTACTGGCCGAAGTTCGGGAGTGAAAACTGCGCATTGGCCTCGCCTATCCCCGGCGGGCCGAAGATGGGCGGGTTGTCGCTGCTGTGGGAGTACTGCCAGTAGCCCCCCTGCCCCGGCCCGAACCGCTGCGGGTCGTAGTGCCACGCCTTGAGATTCTCATCCAGCGTGGGAATCCAGTAGCGCGCCCCGGGGTGGTGGGCCACCTGGTCGGTGAACACCCCCGGCGCGGTCTGCCCGAAGGTGGATGTGTCGTAGGCCCCATCGGCGATGGCTGACAAGTCGCTGGACTTGTCGTTGTGCAGCCAGTTCACCAGCCGCGCGCTGGTCCGCCAACTGGCGCCCGCCACCGGGATCATCCCGGCGTTGGGAACATTGCGCAGGCGGTAGCGTGTGCCCGGGCCGCTGTAGGTGGGGTCCGTCTCCGCTCCCCAAAGAATCAGATTGGGCAGCACATTGTCGGGCACCGGGTCGGCCCGGGCTTTAAACGTGTTGTAGAACTCCATCCACTGCGCGGTCGTGACCTCGAAGCGACCCATGCGATACTCGTACCCCACCGATCCCCGCCCGGTCACCAGGTTGAACGGGTCGGGGCCGTCATAGGCGGGGTTGTTGACAGACCCGATGGTGGCCCAGTCGTAGCCATCAGGGCCGGGCTGGGCGCTGGCGACCGCGCACCCCACCAGCGGGACAGCCCCGAGAACAATGCGCCACCACGAAGCCCGCATCAGCGCGCCCCTTTCCGCGTTCACTGTGCCTCACGATTCGCGGGGTGCCAGAAAAGGGGCCCGGAAACTTGAACAAAAACAAGTACGACGGAGCATGGCCGCCGAATAAGAAACCATGAGGGGTGGGACCCAACGCCCGATCCCCGCTTCCAATGGGCAGGCGGGGATTCGAACCCCGAACCCTTCGCGTGTAAGGCGAATGCTCTAGCCGTTGAGCTACCCGCCCGGCTGCCGAAGCGTAGACGGAAGAAGGCATCGGGGATTGGGCATCAGGCAATGGGGCCGAACTCCGACCCTGATGCCCGATGCCCGATGCCTTCCTCTCTCACTCCGTCCACCGCAGTGTCGCCGTGCCGATGATGAATCCAACCAGGCCGAAGGCCAGGAGCACACCCACGGGCAGGAGCATGTCGCCCGCGGAGAACCCGCGCCACACCGCGCCCTCGATCGCCGTGGTGGTCCACTTGAAGGGGCTGATGCCGCTGGCGGTCTGCATCCAGCGGGGCAGGATGAAGAGCGGCACCGTGCCGCCGCCGATCATGGCGAGCAACAGGATGATGGCGCGCCCGCCGCCATTGGCCGCAGCCTCGGTGCGGCACAGGCCGGCGAGCGCCATCATTACACCCACAAAGCCCAGCGAAGAAGCGAGGATGGCGACACCCATGAGCACGGGTTCACGCACGCGGACTTGGAAGACCAGCGTGGCGAGCGCCAGCAGGATGAGTTGCACCAGGATGCACGCGATGAAGCACGCCAGAGCCTTGCCCGCGATGACCTGGGCCTTGGACAGGGGCGCCATGGTGAGGCGCACCAGCGTGCCGCGGGCCCGCTCGGTCGCCATGCCCGTTCCAAACGCCGCGACACACCCCATGAGTCCCCAGACAACTCCCTGGGGGAAAGAGATCTCGTACGAGTTGGCGGGCTTGTCCTGATCGACTTGCAACTCTGTGACGGTGACTTCGACGGGCTTCCAGTTGAAGCCACTCCCGTCGGCGCCACTCCCATCGCCGCCCGCCCCGCCTCCACCGTCCGTCGCCGGCACGGCGCCGAGGTTCAGTTTCTCAAGGCTGGTGAAGAAGTCGCCAAACAAGGCCTTCTGTGAACTATCAAGGCCGCTGGCGTTGATATCCCGGCGGGCTGAACCCAGCGTCTTGAGCAACTGGTCCGGGTTGGTCATGACCTTGGACATCTGCCTGAACCCGAGTTCGTTGAGTTTGCCGGTGAGGAGACCCGCCTCGGCCGCGCGCCCGCGGTCAACCAGCCCCTCAACCCTCATCGACTTCCCGGAGAACATGCCGCCCGCGCCCTCCTCGAAGCCCTTTGGAAGAACGACGCACGCGACCACGCTGCCCTTGCGGACCATCTCTTCACCCTGGGCGCGGGCGAGGGGTTGCCGCTCGCCCTCCCGGCCCCACTGGGTCAAGACGTGCAGCGACTCATCCGCGAGCAGGTCGGCCGCAAACGCCTGGGATGCGGGGCCGCCATCCTCGTTGACCAGGGCGATCTCAAGGGCGCTCCCGCCGCCGTCTCCCTTGAAGATCATGCCGAAGAAAATGGCCACAAGGATGGGGAACCCGAAGGTAAAGAACAACCCGGCCTTGTCGCGGGTGAGCAGGCGCAGGTCGTTCAGGGCGAGTGCGAGAATGGCTCTCATCAGTCGCGCAGGCTCCTTCCCGTGAGCGACAGGAACACAGACTCAAGGTCGGGCCGGTCGATGCGGATGCCCTGGACCTCCCCCGCGCTCAGCAGCCGGGCGGTTTCGCGCGCGGGGTCGTCGGTCTCGATCCGCTCGTGGACTCCGTTGCGCTGCACACTGACGACGCTCTTGCCGCCGTGGGCGTTGACCAGGTCGTGCACCGTGCCCAGGGCGAGCAACCGGCCCTTGTCGATGATGCCCACGCGGTCGCACAGGCGGGCGGCCTCCTCCATGTAGTGCGTTGTATAAATGATGGTGCGCCCCTTGGCCGCCAGGTCGCGCACCATGTCGAGGATGTTGTTGCGCGACTGCGGATCAACCCCAGCCGTGGGCTCATCCAGGAGCAGCATGGGCGGATCATGGATCAGCGCGACCGCAAGATTGAGGCGGCGCTTCATCCCGCCCGAATAGCCCTTGACCCGATCGCGCCGGCGCGCGGTCAACCCGACCATGTCAAGGACCGCCGCGAGGCGCTCCGTCAGGCGAGAAGAGTCGACACCGTAGAGCCTGCCGAAGAATCGTAGATTCTCCTCGGCGCTGAGTTCTTCATAGAGAGACAGGGTTTGCGGCGCCACGCCCAGGCGCGCCCGGGCCTGCACCAAAGTCGGCGCCCCGATTCCCGCGAGTTCAACAGCGCCCTCATCCGGGGTGAGCAAGCCCACCGCCATGCCGATGGTGGTGCTTTTGCCGGCGCCGTTGGGGCCGAGGAGGCCGAACACTTCGCCCGCGCGAATCTCCAGCGACAGGCCGTCCACGGCGAGAATGTCACCGAATCGCTTGCGGAGGTTGGTGAGGCGGAGCATGGGCACCGCCACGGTACCCGTCCTCAACTCCGCGTGCAATCACGCGCCCGTTGCCCAGCTAATCTTCAGCCATGCTGCCAATGGATCAAACCCCTCCCGCTCCAACCCCGCGCCTGTGCAGCGTCGGCCCGGTCCGTGTCGGACCCGGGCTCCCCCTCACGATCATCGCCGGGCCCTGTGTGCTGGAAAGCCTGGAACTGGGCCTCACCATCGGCAAGCACGTTCAGGGCCTGTGCGCCGCACTCGGACTGCAATACATCTTCAAGGCCTCGTTCGACAAGGCCAACAGGTCCAGCATCCGCTCTCCCCGCGGCCCGGGGATCGAGCAGGGGCTCGGGTGGCTCGCGACGATCAAGAAAGAACTCAACTGCCCCGCGACCACCGACATCCATGAGCCCTCGCAAGCGGACCCAATCGCCCGCGTGGCCGACCTGCTCCAGGTCCCCGCGTTCCTGTGCCGCCAGACCGACCTGCTCATTGCCTGCGGCCAGGCCGCGGCTAAACACGGGCGGGCGGTCAACGTCAAGAAGGGCCAGTTCCTGTCGCCGCAGGAAGTGGCCGGTCCGATCAAGAAACTTGCCGAGGCGGGGTGCGGCAACGTCATGGTCACCGAGCGCGGCACCTTCTTCGGCTACAACCGGCTTGTGAACGACTTCCTGGGAGTGGGCGACCTCATGGAACTGCCGGTCGAAGGCGGAGCCGTTCCGGTGTGCTTCGACTGCACGCACTCCACCCAACTCCCCGGGGCGGGCGAGCAGACCGGCGGCCGCCCGGAGCGAGCCCCGCTCCTGGCCCGGGCCGCCGTCGCCGCGGGGGTGCACTCGCTGTTCGTGGAGTGCCACCCCGAGCCGAAGAAAGCCATGAGTGATTCGAGCACCATGCTGGCGCTCGACTCGGTGTCGAAACTGCTGGCGGATGTGGCCGCCATCCGGCGGGCTTTGTCCTGACCCGTTTCATGCGTGCCCTCATCCATTGGGCCTGACCCCTGTGAATATTCCCCCTTCGTACTTTCCGTGGATTTTCGTCGGAGTGTTTGCGGTGTTCATCGCCGCGATGGTCGTCAACGCCCGTCGGCGTCGCCGCGAAATCGCCGCACAACTCGCCGCGCTCGGGTTTTCGCACAACCTGAAGCCTGATGCCGTCGCCAAGGCCGAGGCCTTCAACCGCACCGGGCGGATGCTCCTGCTGAAGACCGGTCCGCGTGGCGTTGTGTCGTACGCGAGCGGCATTGTCGAAGGTCAGGAAGTCTGGCTGGTCGAACACCAATACACCACCGGCTCGGGCAAGAGCAGGCAGGTCCACAAGCACATTGTCGCCGCGACACCATGCCCACGGGCGTGGCCGGATCTCAGCGTCACCCCGGAAAACCTCTTCGACAAGATCGCCGGCCTGATGGGCCGAAAGGACCTCTCTCTCGAAAGTGAAGCGTTCAACAAGCGCTGGAAGATCCTGGCCGAGAACGAGGACTTCGCGCTTCTGGTGCTGTCCCCTTCCGTACAGGACTGGGCGATGCGACTTCCCAAGTCCCACCAGGTGCACATCGGGAGCGGCGCCCTTTGCGTCGTCGTGTCACGATTCATCCGGCCCGCGGAGTACGGGCCGTTCTGCCGGCTGCCGCTGGAACTGGCGGCCCTGTTGCCTCAAGAGCTTGCCGAGTGGCTACTCAAAGAGTAACTGGAACAAAAAACCCGGGCACATCGCCCGGGTCCTTGAAGATTCACAGTCCGAAAACTCACCCCGCAGCCGCGGCGAGCCAAGAGGGGCGGTCGGCATCCTTCTCGGACGGGTCTACGTGAACGCGACGGCCGCGGTAGATCACGGTGCCCAGGGCGACTGAAAACAGGGTGTCGTCCTTGCCGCGCCGGACGTTGAAGCCGGGGAGGAAGGGTGTACCCGCCTGGCGCACGATGATCGAGCCGGGCTGGGCGCTCTCGCCGCCGTAAAGCTTCACGCCGCGGTACTGCGGGTTGCTGTCGCGCCCGTTCTTCGTCGAGCCCTGACCTTTTTTATGCGCCATGACAAAAGTCCCTCGTGCAAACCCGTGCTCGTGGCCCAAGGCTGGGCCAAGGCTGGGGGGAAAGGTTAGACCCAAGCCCGCGTGGAGTCCACAGCACTACCTACCGCAGAATCCAGCGCTACCGCAGAATCCAGCGGTTTTCGATGACCTCGAAGGGGCGGGAGCCCTGGTTGCGGATTTCTCCCGGCGTTTGATACCGGAGCATCAGGGTTTTGCGGAGCATGACGCGGGAGGGGTTGCCGTTTTTGTCCATCACATCAACCGCCCGCGTTTCGCCGCTGAATCCGGCGGCATACACGGCGATGTCTTCCAAGTCGAGCCGGGTCGCGGGCCACACCACCAGGCCTTCCTTGGCGTTCCCCTCGCCCTGCAGGAGCACCCCCACGATGCTGATCTGGTCCTCGAGGTACTCGTTGCCAAGCCGGCCCAGGAGTTCTTTCGTCACGGCGGCGGGCACATCGCGCCCGGACCGCAGCACCTCGCCCTCGTTCGTCGCCAGGTCAAAGGCGGGGGCGAACAGCAGGTCACTATCGCTGGAGTTCGTCACCTTGTACGTCATGTAAAAGAAGAGCCTCTCGCCCTCGCCCGCAACCTCCACACTGGCAATCCGCAGCGGCCCAGGCTCAAAGTCCATCTGCCAACGGCGGGGAATCGGGTCCGGCTCAGGCGCAAGCCCGGTCAGGACGGCCGCCGTCAACAGCCCACACACCACGGGAAGCGCCGCCCGCCACGGGAAAAAACCCAGGAACGCGGCGATCAATGATGTGCTCAACCTGGACAATGTGCGCATGGTGGCGGTCCTTCGTTGCGAATCTCTAAGTCTATTGGCCGTTTTCCCGGGGTCAATCCGACGTACCGTTGCGCACCGTGAGCACGCCGGTTCCATCCCCGCGCCAATCTTCCCAGGCCCCACCCGTGGTGTTGCGTGCCACCCCAGACCTCTACCTCGCCGCCGCCGCCCGGCTGGTGAACCAATCAAACCCCGATATCGAGAGCGCCGCCCGCGGGCTGGTTTCGGCCGCTCCGGCGCACGGGATCGACCTGTCGCTGGTCTGGGTGACCATGAACCCCCCGGGGCCCAGGCGCACCGCCATGCGTGTGCGGCAGGCAAGCCTGGCGGTCCCGGGAGATGGACGGACGGCGATGCTGTTCGTGAGCGAACCGGCCCCCGGGGGCGACTTTGGCGATCCCGAGGAATCGCACCGCGAAAGAGTGGCCGTCATCAATCAGGCGTGTCAGCATTTGGCCCGGCACCTGCACGACCGTGTTTGCATTGCGCAGGCGCTCCCGGACCCCGCCGAAGCCTGGGCGATCGCGGCGTTCCGCAGCGCCGGTTTCATCAAGGTCGGGGACCTGGCATACATGCGGCGTGAATCCAAGCCCGCGGGCAAAAGATCCAGGGGCGTTGAACAGGCCCCTCTGCCCGCCGGGGTTGCGGTTGCAAGCCTGCGGGAACTCAACCTGGGACCCACCGCCCCGGAACTGCTGGAAGCGCTGGAGCACACGTACCTCCAGACGCTGGACTGCCCGGAGCTGTGCGGGCTGCGGGAGACGGTGGATGTCGTTGACTCGCACCGCTCGACGGGCGCGTTTGACCCCGCGTTGTGGTGGCTGGTGCACCTGGACGGTCGGCCGCACGGGTGCGCGCTCTTCAACCGCTGCCCGGAGCAGCGGACGATTGAACTGGTGTACCTCGGGCTTTCGCCTCAACTGCGCGGCAAGGGGCTGGGCAAGTGGCTGCTGCGCCAAGGAATTGAGGCAGCGCGCGAGGGCAACCCCGGCTGGGCGATGACCTGCGCTGTAGACCACCGCAACACCCCCGCGCTGGGCCTGTACCGCGCGCTGGGCTTCAGGAGCTTCGGTGATCGCACGGCGCTGGTGCGCCCGATCACGCGGTCGTTGGTGTGAGGCGGGTGCGTTTCCGATCGTTCGATGGCCGCAAGTGCAAGCGGTCGCTCGATTACGAAACCGTCACCCAAGTTTTGCACAATCTTTACCCACAGCGCCGGGCCGATACGTGGGTAAGTTTTTTTTCACTCGCGCAAGTCGTTGGAATGAGAGAGCCAGCGGGGGTTGTGCGGTGGCCGATGGCAATGCTGCCTATTGCTGTCGGGCGAACGATGCTCTACTTTTTCTCTCGGCGAGTGTCTCGGAGAAAGACCGGGGCTGGCCAAGGTCAAGGATGTGACCGACCGGACGGGGCGTGACGATCAGCGGGCCATCCCGCTCTCCCAATGTGTGCCAAAGTGGTCTGTTTCGTGGGGGAGCCCGCCCAGCGCGGGGGGCTGTGATTGCGCCGTGGACGAGCGTGAAGGACTCGAACAACCTGGGACCCGCACGGTCGGCCTTGGATCACGGCGACGCTGAATAGGACGGCGACGCGGGAGTGATCGGTGCGCACACTCCGAGTGTGCGCCCACGACGTGCGAGGGATGGCGGCAGAGTCCTCGGGGTAGTTGCCTGTGGAGACGGGCCCTTCAGCGGCGGCGGCACGGCCATTTACGAGTAATGAGGAACGGCGCGAGGATGTTCGCCCCCGGGGCTTCAGCGCGGCCAGTGATTCCGAAGTCCGCGAGCGGCTGGCCCAGGAAGTGGGGCTCAGCCAGTTTGAGCGGTACTTCGACGGGCAGACGCGGCTCGCAATGCGCAACGGGCGGCTCCAGGTCACCGTCGCTTCTGATGTGCTTGCCAAGCTGCTGGACCGCCGCTTCGGCGAGCAACTGCGCCGCACCGCCGATGCGAGCGCCAAGGACGCTCAGGCCTCGCCCGATGGCGTGGCCGTGCAGTTCCAGGTCGACCGGACGGCGTTTGCGCCCGCCGAACCGCCGGGCCGGGCGCGCGACGGCGCCGCCCCGGGTCCCAACGCGCCGCAGGCCGGGTCGGCCGCCCGTTCCAAACCGCCCGTCCGGAGCAGCCAGTCGTACCTGCCGTCGGCGAAGTTCCGGCTCGACAACTTCGTCGTGGGAAAAGCAAACCGCCTTGCGCACAGCGCGGCGGTACGGGTCGCGGAGGAAGATGGGCCCAATGCGCCGCTGTTCATCCACGGATCGTGCGGGCTGGGCAAGTCCCACCTGCTGCAAGCCCTGGCCGGCCGCTACCTCGAGCGGCGACCCACCGCAAACGTCCGCTACATCACCGCGGAAACGTTCACCAACGAGTTCATCACGGCGATCCGGGCGAACAAGGTGGACGGCTTCCGCCGCTCCTACCGGCGGCTTGACCTCCTGTGCCTGGATGATGTGCACTTCCTGAGCAACAAGGAAGCCACACAGACCGAGTTGCTGTTCACCTTTGACGCCATCGGCCTCGACGGGGCGCGCCTGGTGCTCGCTTCCGATGAGCACCCGCGCGAGATCAAGAAACTCAGCCAGCGGCTGGTCTCGCGGTTCCTCGCCGGGGCGGTGGTCGCGGTTGAGACCCCCGATGAGGACCTGCGACTCCAACTCGTGCGCCACATCGCTCAGAAGCGCAACCTCGCAATCGACGAGGCCGCCCTGAAGCTGCTGACCGACCGCAGCGCACGGTCGGTGGGCTCGCTCGCGGGCTTTGGCGGCTCGGTCCGCGAGATCGAGGGGCTGGTCAACCAGGTGGAGGCCGTGCACCGCCTGCTCCCCGAGATCGGACAGGCCGATGGGCGAGTTGGCCTTGCCCTGGTGCGGCGGGCCCTTGGCCTCACAGGCGCAGAGGGCCAGGGAGGCAGCAGCCCCATGCCTGCCCTCCGACCGCGGCGCCCCATCGCCGCGGAAACCATCGTGGCGGAAGTGTGCCGCTCGCTGGCCGTGGACCTCTCGGAGTTCATGGGCAAGGGAAGGCATGCGCGCGTGGTTCTGGCCCGTTCCCTGGCGTCGTACCTCAGCCGAAAGCTCACCACGCTGAGTTTTCCTGAGATCGCCAAGGCTATGGGCCGCAACAACCACTCGACGATCATCACTGCGCACCGGCGGCTGGAGCGGCAACTCGGCGAGGTCAAAGAACTCGACGCGGCGCTGGCACCCCACCACGTGGGGCTGAGCCTGCGCGAACTGGCCGACCTGCTCTGCAAGCAGATCTCGCGAGCCGCGGCGGGGCTCTGACATTGTCCTCGCGGCGGGCGGCAGGCCGATACGCTTAGGCCATGTCGGACATCGAAATCCCGCTATCCCGGCCGGACATCACCGAGGTTGAAGAGCAACTCGTGCTCAGCACGCTGCGCTCGGGTCGCCTTGCCATGGGGCCGATGACCGAGCAGTTTGAGGTGCTGGTCGCCAGCCGCGCCGATTGCCGGCACGGCGTAGCGGTCTCCTCGGGAACGTGCGGGCTGCACCTGGCGCTGCTGGCCCTGGGGATTGGGCCGGGCGACGAGGTCATCACTACCCCGTTCTCCTTCATCGCGTCCTCCAACGCCATCCTTTTTGTCGGGGCCAAGCCCGTCTTCGTGGACATCTGCCCGCGCACGCTGAACATGGACCCTGCCAGGCTCGAGCAGGCCATCACCCCGCGCACCAAGGCCATTCTCGCGGTGGAGACGTTCGGCAACCCGGCGCACATGGACACCTACGCCTCCATCGCCGCCAAGAACGAGATCCCGCTCATCGAGGACTGTTGCGAAGCACTGGGGGCCACGCACAAGGGCCGCCCCGCGGGTCACTTCGGGCGCGTGGGGGTATTTGGTTTTTATCCCAACAAGCAAATCACCACCGGCGAAGGCGGGATGATCGTGACCGACGACCACCGCCTCGCGGAGATGTGCCGCTCGCTGCGCAATCAGGGCCGGCCCATCGGCTGGCGTGCCCCGACCCAGACCCCCACCAATGCCCAGGAATCCGCCGCGGGCGGCACCGCCACCGGCTCATGGCTCAAGCACGAGCGGTTGGGGTACAACTACCGGATGTCGGAGATCAACTCGGCGATCGGCGTCGGGCAGATGCGCCGCCTGGATTCGATCTTGCAGCGCCGCCAGGCGGTCGCGCGGGCGTACGTGGAGCGGCTGGGCGGGCACTCCCACCTCTTCCTGCCCACGGTGGACCCCGAGTCGGTCATGAGCTGGTTCGTCTACGTTGTGCGCCTGGCCCCGACCTACACCTCCGAGGAGCGCGACCGTATCATCCGCGGGCTGCGCAGCAACGACATCGGGGCCGCGGACTACTTCCCGTGCATCCACCTCCAGCCCTTCTACCAGGAGCGCTTCGGGTTCCGCCCCGGGATGTTCCCGATCGCAGAATCGGTGAGCAGCCGGACCCTCGCCCTGCCCTTCTACAACGACCTGTCCCCGCGCGATATCGATGTGGTCGCCCAGACGCTGGAACTGCTGATCAAGAAAGAAAACCTCTCCCGGGCGTAGCCGGAACCTGCACAACCAACGCCACCGCCGCTTGCCCGCTGGCCTTCCAGGGCTATCCTTCCCTCCCCCTACGGCCGCGCAAGGCCCTTGGCTGGCTTGGATTGAGGTTTATTATGCCCAACGTCTGTCACTTTACCGGCAAGAAGACCAGTTTCGGCAAGAAGCGCGCCTGGCGCGGCCAAGCCATCAGCAAGGGCGGCTTCGGTCTGAAGCCCACCGGCATCACCGCCCGGACCTTCAAGGCCAATCTCCAGACCATCACGGCCATCATCGATGGCGTGGCGACACGGGCCAAGGTCTCCACCAAGGCCATTCGTACGGGGCTGGTCGTCAAACCGCTCAAGCGCAAGTACGGGTACACCCGCCAGCAGAAGGCAGCCGCGGCGGCGACCTGATCGCAGCAACTCCATAGCGTCGAAGAGGCGGGCCGGATGGCTCGCCTTTTTTCATGGGTTGCTGGAAGCCTCCGGTGTGGCCGTTGGTGTTCAGAACAAGACTCCAACGAAGCAAGCGGTTCGCGTGGGGAAAAAGCCAAGAATGTCGCGGGACAGCCGCCTCGCTTCGTTCGGTGCTCGTTCCGAACGTCGCCGTTTTCGCCGGCGCGCGTTTCTCCGCTTGCACCCCTAAACTCTCGCGCGATGAAGTGCGACCACTGCGACAATGAGGCGACGGTGCACGAGGTCACGGTCAAGAGTGGCGTCAAGATCGAGAAGCACCTGTGCGAAGGCTGCGCCTCAACGCAGGGTATTTCAGGCCAGCCCAGCACGCCGATCAACGAACTCATCAAGCACTACGTGATGTCGCACGGCATGCCCGCGGCGGCGGCGCAGGCGGCGTCCTCGGCCGGCAAGGCCCAGTCGTGCCCCACGTGCAAGACCACGTTTAGCGAGTTCCGTCAGCACGGGTTGCTGGGTTGCCCGGACTGCTACAAGGTCTTTGAACCGCAACTGGGGCCCCTGCTGGAGCGGGCCCACGATGGGGGCGTCACGCACAAGGGCAAGGCGCCGCGCCGGATGTTCGGGAGCGGTACCAAGGCCGAGACGCGGGCGTCGATCGTGAACCTGGAAGAGCGGGCCGAGCGGCTACGCAAGATGCGCAAGGAGTTGGCGACGGCGGTGAAGGCCGAACAGTACGAACTGGCGGCCAAACTGCGCGATCAACTCCGCCAGATGGACGACCCCGGCCTGGCCGGCCCCGCCACTCTGTCTTGACAAGAGGAACCCATGGGCTCATCAGGCGACTTCTATCCGCCCCCCCCCCCCCCCCCCCCCCCCCCCCCCCCCCCTCCCCCCCCCCCCCCCCCCCCCCTCCCGCGCGCCGGGACAGGGGGGGGGGGGGGGGGGCGCGGCGCGGGCCGGGCCTGTTCGCCCGCGTGGCCGGGGGGGCGGGCCC